>ERZ651108.313-NODE-313-length-24753-cov-10.308244_pt1 | contig 24753 bp, 18 predicted proteins | sample MGYA00512173_ERZ651108 | MGnify/ENA metagenome assembly ERZ651108 | reverse complement strand
TGTACTGTCTGCGGCTTCGTCGCCTTGTCCTGATTTAAATTTAATCCACTATAATGGGACAAAGCTTTGCTGCGGTTTGTCGATCAGGTCGTCTGAAAAGTTTTCAGACGACGTTACGGGGCGTGTTTGCCGGTTTCCGCTCAGTTCAATGCGCCGTTTTCGGCATCGCTCCATTTGGATTGATTGGTTTTGGCTTCTTGCAACAGTTGTTCTTTCATTGCCTCATATTTGGTGGTGGTTTTGTTGCTTCCTGCTTTCATCAGCGGTTTGCTGTCGATCACGCCGCCGGGAAGGATGGCGGGGAACTGCGACTGCGCCCATTTGACGATGCTGATGGCGGGGCTGTTCATCAGGAGGCGGGCAACAGGGGCGCGCCAGACGATTTGATCGATGATGCCGTTGGGACGGTACGCGCTGTCGCCGAAGCCGTCGCCGTCTAGGTCGAATGCGCTGTTGTCGCTCCAGTAGTTGCCGCGTCCGCCTTCGCCCCAGTCAAGAAAACGTGTGCTGACGTATTTGACTTGGCTTTCGTTGTTGATGAAGGCGTTGTCGGAAAGGGAGGTGCCTTCGATGGCGGCGGTGAAGTGGATGCCGATTTCGCAGTTTTCAAAATGGTTGGCGACGATTTTGTTGTAGTTGGCGTTGTAGGCGAAAACGCATTTGCCGGCTTTGTTGATGATGTTGTCGTTGATTTCGGAATAGTTGACGTAGTTGAGCATGATGCCTTGGTCGCGGCTGCCGACGGCGATGTTGCCGTGTACTTTGAGGCGGTCGGAAAACATCAAAACGTAACCCATATTGTTGCCGACGGAAATGTTGTCGCTGACTTCGCTGTCGTTGGTGTACATGTAGTGGACGGCGAAACGCAGGTCGCTGAAGCGGTTGTTTTTGTAGGTGTTGTTTTTACTGGTGTTGGAGAAAATGCCGTCGCGGCCTTTGGAAATGTCGTTGCCGATAACTTGCGCGCCCGGGGCGTTCCAGACGGTGACGGCGTTGCCGCGTTCGTTGACGCGCAAAGTAGCGTCGCCGACGATTTTATTCTCGCGCACCATAGACTCCGCCGAGCCGTGGATATACACACCGACGGAGTTGTCGAGGATGTTGTTGTGTTCGATCAGGGCGCGGGGGGCGGTTTCTTCGAGGTAGATGCCGGCGTCCATGGCAGGCAGGCTCATGCCGGAACGGGTAACGGTGAGGTTGCGCAGGGTAACGTCGGGGGCAGTGACGGAGATGGTGCGTCCGGTGCGGTCGCCTTCGATTTTGGCGGAGCGGTCAGCAGGACCTTCGATGGTGATGGGTTTGTCGATAAGCAGCTTGGTTTTGTAAGTGCCGGAGGCGAGTTTGAGCGTATCGCCTGCTTGCGCGCGCGCGATGACTTCGGGCAGGTTGTCGGTCGGGGAAACGTCGATGGTGGCTGCAAAGGTCGTCTGAATCATGCTGCCGAACATAAACGTCAGGGCAGCGCGTCGCCATGTTTTGAATTTAGGTGTGTGCATGGAGTTCCTCTGATTCGTGCGGTGTGCGTCGGCATAGTGATGCCTGCCTGTAAGGGCTGTGTTTTTGTTTTATAGTGGATTAAATTTAAACCAGTACGGCGTTACCTCGCCTTGGCTCAAAGAGAACGATTCTCTAAGGTGCTGAAGCACCAAGTGAATCGGTTCCGTACTATCTGTACTGTCTGCGGCTTCGTCGCCTTGTCCTGATTTAAATTTAATCCACTATATAGCGGAACAGTCTGTTGCGTCCAAACGGTTCTGCTATAAAAGGTCGTCTGAAAACGAGGGTAGCGGGTTTCGCTAAGACCTGAAAGTTTTTTCAGACGACCTTTTCGCTAAGTCAGTGATAAACCGTCAAACTCGATTATCGGGGTTTAACGATCATTTGACCGGACATTTCCATGTGCAGGGCGTGGCAGAACCATTGGCAGTAGTACCAGTGTACGCCCGGACGGAGAGCTTTGAAGGTTACCGATTGGGTAGCTTGCGGGCCGATTTCCATGGCGATGCCGTAGCCTTCCAAAGTGAAGCCGTGGGTCAAGTCCTCGATGGTCTCGACGTTGGTGACATATACGGTTACTTCGTCGCCTTGGTTCACTTCGAATTGCGGGACGCTGTACGCAGGCGCAATTGCGGTCATGTATACGCGGACTTTGTTGCCTTCGCGGATGACTTTGGCGGCTTTTTCCAGCTCGACTCCGTCTTTTTTCGCTTGTTCCAAAGCATCTTGCCAGAACCATGGGTCGTTGCGGTCCCAAGTTTTTTTCGGGTTGATGACGGAGGCGTTAACCAGACATAAGTCATGCGGCTCGGCAAAGGTCGGATTGTCGTGAACCAAACGCATTTCGTCGCCGGAAATGTCGATCAATTGGTCGCATTCCGGTTTCAGCGGACCGGCGTTGAGGAAGCGGTCTTTGGAGAATTTGTTCAAAGATACCAGCCATTTACCATCGGCGTCTTTGGTTTCACCCATGGTTGTATGGTTGTGGCCCGGTTGGTAGTGAACGTCGAGTTTTTGTTTGATCGGATCAATTTTCTCACCTTTGTAGGCTTTGATCGCTTCGTCGATGTTCCATTTAACCATTTGGCTGTCGATAAACAGCGTGGTGTAGGCGTTGCCGCGGCCGTCAAACGCAGTGTGTAAAGGACCGAGACCCAGTTGGGGTTCGGCGACAACCACGTCGCGTTCTTTGATTTTGCCGGCGAACAAATCGTCCAGTTTGCTGACATCCAATACGGTAACGGTCGGAGACAGTTTACCGTTGAGCATGATGTATTTACCGTCAGGGGAGGCGTTACAGCCGTGCGGAGAGTTTGGCACGGGGATGTAGCGGGTGTATTTGGAGTTCGCTTCTGCACGACCGTCCAGCATTTTCACGCCGTTGACTTCTTTGAAGTCGCCGTTTTTGATGCCTTCTTCGATGGCGGCAAGATTGAAGACCACGCACCAGTCTTGCTCGTTGGAAGAAGCACCCGCAACGGTCAGGGCGCGTTCGGAGTTATAGCAGGTAGCGAAGGAGTATTTGCCTTGGTAGTCGGCATCGCCGTTGTCCAAGTTGCCGTCCACCAATACTTGCCATGCGATGTCCATGGTTTCGCCGTCGATGGCGGTGTAAACGGCATTCCAAGTTTTAGGATCGTTCCAAGTACCCACGCCGCTTACCGGTACGATGTGTTCGCCGTTGGCAAAGACATAGCCGGTTTTCGGATAACGTTGAGGACGCAGACCGTGGATACCGGAAGCGTTAGGGATTTCGGTGATTTTGTCGGTTTTCATGAAGTCCAAGCGGACGCGGCAAACACGGTTGTTTGCTTTGTCGTTGGCATACGCGTAGCGACCGTCGTAAGTTTGGTCGGTAAACGACAAGTGCGGGTGGTGCAAGTCGCCGTTAGGAAGGCAGAGCAAACCGGCATCTTTCAGGAATTTATTGGTTTCCGGCGTATTTTTTTCATTCAAAATACGCAGGCTCTCGTTGGTACGGCCCCAGCCGGTTGCGCTGTCCATGTTGAACACAGGGATACGCATCAGTTCGCGCATGGATGGCACACCGATCAAACGCATTTCGCCTGACTGACCGCCGGAGAGCAAGCCGTAATATTGGTCAAGCTCGCCCGGACCGACTTCGGAAGTCTGTTTACCCGGTTCGGCAGGGGCTTGGGCTTCGGCTTTGGATGCAGGTGCGGCACCTGAAGCAGCAGCTTTGTCACCACCCTCTTTGGAGCAGCCTGCCAATCCCAACAGACCGGCGCCGGCAATACCTGCGCCGGAAGCGGCGGCAGTACCTAAGAATGAACGACGGCTTAAACCGTTTTGTTCTAATTTTTCGTCTGACATACAACACTCCTTGGATAAAATTCGGCAGCCGGCGTTTTCAGACGACCTGCCGATCAAAAAAACGAATTTATGTTTATAAGTTATGGTTACGGGTGGGCCGGCATTTTTTAAGGGTTCTTTAGGGGTTTAGATTATTTGCCGGCCGTAGGGCGGTTTATTTTTTCACAAACTGCACAACCTGCTCGGTGGGCTGTTGTGTTGCAGATGCGGTTTCGGGTTCGGCTTTCGCCGCCGCCTGTTTTTGTTTTTTCTTGTTGGTTGCCACAACTTGCGGACAACGTGTGTCATGGTGATACATGACTTGGCAGTGCAGGCACTGGATACATTCGTTCGGATGAATGTCGCCTTCCGGTGCAATCGCCTGAACAGGGCATTCGTGCGTACAGATTTGGCAAGGGTTGCCACACATTTTGTAGCGGCGCAGCCAGTCGAACACGCGGAAGCGGCCGGGTAGGGCGATGCCTGCGCCCAACGGGCACAGATAGCGGCAGAAGAAACGTTCGATGAACAAGCCGGCAACCAAGAGGGCAACGGCAAACGCGACAAACCACCATTCGCGGACGAATTTCAAAATAATCGCTGTTTTAAAGGGTTCTACTTCGGCAAATTTTTCAGCAGTGCCCAAGTCGTACAGCGAAATTGCCAGCAGACCGAAGAAAATCACATATTTAATCGCGGTCAGGCGCGTGTGCAGCAGGTGCGGCACAGTAATTTGTTTCACGCCCAATTTTTTGGCGATTCGGTTGGTCAACTCTTGCAGCGAACCGAAGGGGCAGAGCCAGCCGCAGAATGTACCGCGGTTCCACAACAGCATAGTTGCGGCGGTAAACAGCCACAAAATGAACACGATCGGATCCATCAGGAAGAAGTCCCAACGGAATTCGGTCAGGATGGCGGAGAACAAGGTCAGCGTATTCACGACCGACAATTGCGCCTGAGCGTACCAACCGATATAAACCAAGGTGAATGTCAGGAATACCAAGCGGAAACGGTCGTACCATTTTTCGTAGCGAACAATCCAGTCTTGGAATAGGAATACCAAAAGCAGGATGGTCAATGCGATGCCGACTACGATGATTTGCCCCTGTTTCGCTTTCCACACTTGTTTCCAAAGTTGGTTGGACGCACCGTCGTCAGCACTGGCTTGGTCGGCAATGCCGTTGCCGGTATCGGCAGCTGCGGCGGCAGGTTCTACCGGTGCGCTGATTTCAACAGGCGGTGCTTTCGGGTCATCGACATAGTAACCTTTAGGCAGTTCGTAATCCAAGTCGGCAGTGACGAATGCTTTGTCGTTTACGCTCAATACGCGTTGAACCATCAACTGTAAACGCCAAGGTTCGGCAGCGTCGAATTCCACGTTGGCAGGAATGGTAAACCACGATACTTCTTTAAAGTGGGGCGCACCTTCGGCAGCCAGGCTGACCAAGCGTTCGTGTTCTGCGTCGGTAAAGCGGAAGCTGTTTTCGCCCTGAATCATCTCGATACGGTCGAAAATACCGCCGCGGACATAACCCGAACCTTTCCAAGAATAGCGGCCTTCACCTGCCACTAAGACAGCCTGTTGACCCGGTTGCAGACGGCTTTGCAGGTTTTTCCATCCTTGTTCGCCCAGCAGGCTTTTACCGATGGAGGGTTGGCTGACTACGGCAGTGTACAAATCGATGAAGGTATCGTCGCCTGAGCCTTGTTCGGCGTGGTCGGCAACACCGGCTTTGCCGCCTTTTTCAAACAGCTTGTTGATTTCATCCACTGAAATATGCAGATGACCGATGGCTTTTTGTTCCAAAAGGGCATTCCAAGATTGGATGTCCTGTTTGTCCGGATTGACAGCGCGGCGAGGGCGGGTTTGAGTTGTAGGTTCGGCAGCCTGTTGCGTATCCGCAGGATTGGCAGAGGTCGTCTGAACGGCTTTGTCGGTACCCAAACCATATTTGCCGGCAACCACTTTGAACGAACGCTGGATGCTGTCGTTAATCACCATCAGCGTAACGGTCGCACCGCTGATGATGTCCCCAGGTGCAACGCCCGGAGTGGGCGGATTTTTAATGAAATTCAAACCGATATACTTATTGATGAATTTATCCACGCGCGACTGCGGGATACCGATAAGCATAATCGGCTCATGGTGATCGACCAGCTTCGCACCTGCGACCGTTCCGTCGTTTGCCAAAGCCACCATCGTATCAATCGGTTTGCTCGAATAACCGCGCGTATTGACCACATCCGTTGTGATATACACCAAGCCCAACTGCTCGTCGCCCTTATAAACGCGGGCAACCATAGGTTTGCCTTCAGGCTTGCCATAGCGGTCTGCACCCGGAAAAATTTCCGCAGGCTGGATTTTTGACAGGAATTCCGGCAAACGCTCGGCATAGGCGGGCAGTGTCGAAAACAATAGGACAAATACGGCAAACATCTCCAACATCGTATTCAAGATGACGGATGTGCGTTTTGTTTTAAGGCAGGACATGACTATCCCCGATTATTCGATACTCTAAACATTAATATTATATGAATCTACAAAACGCGATAGTTTGACTTATATCAAATTTACAAATCTTAAAACCCGGTTTTGGCGGCAAGTAATACTTTGTGATTACATCAATATGAGTCTGATTTAATTGCAAATAGAAATAGAAAACAAAGTTATTATATGTTTTTTGCTTATTTTGGGAATAATGGATTTTGAATTGCTGGATTTGTTTAATGTGTGTATTTCATAGAGGCTACCCAAATAGTAAAGGTCGTCTGAAAACCGAAAAATCAGTTTTCAGACGACCTTTGTTTGGCTCAAACCTTCTCGATTTAAGCGGCGTTGACTTTGTCTTCTCGGCGCAGCAGGGTAATCAGGTCGCTGATGCGCTGTTTCATGTTGCGGCGGTCGACGATTTGGTCGATAGCGCCTTTTTCCAGTAAGAATTCTGCGCGTTGGAAGCCTTCGGGTAAGGTTTCGCGGACGGTTTGCTCGATAACGCGCGGGCCGGCAAAGCCGATAAGGGCGTTGGGTTCGGCAAGCACAACATCACCGAGGAAGGCGAAGCTGGCGGATACGCCGCCCATGGTCGGGTCGGTCAGGACGGAGATGAACGGCAGGTGTTTTTCAGTCAGAAGATGCAATGCCGCGCTGGTTTTGGTCATCTGCATCAATGAGTTGACACCTTCCTGCATACGCGCACCGCCTGATGCGGCGACGCAGATGAAAGAGCAGTTGTCGGCTACGGCACGGCGCACGCCTTGGACGAAGCGTTCACCGACGACGGAACCCATAGAGCCGCCGATAAAGCGGAATTCGAATGCGGCAATCACGACGGGCAAGCCGTTCATAAAGCCTTTCATGACGACCATCGCGTCGTCTTCGCCGGTGGCTTTGCGCGCGGCGGCCAAGCGTTCAGGGTATTTTTTGCTGTCTTTGAATTTCAGCGGGTCGGTTGGTTTAATATTGGCAGCGATTTCTTCGCGACCTTCTTCGTCCAAAAGCAAATTGAGGCGTTCGCGTGCGGAAAGCGGGTTGTGGTGGTTACATTTTGGGCAAACTTGGTCGTTTTGCTGAAGCTCGGTCGAGTAGATGGTTGCCGAACAGGACGGGCATTTGTGCCACAAACCTTCTGGGACGTTAGACGAGCCTTCGTCTTTGCTGCGGTTTTTGATTTTGGGCGGTAGGATTTTGTCTAACCAACTCATGGATGACTCCTTGAAATTCGGGATTCAGACGACCTTTGCGTGTGTTTTCGGAAAAGGTCTTAACGGATTGCGTCTTTTAATTCTTTCGCCAACGCGCCAACGGCTTCTGCTTCGTGGCCTGCGTTGTTTTCAATTTCTTTAACGATGCGGCTGCCGACAATGACGGCATCGGCAACGGCACCGATTTTGCGCGCGCTTTCGGCATTGCTGATGCCGAAGCCGACGCCGATCGGGATGTCGATATACTTGCGCAAAAGCTCTATTTTACGCGAAACTTCTTCGGTATCCAAACTTGCCGCGCCGGTAACGCCTTTGAGCGAAACGTAATAGACAAAGCCACCGGCAACGCGGGCGATGGTTTGGATGCGCTCTTCGGTCGTGGTCGGGGCAATCAGGAAAATGCAGTCGATGCCGCGCGCTTTGAGTGCGTCGTGCAGCGGGGTGATGGTTTCAACAGGGGAATCGACGGTCAGCACGCCGTCCACGCCGGCTTCAGCCGCCGCTTGGGCAAATGCCTGATAACCTATTTTGTGAATCGGGTTCAGATAACCCATCAGGACGACAGGCGTGTTGCCGTTTGTTTCGCGGAAGCGGCGTACGATATTCAATACGTCGTTGAGGGAAACTTTGTTTGCCAACGCACGCTCGGCGGCGCGCTGGATGGTCGGGCCGTCCGCCATCGGGTCGGAAAAGGGAACGCCCAATTCGAGGATGTCGGCGCCGTTTTCAACCAAACTGTGCATCAGCGCAAGCGTGGTGTCGAGATTAGGATCGCCTACGGTGATATAGGGAATCAGGGCTTTTGCGCCGTCAAGTGCGGCAAAGGTTTGCTGGATTCTGCTCATCTTGATTTCTCGTTTCCGTAACGGCTGTTTCAAGCCGGTTTTCATCGAAATAAGTTGGCAAGTATAGCATTGACTGTCTGTTTCGGGCGAAACTGCATGACATTTCTGATTGTTTTCTGTATGGAAAGGTCGTCTGAAAAAGGGCAGGGCGGTTGTTTTACTGTTATGGAAGCCGTGATGATTTGAATTGTTGCCCATATCGGGCAGTTGCCTTCCAAAATGCTTCAACTTTCCCACCAAATTCCGTTAATTTCCATTAAAGGTCGTCTGAAAGCCTTTGTTGTCATACTTTCTCGGTTATAATAGCCGGCTTCTTTAATCTGACCCTTTTTTCGGAAATATATCATGGCCTTTGCCTCGCTTTTCACCCTTTTGGACGATATTACCGCTGTCTTGGACGACGTTGCCCTGATGACCAAAATGGCCGCCAAGAAAACGGCGGGCGTGGTCGGCGATGATTTGGCGCTCAATGCGAATCAGGTTACCGGCGTGTCGGCGGAACGCGAGTTGCCGATTATTTGGGCGGTGGCGAAAGGTTCTTTGGTGAACAAGCTGATTTTGGTGCCGCTGGCTCTTTTGCTGTCCGCCTTTTTGCCTAAACTGATTACGCCTTTATTGATGATAGGCGGGATTTATTTGTGTTTTGAGGGCGTGGAAAAGCTGCTGCATAAGTTTCTACACCGCCACGAAGCGCATGACGACGAGGAAGCTGCCGCCGAAACGCTGGACGAAAAAACTAAGATTAAAGGCGCGATCCGTACGGATTTTATCCTGTCTGCCGAAATCATTATTATTGCTTTGGGCGTGGTCGAAAAATACGACTTGATGACCCGTTCGCTGGTGATGGCGGCAATCGGTGTCGGTATGACGGTTTTTGTGTACGGTTTGGTCGGCGTCATCGTCAAGCTTGACGATTTCGGTATGTTGCTGATGCGTCAGAAAAGTACGGGCATCCAAACGGTCGGACAAGGCTTGATTGCTTTTATGCCCTGGTTTATGCGCGGTTTGAGCGTAGTGGGTACGCTTGCCATGTTCCTTGTTGGCGGCGGTCTGATTGCGCACAACTTGGGCTTTTTGCATGATTTCTTACACGCGCACCATTGGGACAGCGGCTTGATGGAGCATATCGCCAACTTTGCCGTCGGGCTGATTGCCGGTGTCATCGCCTGCGCCGTTGCGTTGCCTTTGATGAAGCTGTTTCAAAAACACTAAACAACCGATACGTCGTCTGAAAATGGTTCAACTTTGTTGAGGCTGTATTTTCAGACGACCTCTTATTTTCTTTTTTCTGCAATGAACATTTTCTGCAAACTTGAACAATATTGGCAGCATCCTGTGCTGTACTGGCCGCTGGTGATCCTGATTGCCGCCGCCACGCCCTTGACTTTCGCGCCTTATTACCATTTTTGGCTGATGCCCCTGCTGTTTGGCGCGCTGATCCGACTGATTGAACTGCGCCCGCGCTTTGCTGTTTCTACCGCCTATCTGTTTGGGCTGATTGCCTATACGACGCAGTTTTATTGGATACATACCGCGCTGCACGATGTTTCCGGCTTGCCTAATTTATACGCGATTCCGCTGACTTTCCTGTTGCCCGCGTTTCTTGCGCTGTATCCTGCCGTCTGTTTTTGGCTGTGGAAGAAATTTCATCTGCCGCGCTGGGTTAAGGTCGGCATCGTTTTGCCGATTTTGTGGACGCTGGCGGAATTTGCCCGCGAACGCTTGTTGACCGGCTTCGGCTGGGGTGCGCTCGGCTATTCTCAAATTGTCAAAGAAAGCCCGCTTGCCGGCTTTGCGCCTTTGGGTGGTATTCATCTGGTTACGCTTGCGACGGCATTTGTCAGCGCGTGGCTGGTGTTGCTGATCGACAATACGGGTCGTCTGAAACAACGCCTGCTGCCGATGTGCATGATTGTCATGTTGTGTACCGTCGGCTATGTCGCCCAGCAAACCGACTTTACTAAACCTGACGGCAGCACCAGTACTGTCGCGCTGGTGCAGGGCAATATCGAGCAGAGCCTGAAATGGGACGAAGAACAAGTCGTCCCCACCATTCAAAAATACTACGGTCAAATCAGCAAAACATCTGCCGACATCGTTATCCTGCCGGAAACCGCATTGCCCGTGATGCGTCAGGATTTGCCGGAAAACATCCTGACCCAGTTTGCCGAACAGGCGCGCACGAACGGCAGCGCGTTGGCTGTCGGCATCGGTCAATACACTGCGGATGGCAGCGGATACGAAAACGCCGTAATCAATTTGAGCGACTACGATGATGTTTCAGACGACCTCCCGTATTACGCCAAGAATCATTTGGTTCCCTTTGGTGAATACAAACCGCTGCCTTTTCTGACCGAGCCGTTGTACAAGCTTATGAATATGCCGCTTGCCGACTTCCGTCGCGGCGGAGCAGCACAAGCTCCCTTAACCATGAAAGGTCAAAAAGTCGCCTTTAATATCTGTTATGAAGACGGTTTCGGTGACGAACTCATTGCTACCGCCAAAAATGCCACACTGCTTGCTAACGTCAGCAATATGGCGTGGTACGGCGATTCCAACGCGATGTATCAACAGCTCCAGCAATCCCAAGCTCGCGCGATGGAGCTTGGACGCTATATGGTTCGTGCCACCAATACCGGTGCAACCGCCATTATTTCTCCCAAAGGCAGCATCATCGCCGAGAGCGAACCCAATACCGATGCCGTCTTGGAAGGGCATGTCAAAGGCTATGTCGGCGAAACCCCTTATATGAAGGCAGGTGGTTCGCTGTGGCTGATCGGGGTATTGTCAATTATTGCCATTACACTGTTTTTAATCAGGAAAAAAGCAGATTGAGTTTGAGAAAACGGTCTTTTTATAAGGCCGTTTTTCTTAAAATTTATTATTTACATACAAGAATGTTTGTAATATACTGAACTTATTCCCAGTAAACCAGTCAAATTTTCAAAATCAATCGAGTTTTATAAAAGATGAAAATTCACCTATCAAACAGTCTTTTACAGAAAAAGGCATTTGACAGCATACGATAGGGCAACAGGCAGTGATATACTGCACGGCAAACAACAAGTAAACAACAGTCTCTGCATCATATAAAGGAAAGCACCTCTTATGAACAACGCCTTTGCATTACCCGTCATTCACAGCGGCAACGGCAGCCTTGAGCAATACATTCACACTGTTAACAGCATTCCCATGTTGACGCCCGAAGAAGAAAGCCAACTCGCGGAGCGTCAGCAAAAAGGCGACCTTAACGCCGCCAAACAACTCATTCTTTCCCATTTGCGCGTCGTCGTATCCATCGCACGAGGCTACGACGGTTATGGTTTGAACCAAGCCGACCTGATCCAAGAAGGCAACATCGGACTCATGAAAGCGGTCAAACGTTACGAGCCCAGCCGTGGCGCGCGCCTGTTTTCATTCGCCGTACACTGGATTAAGGCCGAAATCCACGAGTTTATCCTGCGCAACTGGCGACTGGTGCGCGTAGCGACCACCAAGCCGCAACGCAAACTGTTCTTCAACTTGCGCAGCATGCGTAAAAACCTGAATGCCTTGTCTCCGAAAGAAGCGCAAGACATCGCCGACGATTTGGGCGTCAAATTGTCCGAAGTCATGGAAATGGAACAACGAATGACCGGACACGACATCGCCATCATGGCGGACAACAACGATGACGAAGACAGCTTCGCCCCCATCGACTGGCTTGCTGACCACGATGCCGAACCCAGCCGCCAACTGTCCAAACAAGCCCACTACGCCCTGCAAACCGAAGGTCTGCAAAACGCCTTGGCGCAACTGGACGACCGCAGCCGCCGTATCGTTGAAAGCCGCTGGTTGCAAGACGATGGCGGTTTGACCCTGCACGAATTGGCTGCCGAATACGGCGTATCTGCCGAACGCATCCGCCAAATCGAAGCCAAAGCCATGCAAAAACTGCGCGGTTTCTTGGCAGAAGAAGCAGAAGCCGTTTAAGCCTTTCATGATAAAAAGGCCGTCTGAATCTTTTCAGACGGCCTTTTCGATGACAAACCTCATCGTATCTTATCCCCCCAACACATTCATTTTAAAGCCCACTTAAGCTATAATAGCCACCACACACACTACCCGGTCATACCATAACCATGCAACTTACCGTCGTCGGACTCAATCACCAAACCGCGCCCTTGAGCATACGCGAAAAACTGGCATTTGCAGCTGCAAATCTGCCGGATGCCGTGTCCAACCTCGCGCGCAGCGAGGCGGCGGAAGAAGCAGTCATTCTTTCTACCTGCAACCGCACCGAGCTTTACTGCGTCGGCGAATCCGAAAAAATCATCAACTGGTTGGCAAAATATCACAATCTGCCTGTCGAAGAAATCCGCCCCTACCTCTACACCCTGGACAACAACGAAACCGTCCGCCACGCCTTCCGCGTCGCCTGCGGTTTGGATTCCATGGTCTTGGGCGAACCGCAAATTCTCGGTCAAATCAAAGATGCCGTCCGCGTTGCGCAAGAACAAGAAAGCATCAATACCCACTTAAACGCCCTGTTTCAAAAAACCTTTGCCGTTGCCAAAGAAGTGCGCACCGATACCGCTGTCGGCGAAAACTCCGTCTCTATGGCTTCCGCATCGGTCAAAATGGCAGAGCAAATCTTCCCTTCCATTTCCGACCTTAACGTCCTCTTTATCGGCGCAGGCGAAATGATTGAGCTGGTGGCCACTTATTTTGCCGCCAAAAATCCCAAGCTCATCACCGTTGCCAACCGTACACACCAGCGTGCGCAGGAATTGTGCGACAAACTCAGCGTCAACGCCGAAGCCTGCCTGCTGAATGAATTGCCCTATATTCTTCACGATTACGACGTGGTTGTTTCTTCCACCGCCAGCCAACTCCCCCTCGTCGGCAAAGGCATGGTCGAACGTGCATTGAAAAAACGCCACAACATGCCTGTTTTCCTGCTGGATTTGGCCGTTCCGCGCGACATTGAAGCCGAAGTCGGCGAATTGGAAGACGCATATCTCTATACCGTGGACGACATGATGGATATTGTCCAAAGCGGTAAAGACGCGCGCAAAAAGGCAGCGGCGGCGGCTGAAAGCATGGTGGAAGAAAAGGTCAGCGAATTTATCCGCCAGCAGAAAAACCGTCAAAGCGTTCCGCTTATCCGCGCCTTGCGCGACGAAGGCGAACGCGCACGCCGCCAAGTGCTGGAAAATGCCATGAAACAACTGGCAAAAGGCGTATCCGCCGAGGATGTCCTCGAACGCCTCTCCATCCAGTTGACCAACAAACTGCTCCACTCTCCGACACGCACGCTCAATAAAGCCGGATCGGACAACAGCGAATTAATCGATGCCGTGGCGCAAATCTACCATTTGGATCAACACGACTGACCACAATTTAAAGGCCGTCTGAAAAAAGCGAACCGACCGACAGGTCATATTCCAAAGTTTTCAGACGGCCTTAAAACAATAAAATCCCAATTATCATTTTTTCATTTAAAATGAAATGCTTGAAAAAAAACCGTTAAAGTGTAAAAATCCTATCTTATACATTTAAACAGCATTCAAACAATAAAACTGCCTGCCGATTCAAACGTATGCCGACAATACGATAGGCACCGGCAAAAGGAACTTTCGTGCATATTAAAACAAACACATATCTGGCCCTCGCTGTCCTCTCAGCTTCCCTTCTTTCAGGTTGCGACAAAGTCAGCACCTTTTTCGGCAAAGACGAAAACAAAGAACTCGTCCAACGCATAGAAACCAATACCGATGACGGAAAAGTCGGTATGTTGCTGCCCGACTTCGCCCAACTGGTCCAAAACGAAGGACAAGCAGTCGTCAATATTCAAGCGACACCGGCAAAACGCACTGCGACACCGGATGACGACCACAGCATGGACTTGAGCCAATTTCCCGACAACGATCCGTTTTACGAGTTCTTCAAACGCCTTGTTCCCAATATGCCCGACATGCCGCAAGAAGATACCGAAAGCGACGATTTGAATTTCGGTTCCGGCTTCATCATCAGCAAAGACGGCTATATCCTGACCAATACCCACGTGGTTGCCGGCATGGGCAACATCAAAGTCCTGCTCAACGACAAACGCGAATACACGGCCAAACTGGTCGGCTCAGACGCCCAATCCGACGTTGCCCTCTTAAAAATCGAGCCGCAAGAAGACTTGCCGGTTGTCAAAATCGGCAATCCGAAAGATTTGAAACCGGGCGAATGGGTGGCCGCCATCGGTGCGCCTTTCGGCTTTGACAACAGCGTAACCTCCGGCATCGTCTCCGCCAAAGGCCGCAGCCTGCCGAATGAAAACTACACGCCGTTCATCCAAACCGACGTTGCCATCAATCCAGGCAACTCAGGCGGCCCGCTATTCAACCTCCGCGGCCAAGTAGTCGGCATCAACTCGCAAATTTACAGCCGCAGCGGCGGTTTCATGGGCATTTCGTTTGCCATTCCGATTGATGTTGCCATGAATGTGGCCGATCAATTGAAAGCCAACGGCAAAGTCCAACGCGGTCAATTGGGCGTGGTTATCCAAGAAGTTTCTTACGATTTGGCCAAATCTTTCGGTTTGGACAAAGCAAGCGGCGCGCTGATTGCCAAAATCATGCCAAACAGCGCGGCACAACAAGCCGGTTTGCAGGTTGGCGACATCGTACGTAAAGTTAACGGCGAAGAAGTCCGCGCTTCCAGCGATTTACCTGTTATGGTCGGCTCGATTATGCCGGGCAAAGAAGTAACTTTGAGCATTTGGCGCGGCGGCAAACAAACCGATGTCAAAGTCAAACTTGGCAGCGCAGCCGAACAAACGGAAACATCGGCCAAAGAAACCGAACAGCCGCAACACGAAGGCGGTCATGACGGCTTTGCCGTTGAAAACGCAGGCCTGACTTTGCAGGTTGAAAACGCAGACGGCAAACAACGCTTGATCGTTCTGCGCGTTAGCGGCGCGGCCGAACGTGCCGGCCTCAAACGCGGCGACGAAATCATTGCCGTCAGCCAAATCAGCGTCAATGACGAATCCACTTTCCGCAGCGCCTTGGAAAGTGCAGGCAAAAACGTACCGCTTCTGGTGCAACGCGACGGCAACACCTTGTTCCTCGCACTCAATCTGCAATAGCAAGATTTTCAGACGGCATGATGATGCGTTAAATGATAAAATACCCATCTGTCAGAGGCGGTGGGTATTTTGTTATCCGTCTTCCAATTTAGGCCGTCTGAAAATATTTCACCGCTTATATACAAGATAATTATGCAACTTATTAATTATTCAAATTCTATTTTATCCATCGTCCCGGCAGCCATTGCGCTCGCCTTGGCCATTGCCACGCGCCGTGTATTGCTATCCCTGGGTGTCGGCATTATCGTCGGCTCATTCCTGCTGGTAGGCGGTAATCCACTCGATGCCTTGGTTCACTTAAAAGACATGGCGGTCAGCCTGACTTGGGCGGACGGCGATTGGTCTTTGGGCAAACCCAAAATCCTGCTCTTTTTGGTGCTTTTGGGGATTTTCACTTCCCTGCTGACGCATTCCGGCAGCAACCAAGCATTTGCCGATTGGGCAAAACAGCATATCAAGGGCCGTCGCGGTGCGAAGCTGCTGACCGCCTGTCTGGTATTCGTTACCTTTATTGACGACTATTTCCACAGCCTTGCCGTCGGTGCGATTGCCCGCCCTGTAACCGACAAATTCAAAGTTTCCCGCGCCAAACTGGCTTATATCCTTGACTCCACTGCCGCACCAATGTGCGTTTTGATGCCGGTATCCAGCTGGGGCGCATCGATTATCGCTACTTTGGCAGGCCTTTTGGTAACTTACAACATTACAGACTACACACCGATGGGCGCATTCGTGGCCATGAGCCTGATGAATTACTACGCCGTCTTCGCGTTGATTATGGTGTTTGTCGTTGCTTGGTTCTCCTTCGACATCGGCTCCATGGCCCGTTTGGAACGCGCCGCTTTGAACGAAATTCATGATGAAACCGTTGAAACAGGCCATCCCAACGGCCGCGTATTCGCACTGATTGTACCGGTTTTGGTACTGATCGCCGCCACGGTTTCCGCCATGATTTACACTGGCGCACAAGCTTCTGAAACCTTCTCTTTGCTCAGCGCATTTGAAAATACCGATGTGAACACTTCCCTCGTGTTCGGCGGTACTTGCGGCGTATTGGCCGTCATCCTCTGCACCATCGGCACCATCAAAACCAGCGACTACCCTAAAGCCATTTGGCAGGGCATCATCTCTATGCGCGGTGCCATTATCATCTTGATTTTGGCATGGATTATCAGCACCGTTGTCAGCGAAATGCACACCGGCGAATACCTCTCCACCTTGGTAGCAGGCAATATCCATGCAGGCTTCCTGCCCGTGATTTTATTTCTGCTCGCAGGCGTGATGGCCTTCGCTACCGGTACAAGCTGGGGCACATTCGGCATCATGTTGCCGATTGCCGCCGCCATGGCCGTCAAAGTCGAACCATCGCTGATTATCCCTTGCATGTCTGCCGTAATGGCCGGTGCCGTATTTGGCGACCACTGCTCGCCGATTTCCGACACCACCATCCTCTCTTCTACCGGCGCACACTGCAACCACATCGACCACGTTACCTCGCAATTCCCTTACGCACTGACCGTAGCCGCGTCTGCTGCCGCAGGCTACCTTGCACTAGGCATGACTGGCTCTGCGCCTTTAGGTTTTGTGGTAACCGGCATCGTGATGGTTGTGTTGATTTTCATCTTGAAAGACAAGAAAAAAGCAACTGCCTAATTCAAAACCAATATTCAGACGGCCTGAGATATTCCGACACGCTCAGGCCGTCTGAATATTGCAATTACCCATATATCCATTATTCAGGACAAAACAATGAATACGCCCCATCTTCCACGCGGCCCAGTCATGGCCGACGTCGCCGCCTACCATCTGACCGAAGAAGAAAAACAACGCCTGCTCGACCCTGCCGTCGGTGGCGTTATTTTGTTCCGCCGCAACTTTGAAAACGTCTCCCAGCTCAAAGCTTTGGTTCAAGAAATCAAAGCCGTCCGCACCCCTGAACTCATCATCGCCGTCGACCACGAAGGCGGACGGGTTCAACGTTTTATTGACGGCTTCACCCGCCTGCCGGCCATGAACGTATTGGGCGAAATTTGGGACAACGAAGGCCAAGAAGCCGCCTGCGCCCAAGCAGAACAAGTCGGTTGGGTTTTGGCAACCGAACTTTCCGCCTGCGGTATCGACCTATCCTTTACGCCTGTATTGGATTTGGACTGGGGTCAATGCGCCGTCATCGGCAACCGCAGCTTCCACCGCGACGCCAACATCGTTACCCAGCTTGCCCTTGCACTGCAAAAAGGCCTGAACAAAGGCGGCATGAAATCTTGCGGTAAACACTTCCCCGGCCACGGCTTTGTCGAAGGCGACAGCCATCATGTCCTGCCTTGCGACGAACGCAGCCGCGAAGCGCTCGAAGCTGCCGACCTTATCCCCTTCCGCGCACTGAGCCAGGCAGGCATGGCCGCAGTCATGCCTGCCCACGTCGTGTACCCGCAAATCGACAGCCAACCTGCCGGCTTCTCCGAAAAATGGCTGAAACAAATCCTGCGCCAGGAAATCGGATTTAACGGCGTTATCTTTTCAGACGACCTGACCATGGAAGGCGCATGCGGTGTCGGCGGTATTAAAGAACGCGCCCGCCTTTCTTTTGAAGCAGGCTGCGATATTGTACTGGTATGCAACCGTCCCGATTTGGTAGATGAATTGCGAGACGGTTTCCACGCACCGGCAAACGCCGATTTGGCCGCACGTTGGCAATACATGGCCAACACATTGACCATCCAGGAAGCAGCCGACATCATGGCAACCAAAGCATTCCAAGCCGCCCAACAGGCAACCGCCAAACTGGCAACGCCCAAAGACATCGCAGGCGGTGTCAAAGTCGGCGAAGCATTCTGATTCAAGGCCGTCTGAAACATTGACGGCAAATAAAAAAGGAAGACTTGAAAAAGTCTTCCTTTTTTTGATTCAAACCGATTAGCGGTGTTGCGGATTGTAACGGCTTTCCAATCGCAGGAATACCCAACCCAAAAAGCTTGTCAGCACCAAATAAATCAGCGCAATCGTATAAAGCGGTTCCTCATAGACAGAATAGCGGCCGGTAATCGTGCTTTGTACATAAGCCAACTCAGCCACGCCGATGACGGACAACAATGAGCTGTCTTTCAACAAAGTAATAAATTCACTGGCCAATGGCGGCAACATACGGCGCAAAGCTTGCGGCAAAATCACATAACGCATCGCCTGAGTATAGGTCAGACCCAAAGAACGTGCAGCTTCCATTTGGCCTTTATCAATTGATTGAATACCGGCACGGAAAATTTCACAAATATACGCACCCGAGTTCGCAATCAACGCCAAAGAACCGGCAATCAACGCACCATAAGAACGGCGCAAATCAATGGCTGCTTCGCCGCTAATCAATACACCGTCGGCCGGATGAACGAAAAATGGGAACCAAACATAAGCCCAAATCACAATTTGTACAAACAATGGCGTACCGCGAAACAGCGTCACATACCAAAAAGAAATCTTACGCAACACCCAAGCCAAGGCACGCATCGGCACACCGGCTTTTTCCGGATTGATCAAACGCGCCAATGCCAGCAGCAAACCCAAAACCGAGCCGCCTGCCGTTGCAACCACCGTCAGTCCCAGCGTCGTCAACACGCCGTATAAAAACATCCAGCGGTATTCATAAATAATGTCAAAACGAAAATCCATAACCATTCCGTCGGTCAAAATCGGTAACTAATCCGAATATTTTTTAAAATGAAGCTTGATATTTTACAAGAAAATACATTGCTTGAACGGTTTTTTGTTAAATTATTCCGCCCAACCCTGCTTTTTTTACATTTCCAATGAATTGCAGCCCCTTTTCACCTTTCATCATATAAGACATTTTCCGTATAAAAAACAAAGCGCAAACCCGAGACAAAATTGACCGAAACCCAAAAACAGCGGATAATCCGCCCATTCTTCAAACATCTTTCAGACGGCCTTCCCTCTTCCCTTAAAGGCCGTCTGAAAACATTTTAAAAAGCATAAAACATGAAAGCACCCGAACTCTTATTGCCTGCAGGCGGCCTCGAACGCATGCGTGCCGCCTACGATTACGGCGCAGATGCCGTTTACGCCGGCAGCCCGCGTTACTCCCTGCGCGCCCGCAACAACGAATTTGCCAAACTCGACGTTCTCGAGCAAGGCATTAAAGAAGCGCACGAGCGCAACAAAAAATTCTTCCTGACCGTCAACACGCTGCCGCACAACTCCAAACTCAAAACCTTTGTTTCCGATATGGAACCCTTGATTGCCATGAAACCCGACGCGCTGATTATGGCGGATCCGGGCTTAATCATGACTGTGCGCGAAAAATGGCCGGAAATGCCGATTCACCTGTCCGTTCAGGCCAACACCACCAACTACTGGGGCGTGAAATTCTGGCAAAACATCGGTGTCGAACGCATTATTCTGTCGCGCGAATTGAGCATGGAAGAAATCGCCGAAATCCGCCAAGAATGCCCCGACATCGAACTCGAAGTCTTCATCCACGGCGCATTGTGCATCGCCTACTCTGGCCGTTGCCTGTTGTCCGGCTACTTCAACCACCGCGACCCCAACCAAGGCACTTGCACCAACTCCTGCCGCTGGGACTACAAAGTCCACAACGCCACTGAAAGCGATGCGGGCGACGCCCAGCTTCTGCAAGGTTTCAACTTTGAAAAAGCCCAAGAAGAAGCCAATCAAAACTTCGAAGGCATCAATGGTCAGAAACGCCACCCCTACGCCGACAAAGTCTTCCTGATTGAAGAATCCAACCGACCAGGCGAGATGATGCCGATTATGGAAGACGAACACGGCACCTACATCATGAATTCCAAAGACCTGCGCGGTATCGAAGTCGTTGAAAAACTGGCTAAAATCGGCGTGGACAGCCTCAAAGTTGAAGGCCGCACCAAGTCGCTCTACTACGTCGCCCGCGTCGCCCAGTCCTACCGCAAAGCGATTGACGATGCCGTCGCAGGCCGTCCGTTCGATTACGGCTTGTTGAGCGAACTCGAAGGCCTCGCCAACCGCGGCTACACCAGCGGCTTCCTCGAACGCCACCAAACCCAAGACTATCAAAACTACCTCAGTGGCCATTCCACTGCCAAACAAAGCCAATACGTCGGACACGTTACCGAAATCGACGCCGAAGGCTGGGCAACGGTGGAAGTCAAAAACCGCTTTGCCGTCGGCGACACCTTGGAAATCATCCATCCCGAAGGCAACCAAACCATTACGCTGGAACAAATGACCCGCAAAGGCGCAGCCGTCGAAGTCGCCCCGGGCAACGGCATCCAAGTCAAAATCCCAAATATGCAGGGCAAAGAAAAAGCCTTGCTGGCGCGGGTTATCAAATAATCAAAAGGTCGTCTGAAAACTTTCAGACGACCTTTTGTCTTTCCTGCTCCGCTTCTTCTAAAATATCCAAATAAACGGTTTCAAAACATTCCTTCAATATTAATATATCCTTATTTTTTCATATTGATTTAACAAGAAAATTTCCTCTGCAATATTTAATTGATAAAATATAAATGTTTTCAAAACTTAACGTCTGTATGTAAGTTGTTGATTTATGGTTTGGTTATTTTATAAATGGGCTGTTTGCTTGAAAATTTGTCTTGCTGCGGTTTGCTAAGTAAGAAGTTATCAGATAAGGTGTACTACAAGCGGTTACATCCGTGAGTATGAAATTAATCAATAAGATAGTTGATTAAGTAATTAAAACTGTTAAATCCCACAAAAAACGGACAGGTTATTCTCAACCGTTTGCACATCAAACCGTTTGCACACCAAACAGAAAGGAAAAAACCATGCTTCATTATGCAGTTGTTTTCTTTGTTATCGCCATTATTGCAGCTGTATTGGGCTTTGGTGGTATTGCAGGCAGCGCGGCAGGTATCGCTAAAATCCTGTTTGTCGGTTTCCTGATTTTGTCAGTGTTGTCCCTGATTTTTGGCAAGAAAAAATAAAACTGACAAACAGATAAGGCGTAACCTCGCTACCTTCTGAATGAATGTTTTTAAAACAAAGGTCGTCTGAAATTTTCAGACGACCTTTCTTCAGCCATAATAATTCTCCTGTTAATTAATAACAATTTTTAATTTTAATTGGTGATAAAATAATTTTTTTTATATTGAATATAAGATATTTCCTTGCTACATCTCATATTTTCTTGGTTATCATGCATAAAGTATAGAGATACACTATCATTAATAGACAATCTTGCATGAAAATTCTTAATATGACCGTTGTTGTCAATAGCCTCTAATGATTTTTCTAAGTTGTCAATAGCCTTTAATGATTTTCCAAAACTTACAGCAGAATCAGAACAAAATATCGGTCTAAACATTAAATGCCAATCAATGCTTGGCAGGGGCAAATCCTCGGGATAACGGTTGTCAGGAAATAGCGAACGGTATCGTTTTATATAAACAGGCGTTGCTTCGATTTCTAAAAAAGTGCTGCCGTCGTAGTCGGTCTGATGCACTACCGTAAAGCCGTCGGTCGGCCGTTTTAGCTTACGCCGCCTGTGTTTGAGCCATTTCTGCCGCTCTGCCTTGTCTTTCCATCTGAGTACCGCCTGTTTTTCTCCGTCAGGCCGCAAACGGCCGGAAAGCCGCAGATAGCGCCGGTACACGGGAATCTGCCACTTTTTCGCTAAATCTTCAGGCGGCATATTAAGCAGACAGGCGCTGCGCAGCGTGCCTGCCATCTGCCTGAACAAACTCTCGAAGCTATTTACAGGATAAAGCTGCTCGCAGCCCGTTGCGTCATCCGCATATGCTTGAGAAACAGAGACCGTCTGAATGCCGCTATCGGCATGAGACAAAATGGGCAGCAACATGGCCGGCCACAGCAAAGCAGCTAAAAATTTCACACTCATCTCCTTCTTGATAAAAATTATTAATTGCATTGATATTATTCCCAATATTTTTTCACTGCAAGCACATTTACACGCTAATTGTTTGTTTTATTTTGATGTTTATATGTTATTGCAAGTTGGGTAGCCCAGGCCGTCTGAAACATGCTTTGTCGCAAAATACGGGCAAGCTGCTACAATACAGCCGCTATGTCGAAACAAAACAAACGGAGAAACGGCACGCCATGAGCAACACACGACAAACACCGGAAATCCCCGCCGCACCGATGCAAGAATCCCGCGCGCGGTTTGACGCGCATACCGCCGGTTTGCCCGAACCTGCGCAAAAGCTGCTTCAGACGGCCTTGTCGCTGGCCGAGACGCATTATCCTGCCGATGCGGCCACGCCTGCGGGCGAGCCGCTTTTGGCGCACCTTTTGGGTGCGGCGCGTATGGTGAACGAATTGGATTTGCTGCCCGATGCGGTGGCCGCCACGCTTTTGGCTGACATCGTGCGTTTTGTGCCCGACTGGCGCGAGCTGCTCACGGAACGCTGCAACAGTACTGTCGCCGAGCTGGTCAAAGGTGTGGACGAAGTGCAGAAGCTTACACACTTTGCCCATGTGGACAGCCTTGCCACGCCTGAAGAGCGCGCCCAACAGGCGGAAACCATGCGTATTATATTTCAGACGGCCTTTGATATTTCCCAATCAAAAGGCCGTCTGAAAAATTACTCTTGCCAGCCGCCTAAATAAGAAACCAGTTCTTCCAACATGGTGCTGATGGCTTCGGTCATCAGGATTTGCGAGGCAAAGGCGAGGCTGGCGGCATCGTCGCCGTTGCTTTCCGCTTCTTCTTGCAAAACGTCCAGATACTGGATGCGTTTGAGCGTAAAGTCTTGGGTTAGGATGAACGCGATTTGTTCGCGCCATACCAAGCCCAGCTGGGTAACGGTTTTGCCGTTTTTGACGTGTTGTACCACTTCGTCGGCGGTCAGGTCTTGTTTGGAAACTTTGACGACCGGAACAATATCACCTACGCCTTTGAGTTCGCAATCGCTGTCCAATTCAAAACCGCCCTCGCAGTGGCCTTGCAGCAGCCAGCTGGTCATCAGGGAAGAGGGTGATTGTTTGGTGTTGGGCAACGAGGCTTCCAAACCGCCCAATGCTTCGCGCAACTTGGTCAGGATGTTTTCCGCTTTGGCAGATGCGGCATTGTTGACCAAAAGATACCCGTGGCGCGTGTCGAAAATTGCCTGTGTGCGGCTGCTGCGCGTAAAGGCACGGGGCAGCAGGTCGTCGGTAATCTGCTCTTTCAGCTCTTGTTTTTCCTTGCGGCCGACATTGCGCGCTTCGTTGTTTTGGATTTCCAAAACCTTTTCATCCAAAATATCGCGGATCACGCCGGCAGGCAGGACTTTTTCTTCTTTTTTCAGAGCAACGCGCCAAGTGTAATCGGCAGGGAAAACCAGCTCGGGCGAAAAGGAAACCGGCGTGGCAAAGCCTTCGCTAAACCAGTCCAAACCCTGACAATGGGCAAATTCGGATTGCGCCAATTTGTCGGCAAGGACTTCCAATTCGGGCAATTTGTCTTTGTTGAGCGGATAAAAACTGATTTGCTTAAACCACATGGCGAGTTTTCCTTTTTATTAAAACCGGCATTATACAGGGAAAATAACATACGGAAATCGGCAGCATCTTTAAAAATGCAGTAAAGGCGTTGACAGAAGAAAAGGCTTTCTGTATAGTTCGCGCTTCGGTTACGCGCCCATCGTCTAGAGGCCTAGGACACTGCCCTTTCACGGCGGCAACCGGGGTTCGAATCCCCGTGGGCGTGCCAAAATTCTTAAAAAACGCTCCTGCTTTTTGCAGGGGCGTTTTTTGTTTTCAGACGGCCTGTCGCTGTGAAAATATCTTTAAATTGGTTTACAATAATGCCATTCTGAATCTTAACGAGAGAAAACAATGTTAGACATCCAATTGCTCCGCAGCAATACCGCCGCAGTTGCCGAACGTTTGGCCGCACGCGGTTATGAGTTTGATACCGCGCGTTTCAACGCTTTGGAAGAGCAACGCAAAGCCGTTCAAGTGAAAACAGAAGAGTTGCAGGCTTCGCGCAACAGTATTTCCAAACAAATCGGCGCGTTGAAAGGTCAAGGCAAACACGAAGAGGCTCAAGCTGCGATGGATCAGGTTGCCCAAATCAAAGCGGATTTGGAGCAGGCTGCCGCTGATTTGGATGCCGTTCAGAAAGAATTGGATGCTTGGCTGCTGAGTATTCCGAACCTGCCGCACGAAAGTGTTCCTGTCGGTAAAGACGAAACTGAAAACGTTGAAGTTCGCAAAGTTGGCACGCCGCGCGAATTTGACTTTGAAATCAAAGACCATGTTGATTTGGGCGAGCCTTTGGGTTTGGATTTTGAAGGCGGTGCGAAG
>ERZ651108.308-NODE-308-length-24908-cov-4.939283_pt1 | contig 24908 bp, 10 predicted proteins | sample MGYA00512173_ERZ651108 | MGnify/ENA metagenome assembly ERZ651108 | reverse complement strand
CTCTAGGACTAGTACGTAGTCCTCCATGTGATTGTTGTCCATAATGATGCCAAATGTCTGATATAAAGTGTTCTGTGTGGCAAATATATGGATGGAAATAATGTGCTTCAGAGTCTTGGGATAAGGCGGGATATGGCGGGTAGAAAGGGGGAACCTAGATTTGTAATTGAGATTCCTCTATTGAAATTTCTTCAATTGGTAAATGATAAGTAAATTCGTGTTGTGCAACGTAAGTAGCGAATTCTAATTGTTGTTTGTTTTAGGCTGTATTAATGAGTCTGCAGATTTGTTCAAAAAAGGAGAGGTCTAGAGGTGCTAGGGGGATTAAGTTCTCTTTGGAGAGGTGTTTAATTCTACTAATTTTCTTCTGCCTACTCTATCTACCTAGCAAGGTATATGCTCAAACTTCTCAGAATACTCAACGGCAACTTGAGGCTGTAGAACGAACTTTTGCCGATCTAGCTCAGCGCAATGCCTATGTTGAGAGCTTAGATTATAATGACTTGCCTATGGCACATTTGCCCATAGGAATGAAGCGAACGATTAGCGGTATGGAAGTTACCATTGCCGTTAATCGTTTTGCATTGGGGCCAGCCCATAGTGAACTTGCCGTTTATGCAAAAGCCATTATTCCACAGGGAAGTGATGGTCGTAGGTTAGTCCTCTTCTTTGGCGCAGAGGGTGTCAAGGGTACTCATTCAGGAGGCTTGGCTGATGAAGTCAAGTTATCACTTCTCCGAGATATAGAGATCCCGTTCAATGGAGGTAATACATCCCTTGTTCTTAAGGGCGGATTCAATCGTACTCGAGGTGTCTCTGAGAGCAATACTTACATGACCATCAATTGTGATGGCTTTAAAAACTTAGCTTTAGATGCAGAGGTACATTTTCCAACCTCTCTGATATCATCAGCGATAAATGGTGAACAAGTAGTTGGTCGTTTCAGCACAGTCATAGAAAGCTGGGACGACTTACTTGTATCGATGAGCCTACCTTCTTTTGAAATAAAGGGACTTAGGGGCTATGTTTTTGATGCTAACGATGTGGTCTTTGACTTCAGTAGCGTGCGCAACTCTAAAGATATAGACTTCCCCAAGGAATATGAACAAGGTTTTCTACCAGATGAACGTACACTATGGCGGGGTGTATATGCTAAGAGTGTTTCAGTGACTCTACCTAAAGCTTTTTCTAATGCACGTTTCTCTGCCGAGAATCTATTAATTGATGATAATGGCATTACAGGGATATTTGCTGCGGATAATGTTCTGCAACTGGATAAAGGGAGTGCCAGCGGTTGGAAATTCTCTGTGGATCGCTTTGAGTTGCAACTTGTAGCCAGCGAGCTAGTGTCTTCGGAGCTTAAAGGCCGCCTAGGCTTGCCTTTCAAAGGGGAAACAACAACCTTAGCCTATGAGGGTTTTATGCAAATGAACGACCGTTATACATTGGTCGTTCGGCCAGACTCTAGTTTGAACTTCTCAATCTTTAATGCTGAGGCTCAGTTAGATCCCAGCTCTTATGTTAAGCTAGATTTAATAGACGACAAATTTGTCCCAGAGGCCGTTCTACATGGTCGGATGGCTCTTGGTAAGACCGAAGGACTTGATGGTCTAAACGGCTCTGAGTCCGTTAAGTTGGCGAGCTTAAAATTTCGTAACCTTCGTTTAACTACCAAAGCACCTTATATTAGCGTTGAGGCTTTGGGATACGAAGGTGAGGCAAAGCTGGGAGATTTTCCTCTCTCCATACATCAGTTAGAACTCGGAGCTAATGAACGAGGTGCTCATTTGACACTAGGGGCTGGGCTCAGCCTAGGGAAAAATCTCTTTTCAGGAAAGACAAACATTACACTACGAGCGGCTTATCGCGATAATGTCTGGTATTATGAGGGTATGGACGTCAGTGAGATTGCCCTTGATGCTAAAATTGCGGGCAAGATTGGTCTGGTAGGTAAGCTTAATTGGCATCGCGACGATACAATTTATGGGAATGGCTTTACTGGGGATCTTCTCTTATCGCTGGGTTTAGGCAAGACTAATCATGTTTCGTGGAAAGTCCGCGCAGGCTTTGGTCGTAAAGACAGCAATAGTTATTGGTATGCCGATGGCCTAGGGACTTTCCCTCAAGGTATACCGCTTGTTGCTCCTATGACCCTCAATGGTATTGGGGGAGCTCTTACTTATGGTGTGCGAGCTGAAGGGCAAAGTGCCGAGGGTGGCAAATTCCGAAGTGCTCAGTACGTGCCTGATGAGAGTAAGGGACTCGGATTCAAGGCATCTACATTATTTGAAATCAGCAAAACGGCACAAGGTGAGGCTGCCCTAGAGATAATTTTTTCTCGTTCTGGAGGCTTAAGTATGGTCGGTTTCTATGGCTATGCCCAATTCCCTAAAGATCTTAGGGGCGAAGTGTCCGCAGAAGAGAGGATAGAGCAACAACATCGTTTCATTCCGAGCAACTTAGGAGAACAGCTGAAGCAGGGTGGTGACTTTGAGAATGTTCTAGGGGCTTTAAGTATAAAGAAACTACCAGAAGCACTTAAGGGGGCTAATATTTCAGGTTCTATTTTTATGCAGTTGGATCTGGACAATAGTAGCCTACACGCCGTGAGCCAAGTCTATGTGTCAAGTCCAGCTGGTGTAATCGCAGGCACTGGTCCTGATGGACTTGCCGGAAGGGGTGTACTGCATATTGATCCTAAGGAGTGGTACTTACATCTAGGGACTCCTGCGACTCCTATTGGCTTGAAGTTAAATGTTGGTAGCATTCTCGCTGTTAAGAGTGATGCTTACCTAATGGCAGGAAGCCGTATTCCGGGTATGCCTACTCCTCCGCAAGAAGTAGCTAATCTTATAGGGCAAGATATTAGCCGTCTGAGCCTAGGGCGTAATTTAGACGCTCTAAGTACAGGTAAAGGCTTCGCTTTTGGCTCTAAACTGGGAGTGCGTACTGGTGACCTTCAGTTTGCTATCATGTATGCCAACTTTAATGCAGGCTTAGGTTTTGATGTGATGCTCAAGGAGTATGGTCAGGCACAATGTCGAGGCCGCTCTGGGACAATCGGTCTGAATGGCTGGTACGCTCAAGGGCAGGCTTATGCCTATCTGCAAGGCGAGTTGGGTGTAAAAATTAAGTTGTGGTTTGTGCGTGTGCGTGTCCCTGTCATTAGGGGAGGTGCGGCCGCCTTGCTACAAGCAGGCCTACCCGATCCAACCTTCTTCAAGGGATACCTTGGCGTAAATCTTAATGTGCTTGGGCTTGTGAAGGGACATGCTCGCTTTAAGCTAAGTATCGGCGAAGAGTGTGAAGTCGTCAATCCAGGCTCATCTCCCGTAGATGAACCAATGATTAACGATCTTTCGCCAGTTATCGGGGAGCGAGAAGTAAGCGTCTTTGCTGTACCTCAAGCAACCTTCAATGTTGCAATGGGTAAAACCTTTGAGGCCTCAGACGAGCGTGGTGTAAATAAGATCTATCGTATTAGTCTCAAAAGTTTTGACCTTAAGGACAAGGAAGGCAAGAGCATTGCTGCTCAACTTGTGTGGGGTGATGATAAGACTAAGCTCAGCTTGCAGGCTAAAGAAGTCCTTCCGCCAAATACAGAGCTTACGGCAAGTGTTCGTGTTGGCTTTGAAGAATTTATAAATGGTTCTTGGCATCAAGTTGTGACTTCGGGTAAACCAGCAATAGAAGAGAAGACACATACTTTCACTACGGGTGGGGCTCCCAGTGAAATCCCTCTTGCCAATGTCGTTTATGCTTACCCAGTTGTAGGCCAGTCATACTTCCTCCCCAAGGAAAGTAACAAGGGCTATGTGCAGCTCAAGATGGGACAAAAGTACCTCTTTGAGAAGGGCTTTGACTACAAGATGAGCTTCCTTGATGAAGAGGGAGGGCGAGTATCTACGGATTTCAACTACAACGAGAGTGAGAATAGACTAGAGTTTATTATTCCCAGCCTGAGAAAGAAAACTCCCTACACACTGAGCCTAGCTTACACCGCAGAAGTTCAGGAGGGGCAAGAAAGTCCTAAGAACAACTCTACTACTCATCTTGATAGCGAAGACTTAAGTGTGCGTATTGGAGGTGATAGGGCTGAGCGCCTTGTGGCTAGCAACCTAGAGAAAGCTATCCTCAGCTATGATTTCAGTACAAGTCAGCACAGTACCTTCAAGGAAAAGATGGATGCCCTCAAGATTAAAGATGGCTTTGCTGTTTATGATGAAGCCTCAGCTTATCCTCTTGAACTGGATGTCCGAGCTGATGAGGCTTTTGATGAGGCTGAAGTATTAGGGGTAGAGAAAACACAAGGGAGAGCCCTTGTTCAACTCAAAGCAACGCTAGAAGAGGATTATTTTGCGAAGACCGTCTACCCCTTAGTTTATGAGGGCTATCCCTTTGCTGGTCTTGAGTTAACTTATCGTAGTGAGCAACCCTATGGTGTACCACCCTATTATGCCTTTGCTCCAAGTCCATACTTCTTGTCTAAATTGAGTGACGGGACTCTCAATAAGCAAGCTTATCGATTCCCCTTCACTTTCTTAGCTTCGCATGTTGTCTTTGCTGACTTCAGCGACCTACAGGGGCTTGTGGTCAATAACCGAGAGCTAGTGGGGCGTAGTATTTACGAGCGCTTCGCCCTTGGAACTTTACCCGTACTCAGACATGGCAAGTATAAGGCTCTCGTGAGCTATGTCTTACCTGACGGTACCGTAAGCTCAACGATGCCTATCCTTTACAATAACAATCTCAAGTTTAACACAGAGCGATGAAACAAGCAAGATGGGGTATGAGGCTCCTTACCCTTGGGATATGTTTGTTCCTGTCGGCTATGCTCAAGGCACAAACGAAGTCACAGGGAAGCATTAAGGTAAGGACTGAAGTCCATAGTGATAAAGTGTTATTGCGATGGATTGCCAGTGATGCCAAAACTTGGGAAAGCTTGAACAAGCATGGGGTTCGCTTAGAGCGTCTGACTATCGCACGTAACGGACAAATACTATCAACCCCTGAGGTCCACATCTTAGGTGCTGAGCTCAAGCCAAGAGAGAGCGATGAACTCAAGACTATAGCCACACAATATCCTATGGGCTTAGTGATGGCACAAGCTGTCTTTGGGGAGGACTTTGAGGTCGGTCTCGGAGATAACCCCATGGCCAAGGCTATAGCTCTTGATGAGCAAAGAGAGCAGCGTTATCTCTTCTCTGCTTATGCGGCCGACCTATGCTTTCCTGTTGCCAAGGTTATGGGATGGGGTTGGGAGGATACAACGGTTAAGCCTGGAGAGCGATACCTGTATAGGGTCATCTCACTCAGTACAGACAAGAAGAATCCAATCAAGGCCGGGCTAAACTTCGTCATCATGGGGCAGAATACCCAGCTAGTCAAGCCCCAAGCCCTTTCTGCTTGCTTCGGGGATGCATCGGCTCAACTCTCTTGGGACTACAATGGATTAGCACACCTATATAATAGCTACATTGTTGAGAGGAGTGAGGATGGATATACCTTTACTCCTATTACCCCAGAGCCTATTACTCGTATGTCCAAAGGGGAAAAGAGTGCACATGCTCCGATTACCTATACGGATAGCATTGCTAACCTACAGACCTATTATTATCGTGTAGCTGGGATTACTCCTTTTGGTACTAAGAGTGCATATAGCATAGTTGTTTCAGGAGCTGGATATCCAAGTCTTAAGACGATACCTATGATTAGCTCTGCCTCTTTTAATGAGAAGGGTGGGGCGCAGATGAGTTGGACATTCTCCCCAGAGGAAGAAGACCTCTTGGAGAGCTTCAGTATCTTACACTCGACAAATGATAAGAAGTATATTCCCTTGAAACAGGGACTAGCTCCTTCCGTAAGGAGCTATACGATAGATATTCCTAAAGCGAAATATGTCTACTATAAGATAGAAGCTAAGCCTAAGAGAGGGGTATCAAGAGAATCTTTACCCATCCTTCTGCAGCCGATTGATAGTATTCCCCCGAGCAAGCCAACTGGACTAAGAGCTCAAGTAGATAGTCTAGGTAAGGTCCGTCTACAATGGAGTGCTAATAAAGAGGCAGACATATTGGGGTATCGCCTATACCGAGGAGAGGATAAGGGTGAAGAGTTAATCCCTATTACAGATGTAGCCATACGAGATACTCTATATCAGGACAGCGTCAGTCTGCAATCTCTCAATAGCAAGGTGTACTATGCCCTGACAGCTCTTGATCATCGCTACAATCAATCAGAGCAATCAGAGCTTGTTGAGGCATTAAAACCTAATGTACTTGCACCAACGGCACCAAGTATTACTCGTATAGAGCATGATAAGGAGCATACTGTGCTTCACTGGGAAGCCGCAGATGACCCATACCTTACAGGTTTTATCATCTTTAGGAAGGAGCTAGGAAGTAATACCCTGCACCAAGTTGCGAAGATTGATGATAAGACCCAGAGAACTTATCGCATCAAAGACGAACCAGGGAAGAGCTACATCTATCAGATGCAAGCCTACTCTAGTAAGAGGCTTCTCTCTGTGCTGTCTCAAGAAGTCGCTATCGGAGCTCAGATAAGTGAAAAAGCCTTGGTCGATAGCCATCTTAGCCTCAGTACCCTGCCAGAAGGAGTAATAGCTATTAAGTGGAAGACACAAGCTCCAGCACTCATAAGTGTAGCTCTCTATAAGACAGATGAGCAAGGACGCTTATACCTCTATCGTGATAGCCTACCTGCCGAGGGAGAAGTCGTAGACAGTGAAACCCAACAGGGAAAGAGCAATACTTACACCCTTGTTGTCAAGCATAAGGGCAGCAAGCCGCAAACGATTAAGAGAAGCTTAACACTATGATAAAAAAGGTATTTGTAATCATTATTACATTCTTTGTTTCTCTTACTTGTGCTCTAGCTCAAGAAGAGGGGAAGTACAAGTTGTCCGTGACATTTAGCCCAATTTACAACTATGGGAATACCATGTCTACTTTAGATCTATATTACCATGTTGTCACAAATGGCATTGACAAACAAGTTTATCATTATAACTATGGAGGCAGTTTTCCTGGAGACTCATGGGGGAAAACACCGACTAGTTATGTTAATAGTTACAATGTAACTGATCGCCCCTCAAGAGTGAGAATTAGATCATTTAAGTCTTGGAGCGGATTCCTCTGGTTCGGGTCTGGTTCTGATACAGGAGATGATTTCATAGATGTCCCTAACAGTAGTGCTTATGTAAATACATCGAAATCTGGTGGATATATTGACGATATGCGACTTACTGCATATGTAGAGCTTATTCCCATCTCTATTAACCTCCATTACTTCCACAACCAGGGGCAGGGGTCGGAAGTGAGTGTTAATCGTATGTTGCCAGACAAAGATCCTATTACCCTCAAGGCAACAAAAGGTTTCGTTGAGGCAACCTATCAATGGGAGTACCGAATAGTAGGAGACCCAACCTGGGCCCCCCTACCGGCAGGCGTATCTTATAGTGAGGGTAAGTCTGTTGTTACGCTCAAGGGCGAAGACCTTATGAGCGAAGCCGACTATCGAGCTTTGATTGCGAGTGGCAAATCTATTGCCTTCCGCATTAACGCTATCACCGATGAGGCACGCACGGAGAGTCAATATAAAGTCATCACGCTCAAGCCTACACTCACAGTCCCTCATATTGTCTCGACAGAGATGCAACAAGAGCGTTGTCATAACTCTCAAGATGCCTCTATTTATGTGAGACTGGATAGAGCACTGCAGCCCAATGAAACTATTGGAATTGCTCGATTGATTGGGAATATCAGGGAGAGGGTAGATAATATTGAGGCTCTTGATGCCAATAATGGCTTCTACATTCGGGAGCTCACAGCAGGGAACTATACCTTCGCTCTCTTAGGGACACACTCTAATGGATTAGCTGCTTACGCCCAAGCACCTAGCCATGTCATCAATATGACCATCGCCGAGCGACCTGCCATCACACACTCGTTTACCAAGAAGGATGTGAGTTGCTTCGCTGGCACTGATGGTGCCATCACGCTCACAGCCTCGGGCGGAACAGGACGCTTCAAGGCACATCTGCTTGACGCCTCTGGGGTAGAGATTCGCACCCAAGAGTTTAGCTCAACAACTACTTTCTCTCGCCTTCCAGCAGGGCAATATACCCTCAAGGTTTATGATAGCAATGATTGCTTCGCCAAAGACGGTGGAGGCAATGAGCTCATACACCGCGTCACACTGGCTGAGCCCTCCGAAGCTGTGTCTGTTTTGGTGGAAGCTGTCGTAAGTCCCTTAGCTTATAACTCTTCTGATGGCTCCATCAGTTTTAGAGCCTCAGGGGGAACTCCACTCGCTAACGGCTACCAGGTTCGTATCATACGTCTGTCGGATGGCCGCAGTTTTACCCCTACTTCTGTACGCCCCGATGGGGGAGCCTATATCTACACTCTATCTAATATATCTAGAGGAGAATATCAGGTCATTGTAGAGGATGCCCGCTTTGATGCTCTCGCCCCCGAGGATAAGAATGCCCCTTGTGGTTGTCGAGCAAAGCTTGATATAACGCTCAATGCTCCTCCTCCCCTAGATGTTGAGGTTAAGGAAAGTCGCTTCGTTAGCTGTCACGGAGATAGTAACGGAGAGATAACAGCACATGCTAAGGGTGGCAAGCCCCATATAGCGAGCCGTCTGCCCTACACCTACACTTGGTATAAGCTAACCAATGGTTCTAACGAAGAGCTAAGTCAACAAACAGATAGTATCGCTCGTGGTCTTAGTGCAGGACAATATCAAGTGAAGATTACAGATGCTAATAACATCAGTGTATTATCTACCGTATTTACATTAGTTCAGCCCGAGGCTCTAAGCCTCAAGTTTAAGGTCATCAGCCCTAATTGTAGTGGAGGAGAAGGCTCTATCGAAGCGCTTGTCACGGGAGGCACTGCTCCATATTCATATGAGTGGAACAAGGAGGGTGAAACCAACTCAAGTCTTCGAGTTAACGAAATAGGGACCTACTTCCTCCGTGTTACAGATAGTAGAGGCTGTACTATTGATGCTACAGCAGAGGTTTCTTCACCTGACGCCCTTGTTGTGCGACCAGAATTAGTGCACCCCAGTTGCTTTGGAGCTTCTAATGGTAGCATCAAACTCAATATCAGTGGAGGTACGAGTCCCTATACGATACGTTGGGAGGATAGTCCTAGTCTTACCACTCGTCAGCGAGATAAACTCCAGGCTGGAGAATATGTAGCTCTGATATCTGATGCTGCTGGATGTACGCTACGCTATCGCTTGAGCTTGACACAGCCAGACGAACTCAAGGTAAACCTCTCCGAAGCCTTTACTCTCTGTAAAGATCAAAGTCGTAATCTACGAGCTACATCCAATCAAGAGAATGTAAGCTACTCATGGTTGCGTAATGGTCAGCCTCTCAGCGAAACTGGTAAAGAGCTTAGCGTTAGCCGTGCTGGCACTTATCGTGTCATCGTGACCAATGAGGGCGGTTGCACAGCCTACGCTGAGGTTATAATCCGTGAGAGTCAGACTGAACTACCCATTGATATTACAGCTCCAAGCTCTGTAGACCTAGGAGCAGAGATCCATGTAGTTAATATCAGTCAAATCAAGGCTGATCGACTAAAATGGCACCTCCCTGTCGGGGCAGTTGTCAAGAGCCAGAGTGACGAGAGGCTTATCTTCACAATGAACTCTGCTGGTATATACACAGTAGCACTTGAGGGCTATCTTGGAGACTGCTCTACACTTGTTAGCCAGCGTATCGAGGTACTACCTGCTGGGAGCGTGACTCTTCCCGATGATAAAGCTGGAGCTATGATCAAGCAGTTTCTTGTGACTCCTAATCCAACGACAGGAGAATTTAAGGTCTTTATTGAGCTCCGAGAGCCTCAAGACTTTACACTACGCCTCCTATCTCCGACCATGGTAGAGATGGATAAGAAGGCTCTAAAGAAAGTGCAAGTGCAAACTTTTGAGTACGAGCTGCGAGGAAATACCTCTGGAGTCTATACCGTAGAGCTTCGTGTCGGGGAAGAGAGGTCTTTGCTCAAGGTGACAAAACAAGGCAACTAATTTATTTAGATTATAATCGTGATAGCGATGTGGAGATCTAAGCACACGGGCTTCGCTCAGTCCATACTCTATAAAGTCTTACTCTTCTCTCTTCTCCTTTGTGGAGGAGGGAAGGAGTTGTGTGCTCAGTTCTACCCCATCCATGCGACTGTTCAGTGGCCCTCTCCGCAGAGTCCGCACTTAGTGGACTATTATTCCGGCAGTCGTGATCGCCTTATCATCACGCTGCATAACCGAGATCTTCAGCAGCCGTTACTTCTGGCTCGCTTACGTTTGCAGATCAAGAGTAATGGCTTCCTAGCCCAGACCCGCGAGGAGCTGTCGTATCCTCAGCTGGAGCTTATGGCGGGTGTACCAACGCGTCTGACGGCAACAGACTTGATGCCTTACCTTCGTCCGGAGAGCCTGATTATCAATGGTCGTCTGCGTAATGGTCAGTTCCCGACTGGCTTTACAGAGATTTCTGTACAGGTGGTCGACTACTATAGCCAGCAAGTCCTCTCGTCTTGGCATACGGCGCGTGCTTATCTGGACAGTAAGCAGCCGCCAATGCTGAACCTCCCCCAGCGTGATGAGCAAGTGGCCTATCGTGATCCGCTCTTCATCCGCTTCCAGTGGTATCCTCGTCATCAAGGGTTGGCAGGGACGGAGTATGAGTTTGTCCTCAAGGAGCTTCCAGATAATGGCGCTGCTCCTCAGGCCGCCTTCGCCTATGGCAACGAGATCTACCGCACGCGGACGCGTCATACTACGCTCAACTATACTCACCTAGAGCCGATTCTCTTGCCCAATCGACGCTACGCCTGGCAGGTGCAGGCTATCGCTCGTGATGGTGTAGATGAGCTCGGTCTGTTTGAGCATGGGGGCTTCAGCGAAATATACTGGTTCACACTCAATGAGAACTGCCCCGTGCCCACGGGGCTGAAGGCAGATCCCCGCTATGCTAAGGTGGACTTCTCGTGGAATAGAGTCGTCGGTGCTACGGGCTATATGCTGGCCTGTCGCCCGAAGACGAGCAAGGATATCTACGAATGGAGCGAGGTGCAGTCCTACGGTGAGCGAATGACGCTTGCTCAGCTGAAGCCCGGCTGGACCTACGAATGGCGTGTGGGTACGCTCTGCACGGGCGATAAGCCGATCTACTCTGCTATTCAAGAGGTAACGCTGCCTAAGAGTAACGTAGACCTTCTGCGCGACTGTGGTAAGGAGCCACCGCGCCCCAACCTCAGTCCCGATCCCGCCTTAGATATTCAAGTGGGGGATACGGTTACCATTGGTGGTGACTATCCGATGGTGATTACCCAGCTCCAGAGCCTTGGTGATGGCTGGTACTCCGGTCGTGGCACGACACGACTCAGCTCTATCATCGAGCTTCCACGAGTGGCCCTTCGCTTTGATCGCCTTCGTATCAATATCGAGAAGTGTCAGATCGATGGGCTTGTCGAGGCTATCTACGCAGATCAGCCTGGCGGTATTGCCGATCTCGACAAGATCGATGATGGGGGTAAGAGAGTCCAGCCAAGTAAGCTACGCATCAGAGAGCGTAAGGTAGACTTCGCCCTCGGGGAGATGCCCGAGATGAGCTTCGACCCCGAGACCGGAGAGCTGGAGGTGACCGATGCTGAGGGCAAGCCACAGCGTATTAAGCTCGACCTTCCCGAGGGAGGGGCGTCTGCTTCGGCCTTCCCAATGATCATCACCGACAGTAAGGGCGATAGCTATCAGCTTAGCCCCGACGAGTCGTCTGAGGTGAGTAGCAGCGGCGCATCATCAAGTACCTCATCCTCGGAGGGACGCGTAGGCACGAAGCAAGGCCTCAAGGTAGAGCGTGTAGAGCGGATCGGCTCTTTTGATGCGAGCCGCTTAGCTCATGGTATAGGCCCGGTTCGCTTTGAGCCATCAGCACAGGCACGCTATGCCTTTGACAGTGGCACTGAGTCCTGGTACCAGCGCTCCGTCAAGCTGGACGAATACTACAAGCCTTTTGCTAAGGGCTATATCGCTCCCTGGAAGCTTATCCCTACGGGAGAGCAGGATGTCGTCGCGGCACGCTACGAAGGGGAGAAGGCAATTGACCTGAGGCGTGTTCGCTTTGCTACGTCTCCTAATAGTCCTGCACTGCCAGCAGAGCTCCACGAAGAGAGCAAGACCTGGAGTCTCAAGCTACCGGGGACGGATGCCCAGAGTAGCTATGATGTCTTTGCGATCTATGAGGGGCAGGTCATCGGTAAGCTCCGTGTCGTAAGCTATCCGAAGCAAAGCTATCGTGTGCGTCTCGTATCTGTGAATGTGCAGCGTGTGGGCGATGTCTCAGAGCTAAGTCAGCACCTCAATAAAATCTACCAGCAAGTAGGGGTAGAGTTTAGGCTCGCCGAGACGGATAGTTTCCAAGCAGAGCTATCGAACGGGCATATCAGGCAAGACCTTAAGAAGCTCCGTGACAGCTACGAAGAGCAACACCCACTCGGCAAGGATGAGGTCTGTGTCTTTGTGCTTAGCTCTGAGCTAAGCAAGTCATCGAAGCTCGAGGATGTAGAGGGCTTAATGCCTCGCAAGAGTCGTTTCGGCTACATCTTTACAGGCAATAGCCCCAATGGGAAAAGCCTTGCCCGTACCCTAGCCCACGAACTGGGTCATGGCCTCTTCACGCTCCAACATAGCTTCGACGATGAGTACGGAGGTAAGCAGTCACAGGATAAAACTGCGAACCTCATGGACTACACGGAGGGGGCGACCAAGCTCGTGGCATTCCAGTGGAATATCATCTCTAACCCAGCTCCATTCACAGCACTAGACAGAGAGAAGGATGCACAGATTAACCGGGAGACCAAGCGAGTCCATATAAGCAACAAAGCTTCTGAACGCTTGGCTAAGAAGCCCGTTTTTGCTCCTAATGGGCGCTTATTCCTTCTCCCTAAGGATGCTACAATATACTCTATCGCCTGTGGTGATGCCTCGCTAGAGCAAGTGCCTCTTGGAGCCGTTACTACCTTCACGTGGCAAGAGGAGGTTTATAGAAGTAACTACGACACTAATCGTGAGGAGTTCTTCCTATATAGGAATGATAGGGGAGAGCCATTTGCCCCTGAGTGGGTTGAGTCAGGTACTCCGTCTGAGCTACGTTTTGATTACGACAAATGCTTGCTGTTCATAGATGGTGAGAGCTTCCCTATTGATTGCTCTAGCTGTGCTCAGTCTCGCGTTCAGATTAACTCTTCTATAATTGAGATTAGCAAAGCTACTGAGGGTCTGCTTCGATATGCTATTGACCTGAGACATAAGGAAGGTAAGACCATTGAGGATAATCAGCTTTCTTCAAACAAGGAGGTCATCTCATTGCTTAAAGCGGAAGTTGTCAAGGCTCTAAGTAAGACTCCCAATCAAAAGCATCTCAATCCGAGTCTACAGGATAAGCTACAAGCCTATGAGCAGATTAATGGCAGACGCTTTGTCGTAGTTACTTGTTCCATCCCTTATGTAAGTAAATCTGTTGAGGAATGGAGTGCCTTAGCGTCAAGAGTCTTTAATGAATCAGGCTTAGGGGATAAGGATATCCTTATTACGATTCCTTATATGACACTTCCTGGTTTGGTGCGGGGAGCTGGATCGACCTTCTATATGCCTGGCGTCGCACAGGGTACTCAAGCTGTGATAGCTCCACTCTCAGGACGCTTTGACAACTCCAAGTATCCGGCTGGCAGGAATCAGGCCGGGATGGAAGATTTTATCCTCGAGGTCTTCCGTCAGACTCGTAAAAAGGTTACCCTCTATAAGGGATATTTCTCAGCATCTCGTTCTATTACCGTGGTTGCAGACCACAAGGGCGGGAAGGAACTTAGTGGCTATCCTTATAATAGGGTTATCATCCCATATATCCAGAAGGGCAGCGACCAGTTGATTAATGTTGTCCAGACATACCAAACAAGAGAGCGTGTTAGGTTAAAGACTCTTGGTGCCACCGAAGGGAACATTACGCCACAGGGTTATGGGCATGATGATAATCAAAAATGGCTGGAGCAGAACTACTGGCCTGTATTCTTCAAGCTAGCGGAATATGCTGATCAGTTTGATCAGTATGAGCCTCATACAGTATCCGACCCTATACACTATCGAGAGGGCTTTCTTGATGCTGATAATGGTAAGGGGCTGAAGAATTATGAAGCTTACCTCTTGCAGTATGCCTACGAGAATGTACTTAAGAAGCTTAATCTTAATCTTCGCTCAGGCTTTTACTTCAAGCAGGAGCATACTCTGACGGATAAGACCGATTGGGTCCTCACTCGTTATGTGGATGAGCCTGTGTATGCAGTACTTGATGGGGCATCCATAGCGCTGGCTTTCGTAGGCCTTGATGCTGTTCCAGATGCTTTTAATGTCTTTTATAGTACGATCCGAGGAGACTATAGTAATGCCAGCTTTGCAAGTATATCACTTATACTTCCTGGATCAATCTCCTCTAAATCAATCAAGACGGCTGAGGAGTACATCAGCAAACCTCTGTTTGGGCTGATTAAAGATCAAGCTAAGGTAAGCATAGAGCCTATTAGTAGAGAAGCCATTGAAAGAGGTTCGAAACAGTTGGCTCGTGGGGCTACAAACGAGGCCTTAGAAAGACTACTAAAGTCTGATACTAGAGGCGCTTTACGTGTTGTTCCCCATCGTGATATCGTTGATGCCCAGGAGCTTTTGATAAGATCAGGGCATCCTAAATTAGCACAACAAGTTGATGCCTTAAGAGTAGTTGTTGACATAAGAAATCATCGAAACTTTAAGGCTTTTGGGCTGACTGATGAGCTATTAGGAAGAATAGCAAGTACAATTAATACTGATGGTTATGCTCAAATTGTTTCTAATCTCAGGGTATTCATTGATAAGTTTGCCCCCAATAAAATCAAAGGCTTAGAGCTGCTGGTTAATAACTTGGGACATACAGAATCATCATTTCGTGAAGGTGCAGAATGGACACTACGGTATTTGGCGAACAATGCTGATAAATTTACTGGTGCCTCAAAGGTTAGCTTTGAGGTCCTCGAAATACTACCTAATGGCGGAAAACGTATTGCAGATATGGTTGTAGAGTATCCTCAAGGAGGTAGGGTCTATTACGAGTTTAAGTCAGTGAAGAACTTACCACCAAAAGATTTCATCCAACAATTCTCTGGTGATTTAACTAGACCTAACTTTAGTATAGACAATCTCAGATGGGTGTTTGATAGAAAGAAGATACAGGCTAAGGATTTGCAAAAACTTAGAAATAAGTTAGAGTCAATAATAACTAATAAAATGGCTGAAAGCTATGGATATGTTGATGCTGATGATATGATTGATGTTTTGTTTGATAAAGTGTTTGTAGTAAAATAGATTATGAAGATTAAAGAAGTACGAGAGATCATAAGAGGGGCTGGATATATACGAAATAATCCTCTAGGCATTATGTGGTTTCGCGGAGAAAGCACAGAATTGAATGGAGTTGAAATTTCGAAGAAGGAGCTTTTTCTTCGGGCTGGTTTGCGAGGAGGAGTATTTGCTGCGATGAGCCCTAATGGAGACATCTACGAGATGACTTTGAGTGGGATTAAGCTACAGCTACAAGTAGACAAAGCTGTAGGATATCCTATGATAGGCGAACTCCCCTATTTCTATGTCATGAATAAACGAGATAAGGAGAAAGGGGAATACATCTACAGATATATTCAAAATGGGGAGGTGTTATGGACTAGATCATATCCCTATAGACTTATCGAGCAGCTTGGGGACTATGCTCTCCTATGGGGCACCATAGGAAGACATAAAGAAGATGGTTGTCAGCTCATAGACCTCTCTACAGGAGCTGTGCTTTGGGAGTTAGACCTCCCAGGTGCTCGTATCAGCGGAGTTTATCCTTACGAAGATAAGGTCGTTATCGTGTGGTTCCCTCCTATGGGGGAGGAAGATAAAAGTCGTGTGTTGTGTGTGGAGGTGCCATCCGGGAAGATTATCTGGGAAAATCGAGATCCGAGATACTACCAAAAATATGGAAACGACAAACTAGTATTCTTCTACTCTTCACTTTGGGAGGATGGATATGAGAGTGGAGATAATCACCAGCTTGCAGAGCTAGACGTACGGACTGGAGCCTTTCAAATGTATAAGTTCCCCGGCTATAACACCAGTACATATGTAACGACGGTCTACAAGGACTATCTTTTCTATGGAACACTCAACTATTACTTCTTCGTTGGGGCTATCGATTTACGTACGCACGAGATGCTCCCAGAGGTTAAGATTGACTATACGCCAGGAAATCTGAACCAAATATCGAGTATCGGCGTACACGAAGGGCAGCTCTACGTGGAGATTCAGACAGAGCTTGATCATAGCGATATACACGTTCTCGACCTAGACGAGGACGAGTAGCTCATAAGTTTAAGCAACTGAATGCAATATAATTAGCGGTGAACATCAATACTAAGCAACTACCGAGTCTTCTATTAGTAGTCGGGCTTCTTTTCCTCTCGTCCTGCCTCAAGGAGACGGCTATCCCTATTGCCTCGTCCTTCGAGGTTACGATTGCAGAGGATAAGACTTCTCCGGTGACGGTCAAGCTACAGAACAATAGCTATGGAGCCGACGAGTATGAGTGGACGTTTGAGGGCGGTGTACCTGCCAGCTCAAGGGATCGAGCTCCCGAGTCTGTAACCTTCACAGAAGCGGGTGAGCATAAGATTCGCTTACGTGTATGGAATGCTGTTGATGAGCGTGTCAGCGAGCAAGTTATCCGTGTGGACTCGGCGATGAGTATTGACTTTGACTACGCTATTGCTATCAATGATATTGCTCCAGGGGTAGTATCTATCAGCAATAAGAGCCGAGGGGGTAGTCGCTATGAGTGGACTTTTGAGGGAGGCAACCCCAGCTCATCTACAGAGCAATATCCCTCCGCTGTTACTTTTGCAGATGGAGGCATACATCGCATTCAACTCAAGGTCTTCAATGGTAGTCGTTATGAGGAGCAAAGTAAAAGCTTTACGCTACAGCCCGCTATGCAGGCAGACTTCGACTATGAGCCCATTGCCGTAGACCAAGACTGGGAGGCCCCTTTAACGCTACAGACTCGGAACCGAACCAGTGGAGGACTAAGCTATCGTTGGTCTTGCGAGGGAGCTATGATAGATAACGCTACTGCTGAGCATCCTTCGGTGCGTTTTGAGCGGGCTGGTATTTATCGCCTTAGACTGATTGCCAGCAACGGTAAGGAGGATAAGGTTGTTGAGAAGACATTAACGATAAAGCCCAATAGTGGTCTGGTCTTCCAGCAAGACCTTAAGTTCGGCATTAACGAAGCTAAGAATAGTATCGGTTGCTTCTATTCCTCTCGCCTAGGTGGCGTGTTAACCTCTCAGCGTATCGCACAAGAGAATGTGGGGGCAAGTATTGACTTCGGGTTCTTTGCGTTGAACTCCTCATTCAATTATTGCTATTTCTTCTCTCCACTTGAGGCACGAGCTAACGCTTTCCCAGCGATCCCCAATGCTATAGCCTCTACCTTCATCAATAGCCCATCAGCTATGGGTATCCTGGTGAGTAATGATAGCTTTGAAGCTCTAAATAATGCACAGGCTCTTTCTCGATTTACTCAGTGGGCGGAGCCTAGTAGAAGGCACTTCACTAAAGCGCAGACCCCGCACTTCGTTCTGTTTAGAACCTCTGATGGCCGTAGGGGGATTATTAGAGTCAAAGGCTTTGTGGAGGCTGGAGCTCAATCATACATTCTTGCAGATGTCAAGATAGAAAAACGACTAGGAGAATAAGATTATGTTTATGCTACGTACGTCAAGGATATATTTCACCATAGCCTTTTCTTTACTCTTAGCCATAGCTATGCTGGTGATCTCGCCAAACTTGAAGGCTCAGAATGTGGACATAGAGGAGGTCATGAGCTTCCGGAAGAAGAAGCCGATCAAGATTAGTGGTAGTATTTCGACCAGTGCCTCCTACTTTTCTGCTAAGCCACAGCAAGCACGGCAAAGCTTTACTTATCAAGTGACGGGGGCAGTTAATATCTCCGTTTATGAGCTCTTCAATATCCCCTTGTCTTTTAATCTCAACAACTACGGCTCTAACTTCAGCTATCCATCTCTTCCTAATCGTCTCAGCTTACACCCTTCATATAAGTGGATCAAGGCACATATTGGCGATGTGTCGATGACCTTTAGCCCTTATACGATGAGTGGGCATCAGTTTACGGGGTTGGGGCTAGAGCTTACACCAGGGAAGTGGCAAATCTCTGCGATGGGTGGTCGATTATTACGCCGGGTTGACTTTAATCCTGAGTTGCCGAGTATTAGACCAACCTACGAGCGCTGGGGCTACGGGCTCAAGAGTCGCTATGATGGAGATAAGTTCTTCATTGGAGGTACAGTGTTTACGGCTAAAGATAAAGCTGGTGTTATCTCTTTTGATGCCGATGCTCTTGGCCTTAGTCCCAAAGCCAACCTTGCATTGGGTATCGAGGGAGGACTTAGTCTCATCAAGGATCTGCAGTGGTCTTTTGAGTATGGTCTTAGTCTGATGCAGCAAGACCTCCGCACTAATGCTCGTCAAACTTATCATGCTTTTAAGACTGAGCTTAGTTATGAACTAGTGGGTAATCATATCGGTCTTGCTTATGAGCGTATTAGTCCAGACTACGAGACTCTAGGTGCTTACTACTTTAATAATGACTACGAGAATTTAACAGTCAATTATAGCCGAAACTTCTTCTCAGATAAACTAAGCCTAGCACTGAGTGGTGGGGTACAGCGAGATGACCTCTCCGGCGACAAGAAAGAAAAGAACAAGCGTTTTGTAGGCTCAGCCAATATCGGCTTTACGCCCAGTGAACGTTTCTCGCTATCGCTGTCGGCATCAAGCTTTCAGGGGCATCGTAATATCAAATCTAGTTTTGACTATATCAATCAGCAGATGCCTTATGAGAATCTTGATACGCTGAACTTTGTACAGCTCAACAACAGTCTTGACCTCAACATGAACTGGCAGGTCAAGCAGAGTGAAGCACAAAACCATAGCCTCTCGGCAAGCTTAGGCTATCAAGAAGGCGCAGATAAACAGGGGAGATATATTATGCCAGGTAAGCTCACTCGCTTTCTTAACCTATCCAGCAACTATAGCGTTGATTTTTCAGCACTCAAGCTTGCTATAAACTTTGGTGTTAATGGGAGTAACAACTATGCTCTTCGTAAGAATATGTTCACTTTTGGTCCCATGCTTAATCTTAACAAGCGCCTTTTGAAAGATGCGATGAGTATGGGGCTAACATTATCTTATAATCAAACGCGCGATGAAGGGGAACTACAGGCTAGCATATTCAACCTCCGCTATCAAGCGAGTTATCGGTTCCTCAAGCGACATAGTCTAAATGCCAGTTTATCTTATCAGGGTCGTTCTTTCCATAACCTGCAGACACCCCAAAAATCCTCTATAACGAGTCAAATTGCCTATAGTTTCTCATTCTAGAATATCATTCACCTATGCACATATGTACATTCTTTAAAAACTCTTGTCTAGTCATCTTTTGTAGCCTTTTGTGGGCTTGTGAGAAAGAACAACTCCCAGGAGAGATACATCCTCAGACACAAAATGCCTATCAGAATATAGAGGAGGCTCAGGCTGCTGTCGAAGCTTTGTATCATCTTGGCTATCCTTCTATAGCCCTAGAGGCAGATGCCAACAAAGGTCTCCCCTTAGCTTGGTCTGTTTATCTCTCAAGACTCATTGAGAGTGAAGCTAGCGAGGGCTATTATCCCGATCTACATCAAGGGAAGGTGAGTAGCCCTAAAGTCCAAGAGCTTAGCAAGAAGTTATACACGAGTTATTTCGATGCTATTGAGCAAGCCGATACCATTATAGCACACATAAATGACAGTCCATCTGTGAATGTCCAAGAGCGGGAGAGACTACAAGGGGAGGCTAAGTTTTTCCGAGCCCTTAATCGCTTTTCTCTACTTAGAACTTTTGGAGCTCACCCCACAACTCGTACCAGCTCAACATCTGGGACAGAGGTAGCTCTTTATTCTTTAGTCATTAAAGATCTTCAAGATGCTATTGCTCGCTTACCCCATAAGACCTTTATAGAGAATAAATCTCGAGTTAGTGCTTTCATAGCTCGAGCTCTTTTGGCGGAAGTTTATATCCAGATGAGTGGGTTGCCACTGCGAGAAAACAAGTGGGCAGAAGCTACCGCTATCTTGAGGCCTATCTTAGCATCAGGAAAGTATCAACTTCTAGGACATGGTCCCAGTGAAGATTTATCTGCCTACAATAAGTTGCGTCAAAACCCTATGGCTCAAGAGTACCTGCATACTTGGCAGGCAAAAGATGGTAGTTCGAGGTCTATTTTCTCTTTTCCTAGCAAGGCGAAGGGCTGGAGTAATGTGAAGACTACTGTTGCCTTTAATGCTTACGAGCCAAGCAAGCTTCTACAATCATTGTATGCAGAGGAGGATATAAGAGCTAAAGACAGACAGTTTTTTCACTCCTTTTTTAAAGTTCAGGAAGGTAATAAGACCATCTTTGAAGTCTTTAACCCTGCACCCTACTTTTGGCTCGCTGGAGAGGGAAATAGCCTTTCTGCTCCAAGGGTAAATCAGCTTGGAGTCTATCGCTATGCTGAGATACTTCTTATGTTTGCCGAGGCTCTTTGCCAGTCTGAGGCTACTGTGCGGGAGGAGGCCGTTGATGCCCTCCTAGATGTAAAGTTGAGAGCTATGCCACATTTAAACAGAGAAGAGGAAAAGGCTGAGTTGATGGCTCTGGGCATAGATGCCTTCTTGCAAAAAGTCTGGCTTGAACGCTTCAGGGAGCTAGTCCTAGAGATGAAAATGGGATATGATATCGCTCGTACAGGCTTTTATCCAAGCAAAGTGCAAGGTAGCACTGAGATAATTTTTATTCCCCTCACTGAGGTACATAGTCCGAGTGGTGGAGCACTGCCTAGGAATCTGAGGCTTCCTCTTCCGTTAAGCCCTACTCCTTGATCAGATGTTTGAGCTTAGCATCATTCTTAATTCGCTCGATCTCGCTTTCGACAAGGCTTAGGATCTCCTGCTTTACACTTTTGTAGTTGGCTTCGATGGTCTCGTTGAGATTATCGGAGCCATCTTCGTTAAGGAACTCCGCAATGATGGGGATGGGCTGGTAAGCCTTGGCTTCGGCTGATACCTTCGCGACATCGACGACAATCTCAGCGTGGAAGATCTTCTGCTCGATGCGCTCATCGAAGTTGTCGGATACGGCCCCGACGAACATCCCCTGAGTAAGGTTACTAATCTTGCTGGCCGGTATCAGGCTATCGAGCTGTGTGGAGATCGAGGTAGATTTATCGTTTCTATTGATGGTCATGGACTGTCGTTGCTGTAGGACCTTCCCGAAGCGTTCGGAGAGTGTCTTGGCGGTTTCGCCTACGACCTGACCGCTGAAGACATTCCCCACGGTGTTCTGAATCACTTTGCTCTCCTTGTCGCCATAGTCACGTGTGAGCTGTGAGAAATCCTGAAAGCCTAAACATACAGCGACCTTGTTGGAACGAGCTGTTGCGATGAGGTTGTCCAGCCCACGAAAATAGATGGTTGGTAGCTCGTCGATGATGACGGAGGACTTGAGCTGCTTCTTCTTGTTGATGAGCTTGACGATGCAAGAATTATACAAGCCAAGAGCTGCGGAGTAGATGTTCTGTCGATCGGGGTTGTTGCCCACGACGAGGACCTTGGGCTCATGCGGGTTATTGATGTCGAGGGAGAAGTCATCGCCGGTCATTACCCAGTAGAGTGCTGGGGAGATCATACGAGAGAGAGGGATCTTTGCCGAGGCGATCTGTCCTTGTAGCTGGTCTTGTGCTCCGCCCTCCCAGGCATCCATAAAGGGGGATAGATAGTTGGCGAGCTCATCATAGGCAGTGAGGATGGGGAAGATTTGGGCGTAGGGTCGGTTGAGGAACTCGATGGCATGGGGGAAGGTGCAGTACTTGCCTCCCTGGTAGATCTTGAGGAACCAGATGATGGCCGCCAGTAGGATGATGGGTGACTCGACGAAGAAGTCTCCCTGCTTCTGTATCCATGTCCGGTTCAGGTTGAGCATGATGGTGTAGGCGGACTCGTAGGCATCGGAGATGTCCGTCATGAAGGCGGGATTGATGGGATTACAGCGATGCGACTTGCGCGGGTCGTCGAAGTTGATGACGAAGAACTGAGGCTTTACCTCATAGGCATCGAGGTGTGTCAAGAGATGGTTGTAGGCAATCTCCGAGAGGTCTGGGAACTTGTAATCGTAGATGTACATGGCGAATCCCTTCTCGATCTGCTGTTTGATGTAGTTGTTGACTATAGCGAAGGACTTCCCCGAGCCAGGGGTCCCGAGTACCATGGATGCGCGGAAGGGATTGACAATGTTGATCCATCCCTTGTGCCATCGTTTCTTGTAGTAGAATCGGGTGGGTCGATTGACGGAGTATTCGTTCTCCAAGAGGCGTGTCTCCTGCATGAAGCTCTCATTCTCGAGGTTGAAGACGTCGTCCATGAGGTTGTTCTTGAGCAGGCGACTCATCCTGGGATAACAGGGGCTTGAGGTCATCACATCTCTTAATAAACGATGATAGAATGATGACTATCTTTGCGATAGTAAAGAGAAAAACTATGGAGAAAACTAGTAGAGAAAAGCGTATAGAAGCTTTCAGAGCATTTAGAGACAAGGCCGCGAAAACATTCAACTCTTTTAAAGAGGAAACCCCTAGCTTCCAGAAGTTTGACGATATGTATATCCTGCACATTTGCCCTAAAGGAAGAAATGGAGGGAGGAATGAGAAACTTTGTGAAGTTTTCTATGGACAACGGCGTTATGATAGAGAACCAGAGTTCGATAGTAGCCCCAATATATCCATCAAGAGATGCGAAGACGGCTCCTTTAGATCTGATAATTTCGATAGTACAATCAAGCAGCGCAATGAATTTCGCTACTTGTTCGAGACAGGCGCTACGCTAGCGTTTTCCTTACTTGATGATGGCTATGTCTTAGTTACTCTTAACCTCCCATATACAGAGAGGATGCAGCCTCTAGTTAAGGAGGTTGTTATAGATTTCCATTTAGATCCAATAAAGCTAATACCAAGAAGGCTGAAGGCTTATTGGAATAAGTTTAATTTAGCTATGGTGGTGTATAGTCTAGTTGGAGAGCCTAAGTGGTACCAACGAGCTCACTGGGAGTCTTGGTTGTTTTTCAAACAAACGATTAAAGATAATTCTCTTCAAGAGAGAGGGTGCTATAAGCTTGCTAAGACTTTGGCTAATTATGTCCTATCCGTTGGCTTGAGCGGTTTTTTGATTTACTTGTTCACAATAGCACCTCAGAACAAAGATCAGTCAAGGGTTGAGCACTTATTAGAAAGACTTATAGAGCAAGCTGAGGTTCGAAATCAGAAGCTGGATACTATACTCAGCAGAGAGGGCTCCAAGGCGACTACTAGAGATTCAGTCCTCCGTGACTCCATCCAACGGAGAACTCCGTAGTTCTCCTGTAGCTAAGACGACTTTAGCCCTCGCATATAAGCTCCAACAGAGGAAGTCCATTAAATATCCGAAGCGACGACGTCGCTTCGGATATTGCTTTTTGTAGGGGCGAGATGGGGCGGATATGCCTCTTAGAAGGAGCTTGGGGATGGGGCGAATGTTATTGCTTGAGGAGAGGCACATCTTTCGTTGGGGAAGGGTAACTTCCACGGTGGAATCGCTAGACGTATAGCCTTGCCGGTCGAAAGCTATACGTCTTGCAAGTAAAACGTATACGTTTTGCGTTGGAAACGTATACGTTTTGGGGCAGCTAGCTTTAGCACTCATGCGGAGAGGCTTTCAGGAGGAAGGCTTACCCAAGGCAAAGATGCTTGGCCAGCCTTGATAGCGGTGGAGTCCGAGGAGTGTAAGCTTCGTTGAGACTTAAGAAACAGAGCCCCCCGACGCTATGCTCACAGCATAGCGTCGGGGGGCTTGTTATTTTGGTTTCCAACCCCTTTAGAAGAGTCCGAGTATTAGGTGGAATGCCTTTCTTGAGCAAGCATCCCTCATTATTGAAGCAGGTGTGAGCACTGCTATGCAAAGCTCTCGACCTAGACCTCGACCTTTATATCTCGGTTTCTCCTCACAGAAGGGCGATGTGGGTAAGAGTACCCTAGCCGAGATCCTCAGCAGTATGCTCTACTATGAGGAGGGTATCTCGCTCTTTGTCGTGGACTGTGATCTGACTCAGGACTCCTTCTTCAAGCTCCGTGAGCGAGAGAAGGGGACGATAGGAGAGGATCCAGCTCTGACGGCTTATATGCAGACTTACTTCCATAAGCTCCAGCGCCGCTCCTATCGCATCATCAAAGCACGGCCAGAAGAGGCCGTTGCTCGTGCAGAAGCACTTGCTATGCAGTATCCCGAGGAAGGCTACCAGTTGGTCGTCTTTGACTTCCCTGGTCATGCGGGGACGAGGGAGCTTCTTGAGCTCTCGCTGGAGATGGATTATATCCTCTCTCCCTTGGAGCCTGACATCCAGTCGCTGGTTGCCTGCCTGAGCTATGCTAAGAGCATCCAGGACTTGGGGGTCTCGATGCAGACGGCTCGGATTAAGGATATCTGGCTTCTGTGGAATAAGGTGGATCGTCGGGTGCGCAATACGCTGGTCACGCATTACACGCAGCATATCCAGGAGGAGGGGCTTACGCTTGTTCCCTTCCCGATTTATAGGACGCATCGCTTCTCGCATGAGCTGTCGATGTACGGGGCACGTGGGGTCTTTCGCTCGACTTACCTCCCGCCGAACAAAGCCCT
>ERZ651108.306-NODE-306-length-24925-cov-7.628589_pt1 | contig 24925 bp, 29 predicted proteins | sample MGYA00512173_ERZ651108 | MGnify/ENA metagenome assembly ERZ651108 | reverse complement strand
TTCTGTACCGAATCTGGTCTAAAAAAGTACTGACACGTAAACTTGGCGAACTGATACCCTTTGCGGAACGTGCGATTGCATCGCTCAAAGTAGCTGGACGCGACGACTTAGAAGAGGATATCGAAGACGCAGAATTTCTGATTGAGGATTATAAGAAGAGATTTGGGTTTTAGGGAGGAGAAGAAGATGAAGTTTTCGTTTCATAATCGAATTACGAATGAACAATTAGAGCAGTTTCGTTATTTGACCGACATATTGACGCAAGAAGCAGGTGTCACACAGGCGAAACCAAAGCGTGCAGAACAAAAACTGGCTACGATTGGATTTATTACGGGGTTTCTAGGCTATTTCTTTATCAAGACCGAAATCTTCAAAGCACCGACAATGGCCCTCGTCGCTCGTGTAGCACAGGAGCCGGGATTTGTCTCCATCTCGCTTTTAGTCTTGTTTTTTGCTGTTCCACTCTTCTTCCTCTGGTGCCTACTCCTTTTTCTAAAGCAAAAATTTTATGAAAAAGAAATCAGTGGACTCATCGTGCTGGCCAAGAAGAGCATGGCGATTTTAAAAGAAACTAACCGCATAGATATGGACGATGACATCGAAGAAGCGGAGTTTCTTATCGCAAACTATGAAAAGAACAGCTTATGAAGGTATGAAATTCATTGATAGGATGGATTTGTAAAGGGAGTTTGTTTACATACTTGGGCGAAGAGTATTTGAATGTAATTGAAAAATACCTTCAACAAACCATCAGATTGAAGGTAATGAACATGCAAGCGCCAGAGTTAGGGTTAGGAATCATAGAGGTCTAAACATAGAGAGATAAATAAAAACGGCTTTCTTGTGTTGCTACGTGCACTTACAAGAAAGCCGTTTTTTGCGACGAAACTATAAAAGGTAATTTTGATGAACGGAAGTATGCAAAGATAAACAAAAGATTTTAGTTTTCTGTTTATCTGCTTAGCCTAAGATGAATCAAATAGCGCAACTACTCAATCAAAAGGATGTTACAGCTGCTCAAACATTATTGTTAGGAGGACTATAATCAGGATTATAAATCTAATTTATCCCTTCTGATTCCATTCAAATAAAGTGTCCAACCAATCAAAAACGACATTATGGGCAAGTCTCAAATTGTTAACTTGACAATGAGCGTCTGCACCACTTTCCGCTTCAAATACTTGAATTTTCGTTTGCGGGTTTTTGAATCTAAGCGCTTCATAGATTACCTTAGTTTGGTGTTGTAATTCAGCACTTTCGCCTTCTCCCATAATAAACAGGCAAGGACATTGAATCTTTTGATAATCTACAATCTTTGCACGGTCGAACACCTCATCGATAGCGCTCTTAAAATCAGAGGTGCCAAACTGCCAAGAATATTTTTTAAGGTTTAAATTTGCAGATTCGTTTAAATTTCCAGCTAACTTTAAAATGGTATTCATTAACCAACTGGGAGTTTTTAAGCTTGATCCAAATTCTTTTCTGAACACTTCTGCAACGTCGTAAATGGGTGTACTAGCAATCCAAGCATGAATTCTTGGATCTTTTTCAACGGCTTGCGCAGTAAAATACCCTCCTCCACTGACACCATAAATAGCTAGGTAATTCAGCTTAGAATTTCTATTTTCCAACCAGTCTATGCATAGCGAAATTGGAGCAGAGGCGTCCACATCAAAGACTAGCTCTCTACTAGGGTTGCTCCCTTGACCAGGAAGGTCAACCATTAGAACATTATATTTTCGTATCCATCCAGGATATCCTGCAAAGTAAAATAAGTCTTCACGATAAGTATCACCGCCGCCAATCATAATCAGTGTTGGACAATCATCGCCGGTGTGAAGATAGTAACCAGGCAAATAGGAATCTTGATAAGTAATGGTTAGTTTTTCAATTGGTGCACCTAGCGAATGAATTGCGTTAGAAAACGCTTGCTCCATTTGGTGAACGGTAGACAAGTATTCATCAGAAAATGGATTTATAAACTGGATTGCCGAACGAAGGGAATAGGTTTGTGCTAGATAATACTGAGCTTTTGTTTGTTCACTTAAATCTGAATTGCTTGCTTTTTGTTTAAGATAGTTTCCATGTGATAAGAAGATATTTTTCCAGTCATCAGGTTTTGGTGATTTTCCTAGCTTTTGAGTAAGAAAGTAAAGTTCTCCGTGAGAAAAGCCAAAAACTTCACCAATTCCCAACAACCAATTAAAGAAGAAATCCGTATCACCATTTTTAAAATATATCCGAGTAGACTGTCTTTTTAAAATGACTTCGTTCTTCTTCATTATTTTCCTCCTTTTTAGGTTATTTTAATTGCTTATGCTACCGAATCAATAGTCTTTATTAGATAACTAGATGTATTGATTGCAATCCTACGCTTAGCATTTTTGGAAATAATGAAATAGATGTTCTTTAATGAAGTCTCATTAAAGAACTCTTATTTGTTGTTTAGTACTATTTCATATTTGTTCTATCTGTTCTATAACAAATATGGTAAAATAAGCTAACTTGATGAGACATGCAGATTTTTACTTGATTAATATAAAAGGGAAGAGGCGTGCGTGATTATACGTATTGATCAGATGGATCAAATGCCTGTTTATCAGCAGATTCGCAATCAAATCATTGCAGCCATTGGGCAGGGTGAATTGTGTCCTGCAGATAGACTCCCGAGTGTACGCTCACTTGCAAGTGATCTTGGCATAAATATTCATACGGTAAATAAGGCATATGCCGTACTAAGGGATGAGGGATATCTTTTTATGCGGGGGCGTTCAGGCGCAATTGTGGCAGATTTTAAACAGACTGCTACACCTGAGCGTATTGCGATAAATTCAGAAGAACTTGCAGAAAAACTCCGACAGCTCGCTTTAGAACACCGTGCTCAAGGGGGAACTAAGGAGTCATTTCTAGAGATTGCACATATACAAGCTAAGTATGCGTTTGTCTAAGGGGGCGCACTGGTAATGGACATCATTTCAATTAGTGCACAGACAATAGTAACGTTTGTAGTTGGATTATTTCTTGCTTTCATTCCGTATATAACACGCCATAACGAGTGTTTTGCTGTGACGATACCAGTTTCTGCTCAAAAAGATTCACGTATGATTTCTTTAAAGAAACGCTATGTTGTGGAAATGCTTCTTACAACAATACTAGCAACCATTTCTTCTGTGATAGCAGGGAAGTTACTAACAACTAATCAAACTATAGCCGGCTTAACTCTTCTATATAGTGCTTTAGTGATTCCTGCAATTGTCTCTTTTGTGTTAATGTTGCATGCCCGTTCTAAGGTAATAGCCCTTAAGAAATCTGAAGGTTGGGATTTCGAGCAACATAAGATGACTGCTAGTGTTGTCGAAAAAGACTTCCCGAATCCAATCTCTTTAAGATGGAACCTTATGTATATTCCTATTATTTTGGGAACAGTTTGCTTGGGATTTGTTCTTTATCCGAGTATGCCTGATATGTTGCCTATGCACGCTGATTTCACAGGAACAGTTGATAGCTATACGCCAAAAACGTTTGGTAGTGCTCTTGGGTTTCCTGTTGCATTTGAAGTCTTCATGGCGGCATGCTTTATCTTTTCTCATTGGATGATTGTGCATTCAAAACATGCAGTTGATCCTAGTGAGCTAGCTACTTCTGCGTTTTCATATGGAGTTTTTGCTCGTGCTCAGAGCATATTTCTTTTCATAATAGGCTTACTTATAAGTGGCGGTCTTGGTGTTTTGTTTATTCTTGCATCAGCAGGGCGTATTAGTCTTGTACAAGTTGGAATTATCGCTGAAATTTTTGCTGTGCTTACCGTCGTTGGTATTTTGATACTTTCAGCTGTCTATGGTCAGTCAGGTTCACGAGTATTTAGGAAGTTAGACCACAACGAGAACTACCTATCAGATGAGGATAGACATTGGAAACTTGGCGTCTTTTATTTTAACCGTGAAGATGCAAGCATCTTTTTACCAAAACGATTTGGTGTTGGATGGACTATGAACTTTGCACGACCAGCTGTTTGGGTAATTATTGTGGGTCTTATTATTTTCCCTATAGTCTTTGTTGTACTCGTTTCTTATTTGGCGGGGTAAGGATATAAGGGTTATTTATAAGGGCTCTGTCAGTATGGAGGAGTCCTTATTTTCAATAATGATTGCTTGTGAGTTATTTAATGGAATTAAGTTGATCTTCTCGTCATAGGTCTGATTGTTTGTGTGGTTGTATTGTGGCAAGAGTTACATTAGAATACATTGTAAGATATTGTTAGCTAATGTAGTAAGGAATTATGATGACTGTTGCTGCTACAGAGTCAATTTCTGCAAAGCTTCGTAAAGATGAAAAAGATCGCTTTTCTGTCATCTGCGATGAGATTGGGACATCTCCAAGTAATGCCATTCGCATGTTTGTGTCTGCGTTCAATCGTCGTGGTGGTTTTCCTTTTGACCCATCTAATCCTTATGGGTTTGATGCTGAGACACTTGCAGCAATGGATGATGCGGTGGTTGGTAGGAATCTTTCTGGTCCTTATCGTTCTGTCAAGGAAGCCATGGATGCTCTTAATAAGGAGTAGACATGCTGGAGCTGAAATTTACAGCTAAATTTAAAAAGGACTATAAAAGGGCACAAAAGCAGGGCAAAGACCTTAAAAAGCTTGAGAAAATTCTTGAGAAGCTTGTATGTAGAGAAGAACTTCCAAAATCAGTGTGTGATCACTCTTTAGGAGGAGTGTATCAAGGACATCGCGAATGTCATATTGAACCTGATTGGCTTCTTATTTATCGTATTAAAGAAGATGAGCTTGTGCTTGTCGCTACGCGCTTAGGGAGTCATAGCGAACTGCTTGGGTTGTAAATTTTTGAAACTAACTTCTTGAGAGGCAAAGATGAGTAATTCCGAAAACAAAGCAAAAACACTTGTCATAGGAGATATGCACCTTAAAGAAGATCTCATTTTAAGTCGAGTTGACCAAGCGATAAAGAAACTGGATGTTAATCGCGTTGTGTTTTGCGGGGACTATGTTGATGAGTGGCACTCCAACCGCTCGATTATGTTGGATGCGATTGATGACTTTTTAACATGGATTGACGGTAAAAGAAAGCATGGTCTTGATGTTGATTTTGTCCTAGGAAACCATGACATGCAATATTTACGAGGTATTCCAGGGCCTGGTACGCATACCGATCTCTATAAAGAAGTTTCGGAAGCGCTTACCTATATGAAGGTTCAGATGGCATGCGTTGTGGGCAATTATGTAGTAACACACGCGGGCATAACAAGGGAGTGGGCTTATCGCTTTCTTACGTCAGACCAAAGGGAAACTCCTTGTACGCTTTCCGATGCTCTTAATGAAATGTTTCGACGTGGAGACGATAAAGCTCTCGCGGCACTTGACAGTGCAGGGCCAGGTCGTGGTGGAAGCGAAATTGCCAGTCCACTTTGGGCGGATTTATCAGAGCTCTATCAAGATCCGCTTCCTGGTGTCAATCAAATTGTTGGACATACTCCCGTTGAATCCATTGATATATGGGAGATTCCTACCAAAGATGGTGCACGTACAAAATCAAAGTTGATTTTTTGCGATACGTTCAGTCTTACGCCACATTTGATAGCCGTTGGAGATGGCAGCATGCTTCTGGTTGAGGGCACGTCGGCCAGAGTGGTAACTTCAGAAGAGCTGGGCTTGGAGTCGTGGGATATGGCTTCTTGGAACTGGATGAATACCTACGTATTGCCATTTTTGTAGAGCGATTAGGGTGACAATAAAAAGAAGTAGTAGGCGAATTGAGTGTACTTAGCGTGCTGGAAAAGGAACACTCTTTAGTCTCTTGAATCCCGATAAACCCCTGACGTTTCCAACCATTTTTGTAATTCGTCAAAGCTGTAATCGCCTTTCAGAGCGATACCCGTTTTTATATGAGACGCACCGCATTCTCTTTTGTAGTCCTCAAGCATGTGGCCGAAGCCTCCACCACCATGTGTGCAAAGCGGAATAATTGTCTTCCCGCTTAAATCCGTTGTTCTCAAAAATGAAAGAACAGGAGGAGCAAACGTTTTCAGCCAGTTAGGAGAGCCTATGAAGATTGTTTCAAAGTCGTCTATATTTGCAAGACCTTGTCGCAACGGAGGACAATACCCCTTTTTCAATTTGAGCTCTTACCTCTTTTACTGCTATGTTATATGAAAAGGAATACGGATCTTGAGGTTCAAGCTCTTGTAGTTCTCCGTCCGTAATGAGTGCAATGTCTTCCGCGAGCTTTCTTGTTATGCCTGAATATGAGTAGTACACAATCAAAGGATTCATGTAAGGATTCCTATCGGTCGGCTGGTGTAATGTAGTGCCGACGCATTATATCGCCAAATTATCCTTTCATAGCTACGTGCGAGCACATGGTTTGCATTGATATGCAATGAGGCCAATGACGAAGGCTATACCAATCGCTATACCAAGCGCGAGGTTTGGGCCTATGACAAGAGCCGGTATTCCCATGAGCATGCCGCAAATGTAAGGCACAAGCCACACAAGCCAAACTCCAATACTGAGACGATGGAAGCGAGCGAGCGTTGTAGGATTTTTCTTGGAATACACAATGGTTGCCCATACTGCGTGTACAATCATAAGGATAATTGCAAGTGCTCCGGTCGTCGCATGTACCGGATTCTGAGAGCCGTTTTGTGCAATAAAAGACATACATGCTGTTCCTGTTGTGTCACACGTTAGCCCCAAGTAAAAAAGCACGATATGACTCAGTTTAAGTGTGCCCGACTGGCGTTCAGCAAAAACGCCAATAGTATAAAAAACGAGCGCACCCGTAATCGCTACCGTAGCAAATCCAAGCATAAAGACACCGTCCCATACATATTGCTCTACCTTTTGGTTCAAGCATTTGGTCGTGATTTATGGACGGTATTGATGCTAGCTGCCATAGTGTGAACAACAATACGGTTTGGTTCACGATGCTTTGGTCAGACGCTATTTTAGAGATTATGCCGGCCGGTATCGTAAAGGCCGCGTTCAAGGAGCGTAAACAGTACCGTGCAATCGGCGTTTTTCTCGCGTAAGGAATCCAACATGGCACGCACGGTAAACGTCGTAATAGACGCTACATCTATCTCTGCCGGTAGTGTTTTCCAATCAATATGCTCATCTTGTGTGAGAACTTTTTCAAGTCCTGACTTTGCATGTTCAAGCATGGTATCCATGCGAATTTGGGCGGCGAGAAGATCGGCTTTTGGAAGATCTTTCCAGCCCCTTAACCAGTCTCTCCTAAAGACAGCAACTGCTGCAGAGGCGCAATCCCAAAGTCTCCTGCAATACTCGACGTATGATTCTTCCACGTTGATATGACATATTTCCTGGAAGAGAGTGTGCTCAAAGTAACGTTCAGCGGCCGCGACCATGATGTCGCTCTTTGAAGGAAAGAGTTTGTACAAGTAGCCAACTGAAACATTTGCATTCCGTGCGACTCCTCGTGCGGAAATTGCGGCAAGTCCTTGTTTTGCCCCAATAGAATAGGCGGCTGCAATGATTCTTTCTTTTTGTGCGGCACTGTCATCAATCTCTGTGGTTTGGATTGTATTTTTCTTGCGCGCAGCATGACTCTGCTCACTCATAAAACACAAACCTTTCGCTTTTATAGCCGCTGTATACGTATGGCGTACGCACTTTATAATACCGGCTATTATACCTTGTGAAATTGCTCCAGTATTTTCGAAGTTGGAGATACAACGAGCTTCTTGTCGGCGAATTTCAGGAGGAATAACGGCGTACAGCAAGCCTTTCGAGTCAAGTCCACATTAGTGTGCAAATTTGTAATCATCGAATCTGTCACTGTCTAGGCCACTTTTCTGAGTTCGATTTGGTTACGGATAATCTTTGCCGAGGTTGGGATCTTGGTCTTAAGTTCCTTGCAAGCCGGAGTGTAGTAGATCTTACGCTGAGCTTTCCAACATTCATTTTCTTCCATAAGAAAAGCACCCATGAGTCTTATTGCAAAGGACACATTAGGAAATATTTCGATTACCTTTGACCTACGCTTTATCTCCTTGTTAAGTCTTCTAAGGTAGTTTGAGGTACGTACACGCCTACACATTGAGATGGAAGGCTCCATCACCGTCATTGCGTCGTCCACGTGCGGCGAGTAATCTGATAAAGGAAATCCAGCTCTCCTTGGTCTCTGCGTCAGCCAAAGATATACCGATGATCTCTTTGAGTCCGCCATCAGTAAGTCCTATGGCTACCAGCAGTGCTTTTGACACAATACGATGGTTCTCTCGTACCTTTATATAGGTAGCATCTACCACTACAAACAGGAGTTGTCTTAAGGCGACGGTTACAAAATGCATCGACGACCACATCGAGCTCAGTGTATGCCTCAGAGACACTCTGTTTTGAAAATGACTTCCCACAGATCTCTTCCATAACTCTTCCGACCTTAGCCGTTGAAACTCAAAAGATAACCATCTCTGCCATTGTGGTAACAAGTGCTGCCTCACTTCTTCTGTAGTTCTCAAAGACAAGGGTCTTAAAGGGAACATTTCTATGTCTTGGCACTTGCACCTCAAGAGTACCTATTCTCGTGGTTAGAGTTCGCTCTTTTGTGCCATTACGACTGTCGGTACGCATATCTAAGCGCTCATAGGGCAAACACAAAGTTGCTCTTCTGATTCTCTGCGCAATATAGCATTCAATGTTTGTTGGAGCAGTATGCGAAATGCATCGCTTCTGTCCTTAGAAAGCAACTGTAGAATCTCTTCTTGATTGAGAGTACTATTGATTTAAGCCATGTTTTACCTCCAAGCCTCTTCTGTTTTCTGGCGATTACAAGTTTACTTGGAAGTGGACCTCTGGCTCATTTCCATCTTTTATACCATTTTAGGGACGTGATCCATGTCCTTACCATACGCGCCATTGCAATGATTCTTCTCCTTTTCATAGTAGTAGGTTTGGCCGTTATGGCTTTGTCGACGACGTCTGTAAATTATTATCTCATGGCTGCGGTCAGTGTATTTGTGGTTTGGAGGTGGGCATGGGATTGCCCGCCACGCAAAGCTGGGGCATGGAACGCGTTCTCAATCAACAAGCAGACGGTGGAGCTGCTCTCATTTCTACTTTCCAGCAGCTGGAGTGTCTTTTGGGAATTGGAATTTTTGGTCGCCCACGGAATCATGGTATACAGCAACATGTAAGGGAACCACTGCAGAAGGCTTTGCATCTATCTCACTTGCCTTTGAAACGGCACATGGGCAGGATGTTATGCAAGCGCAGGCACTACGCGCCGCCGCAAGTAGTGCGTATGCCTATGCTATTCTAATTGTGTTCTGTGTGACGGCTGCTCTCTGCTCCTTCTGGTGGCAGGATTTGTCGCATATATATCGAAATTAGAGCGAGAAGAACATGCAGGAAAACGAAAAAGTTAATAAACGTGGTATTTCATTACAGGCTAAACAGGCTCGTGAGGCATGACAAGAACAGCGTCTTCATTCCACACGTTCCCGTTTGTGCTCTTGTGGACTCAAGCTTATTGTTGAGCATGGGTATGATGAAACGGCGGCTCAGGATACAGCCCAGGCCGCCGGAGTTCTACCATGACCTTCTTTCGCCATTTTCCCTCCAAAGAGGATGTCGTTCTTGGAATGCCTCCCGATAGCGCCGGTATCGTAGTTGCCGAGCATGTGCTTACTGGCGCAAACAAAAGCCTGCAGCCGTTTGAGATTGCTCGCATTGTCTTAGATGCGGTCGTGGAGGAACTCGGTACCGATGGACTCTCTGATATTGCCCTTAGACTTTCCATCGTTCACGAAAATCCTACACTCTTGAAGGCTCTGTATGCGCGCATTCCCCAGTGGATACGGGTCGTGGATGCTCTTCTCGTCAATTCACTACGTACGGCACATGATGATGCTTTCTCAATGCACCTTAAGGCGTCAGCCATGGTAATGTACTGGGTTGAAACCTTGTGCGAATGGTCTCGCCGTGGAGGTGCCAAAGCAGACCGTGCACTCTTACAGACAGTTGCTGGAGAGACGGATGCGGCAATTGCCACTGTGACGAAAAGTTATAAGTGACAATAGAGTTGTAGCCATGAAGTTTAAGAGCGTATGATACGCCATCCAGCAGCTTCCCGGCGCATCTCGATAAAGCGCCGGTAGATGCCAGCGTCCTTCATTAGCTCATTATGTGTACCACGCTGAACGATGCGCCCGCCGTCGATCACAAGGATCTGGTCAGCATCGCGCACCGTGTTCAGGCGATGTGCAATGGTAACAAGGGTCTTTCCTCGTGTCAGTTCCGTTACTGCCTGCATAAGCAGGTGTTCGTTTTCCGGGTCGACCGAGCTCGTAGCCTCGTCAAGGATGACGATCGGCGCATCCTTCATGATGGCGCGTGCAATTGATACTCTCTGGCGCTCTCCACCAGAAAGGTTTGCCCCACCTTCCTCAAGCACCGTGTCGTAGCCGTCAGGAAGTTCCATAATGAAATCATGGCAGCGTGCGCGTTTTGCTGCGGCGATGACCTCTTCGCGCGGTGCATCGGGGCGACCAAAGCGAATGTTATTCTCGACGGTGTCATTGAACAGGTATACGCTCTGGAACACCATTGATATGTTTGCAAGCAGGCTTTCCGCCGTTCCCTCGTGGACATCAATGCCGCCAATGGTAACGCGTCCCTTCTCGACATCCCAAAAGCGCGCAAGCAGATTCACCAGCGTTGTTTTACCCGAGCCGCTCGGGCCGACAAGCGCGCAGGTTGAGCCTTCGGGAATAAAGAGTGTTACTCCTTCTATGACACGACGGCCGTCACCGTAACCGAATGAGACATCCTCCATGGCCAGGGCAAATCCGTCAGGCGAGAGCGTCTCATCCGTAAGGTCTTGCTTTGGCACCGAGCATACCTCGTCAATGCGGTTAAGCTCTCCTTCGATCTTCTTGGTGAGAAACGCACTGTTGTTCGCGCTGATAAGCTCTCCATAGATCATGAAAGCGGCAACCAGCAGCGTGAGCGCCCACGAGAGAGACAGAGCGCCTGTCAGATACAGTGTGCATGCGGCGAGAAGAACTCCGCAGCTTGCAAGGTTGAACACGAGCGCATAGAGCTTGAGGATACCTTGTGCCGCCTGCTCTTGATCGTAATCTGCCTGGCGTTTCCGCTCAAAGGATGCCTTTGCTGCGGCAAGTGCGTCATCGGGTGTCGCGAATGCCCGCAATACAGCCATGCCGCGGGCGTATTCGATCACCTTGTCAGTCATTTCCTCCTGTGCGGCAGTGACCTCCCGTGTGACGGCGGTCGAGCGTCTTCTCAGCCAATCCAAAACAATAAGGCCTACGGCAATGCCGACAAAGGTAATGAAGGCAACCGGTGGCGCTTGAAACAGGAAAAACAGACTCATGATCACTGCCATGGCTACGCCGCCCGAGAGTCCCGTGAGACAGATGGTCATGAACTCTTCGAGTTGGTGCACCGTGGTAGTGAGTGTGGTGGTTATCGCCGAGAGACGCTGCTCTGAGAAGTAGCCCATGGGAGCGCCTTTTAAGCGGTCGCCCACCCGTAGCCGCAGATCACGGAAGATGTGGAACCCCTCGGCGTCCATCTGTATGTCCACGAGATATTGGAAGGCAAACTGACCCGCTACGCTGATGGCGAGGATCCCTAAACATTGCAGGGCAACTCCGGCGCTCAGGTGACTTCGCATCTCAAGGGCCCACCATACCGCTATGAGCATTCCGGACATGAAGAACGCTTTAATGACATTACAGACCATGCCTGCCATGAGGCTGCGGCGTGATGCCGGTGAGAAGCTTCCGGCCAAGTCAAGGATGCGTTTCATTATTGCAAACATGAGGGCTCCTCTTCTGCTTTGACGGTAGAGCTCATATGTTCTTTCCACATGCGAGCATACAAAGGACAGGTTTTCAGCAATTCACCGTGACGTCCGCGCGCAACGATACGTCCGCCGTCCATGACGAGGATCTGGTCGGCGCCTGTGATCGTTGATAGGCGGTGGGCGATAGTAACAAGTGTTTTTCCTGCTACAAGCTTGCTCAAGGCTCGCTCTACCAGAGCTTCGTTTTCAGGATCGGCATAGGCAGTGGCCTCATCAAGAATGACGATGGAAGCATCTTTTAAGATGGCGCGGGCAATGGTGATGCGTTGGCGCTCGCCGCCGGAAAGCCTTGCACCTGCCTCACCGGCAGGAGTGCGATACCCTTGAGGAAGCCGGCTGATGAACTCATGAGCGCCGGCTGCACGTGCAGCAGTCTCGACCTCTTCATCGGTTGCATCCGGCATGCCCATGCGGATGTTGTCGGCGATGGTCCTATCAAACAAAAACGTGTCCTGTGCCACATACGAGACGTGCTCCATAAGCTGCTCGAAGGGAATGTCTCGCACATCGGTACCGCCGAATGAAATGCATCCGGAACGTACATCCCAGAAACCGGCCATAAGCTTAGCTACCGTTGATTTGCCCGATCCGCTGGGTCCTACGATAGCCGTGATCTGCCCCGGCTCCGTCTTAAAGTTGATATCGTGCAACACCTCCGTACCCTCATGATAAGAAAAAGAGACGTTCTCAAAAGTGAATGACTTGCCGTCAAGCATTACGCGCTCACTTGGCCGTGAGAGCTCAGGCTCTCCTAAAAAGTCCCAGACTACGTTCAGGCAGGTATCCATACGTGAAATTTGGCCTGCCGCCTGGGAGAACTTGAGTATTCCTCCGATGAATCCCAATGGGATGGTGATGCACACCATGAAGGCAGGTAATGTGATCCGTCCGACCGAAAGCAGCCAAACGCCGAGCGGTAGCGAGAAGAGCAGCGTACAGGGGACGATAGCCCGTATCGCCGCCATCCATATCCAGCTTTGGTGAAACCATGCAAGCGTGGAGTCGTGATATTCGGCTACCGCCTCGGAAAACGAGCCGTATGAGGATGCGGTGCGTCCGAACGCTTTGATCACCTGGATACCGTTGACATACTCTACCAGCGTTGAGTTCATCCGCTGTTCGCTCGCAATATAGCGGGCCATTTTGGGCTTATAGTCCCGCATCATGCCAAGATAGAAGAGCAGGCATAAGGGGATCGTGGCAATCCCGGCAAGTCCCATACGCCAGTTGATGGCGAATACGATGATCATTGCCAAAAGCGGCGCAAATACCGTGCTTGGAAGCTCGGGCATGAAGTGCGCAATGGCGTCCTCAAGTTGGTTCACGTTGTCTACGAACCGGTTCTTGAACGTGCCCGTCGGCGTGTCGACGATGGTCCCCATGGGCACACGAGCCATCTTCTCTGCCATCTGCTCACGCATGGTGCGTAGAGCCTTGAAGGCGATCCCGTGGCTGATCATGGAAGAGCGCCAGGTGAACAGGAACTTTGCAATCTGGGCCGCTGCTGCTGCGGCTGATAGGAGAGCAGCCGACTCAAGCGTGAGCGTCCCTTCCGCCAATCCCGCGGCAAGTAAGGCAACGACAATATAAGGGACCATGCCTGCCGCCTCGCCTATGCATGCTAGAAGAAGCGAGAAGAGCATTCGATTCCTGTCGGGCCGCATAAAATAGAAAAGCTTTGAAAATGCACTGGGACGTGCCGTCCGGTCTTTTGGCGTAATGTGACTCATGGAGACATCAACCTCTTTTCTGCAATGACAAGTCAACGATGTAATCGCCTGCCAGTTGCGCCAACAGTTCGTCGTGCGTTATAACCACAACTGCTTTTTTCTCGGATGCGAGTTTGCGGCACCAATGCACCACCTCGTGCATCCCGTGTCCGTCAAGTCCGCTTGTGGGCTCGTCAAGTACAATAAGCTCGGCATCTGAGCAGTATGCCGTCGCAAGTATGACGCGCTGCTTCTGCCCGCCGGAAAGACTGGCCGGATGTCGGTCGGCCAAATCCGTCAGACCAAAAGCTGCCAGCGCCTCCCAGGCGCGTGCCTTGAGTGCATCATCCACCTGTCGGCCAAGCACCACTTCGTCCGCTACGCTGCCGGCATACAGCTGATAGTCAACGTCCTGCATGACAAAGTAGCTGAGGAGGCGGCGTTCTTTACGGGAAAGACGTTTCCCGTTTCTGGCGACGATGCCTCTCTGCTCTCGAGCGGCTCCTACAAGGACTTTTGCGAGCGTAGTTTTGCCTGTTCCGTTTTCACCACATATAACCGTTACGGATCCGAATGGAAATTCAGCGGTAATGCCCTTGATTCCGCGTTTTGTTGAAGGGTATAGATAGGTCACATCTGTCATGTGCCAACCGTCCGCATCCTTTGCGGGATAGGATTTGATTTCAGAGTCGGATTTCATGTCGGGGTGTCGAAGCCCAAACTTTGCCGTTTCGTGTTCGGAAAGAGACGTGAACTTCTCGACATCCCACCGAGCGGCTATGCGTCCTTCCTGAAGATATACAAACTCATCGGCTACAGGCAAAAATTGATGGAGTCTATGCTCGGAGATGATCAGTGCCACGCCGTTTCTTTTAAGCTCTCCGAGGATCTTGATAAGCGACTGAGACCCCTCTGCATCCAAATTCGAGGTGGGTTCGTCAAGTATCAGGATCTGCGGACGGTTGGCTATTGCAGCCGCAAGAGCGACGCGCTGTTTTTGTCCGCTTGAGAGCTCGGTGAGCTTCTCGGCAAGAAGTCGGCTGATACCGCTGAGTGTTGCCGCCTCTTGGACGAACTTGATCGTATCTGAGGGATCAGTACCCAGATTTTCCAGGGAAAATGCAATTTCGTCGCCTACCGTCCCCATGAAGAATTGACTTCTCGGATCTTGTGTGACTACGCCTATGCTTTTCGTGCGATTGCGCGGGGACAGATCAAACACGTCCGTTCCGTGTACAAGGACCACTCCGCTCTTCTCGCCGGGAAAGAAGGTTCCTGCGAGGCCGTCGATCAGGCGCAGAACCGTTGATTTTCCGCTGCCGGAGCGTCCGCAGAGTACGGTGCATGAGCCTGCCGGAATGTTGAGGCAGATATCCTGTACACAGCTTTCCGTAGATTCGTATCTGCCGGCTGATACCTCACTATCAGCTGATGTTTCATCTGAAAGCTCAGACTCGTCGAGGTAGTAAAACGAAACGTTCTTCAAAGCGACGGTTTCCGTACCTCTCACAAAACCGCCTCCAACGCATATATGCAGGCGACGGCTGCAGTTACAACAAGAGCGCACATTGCGTCGCGCAAGGTGAATCCCACGTGATATACCGACGTTCGTCCTGTACCTATCCCAATCCCTCGCAGTTCGGCCGATGCGGCGAGTTCGTTTGAGAGTCTCAGCGAGCGCATGACAAGCGGCGTGTAAAAGCATTCGTATGCGAGCGCGGGGTGTCTCACAATACCCAGTAAGCTGGGGAAGATGCCCCGCATGCGGATTCCGCGAAGTATTGAGCGCATCTCAAACGGAAGGATCGAGGCAAATCTGAATATCATGCAGATCCCAACGAGGAATTTTTGCGGGAGATGCCACCGGTCGAGTGCGCACATGATCGCCGAAGGAGAAAGCGAGAAGAACGCGCAGCCGGTCGTAAACGGGGGAATCATGTGCAGCATGCTTACAAAAAGAACTCCGTACAGCCCTGGGAGGGGAAGGAAGCTCAGGCCGCATATGACTGTGAAGCTCACACAGGTCCTTGTCGCACTTCTTGTCCGTCCGTTTGCGGCGAGATAAGCTGTAGCGAATGCCTGTAAAAGCACCGTCTCAAGGAGGTTCACTATCAGCATGGATACGATCCCTACAAGAAAGAACGACAACAGATGTGTTCTTGGATCAAGGCCGAGAAGACCGCACTTGATGTCCGTCTCTTCCATGTCGTTTATGCGATTTTCGCTTTACGGACGTGTTTTTTCAAGAATTTTGATCCAATAAGGCCGCCAACGATCGTTCCCGCTGCAAACAAAGCCATCATCAGAAGGATCCAGGGGAGTTCGGTATATTGGGCGATCATCGCGGTAACGTCGGCGGCATTGTAGTAGGTTTCCAACTGTTTCATGTAGGCTTCTCTGAACAGTACATACGGTATGATTCCATAAAAACCAAACGTCACCCAATAGACGATATAGCCGCCGATGACGCGTTTGATATCGTGATAAGAATCTTTACCCCACATAACCAGCTCGCCTATGACTGCGCCCACAATAGCGACCGGTGCACAGTAGAGTCCGCCCGTGAAGGTGTAGAGGACACCAAATATGAGGATCGATCCGGAAAGTACGCCACGTTTGCCGATGCGGTCGGCCATGACGAGATAGAACGGTGTTGCCAGTAACGGAAACAGCCATGAGCCAACGAAGAACGTATTTTGTGGTGTCAACACCATGTCTTCGACTACTTTTGCCACCGTGATAAGTATCATGATGATGAGATTGAATATTACAAATGTCAGGATGTCGTGCATGGTCCACCTGGTATTTTTGGAGCTTTCAACTTCCGTTTTCATAGATGATCCTCCTTACTGTCGACTCTTTATATCGATGCACATCGATCGATTCGCCGATCAATTGTTAGCTATAGGAAACTCTGCTTTATAATGGATAAACAGCATGTTCCTGACAACTGCATTGATGAGATGCGTCCCTATACGGAATGAGGAGGCCTGATCAAGGAAGAAGCCTGGGAACCGGACGAGCGGAAAGGAGGGAAGATGAAAAGTATTGAGACAGATCTTTACCGTGGGGCGTTTCAAGGATGGGATCTCAAGCCTTTGAAGGAAGTTCGTGGTTATGGCCCTGAAGGCGTCCTACACACCTTTGAAAATGAGTTGGGATCCGGTGAGTACTGGTCGTACTTTCGCGGAAATCTTTTTGCCGTGAATGCATTCAGGATGAACTTTGCAAAAAGCGGGATCATGCGGTACCGCTGTACCGAGCACATCTGCCTGGGATGCTACGATGATGTCAAGGGTATGGTACAACGTCAGGGTGCGCCGCTCGCTCCGGGGGCCATCATGGTATATCTTGGGGGTGAGAATGAAGAATATGAGATGCGATTCTCAAAAGGGGCCGTAGCAAGGGCTTCGTCTATCACTATTTCTCCCGACTACTATCGGGATTATCTACAAAGCAGGTTTGGGGACATCAGAGATGTCCGGGAAGCCTTTATCAAAGTTGACGGAAAACATGATCTTCCCGAACTTGTCGATCTGCTCCGCAAGGCACGTGCGTATCAGGGCAAGGGAATTGCCGCGGAGCTGTTCTATGAGGGCGTGATTGCAGAGGCTGTCGCTCTTGTTATGGAATACGCTACCCGAGAAGATGGAAGCGAAGAACATAAGGCTCTGTCTCAGGATGATACACGCGCTATCCGCCATATCAGTGCCTACATTGCCGACAACCTGAGTGGAGACCTCTCCTGTGCACGGCTTGCCTCAGAGCTGTACATCGGGCAAACCAAGCTGAAAAGGCTGTTCAAAACCGCGACGGGGCTTTCACCTTCTGCGTATGTCATACGGGAACGAATGGAAGAGGCTGTTCGGCTGCTCAAGGAAACCGATCTTCCGATTGCAAGCGTCGGTAAGGCGGTTGGTTACCGCAAACCGGGTGCGTTCACGGAAGCATTTCGAAGGAACAAGGGCTTCTCGCCGGTGGACTTTAGAAAAAGCAATAGCGTTCAGTGAACCGTCACTGCGGTTAATCCCTCGAAAATCATCAATGTAATGGCTCGAAAAACATAGTTGAGTTTGCTCGAAAATCATCAATAAAGAGTTGAATTTATGCTATCATCAGGCATTACAATAGTTCTTACGAGGGGGTCTTATGAGATATTCAAAGTTTAAGCCGAAAACGTACATTCCTCGTATTATCGATTCACAGGTGCAGGTCCTTCTGGATACCTTTGGTGGTATAGAACTTTGTGGTCCTCGCTGGTCGGGGAAATCCTGGACGGCACAGTCATTTGGCGAGAGTGTGACACGTGTGGATGAATCCGAACAGATCTATATGGATGATCCACAACTTGCTCTTGTTGGTGATACCCCTCATGTTATTGACGAATGGCAAGATATACCTGCTATATGGAATATTGTACGTCACAGAATTGATGATAGTGCAAATAAGCCGGGCCAGTTTATTTTGACAGGCTCCTCTACTCCTCCCGAGGATGAAAAAAGACATAGTGGAGCAGGACGCATTGCACGGTTGCGTATGCATACTATGAGTCTTGCAGAGACTGGAGATTCTACGGGAGCAGTATCCCTTTTGGGACTCTTTGAAGATTCCTTCCAGCCGGCACAATCTCATATTGATCTTGCCGATTTAGCCAATATTGTATGCCGCGGTGGGTGGCCGGCTCTTCAAACAAAAAAATTGACGGATCCAAGGGCCGTTGCCGACGAGTATCTTAATGCACTTTTTGATGTAAGCATGCCTCGCGCGGGAAAAAGTCCACTTCTGTCCCGCCGCATAGCTGCATCTCTTGCACGAAATGTAGCAACGAGTGCAACGCTGGGCACCGTGAGAGATGATATTGCTGCCGTTGACAATATAGCTCCGGTGGATGGGACCATATCCTCATACCTTGAAGAGTTTAGGCGCAACTATTTTATTGAGGAGCTCTCGGGCTGGGATGCGCCAATCAGGTCAAAGTCAAGGCTGCGCACGAAACCAAAACGATATTTCTGTGATACGTCTCTCGTGGCCAGTTTATTAGGTGTCGACTCTTCACGCTTACTTAAAGACGGACAGCTTTTTGGTTTATTGATTGAGTCACTCTGCATTCATGATTTGTCCGTTTACGTTTCTGCTTTGCCTAAATCGTATGGGGGATCTTTACGATATTATGCGGACGCCGACGGGCTTGAGGTTGACGCCATTATTGAATTGATGGATGGTCGATGGGCAGCCATTGAAATTAAGATGGGGGAATCTAAAGTGGAAGATGCGGCTGCGAATCTCATAAGAGTTGCGAGAAAGGTGGCTGCTAATCCTGCAGCAAGAAATCCTAAGCCTAGCTTTATGGCTGTGCTGCTCGGTAAAGGGACGATGGCGCGTAGACGGCGCTCGGATGGGATATATGTTATTCCGATCGATACCTTAGGGGCATAAGAGATTGTGGAGAGGAATATTCGAGTAAAGTGCATTTAAACTCCAACTTCTCCATCTTACGTGTGTCCTTCAACTGATTCTAAATAAAGCTGTCTTGTATATAATGAAATTCATGCGACACTTGCTTGACCCTTCTATACGGGATACGAATCGGAGAAGATGTGACACTCTTTGGAAAATCAGTTTCTAAAAAACTGGCCGATAAGGGCTTTTCAGTTACAAAAGCCATCTTTGAAGCACCTAAGTTCTCTGCGGTGCCGTCCATCTATCAAGATGAGACACATCAGCAATGGGCCGTGTCGCTTCCGGGAATGGAACCTGCCATTCACGAGTATGCTGACATATTGGATTGCAAGGTCATCGAAAACGAAAGCATTGATGTCAATAAGGATATGAGCCGTAAAGATTTGTTTGAGAGTGTGCTCATGAATCCCGCGGCCGTTTCTCGTGCTAATGCAGGAAAAGATGGCAAGTATTGCACCTCAATGAACGTCATGCTCACCGTTAAAGGAATCGACGGTAAAGAGTTTGTCTTGGGTATTCCTTTGGTGAGGCGAGAAATACTGCGTGCATCGCGTATGTATAAGCTGCTTCGTGAAGGAGCCGGCAACGTCTGCGAAGATATACTCGCCATGCGAGATCAAGCGGATAAGGGTAGATCGGGAGGCAGGTAGTGTCACGCAAGAAGATCCCGCCTCTTGATAATGCACTTGAGAGCGTTAAGAATTACATCTTGGTCAACCATCTCAAGGAAGGTGACAAGCTTCCTTCCGAGCGGGATATGTGTGAAATGTGGGGAATCTCGCGCTCTGCTTTACGGAGCGCCGTGCACCATCTCACTACCATGCATGTTTTAGAGAGTCGTCAAGGATCGGGTACGTACGTGGCTCCGGAACGTCCAATCTCGGTTACGGGAACGGCAGAAACATACGGATTTAGCGACAATGTCAGAAAATCCGGACATACACCTAACTCCATGGTGATTAGTCAAAAAATCTGTTCGGGTAATGCTCACGTCGCTCGAAAACTGACTATAGATCGAAGTTGTAACGTCCTGCAGCTTATGCGTTTGCGCTATGTGGATGGTCTCCCCTGTATGATTGAGACTTCCTATGTGAACGAAGCATTATGTCCCGGTATCGAGAGTCATGATTTCTCAAAAGAATCTCTCTTTGATGTGATGAGAAACGAATACGGGTTTTCTCTTGCACACGGCACGGATACCCTTTCCATTACTCATCTTGATTCTCAAGAAGCTGATCTTCTCGACATGTACGAGGGAGATGCGGTTTTTTTCCAATCGGGCATTAACTTTGGGAGAGATAAAGAGCCTCTTGAGTACTACAAGTCCGTCATACGGCCCGACAGGTATACGTTTGTCAGTTTATGCGGTCGGCCAATGAGCCTTGAGAGGACGTTTTGGTGACGCAGGTGAACTTACAGCATATCGAGAAGCCCAAATACCTTCAAATACGTGAAGCCATCCGTGACGAAATAGAGGATGGTTTCTATCAGCCTGGGAGTGCTATACCTTCGGAAAATGAACTTGCCGAGCGCTTTGACGTAACACGTTTGACCGTGAGAAACGCCGTCGATGCACTTGTGGCGGGAGGTCTTTTACGACGTGTTCAGGGCAAGGGTGTCTATGTCATGAACGAGCATTTGGGGGAGTCGGATGCGGTAAAGCTTGCGGGATTTCGCGAGAGCGTTCGTGCACGTAGTGCGGTACCTTCAGTCAAGGTTCTTTCAAAGACCGTGAGGCCGGCAGGTGAGTTTTTTGCACATCTTTTTGAAATAGATTGCAACGCCGATCTTCTCGCCATCAAGCGCCTGAATTATGCAAACGATGCCCCCCTTATGATAGAAAAAACCTATATTCCCATCCCATTATTTCCCCAGATAGAGAGCGTGGATGTCGGAGTGTTTTCACTGTATGAAGCCTACAGCATGTTTGGTCACCCGGTGGTATCCGCAGTTGAGCATCTGGATATGGTTCGCTTGGGTATGAGAGATGCGCATCTTTTAGGTGTGAGCGAAGGTGTGCCTGTTATTTCATACGAATGCGTGAGCTATGATGAAGACAGCAAGGCCGTTGAATACGTTGCGGCATTCAGAAGAGGGGACCTGGGCGGCTATTCGGTTTCCCATTGATATTCGGGTATTTTGTCAAGCAGCCAACCTCATATATACCACTGAGCGACAATTTAATACCATTTACCCGTATGGGTACGTAAATATGATCTTTTTTCGTTAAAGTGGTTCGGTATTTTGCTATCTTATACACAAAAATGGTACTAAAAAGTATGAACTTGTATCTCGATGGTTCTTTGGAAGGTCAAAGCGTTTTGAAGGTCATGTGCTCGCATCCACAAGGCGCTTTAATTGGTAAGACATTGCGGTTATGAGGAAGAGCAATTGGGATGTTTTGCGAGGAAGGAAAGCAATATGGAAGAAACCGAAAAAGTAGAGATTATGCACTTTGATCAAGAAGGTTATCTTGAGGATGGAGAAGAGCTCTACGCCGTAGGTCAGCGTATGAAACAGTTTGCCGACGATGTCTGTAACGAGGGGTTTGATCGGCTGTATCTTTTGGGTGTGGGCGGCACGTGGGATGAATTTTTGCGTATGCAGTATCTTATGAATAAATATGCGGATGCTGACCATCAAGTTACGCTGCTTCATGCAGCCGAGTTTAATGTCATGGGCGACAAAACCATGACCGAGAAGTCCGTTGTTCTCACTTCATCCGAGTCCGGTACCACTCCCGAGGTATTGCAGGCGCTCAAGACCATGAAAAACAAGGGTGTAAGGATATACGCCATGACTCAGGCAGACAGTCCTATCGGACAAGTTGTTGGCGCTGATCGATGTGTGTCTATGAAAAACGATCACGGAAGCGGTGGTTGCGAAAAGGGCTACTATCTGGCCGACTGCTTTGGTCTGCGCATTCTTAACCGTGAAGGCTTCTTCCCTGATTACGATGCATTTATCGAGCAAACCAAGAATATATGGTCGGCGTTTCTCGACATTCGCAAAAGATTTGAATCAAAAGCCGAAGAGTTTGCCAAAAAGTATGCTCTTGCGCCGTACACCATGTTTATCGGCTCCGGTGCGCTGTGGGGCGAGACAATCCTCTTCTCCATGTGCATTCTTGAAGAAATGCAGTGGAAGCGTACACGCTATATCACCTCAGCCGATTTCTTTCATGGAACGCTTGAGCTTGTGGAGCCCGGCGTACCTGTGGTTCTCTTCAAAGGTGAGGACGAGTGCCGTGCGCTGGATGAACGTGTCGAGAAGTTCCTTATGAGCGGACGTACCGGTGATACCGATATTACCGTTATCGATACCAAAGAATACGCCGTTTCCGGTCTTGACGAGAAATTCCGTACGATCGTTTCGTCTTATATTATCTCGCTTCTTACGACTGATCGTTTAGCCAGACACTACGAGATGGTAACCAAACACAATCTCAAATATCGCCGCTACTACCATCAGTTTGAGTATTAGTGTTCAAGTGGTGCAGAGATTGGAAAGGAGGTTGGTATGGGTTCTGATGTGCGATTTCGTCCTGCGGCAATGAATTGCTCCCACAGGTTCTTCTCGCTGGAAGCGTTTTTTGCATCTGCGGCAGATTCGGGGTTTGAAGCCGTTGAACTTTGGACCGGACCCATGCACTTCTTTCTTGATTATGCTTCAAACGATACGCCTGAAAAGATTACCCGTCTTGCCAATAGCTTTGGGTTAGACGTATGCGCGCTCTGTCCTGAGCAGAACAATCCCAAACCGGCCAACATTGCTGCCAGAGGAGAAGAATCAATTAAAAGAACCAAGAATTACTTTCTCCGTGCCATTAACGTTGCTTCCGAGCTGGGAGTGGAAATAGTTGTCGTAACTCCGGGCTGGGGCTTTCTGGATGAAGAACGCACGGAAGCCTGGAAGCGCAGCGTTTATATGTTGGGTGATTTGTCATCGTATGCCACTTGCAAAGGCATCGTACTCGCCGTGGAGGCGCTTCAGCCGGAAGAGTCAAATCTTTGCAACAGGTGTGAGGATCTTCGCAGGTTGATTGATGAGGTTGGAAGCAGCTCCCTCAAGGTTCTACTTGATACGGGTGCCATGTGGCGAGTCCATGAAACGATACAGGATTATTTTGATGCCTTTGGGAAAGATGTCGTGCATTGTCATTTCACGGATGCGGGAACCGTATCGCATTTGGCGTGGGGAGATGGCGAGAGGAACCTGGAGGCCGATCTTCTTGCTTTGACAAGAAATGACTACAAAGGCCACCTGAGTTTTGAGATTGTTGGTTCGCAATATTACGCCGATCCCGCATCTGCGGACAGAAGATCACTTGCGGCTTATAGAAGGGCACTGGAGGAGATTCATTCATGAACAGGCACTATATCATTGCTTCTCATGCACACTTTGCCAAAGGTCTTTACGAGAGCGTGAAACTTTTGGTTGGGGAGCATGCTGACGTAGACATATTTAACGCATTTGTAGACGGAAATGATGACATTGAGAAAGAAGCCTTGGCTCTTGTAGATGCTTGTTCCGATAACGTGGATGTGGTGGTACTTACGGACCTCATGGGAGGAAGCATAAACAACGAGTTCACCAAACTCATGCTTTCTCGCAAGAACGTGTATCTGGTCACAAATATAAATCTTCCGCTGGTTCTTACACTCTTTCTCTCCAATGAGACTGAGGATACGGCAGATCTTTTGAGACAACTTGTAGCAGACAACGATGTACGCCCGAAGTTTGTAAACGATGTATCGATAGTTGAAGAAGATGAAACTTTCTAGCTTTTGGGAAAAGAGGCTGAATATGATTTTGCTTACGAGGGTCGATCATCGCCTATTGCATGGGCAGGTTGCGGTTTCTTGGGTTCAGGGCCTGCAGGCCAACTGCATTTTTTGTGTGGGAGATCATGTGGCAAATGATCCTATTTGGAAAATGACGCTTAAGATGGGCAAACCAGCCGATTGCAAGCTGGTTATTAAGGATATGGCTCACGCAATCGAGGCCATCAATTCAGGCGTAACGGATGCATATCGCATGCTCATTTGTGTGCAGACCATTGCAGAAGCCAAGCAGCTTATTGACGGCTGTCCACAGATCACAAGTCTCAATTTAGGCAATACCAAGGGAAGCCCAACTACGCGTGAAGTTGCGCGTCAGGTTTTCCTTGAACCTGAAGAGGAGAAGATCATCTACGAGTTGCTTGATAAGGGGGTGGAGGTGGAGATACGACCCCTTGCTGACGATCCCAAGGTTGATATCAAAAATGTCCTTGGTAGGTAGTCCCGCATGATTTTGTACGACCAACGTAACGTTTGAGACAGTTTGATTGGAGGAAAGATGCTTGTACAGACACTGCTGATATCGCTCGTTACGGCATTTGCGATGTTTGACTATCAACTCGGCACACTCTATGCGTTCAGACCCATTGTCACGTGTCCCTTGATTGGTCTTATTCTGGGAAATCTGCCGACGGGATTGGCTATCGGAGCCAGTCTTGAACTTCTTTTTATGGGAAATATTTCCATCGGTGCATATCTGCCGCCTGATGAAAAGGTGGGCAGTATTCTCGCCTGTGCTTTTGCCATTACGTTGGGTAAGGGTACTGAGGCAGCGCTTGCACTGGCCATGCCTATTGCTACGCTTTCACTCGCCATCAGCAACGTTATCAATGGCATTATGCCAATTATTGTTGACAAGGCCGACGTATGTGCATCAAAGGGTAATCTTAAAAGCATTTATGCAGCACACTGGGCGATTGGTCTTATCGGCCTTGCAAAGAACGTTCTTCTTGTTGGCCTGGCATATTATTTGGGTGCCGGTGCCGTACAGAACCTTCTTGACTGGATTCCGGCGTTCATTATGGACGGTTTTGGTATT
>ERZ651108.294-NODE-294-length-25702-cov-7.428198_pt1 | contig 25702 bp, 20 predicted proteins | sample MGYA00512173_ERZ651108 | MGnify/ENA metagenome assembly ERZ651108 | reverse complement strand
TTGGCTTAGAAGCAGCCATCCTTGAAAGAGTGCGTAATAGCTCACTGGTCAAGTGATCGTGCGCCGACAATGTAGCGGGGCTCAAGCACACCGCCGAAGCCGCGGATCCTCAACAAGCACCCTGTCAATATTTTTGTTGGCCAGGGGTTGGGGGTGGTAGGGGAGCGTTGTGTACTGGGTGAAGCGGCCGAGTAATTGTGTCGTGGACGGTACGCAAGTGAGAATGCAGGCATGAGTAGCGATACTAGGGTGAGAAACCCTAGCGCCGAATGACCAAGGGTTCCAGGGCTAGGCTAGTCCGCCCTGGGTGAGTCGGGTCCTAAGGCGAGGCCGACAGGCGTAGTCGATGGATAACCGGTTGATATTCCGGTACCGGCTGGTGACCGTCAAGTGTTGACTGAAAGGTACTAACCCACGCTAAAAACATGGCTAGGCGCCTTTTGGGTGTTTGGTTGTGGTTTTGGTTTGGGGACAGGCTTTCTTGGTAGGCAAGCGTGTGGAGTGACGCACAGTGGAAGCCTTCGCGAGGTGATGGTTTACCTCGTTTAACCGTGTAGCTTACTGCTCAGGTAAATCCGGGTGGTTTTATGTGAGGCGGGATGATGACCATCTTTTGGGTGGGAAGTAGGGGTGATCCTGTGGTGCCGAGAAAAGCTTCGACGCGAGGTGGCTGGCCGCCCGTACCCTAAACCGACACAGGTGGTCGGGCAGAGTATGCCTAGGCGCACGAGATAATCATGGTTAAGGAACTCGGCAAAATGCCCCCGTAACTTCGGGAGAAGGGGGGCCTGATACTTGATGAAACCATTTTTTGTGGCTTTCTAGGGTTGAGGGTCGCAGAGACCAGGGAGAAGCGACTGTTTACTAAAAACACAGGTGCGTGCGAAGCCGTAAGGCGATGTATACGTACTGACGCCTGCCCGGTGCTGGAAGGTTAAGAGGAACCGTCAATCATTTGTTTGGTGAAGCGGTGAATTTAAGCCCCAGTAAACGGCGGTGGTAACTATAACCATCCTAAGGTAGCGAAATTCCTTGTCGGGTAAGTTCCGACCTGCACGAATGGCGTAACGACTTCTCTACTGTCTCAACCATGAACTCGGCGAAATTGCATTACGAGTAAAGATGCTCGTTACGCGCAGAAGGACGGAAAGACCCCGGGACCTTTACTATAGCTTGGTATTGGTGCGCGTTATAGCTTGTGTAGGATAGGTGGGAGACTGTGAAGTGGTCACGCTAGTGATTGTGGAGTCGTTGTTGAAATACCACTCTGGTTATAGCGTGTGCCTGAACCTTGGCCCGTGATCCGGGTTAGGGACAGTGCCTGGTGGGTAGTTTAACTGGGGCGGTTGCCTCCTAAATTGTAACGGAGGCGCTCAAAGGTTCCCTCATCCTGGTCGGTAACCAGGTGTTGAGTGTAAGTGCACAAGGGGGCTTGACTGCGAGACTGACAGGTCGAGCAGGTACGAAAGTAGGAACTAGTGATCCGGCGATCCCGTGTGGGTGGGTCGTCGCTCAACGGATAAAAGGTACCCCGGGGATAACAGGCTGATCCTGCCCAAGAGTCCATATCGACGGCATGGTTTGGCACCTCGATGTCGGCTCGTCGCATCCTGGGGCTGGAGCAGGTCCCAAGGGTTGGGCTGTTCGCCCATTAAAGCGGTACGCGAGCTGGGTTTAGAACGTCGTGAGACAGTTCGGTCCCTATCCTCTGCGCGCGTTGGAAACTTGAGAAGGGCTGTCCCTAGTACGAGAGGACCGGGACGGACGAACCTCTGGTGTGCCAGTTATCCTGCCAGGGGTATGGCTGGTTTGCTACGTTCGGGATGGGTAACCGCTGAAAGCATCTAAGCGGGAAACTAGCTTCGAGATTAGGTTTCCGTCCCATTTTGTTGGGGGGAGGTTCCCGGTAGATTACCGGGTTGATAGGCTAGGAGTGTAGACATTGTAAGGTGACCAGCTTACTAGTACTAATTGACCGATAACTAACAATAACTTTGTGTGTTTGATGGTGTTTGCGTCCACTGTGCGGTTCACGGCCAACACGTCTTTGACGGGCTCCCTTTTGTTTGGGGGTTTGTGGGTTGGGTTGGTACATGTGGATATATTGTTTCACTGACTTGGGTGATTACCCTTTTTTGGGGTGTTGCTTATTTTGGTTGTGTTGGTGGTTTTAGCGAGGGGGTTACACCCAGTATCCTTTCCGAACCTGGAAGTTAAGCCTTTCTGCGCTGATGGTACTGCAACTGGTGGGTTGTGGGAGAGTAGGGCACTGCCAACCGTTTCCTTGAGTGAGTGGACCGGGGAATGCTGGCCTGTTTGTGGGTTGGTGTTTCCCGGTCTTCTTTTTTGGTGGTGGGGGTGTTGGTCCTTGTTTGAGGGTCGGCGCCCCCACCACCTTTTTGTAGCCTCAAAGATCGGGCATTGTGGGGGGTGTGTTAGATTCTCTAACACACCCCCTACTTTTATGTTCCCAACTCGTCGGCCGTAACGGCCGACTTTTACGATTTAAAGGCAGCAAAGCTGCCTTTATACTTACGGGCCACCCTTGCCAGGCCCCATTTAAACTCATCCCTTCAAATTCAAAGGCATACAGATGTTTATTACCGGCCTAGTCCTAGCTATTGCTGCAGCGCTCATTCACGTGCTCATCTTCAAAATGGAATCCATTTCCTGGACCAGCGAGAAAACCCTTACCACCTTCAATATGAGCCCCCAACAGGCCGCCAACACTAAAGAGATGGCCTTCAACCAAGGCTTCTACAACCTATTTCTAGCTATCGAAATACTCCTCGGCGCCATCATCTACTACACAGCCAGCCACGCAGTAGGCCTAAGCCTAATGTTCTTCGGGACCGGCTCCATGCTGGCTGCAGCCACACTGCTATTTATCACCAGCCCAGACAAGCGCCCAGCTGCCCTCAAACAAGGCACCACCCCGCTACTAGCCATCATCTTCCTCACCCTAGGTATCGTTCTGGTATAGCGCCCGAGGAGACCCTGGCGTTGAGTAGACCATGGCGTCTCGCGTGGCCTGTGGCTCGCAGAGTTTAAACTGCGGGTCTTTGCCGCTAAGTATGGGTATCGTTCTGGTATGAGTGAGACAGACGCCGTCGTCGTAGAAGACAACCGCAGCAACTGGGAACGTATGCGGGCCGGGCAGCTATACCGCGTAGACCCCACCGATCCGCGCTTTAATGAAATCCCAGCCCGTAGCAGCAAACTCCTGGAAGAATACCGCCTAGCCTTCCTTGCCGGCGAGAAAGGCCAGGCAGACGCTCTGCTGCGACAGGTGCTGGGCGACGTCGGCCAAAACGTAACTATCCGACCCCCGCTAGCAGTCGACTACGGCTGCCACATCAGCGTAGGCAACGACGTATTTATTAACTTTGGGCTAATCGCGCTGGATGTAGCCGACATCGTCATCGGTGATAGCTGCCAAATCGGCCCTAACGTGCAGCTGCTAACCCCCATCCACCCGTTGGATCCGCCCACCCGTAAAAGCGGCTTAGAAGGCGGCAAACCCATCACTATCGGTAACAATGTTTGGCTTGGTGGCGGGGTAACTGTCTGCCCCGGGGTCACCATTGGTGACGACGCCGTAGTGGGTGCGGGGGCAGTAGTGGTTAAGGACATCCCAGCCGGCGCCGTCGCCGTAGGAAACCCAGCCAAAGTAATCCGCAACTTGTATGAGAACTCCGGCCACTAGGGCAGCTAAAGCAAAGCCCAGTAGGCTGGTAAAACCTCGGCCAGCAGGGCCGCTAGAATCCCGCCCAACAGGGCCTTTATGACAAAGGGATTAAAAGCGACGAAAAGATTAAGCAGCACCGGGTCGGAGAGCGCCAGTCGGCGCGTAGGCCGCTCGTGGCGGCAGATTTTGGAGCCCGGGGCCCGTCGCGACCCGATGCCGGCCCCAACTCTACACGGTTACTCGTCCAAGTCCAATCGATAACCCACGTTACGCACGGTGCCAATGAGATGATCATGCTCACCGCCAAGCTTGGCGCGTAAACGCCGCACATGCACATCCACAGTACGTGAACCGCCAATATAATCCTCGCCCCACACGGCGTCGAGCAAAGCCTGACGGGTAAGCACCCGGCCCTGGTTAGCAGCCAAATACTTGAGCAGCTCAAACTCCTTATAGGTCAAATCCAGGGTTTGGCCGTGCATACGTACCGTGTAAGCGTCAGTGTCAATCACAATGTCGCCAACTTCCAGGATTGACTCATCGCTAGAACCACTAGAGCCAGCATTACTGTCTGCAACCACGCTAGACTCCAGCAGCCGCAACCGGGCCGCTAACTCCGCCGGGGAAGCAGAAGCAATCACAAAATCGGCAATCCCCCAAGAGGAAGTCAGGGCCACAGCCCCGCCCTCCTCAATTACAGCCAGCACCGTATAGTCCATGGAGGTGGCCAGCAGTTGGCATAGGGGCCGCGCCCGCAACAGATCCGTGCGGGCATCAACCATTACGACGTCGGCATTTTCAAGCGCCCCATAAGAATCAGGCTGGGGCGGCAAAACCTGCACCTGGTGTTCGAGAAAAGCGATGGCTGGCAGCACGGCACTGGCCTCAGGCTCGTTGCTAAGCATGACCAGCCTCATTTGCTTCCTCCTTAAATACTGATACCCCTAATGCGACACCAGGCACAAGTTTACGGCCTTTTGGGTGGTTAAGGTGCATGTATCGGCAGCATATGGGACGATTCAAGGGTGACTAATTCGCCTGCGCAATCAGAACCCCTTGCCGCACCCGCCCAGAACCAGGTTTCCGGGCGTAAGCGGACACGTACCAGCGTGAAGGAACAGGCCGCGCGCCGCTACGGGACCCAGTACCACACCAGCGACGGCGTTGTGGAAACCGGTCTGGTGGACACTGCCTGGACGCGCCTGGCGATGGCTGGGGTTATGCCGCTATTGCTGGCACTAACTGCCGTATCCCCGTTCTGGGTTACCTGCCTGCTGGTGTGTGGCTTGGCAGTGTGCTTCGCCCAAGGCTGGCCGGCATTGATCCAGGCCGAGCACGACAATGTCACCGGTATTTTCCTGGCACTATTTGGGATCGCCAGTGCCGTCACGCTCACCCTAACCGACGAATACGGTGACGCCACCAAGCTAGCTGGTATTGGGGTGCTGGCAGTATTTGCCCTACAAATGCGTTCCGGAGCCCACGAAGGCTTGCTGGAAGAACTATTTACCTCCCTGTCCGGGGTGGTGGTGCTGGTTTCCGGGGCTGCCTGGTGCGTGTTCTCCTCCGGCTTGGCTGCCTCTAGCGTTATTGTGCCCACGGCTGTGGCCCTGCTGATTGGGGCTTCGCTGACGGTACTGGAGGTGCCCGCGTGGGTGCTAGAAATGCTGACGGTGATCATCCCGGCCCTAACCAGCTGCGCCGTGGCCGTGGCCCTGGCCTTGGCTGGCTTCTTTGGTCCCTCCCACCAGGCTGTGGATACGGCCCTACGTTCCGGGGCGGGCTGCCTGGTGATCGGTTTCGTGGCTGGTTTGCTGATGGCAATCGCTAACCGTGTGCTGTGGACCCACCGCTGGGTGCCCGGCGGTCGCGCCGCCATCACCTCGGCGGTACTGCCGGTGCTGGCTGTGGGGGCCCCCACCTACTACATTGCCAGGGTGATGGCCGCTTTCGTGGCTGGCTGACTTTCTTTCGTGGCTGGCTGACTTTCGTGACCAGCTAGCTGGCTGACGCGTACACTGGCCACGTGGCTTTTACTTTTCCTGACGATATTTCTCCCGATCTTTATCCCCTAGCCTGGCTGCTAGGTAAGTGGCGTGGCTACGGCATTCTTACCTACGGTGAGGATGTTCCCGAGCAGGCGGTATATCAGGAGATGAGCTTCGAGCACGACGGCGGTCCCTACTTGAAGCAAACCATCACTATCTGGACCGTTGACTCCACCAAGAGTGAGAACCTCGACTTTGAAATGAGCGGCGCTGAAGGTGCCAGCAAGATCACCCCCGCCCAGGTGTGGTCCACTGAAACTTCCTACTGGCGTCCGGTGGGCCAGTACAAGCCTGAAGCTCCTGAATCTGCCTCCGGCCCGGTAACTCCCATCACCAACCTGGAAATCATCAGTGCCGACCCGGCCGGTCACGCCGCCGTATGGGAAGGCGCCGTGCAGGGCCCGCGCATTGAGCTAGCTACCACCAGCGTGCAGCGCAGCGAGTTCTCCGCTGAGCTAGAACGCATGACCCGCATGTACGGCCTGGTTAACTCTGAGCTGATGTGGACCCAGGACATGGATGCTTTTGGCCGTAAAGAGCTCAAAACCTATGCCTCTGGCCGCCTTAGCCGGGTTGAAGACGAGGCCCAGCAAGAGCCTGAAATGGGCGCTGCCCTAGGCGAGCGCGCTGACGAGCCCAGCGCTAAGTAGCTTAAACAGCTATGGCTTTTGCACCCGAACACTTTGGTAACCCCCTGCGTGAGCAGGCGCTACTAGCTCAGGGGCAGGCATGGGCGTGGCTTAGCCGCGACGTCGTTGAGGTAAGCGGCGCTGACCGGCTCAGCTACCTGACCACCGTCTCCAGCCAAGTGCTAACCGACCTGGAAAATGATGGCCGCTGCCGCCAGGTGCTGTTCCTGGACGCTAACGGCCATATCCTCTACGCGGCCTTGGCTGTGTCCGGCTTGGTACCGGCCCCGGCTGAGCAAGCAGCCCCGGGCGAGCAAAGCGTGCTGCTGCTGGTAGATGCCGGCTGCGGTGAGGGGCTAGCCCAGTTACTTAACTCGCGTCGCTTCATGCTGCGCGTGCAGGCCCAGGTGCGTCCAGATCTGCAGGTAGCTGGGGCTATTGGTGACGGGGTGCAAAAGTTGGCCGACGTCGTCAAAAACCTAGTAACCACCTGGCGCGACCCCTGGCCGGGAATCACCCCCGGCGGCAGTACCTACTTCACCGGCGCGCGCCACCCCGGCGCCAACTGCCGTGCCGGCGGGGTAGTAGTGGCCCTCGAAGCTGGGCAGGCGGCCCCGGACCAAGCGGCGGCCCCCGGCCAAGCGCCAGGCCCAAGCCAAGCGGCGGCGTCGGGCCAAGAAACAGCCCCAAGCCAAGCGCCAGCGGCAGGCGAGTTAATCCAAGCCGGAGACTTAACCCAAGTGGGGGAGCTGGCCTGGGAGGCGCTACGCATCGAGGCCGGACTGCCGCGTTGGGCGCGTGAAGTGGACGCCCGCGCCATCCCCAACGAGCTGGACTGGCTACGCACCGGCGTGCACCTAAACAAAGGCTGCTACCCGGGCCAAGAAACCATCGCCCGCACGGTCAACCTGGGTCGGCCCCCGCGTCGCCTAGTGCAGCTGCAACTAGCCGGCTGGCAAGGGCAGCTACCCGAGGTGGGCGCGCGCGTATATCTACCTGCCGGAGACAACCCCGCCGGCAAGGCTGTGGGCACAATAACCAGCGTGGCGCGCCACTGGGAGCTGGGCAATATCGCCCTGGCCCTAGTGCGTCGAGGCGTGCCCGCACAAGCCGAGCTGGCGGTAGATCTGGAAGCCGGCTACGAAAGTGCTAGCCAAGAGCTACTGGTTGATCCTGCCGGTAAAGCTGAAGCTTCCCCCAGCCAGCGTCCGGGCCTGGGTTTAAAGCGGCTGCGCCCTGAGCATGGCTAGCCCCATAAAACGCAGCTTAGCCGTTAGACTCAGTCAAGAACTTAAGTGAGGTATGTATGAGCGAAATCCTGACGTATGTGGCCTTTTACGTAAGCCAATTCGTAGCCATAGTCAACATTGCCTTGGCTATCAGTGCGTTTTTGATTATCGTCTGGGCGCTGCTAGACACCCTGGTACGTCCGGCTAACCTCTTCCCGGCCGCCTCACGTCTAAGCAAGTCCGCTTGGATCGGGGTGCACATTGGGGCGGGCTTGGCCTGCGTAATCTTGGGCTGGTACTCCTTCTTCGGCATGATCGCGGTGTCCGCTTCGGCAGTGTACCTGGTGGGGGTGCGTCCCCAGCTGGCGGCGCTGGCCCCGGCCCGCGTGCGTTCCAAGCTGCGCGTCATTGACGAAGACGACCGCAACAAGTGGCGTAGCTGATGCGGGCGGTTATCCAGCGCGTTAATCGCGCCGCAGTTAGCGTTGACGGCCAGGTGGTGGGCGCTATTGACCGCCCGGGCCTGCTGGTTTTAGTGGGGGCTACTCACGACGACGGCGCCGCCCAGGTAGCCTTAATTGCCCGCAAAATCGCGGACTTGCGGCTGCTAGAAGGGGAGCTGTCAGTAACCGACGCTGGCGCCCCGGTGCTGGTGGTCTCCCAATTCACCCTTTATGCCGACACCCGCAAGGGGCGCCGCCCCAGCTGGAACCAGGCGGCCGGGGCGGATGTAGCCGAGCCGCTGGTGCAGGCTGTGGTTGAAGATCTGCGCTCGCGGGGGCTTGAGGTGGCCACGGGCCAGTTTGGGGCCCACATGGTGATTGATATGCAGGCCGACGGACCGGTCACTATTGAGCTTGAGGCCTAAACGCGACTTACAAAACTAAGGGAGCCTGGCAATGCCAGGCTCCCTTGCATACAGTGGCCCTAATGATGGCCCTAATGATGGGCCTACGACCTGCCAGTAGGCTTATAGGCAGGCTGCGATTACCGTGATGGCAATTAGCGCCGCTAGTAGCAGTGCTCCGTGCTTGTTAGATGCAGTGGACTTGAGCGTGCTGGGCCCGGTGGCCGGCTCCAAGATCCCGGTGATGCGGTCGATGGTGGCCAGCCAAACAAAGAACAGCACGAAGCTGACTGAGGCTGCCCACAGGGGCATTGAGGGGGAAATGAGCCACGTTGCTCCGGCGCAACCTAAAGCCAGCAGGGCGCTTACAAGTTGGCCGTCAGAAACACGGTTGTGGGCTGCAAGCGTTTGCTTGACGATGCGCATGTTTTATACCTCCAGTTAGAGCGCGGAACCTAAACAGTCACTAAACGCGTGCAAATATTGTAGTATAAATGTGCTATTTTTCATAGAGAAAATAAGTATTCACTACTTGACAGAAGTGACCTGCTGTATTTAGCGAAAATATCTCTAGTTCCCTAGGGAATTGAGGTTTTTTATGGAATCGCGCGGCAAAGTATGCGTTGCGCACCTGTGGGGGAGGGCTTGGCTTCGGTCTGTTTGCCCTTCCGTAGTGCTTGCTTGCCCTTCCAGTGGGTCCGTTTGCCTTTCCGCTGCCAGATTATCTTGATGTTGGACGTGTTGGGGCTAGTGCAGGGGAAAAGTTGCTGATTCGACGGCGTATATGCTTGGTGTCTGGCGCACCATAATGTGGTGTTCGAGTGTGTAGTCGCTCGATGTTGGTGTTAGTGGAGATTGCTTCTGTTGTTTCTAAGGGTGTAAAGGGTGGATAAAGGATTCACTTAATGCTGTGCGTCAAGGGTTGCGTAGGTGTATCTAACATCCAAATGATTCAAAAGCAGACCAGACGCTTGGTGGAATGTCTTTGGCTATCGCCTCACGTACTGCGAAACGCAATGCTTCAGAGCCAGTGTAGCCTTCTGATAGGTAATGGTGAATATCTAGCATGAAGTCCACAGTTTCTTCAGAATCTGGCACAGGCCATAAAGAAGCTATGACAGAGCTTGCGCCAGCTGATAACAGCATTGTTGGAAAACCAAGGTGAGAAAATGGGGTTAGGCTAGAGTCTTTAGCAACTGAACAAGCCGAAAGAACTACTCGAGCGCCAGGCTTCAACCGGTGTGTTTGAAACTCACTAAAGGGGATGGCCTCTCCAATAACCAGCAGGGGGATCTTATTGTCTAGGTTCTGGTCAACTCCGTGACAGGCAAGATGTACCACATCTCCTGAAGAGATGAGGTGAAATATTTCATCAGATTTGGGTTTGTGGGTGTTAGATTTATCTAGCAAAAGTGTTATGGACGAAGCTTTTCGGTCTGAATAAATTTTACCTATTTTAGGGACTTCGTTAGTTACTTGTTCTATTTCGTTAACTCCTTCTGATGGATCACCGATAATCACTGCTGTTGGCGATAAAACTTCTGGTTGGTGGGAATTGGACAATAGAAGAGTTTTTGCTGTGGGTCCTATTGTGACATCTAGAATGTCTCCCAAACGCGAATCACCCACAAGTGAGCTTAAATAAGGTAATCCTTGCATGATACCAACGGGTATTAAAGCTAAGGATTTAAGGTTAAGCCAGTTTTTCGTAATTGGTTCAAAAATTAACTTTCCGAGTCTTGAATATATTTTGTGGAAGGTTTCAAGCTCTTCTTCTCTGCCGAGTTCCGAATCAAATAGGTCGTTTATCGTTTTTTTAATACTTTTAACTATTGCTATGTTAATATCTGGAAGGTGGAGGACTTCTGGTTTGATGTAGTAATGTTCGCCCCCATGGAATCTAACTGCAACACTACCTCGAGTTCCAGCAATCAGATAGATAATATCTTTACCAGTTAGTTTAGCTGTATATGGTGTTGTGCAAGATGTTGAATTAATGAACAGCCAACGTTGCGATAGTTTCTTGAAAGTATCGGCTTTTCGAGCCCCTTCAACTAAAATGTTCCAACGAAGGTTATCGTCTGTGCCTGCGGCACGATATGCTTTCGTGAAGGTGCTAGCTTTTGACAACGCGCTAATCGAACTGAGTATCTGTTTTGCGGCAGTATGGAAGAACTGCGGGGCTTCTTTTAGGGTTGGTTCTGGTTCGGTGTGAGAAAAATTTTCGCTAGAATTTCTGGTTCGTGCCACGGCTCGCAACCACGTTTTGCGATCCTTTTCGTCTGAAGTCTCGACTATCTGACGTCCACCATATCCTCCGCTAAGGAGGGTGTCGCACAGCCAACCAACTGAACAGGGTTTATCAATCATTGCCGTTGCATATAGTGCCTCGTCTAGTCGAACGCCAATCAGTGCTCCAAGTTCTAGTTCTAGTTCGATCTTAAAACCAGATGCGTTGGTGTGTACACGTATCGCAGTAATTGCGGCAGATAATTGTAGTCCTGAATGAAAAACGGCATTCATGTCGCCTAAAATAGAATTTGCAGATATGCCACTTATTGCGATATCTAATAATGCAAGAATAGACTGATATTTGGTTTGTCTAGAATGATATTTAGCTTGTATTGATGATAGAATTAGAGGTGTGAGGCGATCGCATTCCTCAACTATTGCTCGCGCTTCACTCTCGGAAGGGTATTTTAATAATTTTTCTGTTCTTGAGACTACATGACGAACCCTGTCATATGTAGAATCTCTGTCTTTGTTGGTGTCGATCATGTTAAATGTCAGATCTCTAGAATGAGAATCTTACGTAAATTTATCCTAGGAACGGTTTAATTTTTTCCATAATCGTTTCTAGGTTTTCGTGGCTATATACTATAAACTCAGATTTCCGGCCAGGTTCAGATATTTTAATCTTGATGTAATTCTTGCTCTTGTTTTTATTAAAACGATCCTTGATATATTGTGCGAACATGCTTAGGGTTTGTGGTGCTTGCAGGAGGGTGATAACGGAGCTCGATGTGCTCATTCCTTCAAGAATCCATTCACTAATAGATGCTCTGTATTTTGTATTGGCAGGTTTGGCGAGATTGGCTTCTATTAGCTTTTCTGCAAGGTCGGTAGGTACTGATACTCGCATGGTGTCATCCTTTCTGATGTGTGTCTCACGTTACCTACGGATGGGTGGGTTAGTTTTGACTTTAGGTGTGATGCCGGTCATATTTCTTATTTTCTTGTTTGATTGGGTGGGCAATCTCTTGTTTTCAAGGGTCTGGGTGTGCGGCATAGGGTTTGATTGTTGTCGGAGGTGGCAGTAACTTCAGGTTAGTTACGATGCGATGTTTTCTGGGTGGTTTTGACTGACCTGAGTCGGCTAGGCTCAACTTTGCATATGCCGCGTGCGAAACCACTAGACCGCTTTATAGGAAAGCGGGATAGCCTTAAGCCATACAGTTATCGATGGACCTGCCAAGGAGCAGCCCCGAATGTTTGAACGTTTTACGGACCGAGCTCGCCGCGTCGTCGTCCTAGCCCAGGACGAAGCGCGCGCGCTCAACCACAACTACATTGGCACAGAGCACCTGCTGCTGGGCCTCATCCACGAAGGTGAGGGAGTAGCGGCAAAAGCTCTAGAGTCAATGGACGTAACTCTAGACAAGGCACGTGCCCAGGTAGTGGAGATTATTGGTGAGGGCCAGTCTGCTCCTAGCGGTCACATCCCCTTCACTCCGCGCGCTAAGAAGGTGCTTGAGCTCAGCCTGCGTGAAGCCCTGCAGCTAAGCCACAACTACATTGGCACTGAGCACATCCTGCTCGGCTTGCTGCGTGAAGGCGAAGGCGTGGCAGTTCAGGCTCTGGGTAATCTCGACGTCGACCTGGCAGCCCTGCGTCAGGCGGTAATGCAGCTGCTCAGCGGCTATGACGCCAAAGAGACCGTGGGTTCTGGCGCCTCTGCGCTCAAGGAGGGGACGCCGTCGGGAAGCGCCATCCTAGACCAATTTGGCCGCAACCTGACCCAAGCCGCCCGCGAAGGCAAACTTGACCCGGTAATTGGCCGCTCCAAGGAAATGGAGCGCGTCATGCAGATCCTCTCGCGCCGCACCAAGAACAACCCGGTGCTAATCGGTGAGCCCGGTGTAGGTAAAACCGCCGTGGTGGAGGGCCTAAGCCAAGCCATCGTGCACGGCGACGTTCCTGAAACCCTGCGCGACAAGCAGCTTTACTCCCTGGACATGGGTTCACTGGTGGCCGGCTCGCGTTACCGTGGTGACTTCGAAGAGCGCCTAAAGAAGGTGCTTAAAGAAGTACGTACGCGCGGTGACATCATCTTGTTCATTGATGAGATCCACACCCTAGTTAGTGCCGGCGCGGCTGAGGGCGCCGTCGACGCGGCCTCTATCCTCAAGCCCATGCTGGCCCGTGGCGAGCTACAGACCATCGGTGCCACCACGCTAGAGGAATACCGCAAGATCGAGAAGGACGCCGCCCTAGAGCGCCGCTTCCAGCCGGTACAGGTAGACCAGCCCACCATTGAGCAGGCCATTCAGATCCTAAAGGGGCTGCGTGACCGCTACGAATCCTTCCACCGCGTCATCATCACCGATGAAGCCATTGAAGCGGCCGTTAAGTTCTCCGACCGCTACATCAACGACCGCTACCTGCCCGACAAGGCCATTGACCTGGTTGACGAGGCCGGCGCGCGCCTGCGCATCCGTCGCATGACCGCCCCGCCAGAGCTACGCGAAATTGATGAGCGCATCGCTGAAGTTAAGCGTGAAAAAGAAAGCGCCATTGACGCTCAGGACTTTGAGCGCGCCGCCGCCCTGCGCGACGACGAACGCCGTCTAGGCAGTGAGCGTGCCGCCAAAGAGCAGGCCTGGAAGAACGGTGACTTAGACCAGGTAGCCGAAGTGGATGAAAACCTGATCGCTGAAGTACTGGCCATGAGTACCGGCATTCCGGTGGTCAAGCTGACCGAGGCTGAATCCACCAAGCTGCTCAACATGGAAGCCGAGCTACACAAGCGCATCGTGGGCCAGAACAAGGCCATCGAGGCGCTGAGCAAGTCCATCCGCCGCACCCGCGCCGGACTCAAGGACCCCAAGCGCCCCGGCGGTTCCTTCATCTTCGCCGGTCCCACCGGTGTGGGTAAGACCGAGCTGGCTAAGGCCCTGGCTGAGTTCCTGTTCGACGACGAAGACGCACTAATCCAGCTGGATATGAGTGAATTCGCTGAAAAGCACACGGTTTCGCGCCTGTTTGGTGCCCCTCCCGGCTATGTCGGTTACGACGAAGGCGGCCAGCTGACTGAAAAGGTACGCCGTCGCCCCTTCTCCGTGGTGCTATTCGATGAGGTTGAAAAAGCCCACCCGGACATCTTCAACTCGCTGCTGCAGATCCTTGAAGACGGACACCTCTCTGACGCTCAGGGGCGCGTGGTTGACTTCAAGAACACGGTGATCATCATGACCACCAACCTGGGCTCCAAGGACATTGGCAAGTCGGTAGCCACCGGTTTCCAGTCCACTGAGAGCGGCACCATGGATTACGAGGAAATGAAGGCCCACGTTAACCGTGAGCTCAAGCAGCACTTCCGCCCCGAGTTCCTCAACCGTGTAGATGACCTGATCGTCTTCCCGCAGCTGAGCAAGCCCGAGGTGCGCCAGATCGTGGACCTGATGATTGCCCGCCTCGACAAGCGCCTGGTAGAGCAGAACCTGTCCATTGAACTGACCGACGCCGCCAAGGAGCTACTGGCTGACCGTGGCTTTGACCCGGTGCTTGGGGCTCGCCCACTGCGCCGTGCCGTGCAGCGTGACATTGAAGACGCCCTCAGCGAGAAGATCCTGTTCGGTGAGATTGCTACCGGCAGCCACATCCTGGTCGACGCTCAGGGTGAAGGTCTGCTGGGTGAATTCACCTTCACTTCCATTCCGGGCGCCGCCCGCCTACCCAAGGCTAAGACCCAAGATGGCGAACAGGCTGCACAGATTGACTCTGCCAAGGTGGAGTCTGAAGACATCTGACCTTGAAGCTGTCTGAAGCTAACGCATCAGGCCTGATGGGTCACTAATGCAACTAGGGCCGCCCCCGCTAGCGGGGGCGGCCCGCGTTATTTTGGTTGGGGGATTGTAGCGCCATTTGTAGTCTTGCACACACAAAAAGCTTTAACATATTTACAAATATTGGCCTGTTTGGGGCATAAAAATTTGAATTTAGGCCATAAGTCACATTAGGATTTTGTCGGTGCGTGACTTCCCGTCACGCCCCACATGGTAAGGCAAGCATCGACAAGAAGAAGGCGAAGATGCCCAAGTACGTATACATGTTCAGTGAGGGTGACAAGGACCAGAAGGATCTGCTCGGCGGTAAGGGTGCAAACCTGGCTGAGATGACTCGCCTGGGACTGCCGGTGCCTCCTGGCTTCACTATCACTACTGACGCTTGTCGCGCATACTTGCACGACGGCGCTGTTCCCCCGGAGCTAGCTGTACAGGTAACCACCGCGCTACGTCGCGTAGAAGAAGACCTAGGCCGCCAGCTAGGCGACGCTGAGGACCCGCTGCTGGTGTCGGTGCGTTCGGGCGCCAAGTTCTCGATGCCGGGCATGATGGAAACCGTGCTCAACATTGGTCTAAACGACCAGTCCGTCGAGGGCCTGGCCAAGGCAAGCGGCGACGAGCGTTTCGCCTGGGACTCTTACCGCCGCCTAATCCAGATGTTCGGTAAGACCGTGCTGGACATTGAAGGCGAATTCTTCTCCTCCGCCCTAGACGCAAAGAAGCTAGAAAAGGGCGTCAAGCTGGACTACGAACTGAGCGTAGACGCTCTTAAGGAACTGGTAGACCAGTACAAGCAGATTGTTAAGGAACACGCGGGCATCGACTTCCCCCAGGACCCCCGCACCCAGCTAGACATGGCCTCCGAGGCCGTGTTCCGCTCCTGGAACACCGAGCGTGCTCACATCTACCGTCGTCGTGAGAAGATCCCGCACGACCTGGGCACCGCCGTCAACGTTTGCACCATGGTCTTCGGCAACATGGGCGAGACCTCCGGTACCGGTGTGTGCTTCACCCGCGACCCCTCCACCGGCCACTCCGGTGTCTACGGTGACTACCTGGTCAACGCCCAGGGTGAGGACGTTGTGGCCGGTATCCGCAACACCCTGGCGCTAGCCGACCTTAAGAACATCGACCCCGAGTCCTACCGTGAGCTGCGCGCCGCCATGCGCAAGCTGGAGACCCACTACCGCGACCTATGCGACATCGAGTTCACCATTGAGCGCGGCAAGCTGTGGCTGCTACAGACCCGTGTCGGTAAGCGCACCGCTGCCGCCGCCTTCCGTGTGGCCAGCCAGCTGGTTGACGAAAAGCTCATCACCCTGGACGAGGCTCTCACCCGCGTTACCGGTGAGCAGCTAACCAAGCTGATGTTCCCGCAGTTCGCCACCGATGTAGAGCGTCAGCTGCTGACCAAGGCTATGCCCGCCTCCCCGGGCGCGGCTGTAGGCGGCATCGTCTTCGACAACGAAGAGGCCGTCTCGCGCGCCGCTGAAGGCCAGAAGGTCATCCTGGTTCGCCGCGAAACCAACCCCGATGACCTGCCCGGCATGGTTGCCGCTGACGGTGTGCTTACCGCCCGCGGTGGTAAGACCTCCCACGCCGCCGTCGTCGCCCGTGGCATGGGTAAGACCTGTGTCTGTGGCGCTGAAGAGCTAGAGGTCGACGCCGAAGCCCGCACCCTGACCGTTAACCGTGACGGCAAGCAGATTGTGCTGCACTCTGGCGACGTAATCGCCGTAGACGGCACCACCGGTGAAGTATTCCTAGGCGAGGTCCCGGTAGTTGACTCCCCGGTTATGACCTACCTGCGTCGCGGCCTAGACGAGGCTCTCTACCGCGCCGAGGACGCCGACACCCGCGAGCTGGTTGCCAGCGTGCACCGCCTGATGCGTCACGCCGACGAGCGCCGTCGCCTGCGTGTACGCGCCAACGCTGACAACCCCGACGACGCCCGTCACGCAATCCACCGTGGCGCCGAGGGCATCGGCCTGTGCCGCACCGAGCACATGTTCCTCGGTGAGCGCAAGCAGTTCGTACAGGACCTGATCCTGGCCCAGACTGACGAAGAGCGTGAGCAGGCCCTGGCCGCGCTGCTGCCGCTGCAGAAGGACGACTTTGTCAAGATGCTCGAAACCATGGACGGCAAGTCCATGACCGTGCGTCTGATCGACCCGCCGCTGCACGAGTTCCTGCCTGACCTAACCGAGCTGTCCGTCAAGGTGGCCCTGGACCGCGAACGCGGCACCCTGGACCCGGCTGACGAGAAGCTGCTGGCCGTGGTGCGCAAGAACCACGAAGCCAACCCCATGCTGGGTCTGCGCGGTGTGCGTCTGCTGCTGACCATGCCCGGCCTGATCGAGCTGCAGGTCCGCGCCATTGCTGAGGCCGCTGTAGAGCGCCTGCGCGCCGGTGGCAGCCCCCAGCCTGAGATCATGATCCCGCTGGTGGGCTCGGTGCGTGAGCTACAGATCGCCCGTGAGCGCGCAGAGAAGGTGCTGGATGAGGTTAGCGAGCAGTCCGGCTACGAGCTCGACTTCCCCATCGGCTGCATGATCGAGCTGCCGCGTGCCGCCATCAGCGCCGACACCATCGCTGAGGAAGCTGACTTCTTCTCCTTCGGCACCAACGACCTGACCCAGACCACCTGGGGCTTCTCGCGCGACGACGTCGAGGGCGTGTTCTTCGGCCACTACATGGACGCCGGTATCTTCGGTACCTCCCCGTTCGAGACCATCGATGAGCGCGGCGTGGGCCGCCTAATGGAGACCGGTGCTAAGCGCGCCCGCAAGACCAAGGCTGACATGAAGCTGGGTGTATGTGGTGAGCACGGTGGTGACCCCGACTCGATCGACTTCTTCCACCGTCTGGGCATCAGCTACGTGTCCTGCTCTCCGTTCCGCGTGCCGGTGGCCCGCCTGGAGGCTGGCCGCGCCGCTGTGATCAACGGCTGAGTTTTTAACTTCAGTTAGGTGACCGTCGTCCCACGGGGCGGCGGTCACCTGTCTTTTGGTGCTAATGGCACATATTTCGCTTTAGCGCTGGCTGAACACAGGCTGCCCCAGTGTTTAGGAGTGTGAGATGATAAGGGCGGTCAGGAATCTACAGATGAGGCAAACGTGGCGATTTTTGAAATCCGACAGGGAGCGCTAGTTCCGGCTCAGCTGGGCGGGGTTGCCGATGAGTCCGCACACCGTCAGGCCCTTGATCTGGTGCGTGAACAGGTCGCGCAGGTGCTGCGTAGGCCGCTGTTTACGGTTGCCTGGAAACAGCTGGACGCTGGCCACTCGCTAGTGGCTATTGACGGCTCTGGCCAGGTGGTGGCGGTGGAGCTACTACCTAAGTTGGATTCAACCACGGTTGTGGCCGCTATGGGCCGCCTAAACGCCACTTCTCACCTAGGCTGGGCGGAAATCGCCAGCCTATATCCGGCAGGCCCCACCGCTTTCCAGAAGGATTGGGCGGCTTTCCACGAAACCATGCCGGCGCGTATTAACCCCGGCCCGCGTTTGAGCATTGTGTCTCCCTCGATTTCCCCTGACGTGCTTTCTTCCTTGTCGGTGCTCAGCGACTCTGGCCTAGAAGTGTTCTCGCTTTCGGTGCGTGCACTTTCTAGCGGCCGTAATTTTGTGGAAATTGACCGTATTGACTCTCACCACCTGCCTGTGACCGCTAAGCTTTTGCCCGCTGGTGACACCATGGATGAGGACATTGAGGTGGGTAAGTCTGAGGCCACCGCCGCCGCCTCTGCGCCTTCTGCCGCTACCTCCACATCTGCCGCTGCCTCAGCCCCCTCAGTGGCCACCCCGGCAGCCCCTGTGCCTACTGCTGGCGCCCCGTCGGCTCCCACTCCCGCCGCTTCCCAGGCCCCGGCCGCCTCTGCGGGCGCTTCTCAGGGCGGTGCTGCTCCCCAGGGAGCTGGCTTTGCTGCGGGCCCGACGACGCCGTCGTCGCCGGTTTCTCGACGTAGCCGCCGCGCTCAGCGGGCAACTAACCAGTACAGCCCCCACGCTCCTACGGCAGTTTCTCCGGCTGCTGTGTCTTCAACTGTTGTTTCCGCCCCCACCCCAGCTCCGGCCCCCAGCCCGGCTGTAACCCCAGGTTACCGCCAGTCTGCTCCTTCACGTAATGGGCAGCCGGTACGCGCCACCCGCGTACGGGCTCGGGTAACTGGCCAGGGGCGCCTCTCGCGCCGCGACGCCGGGCAATCCACGGTTTCGCGTTCGCACCCCAGCGGTGATGACTCGCGTCTAGCTTTGAACGCATTGGCCTCTATTTTGAGCGAACCGGTGCAGATCACCTGGCAGTCAGTAACTGAAGGAATTTTCCACACCGCCCAGCTGCGCCCGGACGGCATGATTAGGGTTTCTGACGGGACCAGCTTTGATGAACCCGGCCAGGCAGCCCGCCACTGTGAACCGGCAAAGTCGGTTGATGGCTGGGATGTGTGGCGTTTTGGCGCCGACGGCCCCAGCCTGTATGAGTCTCTAGAAGAGCTGATTGCTGCCGCTGAGCGCAGTCCGCGCCGGCCGGGACGCCCCGTGCGTTCACGGCGCCAGGGCCGCTGAGCTAGCTGACCGGATTCTAACTGGCCGAGTTTAGCTGGCTGGGTTGATTAAAGCCTGCCAGTTAGCTATTAGCCGCTCCGTAAAGTTCGCCGGACGGCTGGCCTCTGGCTCGCTAGCCGGGGTGAAATCTATAGCCGTGTAACTGGCTAGCCAGTGATCCACCTGGGCCACTACCTGGTTGCGCACGCTGGGGCGGGAGATATAAATGTCGTGAACTGCGTCAGCAATACGCAGTTGTGTGATGCATTGACCCAGCTCATTGGCCCGCGCGCGAGTGCGACGTACATCAATAACCGTGTCCTTATCGCGTTCAGGCAGGTCCCCATAGGTAAACGTAAGGTGGGAATGCTTAGAAGTAAGCACTAGTAGCGGGCAGTCAATGTTTAAGCCACGACGCACATACTGGTGACCAGTCAGGATCGCGCTAGCCCAACCGGCTTGAATATTGGGTAGTTTGCGCCATTTCCAATCCCAGTTAGTTTGCCAGCCGCTGTAGTAGGGATCAGCCGGGTCAGCCCCTTCAGGCAGTGGGCCCTCTTTAGATTGGTCCCAGCCGTCATAAAGTTTGAAAAATGAGTCACCTTCAACCGGACCCAAATCATTAGCCACCTGGGTGGGAATGATTACAGCGTGCGGTGTGGCCTGGGCTAGACGGTGAATAACCGGTGTAGAAACTGAGCGGAACTGGGGCGTGGTTTGCAGTTCTAACCAGGGAGAGTTCAAAATCAGGCCAGCTAACTGCCCCGGGTGATGATGCGCCCACAGGCAGGCAATCAGGCCACCGGTTGAGTGACCCAGCATTAACACCGGCAGCTGGGGGTGAGCTCGCCTAATAATTTCTAAACTAGCGTCTATTTCCTCGTCATAAGTTTCTAGCCGAGTACACCAAAATGGGATCTGGTTTGGGCGTAGTGAACGCCCATAGCGGCGCAGATCAAGCGCGTAAAAAGCGCCCCCCAGACGTGCATATGAGCGGGCCATACCGGGGTTTAAAAAATAGTCATTCCAGCCATGCAAGCTAAGCACCACAAAGCGGGTTTTATCCGGTTGCTGATGCATATGTGGATCAGAAAACGGCTCATGGCGCACCAGGGTGGCTACGGGGCTGTCACCTTCGCCGTCGTCAGCTAAAGGCAGAGTATAAGCGCTAAAACCGAGGCCAAACATATCCGGCCCCCACTGATTGGCAGCCGGGGGAGCGTAAGGGGTTACCTGTAGCTGCCAGTCGATAGCAGCGGGGGAGGCGAAGGTTTCCACAGCACTATTTTCCACGGCACTATTTTGCAATATCTGCCTCGTGCGGCGGTAAAGCTTTTAACCTAAAACCGCTGGTAACAAGCAGCAAACAGGCTAGCGATGGATAATAGTAGCGACAATTGTTGCTTCTAAAAGAATAAAGGAGGCTTCATGCGATCGCTGGTTTCCCTAGCGCTAGCAGGGGCCCTCGCCTTAAGCGCTTTAGTTCCATCCGCTTTAACCCCCAAGGTGCAGGCGGCGGAACAAACCCCTGAGCAGATCCTGGCCAAAATGAACCTGGACCAAAAAGTGGGTCAGCTACTGTGGACCCACGTTTACGGTGACAGCGCAGATGACACTACTTACGCTAGTGACAACCAAGCCATTTTTGGTCCTGGCGTATCCACCCCGGCCCAGGCGGTTAAGAAATACCACTTAGGTGGCGTGCTTTACTTCAACTGGGCCCACAACTTCAGCTCTGAAAACACTGATGTAACCAAGGTGGCGGCCCTATCCAACGGTTTGCAGGCTGCCGCTAAAGCTGACGGCAACGTGCCGCTAGGCATCACTATCGATCAAGAAGGTGGCATGGTTTCGCGCGTAGGCGCCCCGGCCACAATCTTCCCTGGCAATATGGCGCTAGGTGCCACCGGTAACCAGGCGCTGGCCTACAGCCAGGGCCAGGTGCTGGGCTGCGAAATGCGTTCGCTGGGGATTAACGCTGATTTCGCCCCGGTTTTGGACGTTAACACCAACCCCAACAACCCGGTTATTGGTTTGCGGGCTATCAGCGATGACCCCAACCTGGTAGCCCAGCTAGGTGGTGCCCAAATCCAAGGCATCCAAAGCCAGGGCGTCTCTGCCACCGCCAAGCATTTCCCCGGGCATGGAGACGCCGACACCGACTCCCACCTGGGCCTGCCGCGCGTAACCTACTCGCGTCAGGTGCTAAATCAGCATTTAGTACCCTTCAAAACGGCTATTAATGGCGGCGTCGACATGATCATGACGGCCCACATCGTCGTCGACGCTATTGACCCAAACCTGCCGGCCACCCTATCTAAGCCGGTACTTACCGGGCTGCTGCGCCAAGAGCTGGGCTTTACCGGGGTGATCACCACTGACGCCCTAGACATGGAAGGGGCCCAGCTGGCCGTAATGACCCCCGCTGAGCAGGCTAAATACAAGGAGCTCAAGAACAAGGAAGACAGCGCCAAACAAAAAGCCGATAAAGACCCAACTCAGGCGGACTCGGCGCGTGAGGCCTCAACGGAGTTTAAAAACTTCCTGGCTCCTATTCGCGCACGGGTAGCGGTCAAAGCCCTGCAAGCGGGCAGTGACATTTTGCTAAATACTAAGGACGCTGCTGCAGTAGTTGACGGGATTAAAGCTGCAGTTAAAGACGGATCGCTCACTAGCGCGCAAATTGATCAGTCAGTTCTGCGCATTTTGAAGTGGAAGCAAAAGCGCGGAGTGCTCAAAACTGAGCCGATCGACACCGCTAGCGTGCAAGCCAAGCTGGGCACTGCGGCTAGTAGGGACGTGGCCAGCCAGATTGCGCGTAACTCGGTTACTTTGCTGCGCAATGACGCTAACAAGGCGCCCTTGGATGCGGCCAAGGGTACGCGCGTGCTGGTGGCCGGCAGTTCCTGGGCTAACCCGGAGCTATTGCCTGAGCCTCTTAAAGCTGCTGGTTTCAGTGTGGTTTTCACCCAGGATCCCGACGCTAAAGAGAATCCTTCCGACAGCGAGATTTCCGCTTGGGTGCGCCAAGCAGCCAATGTGGATACGGTGATTTTTGCTAGCTACGCCCCTGGCGCCCAGCAGTTCAAAGCCATTGACGCGCTGGTGGCCACCGGCAAGCAGGTGATCGTCATTAACACCAGCTTGCCCTACCCCCTGGCTCGTTACAGCGGTGGGGGAGCAGGCCCGCAGGTGGTGGTGGAGATTTACGCCAATAACTCGGTGGCCTTGGCGGCTGCGGTAGATGTGCTTAGTGGCAAGGTTAATGCGGTCGGTAAGTTGCCAGTTAGCGTACCTGGGGCTAGCGGGGTGGCTTATGCGCGTGGTTTCGGCCTGGATTATGGTTCTGCCTCTGCTACCGCAACGGCGACGACGCCCGTGGCCACAGCCCTGGCTACGCCGGCTTTGGCTGCTACTTGCGGGGCGATTCCCACCGCAAAGTCCACTACTAAACCCAGTGCCAGCCTTAAAGCGGCGCCTAGTTCCTCCCAAAGTCCCAAACGTGGCTTAGCTCATAGTGGGGTGGAAACGGGACTGTTTGCAGCCTTTGCACTGGCACTGTTGGGTGGTGGTCTGGCGCTGCATAGCCGCACCAGGCAGTGCTAGCAGCCATTTTGGGCTGTAACTAGAAAAATTTGAGGGGTGATCCGATTTTTGGGTCACCCCTCAAATTGTGTTGAATGCCACTAAATAATAATTGAATCTTGAAGGAATGTTAAAACTGATAACAATGGTGATTATGTGAATTGTGATGAAACTGTTTCCTTTGGGGCTCCAGGGCATTAATCTAGGGCTAAATAAACCGGGGCTGTACCCCGCAGCCATCAGCCAATATCCCTAGTCATTGGAGTCCTCGTGAGTCAGAACAAACGATCACGCGCCTTCCGCAGCACGGTTGCTGTGGTGCTGGCGTCGATGGTGTTGTCCGCAAACCCCGTGGCCTTCGCAGATGGTCCCAGCCAAGACGACATCAACAAGTCAAAGCAGAAGGAAGCTAGCACTTCTGCTTCTATCGCTTCCCTGGAGGCGCGTTTGGCCACACTCAAGGCCAACACTGAAAACGCCACCATGAAGGCGCAGATCGCCACGGAGGACTATCTGCAATCCCTTGATGCACTAAACAAAGCCAAGGCAGCCACCGCCGCTGCGCGAGCCAAAGCCACGGCTGCCACCAAGCAGACGCACCAGGCCCGCAAAAGCCTCTCCGACGTCGTCGTACAGACCTACCAGGACGGCGGTAACCCCTTCGACATAGTCTCCCCCTACCTGACCGGGCGCTCACTGGGAGACATTGCCAGCCAGAAGGCCGCGCTGGACCGTGCGGGTGAAAACACTGACGCAAAACTGCAAAAAGTGCAGGCTCTGCAATCGGTAGCCACCACCATGGAAGGCATTGCCGCGCAGAAAGAATCAGCTCAGCGCACCGCCACGCAAAAAACTGAAGCAACCAAGAACGCTGCCCAAGCTGCCGCTAACGCCGCCCAGGCCGCCCAAAGTCAGGCCACCAGCCAGCGTGCCAACCTGATCAGCCAACTGGCAGCTCAGCGCAACACCACTGTGGCCCTGGAAACCCAGCGTCAAGAACAGCTTGAGCAGGCTGAGCAAAACCGCAAGAACGAGGAAGCTCGCAAGCAGGCTCAGCAGGCCGCCGCCCAGGCCAAGGCTAAGGAAGAGCAGGAAAAGCAAAACGAGGCTAAGGCCAAGGAAACCGCTTCGCCTACTCCCAGCCAGCCTGACCCTCAGCCCAGCCAAACTGCTGCTCCTAACCCGCAACCTAGCCAGAGTGCTGCGCCTGATCCGCAGCCGAGCCAAACTACTACGCCTGAGCCGGCCCCCAGCCCCAGCGAAACCAGCCAGCCAGCTCCCGCTCCGGCCCCTGAGCCCGAACCTGCCCCCGCGCCCACCCCTGAGCCGGATCCGGAACCTGAACCTGACCCGACTCCTGCCCCTTCTGGTGGCGCGGATGTGGCTATCGCCAAGGCCTACACCTTCATTGGTGTGGACTATGTGTGGGGCGGCGAATCCTACTCTGGTGTGGACTGCTCTGGTCTGGCCATGCTCTCCTGGGCAGCGGCCGGGGTGAGCCTGACCCACTCCTCACGCGCCCAGTACTGGGAAGGCACCCACGTCTCACTGGACTCCGTCCAGCCTGGTGACCTGATCTTCTGGTCTTCTGACGGCTCTGCTGGGTCTATCTATCACGTGGCCATCTACCTGGGTAATGACCAGATGATTGAGGCACCCACCTTTGGTGTGCCGGTGCGCGTAACCGGCGTGCGCTACTCGGGCATCATGCCTTACGCCGTGCGCCTGTGATCCTAACGGTGCGCTCGCGCTACGCGGATGGCGCGGCCTCACTGCGCGGATAGCGCGGGCCGCTGCGGCTGTAATGCCCCACGGTGACTGGCGCTGACCGCGCCGCGCGCGTAACCATAAACTTGTAGGCGGCGCCTGAGACCTGCAACCTTAAACGTGCGTCTACAAAGTAAAAGTACTGTCCCCCTGGCGCAGTTCATGTCGACACGCGGGGCACAGCCGCGTCCACAACGGGAAGCACCGCTCACTCCGCTCCGATTGCCGGCGCCTGGCCCCGGCCTCGTCGATAGGAGGGAATACGGCCCGCGTCTGTAGCTGCGCCTAGCGTGCTGAGAATTTCTTCATCTCTTCCTCGTTGAGGTCGAGGCTGGGGTCTGGGTCGAAGCAGAATGTGATGAACCGGGGGTTGTACTCGCGGGCGCCAGGTGTGATAGCGAGCAGGGTAAAGGTACCGACGCCGTCGACGACGGCAGATTGGCCGATGGAGAGATCTTTATTGACCCACGAGTAAGGCCCTTGCCCATTTCCACCTTTGAGAGACGTGCGCTCCTGGTTCCGGTCATCTGGCGAAGAGTAGAAATAGTACGCCGGGTCGGTGTTTGCGGCGCGCGGACGCACGAAAGCCTCCTCCTGAGCCTTGAGGAGATATCCGGCGCATCCGTCCGTTGCGGTCGGTGTGCTGGTTGACGTGCTGGTCGGTGTGCTGGTTGACGTGCTGGTCGGTGTGGGATCCGCCTGATGCGTGGTGGGCGCGCAGGCACCGAGGAGCAGGGACAGACCGACGCAAGTTGCCGCGACGGTGTACAGGGACTGGCGGAGCGTGTGTGTCATGGGTTAGTGCGTGCTGGAGACTTCGAAGTCTGGGTCGGGTTCGAAGCAGAAGGTGGCCGAGCCGTGGCCGTAGACGGCCTGTGCGGTGGTGATGTCGAGGAGGGTGAATGTGCCGATGGTTGGGACGTGCTTCGGCTCGCCGACATAGAGAACGTCGTCGATCCAGCCGGGGTAGCCGTCGGCCCACCCGCCTAGGAGCTCGGCGTACATGAGGCCGTCTTTGATTCCGACATCGGTGATGATAAAGGAAGGGTTGCTCCGTCTCTTTCCGGGGGCGAATTGTGCGGTTTCGTCGACGGTGGTGATGTATCCGTTGCACTCTGGCATGGGTGTGCTCCTCGTGGGTGACGGCGTGGGCGTGGGCGTGGGTGTGGGCGTGGGTGGTGGGTGATGGGCGTGGGTGTGGCTGTAGATGTGGGAGTAACCGTGGGAGAGACATGTTCGATGGGTGACAGAAGCTTACCAAGATTATGAGCTGTGGGGGATGGGTGAGGTTGTAGATGTG
>ERZ651108.285-NODE-285-length-26315-cov-20.090823_pt1 | contig 26315 bp, 23 predicted proteins | sample MGYA00512173_ERZ651108 | MGnify/ENA metagenome assembly ERZ651108 | reverse complement strand
CCGGCGCCCCTCATGCAATCTTTCACTTTCAAACGACATACAACTACCTGCAAAAGTTCGTATGGAACTGTCAGCAAGATACGCAAGTAAACGACAAGGCAGAAGTTATGAGGTTTTCAAACCAAGTGGAAGTATAGATATCGGACTGAGTAAACGATTACTCCGAGACAAGCTCTCCCTATCTTTGATGATTACCGACCTACTTCACACTGAGCGTTGGGATAGCTATGGACATAAGGGAGCATTGAATTTAGACATTTGGGGACATAGTGAAAGCCGTCAAATTATCTTCCGTGTGCATTACAACTTCGGAAGTAGAAAATTTGAAACAAATAAGAACAAAGTAAAGGAGGCAGAACGTCTGTAATTATCTGCTAATTAAATCCCTTATGAGAAAGCTATCAACCCCTTTTGAAGAAACAGTCGACTGTTTTTAAAGAAATGGTCGACCGTTTTGCTTATGAACATTTTAAGACTATCTAATCACTACACAAGTAGATAAAAATTAGAATAGACAGAAAACTCTTCTACACTACAAAATCTCAATCCGCAGGCAAGATGTGCTCTGTGGGGTCAACTTAAAATGGTCATTGATACGAAGACCAAGGACCCAAAGGATAGTACCTGTGGCATCAAGGAGCACCAGTTGGTTACGTTTCTCAAAGCGGTTACGTTTGAGATTAGTGAGGAAATCACTCACAAGTTGGCTTCCTCGCATGCCAAGAGGAGTAAAGCGATCGCCCTCCGCAACACGTCTTAAGGTCAAAGGGAAACGTATAGAAGAGGCATCAAGGTCGACGATTGTAGGATTCTTAGAGAAAGAAACGGTTAATGACGGGGCCAACGTCCGCTCTGTCAGTCGAAGAGAAAGTTGCTTATCATAGACATAACGCCCCGTCTCGGGGATAACAAGCGTGCGAGGCTCACCTTCTTCACGAGGTAAAACCATAAAGAAACCACGGTCATGGGTGAGTTCATGCGTTGAAGAATACCATAACTGGCCCGTCTGCCCATCAAGGTGTGAGACCATCTCCGCTATCTGAGAAGATGAAAAACCGAGTGGTTTAAGAATATAAAAAAGGAGGTAAGCGGGCGAAGGAAATGCTCGAACAGTTGTCAAATCAAGTTGGAAAGGATGCTTACTCAGACTACTTTGACTTACAGAACTCTCCGAACAGAAAAAGTGAACAGCCTTTGCCAAAGCCTCTTTGAGCGACTCCTGCACAATAGCCTCTACATCAGAGAGATGATTAGCAGTAGCAAGAATAGCCTCCGTAACCGACGGATTAATCTCAGCCAACTGTGGAAGAACATTCAACCTAATCTTATTTCGCACCACATCATCCACAAGGTTAGTGCTATCGGTTACAAATGTAGATGCGTGTCGACGAAGATAATCCTCAATCTCATGGCGTGTCACGCAAAGCAAGGGACGTATAATGTCATTCTTCCGAGGACGAATACCCATCAAACCACTTAGTCCAGTGCCCCGAACAAGGTTGATAAGAATTGTCTCTACAGAGTCTTCTTTATGATGACCTACGCAGATACCTTCAGCTTTTAATGCTTCTTTCAATTGAAAGAAATAATGATAACGCAATTCGCGCGCTGCCATCTCAATGCTCACCTTATGTAAGTCAGCATAAGCCTGCGTATCAAAATGGACTTTATGGAGCGGTATATTCTCACGTTGACATAGCTCTTCACAGAACCGTTCATCCCTCATACTCTCCTCACCACGCAGCTGAAAATTGCAATGAACAGCCTCAACACGATAGCCTAACTCCTTGAGACATAGCAGAAGAGCAACACTATCGGCACCACCAGACAGCGCTACTAAATAAAGAGCATCTACCCGAAGCAGATGCTCAGAAGCTATGAATCGTTTTATCTTATTCAACATAAAGGACCAAACCCTTCAAATATTCGCCTTCTGGATGATAAATATTAATTGGGTGATCAGCAGGCTGATGAAGCTGATGGAGGATGCGCACCTTACGACCAGCTTGTGCGGCAGCCGTGAAGACAGCCTGTCTAAAATTGTCCTTTGTGACTACCTGCGAGCAACTAAAGGTAAACAAGATTCCTCCGGGCTTAATCTTTTCAAATCCTTTGACGTTCAATCGTGTATAACCACGCAATCCATTCTTCAACGCACTACGGTGTTTTGCAAAGGCAGGAGGGTCGAGAATGATAAGATCATACTTACCATCATGGTCGTCAAGATATTTGAAAGCATCCTCACAGATAGCCTCATGGCGTGAATCACGAGGGAAATTGAGTTCGACATTCTTGTTAGTTAGCTCGATAGCCTTCGCCGAACTATCCACAGAATGTACCACTTCTGCCCCACCACGCATAGCATAAACAGAGAAGCCACCCGTGTAACAGAACATATTCAGTACACTTCTTCCCTTTGCATAATACTCCAAGAGAGAGCGGTTCTCACGCTGATCGATAAAGAAACCCGTCTTCTGACCTTTCAACCAGTCAATATGGAACTTTAAGCCATTCTCAATCGCAATGTTATTGTCGGTATCTCCGTAGATAAAACCATTCTCTTGGCCGAGTTCAGCCTTGTAAGGAAGGGTCGTCTCACTCTTATAATAGATACTATCCAACTTATCGCCCATTACCTTAACAAGGGCTTTCGCAATCACTTCACGGCATACATGCATACCTACAGAATGGGCTTGCATAACGGCAGTCTTGCCATACACGTCGATTACCAAGCCTGGGAGGTTATCGCCCTCACCATGAACAAGACGATAAGTAGTATTAGGGAACACCCCTACCGACGTGGGTTCTTCACGAATAACACCAATCGCTTGGCGCACTTGAAGGGCCGCACTCAATCGACTCTCCCAAAACGTATCATCAATCTTTACGTCGTGGAAGGAGAGAACACGGACGGCAATAGAACCTATCTGGAAATGTCCTACAGCAATAAACTTCTTGTCGTGCGTTAGGACACGCACTATATCGCCCTCTTCAAGTCCCTCTTCAATCTTGTTGATAGCACCTGAGAAGACCCATGGATGGAAACGAAGAAGACTCTCTTCTTTGCCCCTTTTCAAATATACTTGCTTATACATAAAGTTCCGTTTTAGCGTTTATCGTTTTCTTCTACTCGATGATCTCCGAATTACTTTCATGAACAAAAAGATTTATTTACATGATAAGAAATATTTTTCTTCACGATAAAAAATATTTTTCTTCACGACAATAATCTACATAGAACCTATCATTCTGTTGTTACGTCCGCCTCCTTTTCGCTCTCTTCAACCGCTGGCTTCACCTTTGGAGGTACTACAATGAGCTCGTAATCACCACTGAGTTTTAGCTCCTGTAGCCGCTCGTAGAGTTTAATACACGTCCAAGCATCTGTTGAAGCATAGAGTTTCTGCTTATCATTCAACACCTCGTTCTCCCAATTCGATAGCTGTTCACGTTTTACGATACGCTCATGGAAGACATTGGCATAGAGTTTCTGCAGACTCATATCCTCTATTCCCAAAGATTTGACATAGTCTTGTAGGTCGATAAAATAACCCGGCTTGAAGTCAAGACGTTGATGCAACATCAGCATGTCATCGCCCAATGAGAGACCAACCTTAGGTACCGTTGTATCTTCAAGGAAACGTTTAATACAATCAGGCACACCTATGAGGTTCAGCCGAAAGAGGAAGCATACCTCATGATCGCAGGCCTGCAAGAGCGCAACCTTGCGTCGCTGTCCCTTCTTGAAGACAGGACGCGTCTCCGTGTCAATACCGATGATATCCTTAGAAAGCAGATAATTAACTGCCTTCTCAGCCTCAGCTTCATTCAAGACAACGACAATCTTCCCTGGGAAAGTAACCCTTGGTAACTGTGATATCTTACTTTTATCAAATCGATTGTATATTTTTATACTCATTTCAGATTGCATACTAACTTGCAAAATTAAAAAAAAAGATTGAAAAACTATGCTTATGTGGCACTTATTTATTACTTTTGCAAGTATAAATGAATAACGATAAATGGCAAAGAAGAAATCAGAACGCAAGAGCAAAACATTCACCGAGGCACTCGGACTAAATAACATTATTAACGACAAGACGGGATTTGTTGTTGGACTCATCCTCCTTTGTGTTGCTATCTATATCTGTGTGGCTTTCTTTAGCTATTTTAATACAGGTGCAGCAGACCAGAGTTTAGTTACCGACTTACGCCCTGGCGAGGTAGAGAACGCTAACAGAGCCTTCCAAAACACTTGTGGTTCATTGGGTGCATTACTGTCATACGGACTCATCTCCCGCTGCTTTGGTATTCCTGCCTTTATCATTCCTGCTTTCATTGCATTGTGTGGTATCCGAATGATGGGTGCCTACAAGAAGCTAAGTCTTATGAAATGGTTCATGGGAATGGCTTTGGTGATGATATGGTCGTCTGTAACCTTTGCGAAAGCCCTCACTCCACTGATGGGCAACCAAGTATATAATCCAGGCGGAGACCACGGAGCCTTCTGCGTTCAATACATGGAGAACCTTGTTGGAACACCTGGGTTGATAGCTATCTTGGTGATTGTGATGTTAGCTTATCTCACCTATCTCACCTCCGAAACAATAACCGTTGTAAGAAAACTGATGAACCCCTTTGGCTATATTCGTGATAAGGTGAAGTTCACTGTGGTTCATGATGATAAGGGAGAGAATGTTAATGAAGCATGTGACGAGGAGACTATCGTTGGGGGCGAACCTGTAGAGGCGTTAGTATATGACGACCCTACTCGTGCTGAACCTATTGACCTACCGACACAGCCTGCGACAGAACCACAAGAGCTTAACACTCTCTATACGCCAGACAGCAATGAGAAAGCGAAGAAGACAGCAGAGAAAGAAGCACCAGGATTTGAGGTTGAAGAAGAGAAGATTGAGGAGAAGGCAAACAGTAAGACACTTGCTAACAACAACCTTCCGCTGACCCCTATTAATCCACGTGAACCTTTCACGAGATGGAAATTCCCCTCACTCGACTTACTGAAGGAATATAATTCTGACACGAAGACTAACTACGTTAGCCAAGAGGAGTTAGAAGCTAACAAAGACCGCATCATCAAGGTGTTAAACGACTTTGGTGTACAAATTAGAAGTATCCGTGCGACAGTCGGTCCGACGATTACGCTCTACGAGATAACACCTGCACAGGGTATTAGAATCTCTAAGATTAAAAACCTCGAAGATGATATTGCACTGAGCTTAGCGGCTATCGGCATCCGTATCATTGCTCCTATGCCAGGCAAGGGAACAATAGGTATTGAAGTTCCAAATGCTAAGCCGAACATCGTGTCCATGTTCTCAATCCTAAACTCACGTAAGTTTCAGGAATCAACGATGGAGTTACCGATCGCATTGGGTAAGACTATCACCAATGAGGTGTATATGGTCGACCTTGCCAAGATACCTCACTTGCTCGTTGCGGGTGCTACCGGACAGGGTAAGTCAGTCGGTCTGAACGCTATCATCACCTCCTTACTCTACAAGAAGCACCCTAATGAGCTGAAAATAGTACTCGTAGACCCGAAGAAGGTGGAGTTCAGTGTTTACTCTCCGATTGCTAAACCATTCATGGCGGCAGTAGAGGAGAATGAAGACGAGCCTATCATCACAGACGTTCAGAAGGTGGTAAAGACGCTGAAAGGGCTTTGTGTACTGATGGATGAGCGTTATGACCTACTGAAAGCAGCACGTGTCAGAAACATAAGGGAGTACAACCAGAAGTTCCTTAGACACGAACTGAACCCAGAAGAAGGACATGAATACATGCCTTACATCGTAGTTATCATTGATGAGTTTGGTGATTTAATTCTCACTGCAGGCAAGGAAGTGGAAATGCCTATCACACGTATTGCCCAGCTGGCACGTGCCGTCGGTATTCACATGATTATTGCAACACAGCGACCAACGACATCTATCATCACTGGTAACATCAAGGCGAACTTCCCTGGACGTATCGCTTTCCGCGTAGGAGCGATGATGGACTCACGTATTATCCTTGACCGACCTGGTGCACAACAGCTTGTCGGACGTGGTGACATGCTCTATCTTAACGGAGCCGACCCCGTTCGTGTACAGTGTGCCTTTGTTGATACACCAGAAGTAGAGAACATCACGAAGTTTATCGCTAACCAACCAGGACCTGTTCGTCCGTTGGAAATCCCAGAGCCACTGTCTGAAGACGAAGCTGGAGGAGGCGGTTCGCTGGACACACACAACCTTGACCCTCTCTTCGAGGAGGCTGCACGTGCTATTGTTGTCACTCAACAAGGTTCAACAAGTATGATTCAGCGTCGCTTGTCTATCGGTTACAACCGTGCTGGTCGTCTGATGGACCAATTGGAGAAGGCAGGTATCGTGGGTGCTGCTAAGGGTTCAAAACCTCGTGAGGTACTGATAAGCGACGAGGTGAGTCTTGACAATATGCTGACTGTCCTGCGTGGATAAGATGCATCACCAAATTGAGAAGTCTTGCTTATAAAGCCCTATCGCAAACTTGTCAGAACACTCAAAGGTAATAAATGTCTGTAAACAAAAAAGATATATCAACTGACTACGTTTCTATGTAGCAGCAGTTATCAATAATAAAAACAATAAAACGATGAAGCAAATTAAATATTTACTTTTGTTCGCAGCCATCTTTATGGCAAATAGTGTATTCGCACAGAATGCCAATCAGGCTAAGGCTTGTATGGATAAAGCTACAGCCAAAATATCTAATTTAGGTGGGTTTACTGCTCGCTTCGAACTTTCCAGACCCGGTGCCGTTGGTAGGACATCAGGTACTATATCTGTGAAAGGTATTAAGTTTGTGGCTACTACCCCACAGACAACAGTATGGTTTAACGGTACAACACAGTGGTCATACATGAAGTCTACGAATGAGGTGAACGTCTCAACACCTACCGAAGCACAGCGTCTCTCAATGAACCCTTACGCATTGATGACCTTGTATCGCCAAGGTTACGACCTCTCAATGACCAACGAAGGGGGTGCTTACGTGGTACACATGAAGTCAACCAACCCAAAACGTAACATACCAGAGGCCTTTGTGACCGTAAACAAAGCCTATCAGCTACAAAAGATTAAGATTAAGCAGGCTAATAAGTGGACGACAATTACCGTTTCTGGTATTCAGCGTAAGAACCTCTCTGATAATATCTTTACTTTCAATAAGAAAAGTCATCCCTCTGCTGAAATCATAGACTTGAGATAAATGACTTACTGGGAGGCTATTCAAATATTGCATAAGCACTTCTACCTGTCTGGTAGGAGAAATAAAATATGGCAAGCCAACAGCGTAGCAAAGTATATTTACTACGTGTTGGCTGTCTTTCTTTATGCTTATCTTGCATGGATAGGATGTGAATTGGCAGACCTCACCATTAATGATAATCTTGGAGGCTACCGATTCATCTATGCCCTGCTGCCGCTATTTCTGTTCATCGATTATCTTTTCAGATATACAACAGACCATCGGTTGCTGATGAATATCCGCCCATATCTACTCTTACCACTACCTAAACATAGCTATACAGACTATCTGATTCTACGACAACTGATAGTTTTTAAGAATGTGAACCTTCTTTTTATCTGTATTCCCTTTGGTATTAGGACTGTCGTTCCAGAGTTAGGTGCAACGGCTATGATTGGTTATACAGCAGGACTTTATCTCTTTCTACTTATCAACGGACAATTCTTCCAGTTTACGCAAGTGCTGACGGCACGTGGACTGTGGTATTGGCTCATACCGATTCTTACCTATTTATCTATCGTCATCATAACTATCTTCTTCCCTTCTCCACAAGGTTACCTCCACCGTTGGGCAGAGATTGGTAATGCAATGATAAGAGGAGAGATAGGGATATATGCTGTTTTAGCATTGTTACTCATAGGAATGATATTGCTAAATCGTAGCTTCCTTGAACGTCGTATCCGCCAAGAGCAATACACGTCAGAAACTTCTAAAAGCGACAAGAATAATATCAATCTTACTATCTTCGACCGTTTCAATAAAATTGGAGAGTTTCTAAAGATTGAGACTTGGAGTATACTACGCAACAAAAGACTCCGTTTGATATTCTATCTAAACACCTTCGGTATCTTTATATTTAGTCTAATCACAGCCTTTGACCCAGAGAGTGACATGGTAAAGAGTAACGGCTTTCTCTACTATAGCTTTATCGTCTATGGACTAAGTTCGCTCTCAAGAATCATGTGTTATGAAGGGAATTACTATGAATGCCTACTGATGCAACGCAATAGTATCCAAAACCTTTTGCTTGCAAAGTATTATTTTTATACAGCCTTACTATTGATTCCGCTGCTCGCCTTCCTCCCTTTAGCTCTAATTGGGAGGATAAGCTTTTGGACAATATTATCCTATGCCCTCTTTGCAGCTGGTGTCGCCTATCGTATTCTATTTCAGATGGCAATATATAATAAGGTGACTTTCTCTATGCAAGCTACACACACAGGAAAGAATGTAAACACGAATTATATACAGCTCATCGTTACGCTCGTTACCATCATCAGTCCTTTCCCAATCACCGCATTAGGTACATGGTGGCTAAACCAACCTATCATCACTAATACCCTCCTCTCCCTCCTTGGTATCTTCTTCATTTCCACCCACCGCCGTTGGCTTATTAGTATCGCCCAAAAGATGAAAGACAACCAATACGACCAACTTGAAGGCTTTCGAAGAAGCAGATAAGACAAGTTACAAGCTGCTGGGACACAAACTCAAGATGCCTACTCCACTAATTTATAAGAATAGACAACATCCCTCCATACTTGAGAATATTGATTCCCAAGCCCTATAAACGACACTTACCCTTACCTGTACTATCCCCTGACCATCTATAATTTCGTTTCTTCCCCACCGCCCACTTGTATCATTCTGAGATTCAATAGAATAATAGGAGTTATGCTTAAGAATTACTTTTTATGACAAAAAAACTTACCAAAGAACAAAAACACAAGTAACGAAAAGACCGCTTGACAAAGGATAAGACTAAATCAACCAGTGAATGTCATCAACTATAAATCATTCTTTAGCTACAAAGAGCTACATTCCTTTATTCATAGCATCTTTACTCGAAGTAAGTTTTTATAACTTGTATGACGTGAAAATTATAAAAACTACTCATGAATTAAAATATTTTTCAATATTAATAAACAAATTGAATATATTTTATTATCTTTGCATCTATAGTCTTAAACATGATACACCGATATTATAAGGAGTGTATATTCCTTAATAAACGATGTCTGACTGAGTGACAAGCCACCCATTACCTAAAATATAAAACCCAAACAATGACCAAGATAAAGACACTGACCATACAGTTTGATACTCCCTTACGACGCTCAGAAATCCCATTGTTCCGTGGAGCTATTATTGCCGCAATACCGTCAAGCAATATCCTATTCCATAATCACGATGGTACATCCCTACGCTACTCTTACCCATTGATACAATATAAGCGTATTGGTGGGAAAGCCGCTATTACCTGTATTGGTAAGGGAGTGGATTCTATAGGGCAATTTTTCTCCATAAATAAAGACCATAAACTAAGGATTAGGGACAAAACAAGGACTTTCCCCATACAGAATTTACAAGCCCTACAGACCGAAATACAGTGCTGGGATTGTAGTTTTGATTACCGCATACGGGATTGGCTACCCCTAAACGAAACAAACTACAAAGTTTATACTGAAACAACGAGTCTCATAGAACATATAAAAATACTTGAAAAAATCCTCATCGGCAATATATTATCCCTCGCCAAGGGACTTGAAATAAACATTACATCAACAATTGACGTTTCCATAACAGCTATCGAAAACATACGAAGTGTTAGATACAAACGAGTTCCGTTACAATGTATGGACATACAATTTAAAAGTAATCTGTCTTTGCCCGACTTTATAGGTATAGGCAAACATACAAGTGTGGGATTCGGTACAATAACTAAGAAAAATAACGTAAAAAAATAAATATGGACAACATTAGAGAACATATCTACCTATCAGCTATACTGCACGAAATCGGAAAGTTTTACCAAAAAGCAGACACCGAGAATATTACTATAACTTCTAGTCCGATAAATATAGGTGAACTTGAAGATCTATTCTACTTAAAACAAGAAGCTAAATATACCTTGTGGACAAAACTCTTTATTAAGGAAAACCAGCGAGTCTTTAATAAGTTGCTTAAAAATACTCAAAACGAGTCAAGTAACAAAGACAATTTGAAGAGTTTAGTCAAAAGTCAGATTAGTAAAATAGAACAAATAATCAAAGAAGCATTATTATTATCTTCTGGTAAAGAAGATTATACAGAAAAACTTTCTACTGAAAGCGAAAGCAACTGGAAATCTAACAAGAACGAAAGATTGATTCCCATTTTAGAAACAATTGGTAATCAAGGTGAATTGTTAACGAATAAAGAATGGCATCAACTTCCTGTACAGAAGCTGATACCTTCTATTGATAATTTTCCTCAACAGGAAATTACTGAAGTTCCTAACTATAGCAATCTATGGAAGGAGTTTAAAAGTGAATTTGCCTCACTCACTCACAGTACTTACCAAACTTTTTCAGACAATCTCTTGACATTACTATACAAATACACCTCTTGCATTCCATCCAATATAACACACTCTCCAGACATTTCACTCTATGATCATATCAAAACAACAACAGCACTAGCCATCTGCCTTTACGACCTTATGTGCTCCGGAGAAAAACCAAAAGATCGTTTTCTCCTTATTGGTGCCGACCTCAGTGGTATTCAATCTTATATCTATCAGATAGTATCAAAACATGCTGGTAAAAACCTTAAAGGTCGATCTTTTTATATTCGTGTGTTATCAGACGCAGTTGTGCGCTATCTAATAAAACGATTAGGCCTCTTTCAAGCAAATATCATATATAATAGTGGTGGAGGATTTTATCTTCTAGCACCTAATACAACTGATATCAAACACAAGCTTAAAACAGCTATCGAAGAAATTGAAAGAAGAATATTTACAACACATGGAACATCACTATATGTTGCAATTGATAGCATTACTGTTTCTGATGATGCTTTACTACATAGAAATGGGGAAGATATAGGTAAACTATGGGGGGATCTATTTATAAAAAGAGATCGACGAAAAAATCAAAGATATACAACAATGATGGAAGAGGATTATAAAAGATTTTTTACCCCACAATCAGGCCTCAATAAATTTGATTGTATCTCTGGCGAAGAAATTCCTGCCAACGAACAAAGCTACAGCGAGGGAGACCTTTCACCACTCCGTTATATTACAAAAGAACAAATAATTTTAGGCCATAAGCTCCGCGATTTTGATTTACTTATCATCAGCGAATTAGAAGTACCTTATTTAGCAGACAAATGTTCTGTAGAGCCTGCTCAATTAGGCTTCCATTACTACCTTCTAAAACAAGAAGAATTAATAAAAATAAAAGATAAAATATGTTTTGAAAAAGAACCGCTAACTATTTTACAAGCCAATACAAGCAAAGATGGTGATAATCTTGTAAAAATAATCGAGAATTCTAATAGCATCTATGGTTTATTCTACTATGGTGGAAACGAATTAGGCTGCACAAGAATACCAACTTTTGAGGAACTTTGCCATAAATCAGATACAGATAATGCGTTTAGGCGATTAGGAGTTCTAAGAATGGATGTCGATAACCTTGGACGTATATTCCAAGCTGGTATAAATCCTCAATATACATCTCTATCACGTTATGCAACATTAAGCCGTTCGTTCGATTATTTCTTCTCAGGTTATCTAAATGAGATCTGGAGAGAAACAGATCCAAGTAAATCAATCATCATATATAGTGGTGGTGACGACCTTTTCATTGTTGGTAGTTGGGAAAAAACTATTGAGATTGCAAAACGTATAAGAGAAGATTTCCGTAAATACACTTGCAACAATCCCAATTTAACTATATCTGGTGGTGTCGCCTTGCTATCACCTAAGTTTCCAATAATGAAAGGTGCAGAAGAAAGTGCAATTGAGGAAGATAGGGCTAAAAAACACCGATGCATGGAGTTAGAAAAGAATTCCTTTGCTCTACTCAACATAGCATTGAATTGGGATGAAGAGTTTCCTGCCGTTGAAGCACTAAAAAATGTGATAAAAGAACTGCACATTGATGATGCCATCAAGAGTTCCTTTATATCAAAAGTTCTCAGGCATAGAACTAATGCAGAGATGGATTCACACAAAATTACAAACTTCAAAACCTATTGGATGATTGCGTACGACATGGGCAGGATGAAGAACCGTACAAAAGACGTACAAGCGAAAGAATTAATTAATCAATACATAAAAGAGATATGTGGTAATAGTTCTTGTCTAAATAACAAAACTATAAAATCTTCCTATCACCCTTTAGAACTATGGGCATTAGCGTGTAGATGGGCAGAATTAGAACTACGAACAAACAAATAAATTAAAAGAGAACAATTATGGTAACACCTTACAAAGAGAACAAGTATCCCGACAAGAGAAGAAACAGTTGGAGTACAAACAAGGATGGGTCTGAAACTCCAGAAGAGATTTTAACCAAAGCTAATTTCGATGAAAGTTGGATTACGGAAGGAGCCAACGAGAGACTTCCAGATTTTGCTGAAGTCCTTGGAAAATATATGGCAAGGAATGGACTTACCAATTCTAAAATCCGCAGTATTTATGGAGAAATAAAAAGAATACAAATGGGTAAATTTGAAATAGAAAAAGCTTCTTTCTTTTTACTCCGTCCGAAAGTAGCCTATGCTTTTGGAAGAGATGAAAAGAACAAAGGATTAAAACTATTCAAACTCATCTTTGAGAGAGTACATCTTCTTGTCAAAGATCAAAAAACCTATAATAATTTCTGCAATCTTATAGAAGCTATCCTTGCATACCATAAAGCGTATGGAGGAAAGGATTAAATTATTACATTATAAAGAACTATCTATGACTACAACAAGATTAAAAAAGAAAGTTGTCTATACTGGTACTATTATATTAAAGACCGGTTTACACATTGGTGGAACAAATGCAGCACTCAACATTGGTGGACCAGATAAGTTTGTGGTTCGTAATCCTTTAACCAATATTCCTTATATACCAGGAAGTTCTCTTAAAGGAAAACTACGATGCTTGGTTGAATTAGCAAATGGAGAGTCTAATGAGGGTAAACCTTCAAACAATCCACAAAGCAAAGCTGGTGCATTGTTTGGCACTGCAGGAGATAGTGAGTCAAATCATGCATCACGCCTAATTGTAAGAGATGCAGTTATGGCAACACAAAATGATGACGAAAATGAATTAAAAATATTTGGACTTAAACGTTCTGACATACCAGACTTTAGCAATACTGATTTACCTTTTACCGAGAGTAAAACAGAAGTAAATATAGATCGCATTACAGCTAAGGCTAATCCACGAACTTTTGAAAGAGTACCAGCAGGTGCATTTTTCAAGTTAGAAATGATCCTAAATATCTTTGAAGGAGAAGATGAAAATAGTTTAAGAGGCACTCTAAATCAAGGAATTACCCTTCTACATGACGATTACCTTGGAGGAAACGGTTCACGTGGATACGGCCAAGTTGGAATAAAAATAATAAAAGAAGACGAAAAGACATATTGAGTATGAAGACATTCTCAATCATAAAGCTAACTAACCTCTCTCCCATTCATATAGGAATGGGTAGAGAGGCCACAGACTGTTCTGCACACACGATACATTCTGATACTCTTTCTGCAGCATTGGCAGCTATGCGGGTACAAATTAAAGGCCCTAAAGAAATTAAAGAGTTTATAAATTCTTTTTCTATCAGCTCAGCCTTCCCCTTTTGGGAAAACCATCTTTATTTACCAAAACCGCAAGGACGCCTACAGGTTAGAATCAAAGAAAAAGAAGAAAGTCTAACACGTAAAGTTCTTAAAGGAGTCCAATATATAGAAAGTAGTCTTTGGAGTCAACTAATTAAAGGAGAAATAATCTATGTAGATCAAAATCAAATACACAAGAACCTGCTCTCTGAATCAATGAACAACGGATCATTTCCTATTATCTCACGTTCACAAGTAAATGAGCGAGTTAGCGTATCAAGGGAAAAAGGGAAAGATGCAGAACCCTTCTTCTTTGAGTGGGATTTTTATCATAATAAAGCTGGACTCTATGTTCTTACTGATGCCCAAAATGAATTACTCAAAGAATTATATGAGCTCTTCACCATACTCGGTGAACAGGGAATAGGAACAGACCGAAATATTGGTGGCGGCAAATTCAAGGTTGAATATGGAGGGACATTAGAATTAGGGGAAACAAAAGAAAATAGTAACGGACAATTGCTTCTCTCACTCTATATCCCAACAGAAAAAGAACTTCCAAAACTCAACCTCAAGAACTCCCTGTATAGCATTTTACCTCGAGGTGGCTTTATGGCTGGTAGCTGTAATGAAAAAATTCGGCACCTCCACAAAAAAAACATATATATGTTCAATGTCGGTTCTTACTTCAATACAAAAGAGCAATTACAAGGAAAAGTTGTAGATTTACAGCCCAAATGGGACAGTAACGAAATACATCCTGTCTACAGAAGCGGATTACCTCTTAGTGTACCTATTAAAATATTAAACTATGAGTAAAGTCAAAATAGATATCGTGAGCAGAGTTCATATTGGTTCTGGTGAAATTCTGCAATATGGAAGTGATTTCATAAATTTTCAAGAAGGGGGTGATAATTATGTAGGTATTATATCTCCTCGAAAAATAATGTCTCTGATAAAAAATGATACAAAAGCATTAGACGCTTGGATAGCAACCATTGAAAGAAAAAAGTCTATCATTGACTTTATGAAAACCTATGCTCCAAAAGCAATTACTGATGATTATTGCTTCAGAATTGATCACACGTATGAAACTCTTAAAGAAAATGACACCCTCCAAACTTTTATTCATAACGGTTTAGGTGATCCCTACATCCCAGGGAGTTCTATCAAAGGTGCAATACGCACAGCTATCCTATCCAATATTATCAATAAGAAAAATGAAGTGGAAAATCTTGTTAATCCTACAAGGATTAATGCAAAAGCTATAGAGCAGCACTTGTTAGGAGAAAATCCTAACAAAGATATATACCGTTTTCTCAAAATTGGAGACGCCGTCTTTGGTAATAATTATGAGAATATTGTAAGACTATTTAATATTAATGAACGAGAGACAAACAGTTACTGGGATACATCTAAAAGCCAGTTGGTTGAAACATTGATGCCCAAAGATTCATCTGTCTGCGAAATAAAACTTGATTTAAAAGCTTATGGATACGCAAAAAAATATGTCCAAGAGCTTCCAGAATGTATGTCATCGCTCAATAAAATGTTCTCTACTATCAATCAACATACAAAGAGTTTATTAGCTCCTGAAATAAAATATTGGCAAGACCATATTAATAATCCAAATGCTGAAAACGTAGATAAATACATTAAAAACCTGGAAATCATTATGGAACAGATACAAAAATGCAAAGACCCAAGTAAGACCTCTTGTATCCTACGTTTAGGAGCAGGATCAGGATGGCGATTCATTACTGGAGCATGGGCTGAAACATTTGAAAAATTCAACGAAAGTATTGTTCCTGTAGCACGTCCTCAAAATCAAAGATATAGTAATTACAGCTTTCCTAAATCAAGAAGGGTTGATAGTTCCTGTAAACCTTTAGGTTTCATACGTATGACATTATTAGAGGATTAAGCAATGAAAAAAAAAGTACATATAGCGCTTGTCGGAGGTCAAACTATGCCTGTTATCCTCGGTATAAAAGAAAGTTTTCCTGACGAGGTCATACTTGTGCATTCTGAGAAAAGCGCATCTGAAGCAAAACATATAGAGAACCTCTGTTCTGAAGAATGTAATCTACAAGAATTTCCACCTGTTGATTATGATGCTATCAAAGTTTCTGTTAATAAACTATTACACAAACTTACTGATGATGAGATAACAATTAACCTATCTGGTGGAACAAAGCCATGGGCTCTTTCATTTGCCTTACAAACACAAGGGATGAAGAATGTTACACTGTTATACATCGATCAAAATAGTATATGCTACAACTATACCCAACAAGAGAAATGGGCTTGTAAAGGCCTCAACATGGAAGAGTTAATGCAGTACAATGGTCAACTTGCAAAGTCACATATCTTATTAGATGACTATACAGAAGATGATCTTGATACCTTACAGGCAATAAAAGCCATAAGGCAATATAACTTTAACGATTTTAATAGATTAACAATACCTGGAAAAGATGGACAAAAAAAAATAAACAATCAAAGTACAGGAACATTTCACACCTCGAATGGCTCATACATAGAATGGGACAAAAAAGAAAATTACATAACTCTATCACTGAATGGCAAATATGGATTTAAAGAAAACACATTTGAGTCCCCACACATTATGCAGATTATTTTCAACTCAGGCTGGTTTGAATACGAGGTTGCACAGATGGTCAGCAAATGGAAATATGCCAAAGAGATTTGGTTAAATACCATTTATCCATATAATAACAAGTATCCCAAAAATGAGATAGACATAATTGTCAATACAGGTTATAAACTTATTATGATAGAGTGCAAGACCCAAATATATGACAACACGGATATTGATAAATTCAACACAGCTGTAAAAAACTATGGTGGATTGGGGTCTAAGGCACTCTTCATTACAGATGCAAAGATGAAGCCAGAAGCTATAGAAAAATGTTCAGACAATCATATTCTCTCTTTTAGTATGAAAGATTTTGAAAATCGACAGTCAGCACAAGAATCATTATTCCAACTACTCGACAAAGAACTTTTTTATATAAATACCAAATAGTAATAAAATAATAATGGCACGAAAATTATTCATATCCGTTCTCGGGACGGGTCTATACGAAAAAAGTGTATATACACAAGGAGATTTTAAATCCAGTGAAACAAGATTCATCCAACAGGCAACACTTGAGTTAATTGGATGTAAAGAGAATTGGACGGAGGAAGATAGGGTCTGCATCCTGCTCACAGATAAAGCGAAAGTATCAAACTGGGAGGTATCATCACGCAAACATCCGCATACGAAGGAAGAAATAGCCTACGAGGGACTGAGCACCTTACTCCAGAAAATGGACTTACGTTCACAGATTATACCTGTATCAATCTGCGATGGGAAGAATGAGGATGAAATGTGGAAGATATTCCAAACTACATTTGAGCTAATACAGGATGGGGATGAACTTTACTTCGACCTCACCCACAGCTTCCGCTATTTACCAATGCTCATCCTTGTTCTTGGCAATTATGCCAAGTTCCTAAAGAACATACGCATAGCACATATTTCATACGGCAACTATGAAGCACGCAACGAAGAGGGTTCCCCTATCGTAGATTTACTCCCACTGACAGTTCTTCAAGACTGGACTTTCGCAGCGGCCGATTTCCTGCACAATGGACGAAGTGAACAGCTGACACAGCTCACCCAACAGGTATTTAAACCAATCCTCCGAGACACAAGGGGAGAAGACCAACAGGCACAGGCTCTCAGAAGTTTCTCAGACACACTGAATAACATAACCGACAATCTTCAAATGTGTCGTGGATTAAATATTACAAAGGAAAAAGACATCTGCCGTCTAAAAAAGACTATCAACCAGTTATCTGAAGACATCATTGTCCCTTTAGTTCCTGTAGTGAAAAGAATAGAACAATCATTTACTAACTTTATTCCAGATTCAAACATCCTAAATGGTTTGCATGCTGCACAATGGTGCTACGACAACCACATGTATCAACAGGCCATAACAATTCTACAAGAAACTATTGTAACATACATTTGTAGTAATTATGACCTTCCTGTAACAGATATAGACGCACGAACTCTTGTCAATAATGCTTTTTACATTATACACAATAAGCTACAACAGAACGAAGAGAAATGGAAACTTTCGAACTATGGTAAAAAGGAAGAGGCTTTAAACAAGGTGAGGGAACTTATTAAACTTCCTAACATAGAAAAACTATCCAATAGCTTTCAAACAGCTACTGATGTGCGTAACGATTTCAACCATGCTGGATTCCGCCCTAACCCTATGAGTGCAGACAAGCTCGCACATAAAATCAAAGAAAGCATTAAAGAAGTTCATAATATAATATTTGGTGATTATGTTCATCAACCTCTCTAACCACCCTTTCGCCACATGGTCACCCTCGCAGCTGTCAGCTGCGAGGGAATATGGCGACTTGGAGGAAATAGCCTTCCCCAATATCGACCCAGGACTTAGTAAATCTGTTGTAGAAAAGTTAGCAACATCCTATGTTACGAAAATTCTGAGACATTACTCTACAGAGAATTTAACTGTTCATATCATGGGAGAACAAACATTCTCCTATCATGTAGTAAAACAACTGCAGAAGGCAGGCGTACGTTGTATTGCATCTACCACCGAGCGTATTGTAGAGGAAACGGAAGACCATCGAAAACTTGTTCAGTTCTCCTTTGTACAGTTCAGAGAATATTAATCATAACTATCATCCACATGACCGCAAAGAAAGACAAGCAGATAGTTCTGACACCTTCTCAGCAACAGGCTTTCAATAAGTTGAAAGACTTTGTTAACGGTAGTAGTGCCAATACTTTCATCCTTACTGGATATGCTGGAACTGGAAAGACTACGCTGATGAAGACTCTCATTGAGTGGATAAACGAGCAGAACAAAGAATTTCAGTTGCTTGCATCTACGGGCAGAGCAGCAAAGATTCTCAGCAACAAGACAGAATGTGAGGCTAAAACTGTTCATAGTTGCATTTATACCTTTGCTGATTTCAATCAGGATATCGAGAAGGTTGTCAACCGGATTGACGACTCAAAAGGTATTGACGATACAGGTCAGTTACTATTGCAGTTCACATCTGCCTCTGCAAACAATTCTGATTATAACCGTAAAGTCTATATTATTGATGAGGCTTCTATGATTTCAGACACTCCTGAAAAGAATCCTACGCAGGCCATCTTTGGAACAGGAAGATTACTACACGACCTCATCAACTACGATGAAAAGGGCTGTTTTATCTTTGTAGGTGATGCTTGTCAGCTACCACCTATTACACAAGATTTCTCACCAGCACTTGACCAAGAGTATCTCGAGAATGTACACAACATGACTGTTCAGTGTGCTACACTCAATGAGATTGTACGCCAGCAGGATGGCAACGACATTGTCGTCGCTGCTGCACGTATGCGTGCTCTCTATCAGAGCCCTCCTCGTATCAAATGGGGGAAATTCCCCTTCCGTGGCTACAAGAACATTAAGATTCACCCCTCACAACTCTCCATAGTCAATGCGTATATAAACAACGTAAAGAAGAAAGGCTTTGAAGAAGCCACCCTACTCTGTGGAAGCAATGCTGCCTGCAACACACTAACGAGTATCGTACGCCCTGCACTCGGTTTCCATAATTCCTTACTTGAAGAAGGCGAACTCTTACTTGTCACACAGAACAACAATCTGACGAAACTGATGAATGGTGACCTTGTAAAGGTTATCTCGACAGAACGACGCATAAGACGTGCAGAACTCACTTTCCTACAAGTTGAAGTGGAAGAAATGGTTAGCAAGAGAAAGTTCTCGCTCTTGCTCATAGAAGACATACTCTACGATAATACAACCAATCTCACACAAGAGAGTCAAAAGGCACTCTTCATTGATTTCTATCGACGGATGAAGAAACAGAACATTAGACCTAAGACTGATGAGTTTAGAGCAGCCATGTTCAACGATCCATACCTCAATGCTCTCCGTGCAGTCTATGGTTATGCACTTACCTGCCACAAATCGCAGGGAGGAGAATGGAAGGATGTATATCTCGATATTCCTCGATACCTCAGCCACTCCCCGAAGCGTTCTGCCTACCAGTGGCTTTATACAGCCATGACACGTGCCAGTGAATGTCTACACGTAGCAGATGATTTCTTTATCGGATGAAAATGTCCAACAAAGGTAATCATATAAGGAACTATTGTTGTCGGATAAAAAGGAAATAGCACATCTTACTGGTCTGATACTCGTAATAATAGAGTGCATCCTATTTAATATGAGTGAGCTGGTTTCCTAAGGGACTTAGATATAAGCGTTGATGGTTGTAAACCTCTTTCCTAACTATCATCTACGTTCATTCCAACGATTTCCCTCAGACGTCTAAGTTTAATAGACAAGTTGTATTAGACCCAATAACAAAGAATAAAACAAGGATTATATATACTTCTAACTTTATGGAATTAATACTCAACACATTTGGTATTTCCCTTAATCGTGACAATGAAGGATTTGTCATCAACACATCTGAAGGGAAACAACGCATACCTGCTGTAGGTATAGATAGTATACAAATCAGCCGTGGTGCACAGATAACGAGTGATGCCGTTATGCTTGCGATAGAACACGAGATAGAAGTCATGTTTATGGACAAGACTGGGAAACCCATCGGACGTATATGGAGTCCTAAGTATGGCAGCATCTCTACTATTCGAAAAGGACAGTTGAATTTTGTCTACTCTCACAACGCTGTAGAGTGGATAAAGGAAGTTCTACTTAAGAAGATTGAAAACCAACAGGCGCTTATGTTACTCTTCAACAATGACGAACACACAGAGGTCGACTCAGAAAAGAATATTGTGCGATTAGAAGACTACCGCAATAAAATCCGTGCACTCAATGGCGACATTGTCAACGACATAGCCCCAATGCTTCGCGGATGGGAAGGACAAGCTTCACGCATCTATTTCAGTACGATAAATTCATTCCTCCCTGAGCAGTTCCGTTTCAATGTCCGTACACAACATCCTGCCCTTGATATCACAAATGCCTTCCTTAATTATGGATATGGTGTCCTCTATGGTCGCATTGAGGGAGCACTCATTAAAGCAGGAGTTGACCCATATATTGGGGTTCTACATCGTGACGACTACAATCGTCCCGTACTTGTTTATGATATCATTGAGATGTACCGCATCTGGGTAGATTATGTTGTCTATACGCTTCTTGCCCAGAACGTTATTACAGAAGAGTTCTATTCTGTTCGTGACGATGGTTCTTACTGGCTTGAAGCCCTTGGACGTCGTGTACTCATACAATCACTCAACGACTACATGGACGAGGTGATAACCGTAAAAGGGGTAACAAGGTCTCGTTTGACAATGCTCTCCCTCTATGTTCAATCCCTTGCTCAAAAGTTTAAGGAGGAGATGTAGAAGAATAAATGGGTAAGAGTTACGAGAATCAATAATAGCTTAACACCCTACCGTTACACAATAACACTTTCATCTGAGAATACTATGCTATTATTCGGAACCAACATACAATCTGCTGCCGACGAACTAAAGAAGGTGCAGGAGGAATACCTCTACAATAGTCTTCGTAATCCTAAACCTGCCATTGCAGCAACAATCCAACAGCTGCGTATAGTCTATAGTATGGATACCAAAGGCTATGCACAGCTGAAACGAAAACTACCTTATTTCGTCTGTGGACAATTTAACCCACCTTTCCGCAGGAAAGAAAACTTTGCCTATACGGAGAGCTTTATACTCGACTTTGACCATCTATCATCCAAACAACTATCATTGAAGGCCATACATGATAACATTATCCAAGACGAACAAGTCATGATGTGTTTTACGTCGCCAAGTGAGGATGGTCTGAAAGTTATGTTCCGTCTTAAAGAACGATGCTATGATGCTGGACTGTACTCTGTCTTCTATAAGGCCTTTGCTGCGACATTCGCCATGCGGCATAACCTAACTCAAGTGACTGACAGTAAGACATCGGATGTTGCACGTGCCTGCTTCGTCAGTATAGACCCTAATGCTTATTTCAATCCTAACTCAACACCCGTTGATATTAAAGCCTATCTTGACGAGGCTAACCCTGATGCGCTCTTCAAGATGAAATATGAACAGGACGAGCATGACAAGGTTGCCAAGAAAAGTGACGACAAACAGACCTCCCTACCCAAAGACCCTGACAAAGATGTATTAGCGCGTATCCGACAACAACTCAACCCCAAAGCACAAGTAGAACAACACCCAGCCTATGTACCAGAGCAACTCAACGAGATAATCGCTGAACTGAAACTCTTTATAGAAGAAACAGGATTGCAAGTTACTGAGATAATTAATATACAATATGCTAAGAAAATCCGAGCACGATTGGGACAAAAGGAGTCTGAGGTAAACCTCTTCTATGGCAAACGTGGGTTCAGCGTCGTCATATCACCAAGACTTGGGACAAATGAAGAACTGAATGAGTTACTGGCTGATTTGGTCAAAACCTTCTTGCAGAAGTAATAGACTATAAACAAATACATAACTCTGTAAGCATTAAACAATTAAACAACCAGCATGCGAAAACCTATCCCATACATTGAAATCTTAAGGAAACTCAGTAGAGCCGGCATACAGAACTCACCTCCCGTCAACCGACGGACAGGTGATATCAGTGATATGCAGACACTACAAGAACGTGTAGACTTTCTCATGGGAGTAGTAAATAACCCCACACGACCAGCAACCAATATGCTTTTCTTCGTCATGTATGATATTGAAAGCGACAAGGTGCGCTATCATATTGCAAAATATCTGGAACGCAAAGGATGCACCCGCATCCAACGTTCTATCTTTCTTGCCGACCTCGATAAGAAAGTCTACGACCTCATCAAGAGTGACCTTGAAGAAGTACAGTCGCTCTATGACAATCATGACAGTATTATCGTATGCCCCGTCTCCACCGATCAATTAAAAGCAATGAAGATTATCGGTGAAGATATTAGTATAGGCATTATCACTCACTCGCGTAACACATTATTCTTTTAAAAGGATAAGAATATAATATTCTTACTTAAACGGAAACAAGCACCTTCTATTAAAGAATAATTAACGCTTCGCTCTTTGACTTTCTGAAATATTATTTGTAACTTTGCACCCGCAAATAAAGCAGTTAATTTCTGTTAACAAAGTCATCTCTACAAGGGTAGACATACGTCAAACGACGATAAACAAAGGGACACAAGTCTTTGCTCTCTGAGAGTATCTTCCATTAAAACAAGGATTAAGACGTAACAGTTGCTTTTCCTTGTTTCTTTTTCATTCTCTGAGAGTATCTTCCATTAAAACAAGGATTAAGACTTTCAAGATCTGCTGGCTGTGCATGATTCTCAGGACTCTGAGAGTATCTTCCATTAAAACAAGGATTAAGACGCTGCCGTCTTTCTTTCTGTATACAAAAGAAACTCTGAGAGTATCTTCCATTAAAACAAGGATTAAGACATTTGCAAAAAGACATTCGGATTTGAGGTTTTACCATTCTCTGAGAGTATCTTCCATTAAAACAAGGATTAAGACAAACCCTTCTGGTAACTTAATGAACAAGCCTGTACTCTGAGAGTATCTTCCATTAAAACAAGGATTAAGACTTTTAATTCTCTTTTATTCATAGTTTATATTTAACTCTGAGAGTATCTTCCATTAAAACAAGGATTAAGACAGGTACCTTTGATTGCAGCATGTTCACGACACCATCCTCTGAGAGTATCTTCCATTAAAACAAGGATTAAGACCGATACATCTGTTCTGTTTTGATACGTACTGTACGTAAGCTCTGAGAGTATCTTCCATTAAAACAAGGATTAAGACCCTCTGCAATTCCGTCCTTAAACAACATGGTAAACTCCTCTGAGAGTATCTTCCATTAAAACAAGGATTAAGACGCATAGTTGCCGATTGGTGCCATAGGCTGTGCCACTCTGAGAGTATCTTCCATTAAAACAAGGATTAAGACCACCTGTAGTATTTACGAAACTACCAGCTAATAGCGGGTCTCTGAGAGTATCTTCCATTAAAACAAGGATTAAGACATCAGTGAGCGTAAGCCAGGCTTGCGGTCTTGACCCTCTGAGAGTATCTTCCATTAAAACAAGGATTAAGACGGCAACCATTGCCTTATGCTTGAATATTCTTATTCTCTGAGAGTATCTTCCATTAAAACAAGGATTAAGACGACAACAAGCTTGATGCTGCGAAAGTTTTCTCTCTCTGAGAGTATCTTCCATTAAAACAAGGATTAAGACAAGCTGTAATTTAAGTAACTCTAACATACTGCAACCTCTCTGAGAGTATCTTCCATTAAAACAAGGATTAAGACATTAATGCATGTAAGTCTTATTACATAGATTCACCTCTGAGAGTATCTTCCATTAAAACAAGGATTAAGACGAGAAGAAGTACCCGATTAACCGACCGAAAGATAAGGCTCTGAGAGTATCTTCCATTAAAACAAGGATTAAGACCTTTCATTTCGTGAAGGCAATAAAAAGCTAACTGATCTCTCTGAGAGTATCTTCCATTAAAACAAGGATTAAGACTCGTTCATATAAACAGGATCTACAACTAATCCGATAGCTCTGAGAGTATCTTCCATTAAAACAAGGATTAAGACAAGCTGTTCTACTGATTTATAATATTCGTAGTACCTCTGAGAGTATCTTCCATTAAAACAAGGATTAAGACCCATTGAAGTTTGCGAGTGCTTCTGGTATCTCTATCTCTGAGAGTATCTTCCATTAAAACAAGGATTAAGACGCATTAGCTTTCCTAATATATCTCGGAAACTGCCCACCTCTGAGAGTATCTTCCATTAAAACAAGGATTAAGACAATCCGCAATTCAAGTACTTGCCTGCAAGCACCTTCTCTGAGAGTATCTTCCATTAAAACAAGGATTAAGACATCTTTAACTTTCTTGATATTCATAACAATTTGTCTCTGAGAGTATCTTCCATTAAAACAAGGATTAAGACACCTACGATATGAATATCAATAGCTATGATAAATGCTCTGAGAGTATCTTCCATTAAAACAAGGATTAAGACAAATCTCTTTTTTTTCTGATTTTAGATTTTCATTCTCTGAGAGTATCTTCCATTAAAACAAGGATTAAGACATATTGCTCACTCATCATTGCTGCTTGAAAGATATCTCTGAGAGTATCTTCCATTAAAACAAGGATTAAGACACCCTACCAAAGTAAGATAGGCACCGAGAAGATTACTCTGAGAGTATCTTCCATTAAAACAAGGATTAAGACTCATTACTTTATCGTATGTTCCGTAAATGGAACCTCTGAGAGTATCTTCCATTAAAACAAGGATTAAGACATCGTAGTAATACAGGCCTGTTTCAGAATCAAGCCAGCTCTGAGAGTATCTTCCATTAAAACAAGGATTAAGACCTATCTAAAAATCCTGTATTATTTTTATCCCAAGCTCTGAGAGTATCTTCCATTAAAACAAGGATTAAGACTTAATATTAATTTCGGGCATCCTGATTCTCAACCTCTCTGAGAGTATCTTCCATTAAAACAAGGATTAAGACACTATGAGGCTTGCATCATCACAGCACAGAACGCCTCTGAGAGTATCTTCCATTAAAACAAGGATTAAGACCGCAGTAAGCGCAACTAACTGCAAAATTTACACTCTCTGAGAGTATCTTCCATTAAAACAAGGATTAAGACACGTAAGGTCGCTTAATACTGAAGTCTTTAACTCTGAGAGTATCTTCCATTAAAACAAGGATTAAGACTACAATACTAAAAGTCAATGTATTTAGTAACACTCTGAGAGTATCTTCCATTAAAACAAGGATTAAGACAATAATACGCTTTGACTTTGCTGCTGCAGAGTCTTCTCTGAGAGTATCTTCCATTAAAACAAGGATTAAGACCTACTGAATTTATTGTTCTTAAGATCGTTGATATTCTCTGAGAGTATCTTCCATTAAAACAAGGATTAAGACTTGTCATTCCTTACACACGTAGGATGCCCAGTGGCTGGTCTCTGAGAGTATCTTCCATTAAAACAAGCATTAAGACACACGAACATAGTTCTCTTGTGGAACAACGTTCACTCTGAGAGTATCTTCCATTAAAACAAGGATTAACGCCTTTCAGCATAAGGTTTTTGCAGACAAGTGGTTTAATGCAGAGGGCGTAGAAAGGGAGCACAACAGAGAGAGATACAGCCTGCAAAGCATTGGAAACGGCTTTGTCTTTTGTAATTACATATTTTTTTATCAGAAGTTACTATCCCTTCCTTTCCAACAAGCAAATAACAAAATAAGTAATATAAATGTTTTTGACTTATAGAAGTTTTTTCGTAACTTTG
>ERZ651108.284-NODE-284-length-26329-cov-10.751960_pt1 | contig 26329 bp, 25 predicted proteins | sample MGYA00512173_ERZ651108 | MGnify/ENA metagenome assembly ERZ651108 | reverse complement strand
CCTGCATTTACGTCTAAATCACATAAGATAATGTATTAAGAAGAGTTGAACTTCTATCTTTGCGCGCCATCTGTGTTTCCGTACACCATAATACATTCAACTTATGCGTGCGTCTACCAATTCCGCCACCAAAGCAAGTGTAGGGACGCTTCCCCACGTTCTAAACTATTAAAACCTTACTAAAAATCATTTCTCAATGAATGGAATCTCGGGCGCAATTTCCCTTATGGCTGCAATCTGCTCATCAATGATAGTGTCCAAAGTCTGGTCCACCACTTCCTGCGCACCAGGCGACATGAGTTGCACCGTCACATCGTGCCCATCGATGGTAGCATATGTCTCTATCTCGATAGTCTTTGCTGCTGTACCCTTGAAAATCGGCAGCACAACAGAGAAACGGTCGGGCATGTTAGAATCCACAATCTGCGAGTAGTTGTCCGTGAAAGAGCCGTTCTCCTTGCGGTCTCGCTCGTAGTCGGTGTTAACCTTTGCCTTGAAGTTCTTAAAGACCGACACCAGCTTCATGTTTTCGTCACGGTTGGAAAAATAAGCGCGGTTCATCTTGACGAACTGGCTCAACACAAGAGGTTCCCAAGCGTAACCGTCGTTGATGTGGAACGCCATAAACTGACGGGATAGCTGGAGCTTTCCGACAACCACCATTTTATTTCGTGCGTCTGTCTCATTGGCGACGAGCGTCATGGAAAGATTATCACGGTCTACGATGATGTGGGTGTGCTCGTGGTCTATCTGTCCATCGCACCCCCACCGCTTTTCGAGGAAAGAGAATATCGAGGTGATAGTTCCGCTGATATTGACCTTCTCTGGTTCAAGCACAGGAAGCTCGTTCACTTTGTCCACTTCACGAATGACAACCTCTGCCTTTTGGCAGTCTTTGTCAAGATTGATTTGCATTTTTTCGTTCTGCATAATTGAATGTTATTAAACGGTTAATTACTGTGCTTTGCGCATTTCTTTGAAGATAGTCGGCGAAAGCTCCTCTTTCGTGGCAGGACGGCTCGACACGAGCACGCCCTCGGAGTTGTAGAAGCACGCCATGCGGTCTTCCTCGTCCACGAACTTGTAGCACTTCTCGCTCACGACACGGCTCTTAGCCTTGATGTCTCCGAGGAGCGTTTTCACTTCCTCTTTGAGTGGCTTCAATTCGAGGCTCACTTCTGCCTTGTAGTCTTTAACAGCCTCGTTGAGGTCGTTGATTTTAATGGATTTTTCAGCAAGTTCAGTCTTCTTCTTTGCCAGTTCGTCGGCATCGAATGCCTTACTGTAATCCATTTCGACCACTTCGTCCGCGTTGTCAAGGAGGAACTACCTGCGTTCGTCCAAGTCCTTGATATCCTGTCCTAATACTTTCTGCATAATTTTGTTAATTTTATAGTTTCCGAGAATGTGTTTTACTTCTCATTGTTTATATCTTTATAATGTTCAAGAATGTATTTCTCTTCATCGTCTGTAAGCGTGAAAGCCTTTGACATGAACTTCATTGCCATTTCCTCGTTATTACCAGAGAGAGGATAATAGTCGTTTGCAAACGAATGCGTGAGACGTTCGAGTCTTTCGTGTTTCTCTCTAACTTCGGATATTCGATTTCTGATTTCAAGTGTTATATCAGAGGCGGCAGTATAGGCATTGTCATATTCCGCCATATCCTTTTCGACCTGCTTCTGCATAGCTTTGTTTTGGGCGGCAAAATCAACGATATTTGCATACAACTTACTTGAATAAACGCTAATTTCGCTTATGCTAAAGTCGCCTTCATTATTATAAGTGTACCTGTCTTTCTTTTCCAAGTACTTGAAATTGCTCCCGAGTTTATTCCAATCGTAATCAACCTTTCGGAAAGATTTTGCTTCTCTCAATGCGTCTGCTACCTTTTGTGCTTCCGCAAAATCTGTAAAAGCGTATCCATCCAAAACAGGAATGACATAAACTTTTTGGTCAGCAGGCTCAATTTCAAACAATTCGGGTTTCTTAGGCTTGTCAATAACCTTGATACCCTCTTCCATCATACGGAATTTAATCATGTTCTGTATGTCAGTCTCGCTTAGAGCAAGAATTTCTTGCTCGGTCATTTCGTTAATCTTTTTCATAAGAAATATTTTAATTTATCATTAATATATATTGTTTAACCGCCCCTCGTATGCGGTTTATACGAGGGGCTTATTTTTACTATTTGCGCATACCAAGCTTTATGATAAAGCTAATGATTAAAACTACTAACGCAAAGGCTACAGGTCCCCAAATGGGGCAAAGAACCCACCACCACGACCATGTGATAACCTTTGTAAGTTTAAGAACAATGAAAACTATCGCAAGGATTCCTGTAAACCCTATTCCTGTTGTTGAATTTTCCATATTTATTTGTTTTACGATTACAATCTACTAAAAGGGCAAGTCATCTGATTGTCCTTGTTGTTGCGGTACTGCTTGTTGTTGTACTGGTTGGCTATTCGTTGTCATGGTCTGCGTTGGTTGCGCAGAAACGTTGCCAACACGTTGAACTTCCCATGCGCGAATATTATTAAACCAACGACCATTGTACTCATGAGCATCAACGTCAAAACTGACTTTCAGTTCCTCGCCTTGTTTGATGGCAAATTGGTTAATCTTATCCTCGCCAAAGACATTAAATGCTAATTTCTTTGGGTATTGTTCGTGTGTTTCAACAACGTATTCCTGCGACTTCCAAGCACCTTTTGAAGATGTACCTTCACGTAGCGGGAGTACAGCTATGATTCTTCCTTGAATTTCCATTTACACTATTTTTACTGATTTATTAATTTGATTGATTCTCTCTTTAAAATACTCAACCGCCAACTTTGTGCGTTCGAGTAATTGATGTTGTATTTCTTCGTCCTTTGGTATGCGGAGAACTTTTAGTTGCTTGCTTCGTGACGTTCGTGGGTCGTATGAAACGAAATCTCCAAACTGCACCTCAACGCCCGTTTCACGTTCAACGCAAATCATATTGTATTGAATCTGACAATAATATTGAAGATTGTCTGCTTTCAAATCTTCCGCCTTTTCGTACAAGAAGTGTTTAAGATGAATAGCAGGGTTAAATGGACACTTAATCTCAATTATTCCACCCGAACGGATAATGCCGTCTGGACTGCCACCTGCAAACTTCTCAAACTCCTTAAGGGCAACAAATGGGGCATCAAGCACTTCGTTCTCTGTTTCTTCCTGATAGCGAGTGCGAGCAGAATCTTCCATAAGTGTCCCCCAATCCATAGCACGTGAACGTGGTGCGCTATCTTCCATATATTCAAGGAAAGCATCGTTTGGCATAAACTGCTCGGCAATCTTTCCGTCAAGATATGAGAACGTTCCTTGCGAAAAGGGTACTTCTTTTGTGCGTACCCTTGATTTTGGGTTGTCTTTTTTGAATTGTTCAAGTTCCGCTTCTGTCATATCCTCCTTGTGATTGGCAAGGAGGATATATATTTCAGATGCGGTTAGCTTGCCCTTACGTGAAAGATACCAATCTGATGTTCTTTGGAGGTCGTTCATTATTTCTTATCCTCCTTTTTCTTCTCGGTCTTTCCCTCTTTCTCGCCACCGAATAAGCCTTTTGAAGGGTCAACTTCTTCTTTTGTTTCCTCAACTGGAGTTGTTTTCTTTGGGAAGAACGTTTCTTGAATAGTAGTTGTTCCTTCCTTGATAGCATTTGCAAGGCCACGAAGTTCTACGACCATATCAGTATCAATCTCATCAACCTTTGAAACAGAAAGGTAATCAAGGATATGTTTTTCGTCAACACCAATCTTTGCGTAATACTGCATCATGTTCTGACGACTACTTTCAAGTGTCATAGACTGGCCAAGAGAAACTTTCTTAGCCTTTGTGAGTACTTTCTTGATGAGGGCAGAAGGAACGACTTTCATGACTGCATTGCGCATAGCAATCGCACATGCTGCGTTACCTGTTACAACTTGCATATCATCAGAATATGTATGACCATACTTGTCCGTGATACACCTTTTCACATCTACTGATGTTGCGTAATTGCTCTCAAGGTCGTGGCACACGCCCTGTGCAGTGATAAATTTCCCGTCATTACCAATAATACGTGCCTGAACCCTCAAGTTGCCCCATGAACTTGCAATGATTTCCGCCATACGTACAGAAGGGCCTTCGATAACCTTACCTTGTCTGCGGAGAACGTAAAAACAACTTGCAGCTGTTTCCTCGTCCATTGTCGCAAGCGTTTCGATGTTATTGAGGACCCGAGCAAGATTACGAGGATATTGTTTTGCAGTTGAAACCTGTGTATCAATCTCGCTTTTGTTAATAGCTGCGAGCATTTCAGAACTTAGAACTTGAATTACTTCGCACTCTGGGTTTTCGATTGTTACGCCTTCATTAGTTGTTTGATTTTCCATTATTTCTTTTATTGTTTTAATTGTTAGTACCTTTGTCCGATTGTTATATATCCGTCTTTGATATTGGACTTAATAAAGAACTTATTGAAACCCGGAGCGCAATGAGCAATTTCATTCTGTCGTGTGCGTTCCTGTGCCAACGAGTTCTTATTGTAAATTCCCTTTTTAATGTGCAGGTAGTTTCCTGCACCACCGACAAGTGCAAATAATTGTCGGATTGTGTGTTTCCTTTCTCTAATAATCTTTTCCATTATTTGTATTTTGTTTTAACTCATGCTTTATATCGTTATAAACCGCCATAAAGACTTGAATTATCATGCCGTTTTCACTTTGAAGTCGTTAATCATTTCAGAAATGATTGAAAGCACGTTTTCAAGTGCTCCGATTCTCTCAACAACGTCAAGTTTCGTTTCTGTCGGTTTGACTTTCTTGTATGAGTTGATTGAGATATGGTAGAGGTATTTCAGTTTCTTGTATATCGTGTTCCAAACATCACGATGAGCGGTGTTTGTTGCACGTGCATACTCGCAAACAAGTTCGTTGATACGTGAACGTACAGATTGCTGTGGTGTCGGAATGTCGGACAGCTTTGCTTCGAGGAGCAATCGTCCATTCTCTTCACGTTCCTTATCTATATCGTTAAGGCGTTGTTCAACAGCTCTTAGACGTTTATCGTGTTCAACCAAAGCATTCACAGAACCTTGTAAAATTTCGAGTTGCGATAACGACTTTGGTTTCCTCAATTCATTTTCCATTGCATTAAATGCTGCAATGTAATCGAGTTTGAATTGCATTGCTCTTTTACCAGTGAAGCCCATTGCTAATAATGTGAATCCGTCTCTATTCATAACAAACAAAGGGTAATCCTGCCCATTCTGTTGATTGAAGTAGGTCGATTCAACAAACATCTGGGGGTATGCTGAATTTTCAGCAGACCCAATAATGTCCCTAATTGCTTGTAAAACATTGCGGTGTTCTTTACCGAACTTTTCAGCAACCAACAAACTATTTGTCAGTGCTCGACTGTTCTCACCTTTGAAAACTAATTCTTTATTTTCCATATTTTATAATATTTATCATTGTACGCACGCCCTAATCGAATAGTAGCGACCTTATTTCAGTTGCAGCGTGCGCTTTGGTATTTGATAGACCACTATAAAATGGGAATCGAACCCACACTTGTTACCGAACCTCTACCAACGAGCAGGAGTTGAACCTGCATTACTTCTTTATTAACACCTATATATCTTGATATAGATGTTAATATATAGTATATAAAAATGTGTAGCTTAGCGACTTCCGCTGCCCAAACGGACTACTCACTGCGTTAATGGACTATACGCACTATCGCCACATATTCAAAATTCATTTTCACATATTATATTAGCTGCCTATTCAGCCTGCCATGGGGTCACGGCATTTCTGCTACCCATGGCCGCCTTTCAGCTGTGTTGTTCCAATAAGTCAAAGAACTCTGTCTAAAAATTCATTGTGGATAGGGCAGGAGTCGAACCTGCAAGGGCTACATCTCTGTACCAACGTCTACCAATTCCGTCACCTATCCGTTTGGCACTCTTTCGCTTATCACAAGTTACTTGTGCCTTTATTTACATAAACATCAAACTAACTCTCTAACTCTCTTTCAAGGTATTTAACTATACCTTCTTCATCTATGTTTAATTCTTGTGTCGTTAAATTTCCTTCTTCGTCGAACGTTTTCACATTGAAGTTTAGACTAACTAAAACATCGGTTGTAACAAAAGCACCCGTTCCATTACCATAACCACAATTGTAATCGTCCTCTTCATATCCAAACCTTTTAACTTTTCCTTTAACCTCAACAATGTTGTTACCAATCTCAATAGATGCTGTTATCTCTCCCATTCCGTACTCCCGAATTTCTTCGGCAATCATATAATCGGTTTCTGTCATAGGATTAAACAACTTTGTTTTTTAACACCAACTTATCAAGGTCGTTTACATCGTATAAGACGTGGCCACCTATTTTATAGAAGCGAAGTTGACCCGTTGAGCGAAGATTGCGCAGAAAACGCTCTTTGCAGCCTAAATACTTTTCAGCTTCTGAACTATTAAGCCAGCGTTTTTGTATTTTATCAACTATTGATGCTATATTTTTATTCATATAATTTGCTTTTTCAAAACTAAATATGTACCTTTGCGATGTAGTATCGTTAAATACATTGCAAATATACTACATAAATTATGAATCACAAAATAATAGTTGATATTTTATGTAGCATTTAACGTTTATTTACAACATTATATGTGTAGTAACAAATACACATTAATATATAGATAAAAAAGTGAGAACTTCAATCGTTAAATAGCTCTTTGGAATATTGACACAATTGACCTTAAAGAGTGTTGGATTTCTAACAACAAGGAAAGTGTTTAATAGATATAGACACTAAACCCCTATATCCATCACTATATAGATGAAAGAAGATACAGGTCCGATTATTATAATTGATAAATATAACCTGTACATAGCGTGTATAAGACCAGCTTATCCATCAGAAGGGTTTGTTTCACCTGTAAGCCCGTATATTCTTGTGATGTCGAGAGTTGTCGGGTTGTAATACATTGCTCCCACTTTAGGCTTTATAGGTATATCTTACCACACTGAACACTTTTGTTCGCATCAAGGCAGGAAGAGTGTACGGATTCAACTTCCAAAATAATTGAGGTCAGTTGTATAAACAAAAAGCCCCCAGTGCAAGTGAGCGTTGTACTGGGGACGTGTGCTAATAAATAGCTATAATTAAGTATGATAAGAAATCAACTTAGTACATAATTCATGCACTTCGCTCACGAATGCAATTGCAAATATACTACATAAATTATAAAGTACAAAATAAAAATGGAGGAAATTATGGAAAAAAGAATTGATGAGGTTTCAAAGCGTTTTCTTAGAGAACTTGAAACATTAGGTATAACGGGTTATAAATTAAAGAAAGACGGAATTGTAAGGTCGCAGTCTACACTAACGAATATAAAAAGTGGCAAGCAACGCGTAAGTCGAAAGACCATAGACGCGTGTGCCGATGAGTATGGACTTGACAAACACTATATACTAATGGGAGGTATATCGAATACACAAGGCGACCAAATGATTATAACGGCATCAAATTCAACGATAACTAACACAAATAACAAATATCAACAAGACAAAGCAGGCTCGACAGCGGAAAGGATAAAGGCATATATAAAAGAAGAACTCGTTGAAGTACCTTTTATTCCGCAGGATGCAACAGCTTCGTTTATAGAGAACTTTGGCGACATGAGAAATGTAATATCTGACACGTATGCCGTAATGCAAGAGAATGGCGAAGACTTACAGAATGGAGAATATGTTGTTTTTCAAGTAAAGGGCGAGAGTATGTCCCCAAACATACCAAATGGTGCGAAAATACTCGCAGCATCAATTCCTGAAGAGAAATGGGATGAGGTAAATGGCGTGATTTTTATCGTTTATGGAAAGACGTTAACAATAAAAAGAGTACTAAAAAACAGCTTATTTACATCGAATGTTATTACATTAAAAGCTGATAATCCAACTTACGGACAATTAGATATAGAAAGGAATGAGATAAGAGGTATTTGGGAAGCAAGGCGAATCGTTAGTCAGAAGATTGTATAATATATTTGAATAGGGAAAGAAATCAAACCAAATCATATCGTCCGAAAATAGCAAATTCAGTGATTCAAATAATCATCATGGCAATGCAGGACGTGATATAATCAATAATTATGGTTATGAAGACTTCTATAATGGCAAAGCACCACGACAGATAGATATTATTAAAAGCCAACGTGCCGTAATAGAGAAGTTGCAACGTCAAATTGACAGAATGCAAGACCAGATGGAAGAGTATCAGCATCAATTCTCGAAAGCGCAGGATATAAAAGAACAGCTTATGAAAATGTTGCTTGACGATAGAGAAATGCTGCGTGATAGGCTTGAAGGTGGTGTGTGTGGTGCGAAAAATAGTACACCAAAATAATGTTAATATTGTAATTGCTTGATTATTAATAAGTTTAGTGATTTGCTGTATATCTGGAAAGCGTGTAACCGCCTAAAGCGGTTCGTAGGTTCGAATCCTATCCTTTCCGCTTTTAGTAGTGAGATATCGTGTTTTCGATATCTCTTTCTTTTTTATAGTGATGTGTCTTTAATCAAAAAGGTGCACGATGTGTGGGTTATGTGACAGAACAAAAGCTCATAACTAAACGCAATATCCAAGTGTTTGTTTCCGGAAGTGCTTTAAGTCAATTTTGTTTTGCATAGGGTTAAGTTTGTAAAACAAGCCATTTAACAGAGCGAAATGAGTCGTTTTGCATGATTAACTGGCTTGTTTTGTTTGATTAAATGATAGGTTTTGTATTATTACTCTTAATCTATTGATAATCAATTTGATATAAAATATTTATTAACTTTATGGTATAATTGTTTTAAGCAGGCCTGTTCTTGAGAACGAAAGCATTTAGTTTAATAAATTATGTTAGCCTTTTTAAGAAATAGATACCATGGTTTACCAAAAAGTATTTAGGCTTTTTATACTTACAATCCTTAAGAAACGTTGTGCATATAAAAAGTATGGCCTTCAGTCTTACAAGCAAATTGAGTTACTAATATCATTTAATGAATGAAAAATTTGCCGTTCTGAAAAAATAGAATTAAATTTGCAGAGATTTAATTTACCAACAAAGGATATGAAAAAATCATTGGCTTCGTTGCTATTTTTAGTAGCACTTTTATTATTAAGTGGTTGTGCTTCAGTAAAAAAAGTGCCTTATTTTCAAAACATAGATCAAGTAGATTTAGCGGCATCTAAAGATCTTTATAATGCTCATATTATGCCGAAAGATTTGCTGACAATATCAGTAAATACGATAAATCCTACGGTTTCGGCTCCATTTAATCTTTCAACAACAGCATCGTCTGGTGCAAGTAGCACGGCACAAGGTTATTTAGTAGACAACGCTGGAAATATAAACTTCCCCGTGTTGGGTAAGATTCATGTTGCTGGTCTTACGAAAGAGCAATGCGAAGACTTGATAAAAAATAAGATTACACCGTATCTTTCAGCTGACGAGAAACCTGTTGTCACGGTGCGAACTTCCAGTTATCGAGTAACTGTTATCGGTGAAGTTAACGCGCCAAAAGTTATCCCTGTTTCGACAGAACAGATGAGTGTAATAGAAGCAATAGCCCAAGCTGGTGACCTGACCGTATATGGAAAGCGAGACAATATCATTCTTCTTCGGGAGAAATCAGATGGAAGTAAGGAATTTCATCGACTGAATTTAAATGATGCAAACATAGTAAATTCACCTTATTATTATTTGCAACAAAACGATGTTATCTATGTAGAGCCTAACAAAGTAAAGGCAAGGAACTCTATCATAGGTTCTTCAACGTCACTCTGGTTCTCCTTTGTGGGAATCGTTACGAGTTTAGCTTCTCTGTTAGTTACTGTGTTAAGATAAATAAGATATAAGAAATGAAGAATGAAAATGGATTGTAAATCAGTTTCATTCTTCTTTTTTTAATTCTGAACTATAGATTAATGAGCGGAAGTCGTGTATGGATTCATTGTAAACATTGATGCACAATGTGTTTTTGTTTGGTATAATATGCTAATGATTCCAACAGACTTGAAAAGCTAACATGATGATGAAAGGGTTAAAGTCGAATGATGATTATGTTTAGGCAGACATCAGATGATGGAATCTTTTTAATATAAATAAGATGAAATGCTTTTGCGTTGAGACATTGAAAGCTTCTTTGTCATGATGTAGAAGATGTGAACAAGAAAACAAGTTATAGACAAGATAAGACAAAATCTGTTACAATAGAATAGTCAATTAAATGTGATGGAAGGAATAAAAGAAGATTGTGGAGTTGCGTTAATACGCTTGCTGAAGCCGTTAGAATACTATCAGCAGAAGTACGGAACATGGATGTATGGTCTGAACAAGCTCTATCTTATGATGGAGAAACAGCATAATCGTGGGCAGGAAGGTGCTGGGTTGGCTTGTGTAAAGTTGGATTCTACACCAGGACATGAGTATATGTTCCGTGAAAGAGCTGAGGGTTCGAACGCTATAACCGAGATTTTTGGCGAAGTACATAATTGCTTTACAAATGTTGATGCGCATGATTTAGCTGATGCAAGTTATGCAAAAGCAAACTTACCTTTTGCTGGTGAGCTGTATATGGGACATCTTCGGTATAGTACAACAGGCAAAAGCGGAATCTCTTATGTACATCCTTTTCTTAGAAGAAATAACTGGCAAGCAAAGAATCTCTGTTTCTGTGGAAACTTTAACATGACAAATGTTGATGAGATCTTTGAGAAACTGACGCTTCAAGGACAATGCCCTCGTATCTATAGTGATACGTATATCATGCTTGAACTCATGGGGCACAGGCTTGATAGAGAAGTAGAAAGGAACTTTGTTGAGGCTCAAAAACTGAATCTTTCCAATAAAGATATCACACGATATATTGAGGATCATGTCAAAATGGAGAATGTCTTAAAAACGACAATGCCTGATTTTGATGGAGGATATGTTGTTTGTGGTGTGACAGGAAGTGGGGAAATGTTCTCTATGCGTGACCCTTGGGGAATCCGACCTGCATTTTATTATAAAGATGATGAAATCGTTGCATTGGCCAGTGAACGCCCTGTTTTACAGACAACCTTTGATCTTGACTATGAGGAAATAAAGGAATTGGAGCCAGGTATGGCTTTGATGGTTAAACGAAATGGTGAATGTTCGATTAAAAGAATCCTTGAACCGCGAGGAGAATCTGCTTGTTCTTTTGAGCGAATCTACTTCAGTAGAGGTTCTGATCGGGATATTTATAATGAGCGAAAGAAGCTTGGTGAGCAATTGACTGAACCTATATTGAAGGCTGTTGACTATGATACTAACCATACAGTATTTTCATATATCCCTAACACTGCAGAGGTTGCATATTATGGTATGCTTGATGGATTTACGCGATATCTAAGTGAACAGAAGATTAAGAAGATAGAAGCGTTGGATCATAGGCCTACACATGAAGAACTTGTTGATATCATGCATGAGTATGTTCGCTCAGAAAAGGTGGCATGGAAAGATATTAAACTCCGCACGTTTATTACAGAAGGTAATAGCAGAAACGATTTAGCCAGCCATGTATATGATATTACTTATGGTAGTATTGAAGCCGGACAAGACAATCTTGTCATTATAGATGATAGCATAGTTAGAGGAACTACACTAAAGAAGAGCATCTTAAGAATACTTGATCGGCTTCATCCTAAGAAGATGGTGATGGTAAGTAGTGCACCACAGATACGTTATCCGGACTATTATGGTATAGATATGCCTTGCCTTGAAGAGTTTTGTGTGTTCCGTGCGACTATCGCTTTATTGAAAGAACGCCATCTGGAGAGTGTTATACATGATACTTATAAGGCTTGTCAAAAAGAGTTGTTGAAACCTAAATCGATGATGGTTAATCAGGTTCGTGCGATATATGAGCCATTCACTGTAGAAGAAATCAATGCTAAAATCATTGAAATGTTACGGCCAGAAGGCGTAACTACTCCGATAGAATTGGTTTATCAGAGTTTGGAAGGATTGCATAAGGCTATTCCTTTGCATAAGGGTGACTGGTATTTCACGGGACATTATCCAACTCCTGGAGGTACTAAACTCTGTAATCAGGCTTTCGTCAACTATTATGAGATGCATTTCTCTCGTTGATGAAGCTTAGATAATGATATAAATAATAATCTGTTTAAAGCTTATATAAAGGTATATAATGAGAAACGTAACTTTAGTCTTGAGTGATGGAAGTAAGTTCCATGGCAAAAGTTTTGGCTATGATGCCCCTGTTGCTGGTGAAGTGGTATTCAATACAGCAATGGTTGGTTATCCAGAAAGTTTGACTGACCCCTCTTATGCGGGCCAATTGATGGCGTTAACCTATCCTCTTGTAGGAAATTATGGGGTTCCTCCATTTACAATGGGAGCCAATGGAATTCCTACTTTCATGGAAAGCGATAAGATTTATGCTTCAGCAATCATTGTAAGTGACTACAGTAAAGACTATAGTCATTGGAATGCTGTGGAGAGTCTTGCTGATTGGTTGAAGCGTGAACACGTACCCGGTATAACGGGAATCGATACTCGTGAGTTGACTAAAGTATTGCGTGAACATGGTGTGATGATGGGAAAGATTATCTTTGATGATGAACCTGACAACATACCAGAAGCTGATTATGAAGGTGTAAACTTTGTAGACAGGGTCTCTTGCAAAGAGATTATTCGTTATAATGAAGGTGGTGGAAAGAAGGTTATATTGGTTGATTGTGGCGTAAAAGCCAATATTATTCGTAGTTTAATTAATCGTGGAATCGAAGTTATTAGGGTTCCCTGGAACTATGACTATACAAATATGGAATATGATGGTTTATTCCTTGCCAATGGACCAGGCGATCCTGATATGTGTTCGGATGCCGTTGAGATTATAAAGAAACAGATTAATCAAAGCACTAAGCCCATTTGTGGTATTTGTATGGGTAATCAATTGCTTTCAAAAGCTGCAGGTGCAGAGATTTATAAATTGAAATATGGACATAGAGGACATAATCAGCCTGTACGCTTGGTAGGTAGTGAGAAGTGTTTTATCACGAGTCAGAACCATGGATATGCGGTGAATGCTGCAACCTTAGATAAGGATTGGGAAGAGCTGTTCGTGAATATGAATGATGGTTCGAATGAAGGCATACGCCATAAGACAAATCCTTGGTTTACATGTCAATTCCATCCTGAGGCATGTTCTGGTCCAGTTGATACAGCTTTTATATTTGATGACTTTGTAAAAACTTTAAAGTAGAAAGACGATGAAAGACGAAAAGATAAAAAAAGTATTGCTTCTTGGCTCAGGAGCATTAAAGATTGGAGAGGCTGGAGAGTTTGATTATTCAGGCTCACAAGCCTTGAAAGCTCTTCGAGAAGAAGGCATAGAAACTGTACTTATTAATCCAAATATTGCAACAGTACAGACATCTGAAGGAGTGGCTGACCACATTTACTTCCTTCCTATACAGCCTTATTTCGTTGAACGAGTTATTCAAAAGGAGCAACCTGATGGTGTGTTACTCTCTTTTGGTGGTCAGACTGCTTTGAATTGTGGTGTTGAATTGGAGAAGACAGGTATCTTTGCAAAGTATGGGGTCAAAGTTTTGGGAACTCCAGTTGCCGCAATCATGAATACCGAAGACCGTGAACTGTTTGTTGAACAGTTGAATGAAATAGATGTAAAAACTATCAAAAGTGAAGCTTGTGAGAATGTAGAGGAGGCACGAAAGGCTGCATCTACACTTGGTTATCCTGTCATTGTGCGAGCCGCATACGCTTTAGGAGGACTTGGATCAGGCTTTGCAGATGATGAAGCTGAACTGAATAAGCTCTGTGAAAAGGCTTTTTCTTTCTCTCCACAAGTGCTTGTTGAAAAGAGTTTGAAAGGCTGGAAAGAGATTGAGTACGAAGTAGTTCGCGACTGTTATGACAATTGTGTCACTGTTTGTAATATGGAAAACTTCGATCCATTGGGTATTCATACAGGCGAAAGTATTGTAATTGCCCCTTCACAGACATTGACAAATAGCGAGTATCACAAGCTTCGTGCATTGTCAATCAAGATAGTTCGTCATATAGGTATTGTGGGAGAGTGTAATGTGCAGTATGCATTTGATCCCAAAAGTGAAGATTATCGTGTAATAGAAGTAAATGCGAGACTCTCTCGTTCGTCTGCACTTGCTTCAAAAGCAACGGGATATCCACTTGCCTTTGTTGCTGCAAAGTTAGGGCTTGGATATGGATTGTTTGAATTAAAGAATTCAGTTACGAAGACAACTAATGCTTTCTTTGAGCCTGCACTCGACTATGTGGTTTGCAAAATTCCTCGTTGGGATCTTTCAAAATTCCATGGTGTCGACAAAGAATTAGGCTCAAGTATGAAGTCTGTAGGTGAGGTTATGGCGATAGGGCGTAACTTTGAAGAGGCTATTCAGAAAGGTCTTCGCATGATAGGGCAGGGGATGCATGGTTTTGTTGAGAACAAAGAATTAAAAATTAACGACCTTGATGCAGCACTCCGTGAGCCAACAGACAAACGTGTGTTTGTCATATCAAAGGCTATGCACAAAGACTATTCTGTAGAACAGATACATAATCTCACAAAGATTGATAAGTGGTTCTTAGAGAAGCTGAAGCATATCATCGATATTGATGAGGCTTTAAAGAAGCAAAATATAAATACTTTAGATCGTGATTTGCTGCGAGAAGCAAAGGTTTATGGCTTTACTGACTTCCAAATTGCACGTGCCATTGGCTTGGAAAATGAAATCGGTAACATGCATAAGGCAGCCCTTTTGGTTCGTAATAAACGCAAATTCTATGATATACTTCCAGTTGTAAAGCAAATAGATACGCTTGCAGCTGAGTATCCAGCACAGACGAATTACCTATATGTAACCTATGGAGGTGTGAAGAGTGATGTCGTGTTTGAGAATGATAAACGCTCTGTAATTGTGCTCGGTTCTGGAGCATATCGTATCGGTAGTTCAGTCGAATTTGACTGGTGTGGGGTGCAAGCTTTGAATACAATCCGTAAAGAAGGCTGGCGTTCTATCATGATTAACTACAATCCCGAGACTGTTTCTACAGACTATGATATGTGCGATCGTCTTTATTTTGATGAGCTTACATTCGAGCGAGTTATGGATATTATAGAGTTAGAGAATCCTCATGGTGTCGTTGTTAGTACGGGAGGCCAGATTCCAAACAACTTAGCGATGAAGTTAGATGCTCAAAATGTTCCTATTCTTGGTACGAAAGCACAGGATATTGATGGTGCAGAAGATCGTGCAAAGTTCTCTGCTATGCTGACTGAAAATGGTATTAATCAACCAGAATGGAGTGCTTTGACGAGTATGGAAGATATCGATGAGTTCATTAAACGAGTTGGATTCCCTGTTCTCGTGCGTCCTTCTTATGTCTTATCGGGTGCTGCCATGAATGTTTGTTCTAACGAAGAAGAACTTAAACGCTTCCTACAATTGGCAGCAAATGTAAGTGAAGATCATCCCGTTGTCGTTTCTAAATTCATTGAACACGCTAAGGAGATAGAGATGGATGCCGTTGCAAAGAACGGAGAGATACTCGCTTATGCTATCAGTGAGCATATAGAGTTTGCGGGAGTTCACTCGGGTGACGCCACGATTCAGTTCCCTCCACAGAAACTATACGTAGAAACAGTTAGACGCGTTAAGCGAATTAGTCGTCAGATTGCTAAGCAATTGCATATCAACGGACCATTCAACATCCAGTTCATGGCTCGCGATAATGATATACTTGTTATTGAATGTAACCTTCGTGCAAGTCGTTCATTCCCATTTGTAAGTAAGGTTTTGAAGATTAATCTTATTGAGTTGGCCACAAGAGTAATGTTAGGACTGCCTGTCGAAAAGCCAAATAAGAACTTATTTGACCTTGATTATGTTGGAATCAAAGCCAGCCAATTCTCATTTAATCGTTTACAGAAAGCGGATCCTGTATTGGGTGTTGACATGAGCTCTACGGGAGAAGTTGGCTGTTTGGCTGATGATACGAATGCTGCACTATTAAAGAGTATGTTAGCCGTAGGACAAAGAATTCCTAAAAAGACGATACTCCTTTCTACAGGTGGAGCAAAGCAGAAGGTGGAGATGCTTGATGCGGCGCGTCAACTGGTAGAAAATGGCTATGAACTCTATGCAACAGGAGGTACAAGTAAGTTCCTTGATGAAAACGGTATAAGCAATACACGAGCTTATTGGCCTTCTGAAGCAGGACAAACTCCCCAAGCTTTAGATTTGTTGCATGAGCATAAGATTGATATGGTGGTTAATATTCCTAAGAATCTTACTGTACATGAGTTGACAAATGGATACAAAGTGAGACGCGCGGCTATAGATCTTAATGTTCCATTAATCACGAATAGTCGTTTAGCCAGTGCCTTTATAAACGCTTTCTGCACATTAAAACTTGACGACATAGACATCAAGTCATGGAATGAATATTAAAAAATAACAACGAAAAGAGGCATTCTTGGGGTTCTGTTAGAACTTTGGGCGTGCCTTTTTCTTTATCAAATTTTAGAGTGAAGAAAAGTGTGTTATTTTGTTAACAATATTTTGCAGTTTGTAAATTACTAATAATCAGTAACTTAATAAAAAGTTACATACGGAGTAAAAAAAAGTAGTTAAAAGATGAATGTGAATTAAAAAAAATAGTTACCTTTGCATCGTTTTAATAAACAAATGATTGTTTTACAGATTTAAAAAGCAAAGAAAATGAAGAAATTAGTTTTAATGTTCGTAGCTATTGCAGCTATCTCTTTCGCATCATGTGGTGGTAACTCTAAACCAGCTGCAAACGCTGACTCTACTGCAGACTCTACTGCAGACTCAGCTATGGTAGATAGCGCTAACGCTGACTCAGCTGCTGCTGACTCAGTTGCTCCAGACTCTGTTAAGTAATTCAGAGTACGAACAGAAAAAGAGAGAAATTGGCCGCAGGACCTTGTCCTGCGGTTTTTTTTGTGCCTATAAGGCTGAACTATATCAGTCATCAGCCTGTTCTAATAGCTTCTACCGCGCTACAAGCAGTCGAGCCCATCCATGATAAGACAAAAAGGAAAAGTCGGTCTATGCTTTTCTACGCTATCGCTCTACCTCAACGTTAGCATACCTTCTATACTGCTTATCTATACACTCAGATAAAGCACGCCCTAACCACCTACCCTATCCAAACATGCTTTGGAACTGACAAGTCCACCGCTCACAGAAAGAAAAGCGAAAAGAAAAACACAGAAACAGCTTTGCAGTACAACACAACAAGCTCCTATTGTAAAGAGTTTTCAATCCTCTCCTTACCAGTACACGCCCTTCATAGTTGAAGAAGACGCTCTTCAACGTTGAAGAACATGCCCTCCTTGCACCAAGAACACGCCCTTCTTGCACCAAGAAGAGGCCTTTCTACTAACGACCTCACAACCCTCTGACATCATGCGACTTACGTCTACGACCTTCACGTGCGTTTCTTTTGTAGTTGTCTACAATCTTATCCCTTCTTTGTAAACATATTTCAATCCACAAAGAAAAATGTTTCCGAATACACATCAGTAGTCAGAGAAAACATCAACACTAAGCAATTTTCTACGATTAAGTACGTTTGCACTATAAAAGAGGTAGGGTTCTTTCCTCTCCTTTAGTCTGTTAAAAACAGCAAGCACACTTATTTTGAAGAAACTCATCGGTAAATTCGTAAAATATGAGACATCTTTTATATCCTTTCCTATTGTCAGTTCTGCTCATCGCATGCAGCAGGTACAACGGACCCGTTTATCCCCAAGCATTTACAGGCAATTGGGTAGGCGTGGAAAAGACAATCGTCGGTATGCCTCCAACGCTCGACGTGACCGACTCAACCGTAGCTTTCGACCCAGGGATGGGCGACACCTGCAGATGGTTTACCCGTTATCACTTTGCGAAAGACTCGCTTTTCTTAGTGTATAACGAGGAGGACACCGCCCGATGTAAGGTTATCGAACTACATGATAGTGTATTGGCTATCAAAGGACTACCATGGTATGAAAAGCAAACAGTAGCGTTCAGGCGGCAAAAGAGATAAGTAGCATCTCGAAGTTCATCTTATTCTCTGACGATAACTCCCTTATCCAAGTTGATAGTAAGCATCTTATGCTCCTTCCCAAAGTCCTTCAGATACTTGAATTTCACCCTATAGTCTTCACGAGTAATCCCAGTAACGCCCTTTTGATAGATGACACTATAATATGAAAATAAAGCAACATCCGCCATCAAAACACCCGCTTTCTTATAGCCTAAGTATTGCTGGAAATAAGAATCAAAGGGCAGATAACTGTCTTGATGACTATCGACATAACGCCTCACAAGGGTCTTAGCGAGTTCAAACTCCTTGTCGCTCAGTTGTTTCGGCGCCTCTGTTCGCCTCTTATCAAACAGCGAGTCACCATTAGCCGTTACTGCCTTCTCAGAAACAACATTGTATATTTTCTGTCCTTCTTCGTCCTTTGCGTAGACAGACACCGTGTCGTATGGAGAATGAACAGCCTCAGACTTCCTCGTCCTCATCGTACAAGAGAGAAGAAAGAAGCAAGAAAAGAGTATTAGAACCGTCTTCATACGTCACAATTACTTACTCTTCAAGGGAATATCCCCTACAAATATCCAAACCGAACCAGTCTTCTCATTCGCACTTTTCATTAATGGTGAGAAAATACTGTCAGCATTTTCTCTTGCGATAGGATACCGCTTATTCATAAACCAAACGGCATCCTTCGTGCGATAAAGATTCATTTTGATATAGGGTTTGTCTGATACATAATAGCCACCATATTCTTTCAAATCCTCATAATTGGGGAAGTCTTGCACCAAGATACCCAATGTCAGTCCCTGACCTGTTATGGTATGCGAGAGGACTCCATCGGTATATACCCATCCATGCAACAGTGTAAAGAACTTATTTCCGATACCTATTGGAGCCGTGTTGAAGTCATAATCCACACATTCCATGATGACTATGTCGTCCTTAAACTCCTTTAGATATTCCCTCTGGTCAGGGAAATGACCTGCTGCCACACCCGAATCCTTCGCCTCATCAGATTGCTTTGTCTTGCAGGCAAGCAATAGAAGCGAGAGAAAGAACAGTGTTAGGGCCGTTTGATATCTTCTCATACGCATCGTTATAGTATGTTTATAGTGTTCGTAAATAGCTGCTGTTAGCTGCGTCAAAGATACAAAAAGATTCCCAAACAACAAGGCTTTTTCACTGATTATCAGCCTAAAAACGAAAATCCTCCCCACCCAGAAGAGTGAAGAGGACGATGTCGTATTGTATTCTGAACTTACAATGCGGTGAAAGCAGCTACAAAACCAAAGATGATACCTGGCGTGTTAGCAATTGCCAAAGGCCAATCACGCTTCTCCTTGAACAATCCGTATGCGACCCACAAGGTACAGTTTACACCTGCCATAAATGGCTGAATGAAAGTTCCCTTCTGCCCCGCTAAGTTGTTTGCTATCTGTGGGATGTAGAATACATACATCAATATAGATGTCACCATACCAACCCATCCCATAGAGGTGAAGAACTTTTCTTTTGTCATAGTTGTATTTATTAATTGTTATCTATAATCTTAACGACGCTTCAACAGTCTGATTAATCGTTATCTATCCTGTAAACCAGTGTTATCCTTACCAATGCAGAAAAGGATTAAAATCATCAACCAGGGTGTACCCAACAGACTAAAAAGAATCCATAAAGCAATGCTTCTGTTTCTCTTTCGTGCCATCATGGCAACAATAACATAGCCTATAATACTGAAAAAGCCAATGATAAGCATGGTACTGAGGGCGATTGTACCCCCTAATAACCTCGATGCCATGTCCTGTGCACCGTGATTATTGGCCGCAAAAGCCGACAACGCCATAAGCATTGACCCACTTGTTGCAAGTAATCGCTTTGTATCCATCCTATGTAACTTAGCTATCTTTTGCGCACAAAGGTAATCTTTTAAAGTCAGAAAACTATCCTTTGATGTATAAAAAGTATTTATTCGTATTATTAAAAGGAGCTTCTGTCTAATTAAAATACTTTTGTATGCTCTCCATCAGAGGTGTTAGTTCACGATTGAAGACCCTCCCGTGGCGGTCGACCATCTGTAGGGCATAGGCGATGAACAGCCTACGTTTAGCACGCGACATGGCCACATAGAACTTACGAGCATCCTCCTCATCCTGCTGCTTCGTCTTGTTGTAGGCGTTTGGATAGCGTCCGTCGGCAGCATCAAAGATGATAACATTATCAAACTCCAGTCCCTTGGCCTTGTGAACAGTCGTCACATAGACACGCTCAAGAATACTCTTACTATTACAGAAGTCGGCCTCTTTGAGTGTGTTAATATCCATCATGTACTGCGAAAGTTGTGGAGCAAGGGCGTTGGCCACCCCCTCACCCGTCAACATATCTATACGGAGATAACGAAGGACATAGTCTAATCGGGGAATGTCATTGACTAATCCATCGAGACGAAAGGCCTTATAGGCCGTTGAAAGCTCACTTACAAGGGCAAGCTCAGGGTCGACAGAGGGCTTATAGAGACGGTTGACGGCCGTTCGATAGCTTTCGCCATAATTGCTTCGGAGCACATTAACAAAGGGCTTCACCTTTGGGTGGTGGATAAAAGCCTCTTGGCTGGCCTGTTTCTCACGTGCCTTTTCAGCACAGAGGCGCACAAGACTGACCGTTGCCCGCACGTCGTCAATCGCCTGATGACTGTTGACACCCGTCAAGTGGAAGGTTTCGAGTAGGCTTTCCAACTTATAAGAATGAAGGCTTGGAGCCAGTAGTCTTATCAGTTTGAGCGAGTCGAAGCAACGAATAGAATGTGCTTGCATCGTGTCATTACAGTGACGTTGCAGATTGTTATCCAATATGTTATAGTCGTAGTTGGCGTTATGACCGAGGATAGGACTGGTACCGACGTAGGCAAGGAAGCGTTGTAGGGCATCAGCAGGAGAGAGCAGTTCGCCCTTGGCCAGCTTCTCATGGTAGATAGCATACATCGGGTTTTCCTTGTCACCGAGCTTGGGCAGAATCGGCTTATCGGTCTCTATGTAGAGGTCGAGCGGTTCGCCAACTACTTCCCCACCCTTTATTCGTATGGCCGCAACCTCTATGATGTCATCAGTAAACACATTCAAGCCCGTTGTTTCAGTATCGAAAACAACGATTTCGTCCTCGTTATAGGCACGAAGAAACTCTGCCGTGTAACAGCTTTCGGGGTAGAGAAGGAAATCGGAAGGCGTTAGTGCTAATTGTTTCAACCTCCAGTTAAATCGGCGAGCAAGGGCATGAGAAGGAAAGGCACGCACCCCCTTCATGATACGTGTCCATGCGATAGAGTTATGATCATTGGAGAGTACACTCAAATGTGCCAACAACAGCTTGACATCTGGTGTATCGAAGAGGTCGCGACCAGACACCTTAAAGTGGGTTAGGGCAGCCTCCGACATTGCTTCACTGATACGGTCGGCATCAGAATTAGAGCTGACGATGATGGCTGTACGCTCCTCGCTATTCTGTTCATAAAGGCGGAGAGCCTCAGCAGTAATATCCTTGTGTTCGGCTTCAATCGTACTGCTATGTATGATTCGTAGGTCGCCTAATGTGGCCTTCGTGTCGTTGTCGGAGAGAGGGAGTAGTTCGCGGTCTATCTTCAGTTGCTTTTCAGCATAGTCATTAAAGACGTCGAGGAGGTATTTTGGCGAACGGTGATTGCGCTGTAGATGGTGGATATTACCCTTACAGCGCATCTTCAAGAGGGTTAACGTCTCTACTTTCGCCCCCATAAAAGAAAAGATAGCCTGCTGCTCGTCGCCTAAGTACATCACCATCGGATTGTCCTTTGCCGTTAGAAGGTCGATGATAGCAAGCTGCATACCGTTAAGATCCTGCACTTCATCGACCTGTGTCCATGGATAACGCTTACAGTTTGGGTCAGAACGATAGATGTCGTAAGTATAGAGGAGCAAGTCCTCGAAATCGAAAAGGTGGTTCTCTTCTTTATAACGGGCGTAACAACCAGCGTAATACATCTTCCATAGCAGTACACGAATCCTATCGGCTAACTTTGCGTCAAGCCCAGGTGCATTCGCTTCGTCCATGTATTCCTGTGCATGACGATAGATATTCACCACGGCCTGTTCGTTATAATCAATCTTCTGTGAGCCACAGATGTGTTTTATCGCTTCTCTATCACCATCTGTAAAGCTCTCAGGATGGAGGTAATACTTCCATGGGTGGTGGTGTTCTAACTGATAGATGAAATGCTGAAAGAAGATGATTGTCTGATAGCCTTTGTACCTATTGAAGTCTCTTGTTACTCCTTCCTCATCCTCGTTGCGATAGTCTGCAATGATGCTCACAGCCTCTTCGTCGTCAATAATAGCCGAGTCGGCTGGTATACGACCCTGTTCAAAGAGGAACTTAGAGCAGAAACGATGCACATTACCTACCATCAACTCAGAGAAATCACCTCCTACTACCTTTTGGATACGGTTGATCATCTCTCTCGCAGCACGGTTTGTGAACGTAAGACAGAGCATATCCTCATACTTAACACCCCTTTCTCGTGCATACCTCACCCTCTCTGCAAGAATATGAGTCTTACCACATCCTGGCGACGCAAGCACAAGGTGATAGCCCTGACTTGCCTCTACAACAGGTATCTGATACTGGTCTAAACTGGGTGTGTAACTGTTTTCTTCCATAGATAGTATTCTTTATAGCAGTAGATGCTCCTCCTGCAAAAGTAAGAAAAAGATTGGAAATAACTCGTTATCAGCCTAAAAGAATGAAAAGAAAGTTGTAACTTTGTGCGTAGATACTTTATGTTACATAACATAAAGCGTCATCTACAGATTTAAGATATAATAGACGACTAATATAATTAACAGTAAACTATGCAGGACTTTGCGGCAATTGACTTTGAAACAGCTAACTTTGAGCGATGTAGTGTATGCTCGGTAGGAGTAGTGATAGTAAGGGATGGAGAGTTTGTTGACTCTTTCTATTCGCTTATACAGCCTGAACCGAATTATTATCAATGGCGATGTACGCAGGTGCATGGGCTCACCTGTGCCGATACTGACGGTGCACCGGTATTCAGCGAGGTGTGGGAACAGATCGAGCCGAAGATAGAAGGCCTGCCACTTGTTGCCCATAACGCATCTTTCGATAGGTCTTGTCTGATGGCATCGTTCCATACCTACCAGATGGATTACCCTGATTATGAGTTCTTCGACACGCTGAAAGCAGCCCGACATCATTTCCCTCACCTCCCCAACCATCAGTTGCATACGGTCTCTTCAGCCTGTGGCTTTGAGCTAATCCACCATCATCACGCCCTTGCCGACGCTGAGGCTTGTGCGTGGATAGCACGAGAGATATTGTAGGGTGGTAGGTGTTGAGTGTTAGGTGATGATGAATAGATGATGAGAGGTAGTGGGTGTTGAGTGTTAGGTGATGATGATATGCTGCATGAGAGGTATTGGTGGTAATTTTGATAAGCTTTTTCACAAGGGTTGGATTTCGTTGTCTTTCTATATAAAAGATAACTGTAATAATCCGCCCAAGCCTCATATTGGTTTCTGACTGAGCCAATGGGCCATCTTAATGATACTTTTGACCATAATTCTCATCCCATCTCTTTTGCCTACAAGGGCATAGCGAACGCTATCTATCAGTCTTTCAAGTGGTTTTGACAGATGTCAGTAATATAAATGAGAACCTGCAAGCCTTGCAGAAATTTGGCTCTTTTTTATTTAATTCATACCTTTGTAAACATAATCAAGTGCAACATAAATAACGATGACAGAAGAGTATATCCCTATTGATTTCGATATTCCAGAGGACAAGACACAGCGTCTTATTAAAGTGATTGGCGTTGGTGGTGGCGGTTGTAATGCTGTTAAGAACATGTATAACGAAGGTATTAGCAGCGTCTCCTTTGCTATCTGTAACACTGATAGTCAGTCGCTGGTTCACTCTAACGTACCTGTCAAGATTCTGTTAGGTACAGGACTGGGGGCAGGAGGAGTACCTGAAAAGGGTAAGTCGGAGGCTGAACAGAATATTGAAGATATAAAACGACTATTGAGCGACGGCACGAAGATGGTCTTTGTGACAGCTGGTATGGGTGGCGGAACAGGGACGGGTGCGGGCCCTGTCGTGGCTGGTGTGGCTAAATCGATGGGTATTCTTACTATCGGTATAGTAACTATTCCATTCTACTTCGAGAAGAAACGCAAGATTATCAAGGCTATCAAAGGGGTCGAACAGATGCGTAAGAATGTGGACGCCTTGCTGATTATCAATAATGAACGGCTTTGCGATGTCTACAGCGACTCACCTCTTCCTATCAAAGAGGCCTTTAAGCGTGCCGATAACATCCTACTGAATGCTACGAAAAGTATCTCAGAACTGATCACAGTGGAGGGTGACATCAACCTTGACTTCCGTGATGTTGAGAACACCTTACGCAGTGGTGGCAGTGCTATCATGGCTATGGGGCGTGCAAAAGGGGAACATCGTGTGGAGAATGCCATTGTGAGTGCACTCGACTCTCCCCTCCTCTATGGCAGTGACATCAGTCAGGCTAAGCGCATACTATTCAATATCTACACCAGTAACGATAAACCTTTACTTGTCGAAGAGATGAACGAGATAGACGCTTTCATGGACACTCTCGATGTGAATATAGACGTTATTTGGGGCACAAGTACCGATGACAGCTTGGGTGAGGACGCTAAGGTGACAATTCTCGCTACTGGTCTTGATAAGAGTAACGTACATGAAGCGGACGAGCAGACCGAAGAGATGAGCGAACACTATGATGAGATTATCAACAAACTGTACAAACCTGTGAGGCGTAAACCTGCTGTTGCTGAAGAGACAACAGTTCCTCCTACGATAAAGGAGGAACCCATTGAGCCAAAAGAGGCCGAACCTGAATTTATCGTAGAACCAACGATAGTACCTGAACCTGCGGTAAAGGTGGTCAGTCCAGAGCCTGAACCAGTAGCGCAGGAACCATCTGGTCGACTGTCATTCTTAGACAGGTTGAAGGCTCGTATGCGTCAGCTGACATCAGAAATGCTTGAAGGAGGGGAGGAGTAGGCTTATGTCTGACCCAATCATGCAAACACCCGAACAGTTAGCCGACATTGTGCAGCATGCAAGTCAACGGCTGATTGGCTTGGGTCGTTACGACCTTCTCTTGAAAAGCTTAGGTGGCTCAGCGGTCATCGAGGAGCTGCGCATAGAATTAGCAAAGAGTCGGCTGTCTCCTCTTGTCATCACTTCCGACTATCGTTTCCTGTTACCTGAGATGGAGAAAGAGGTCGAGTTGACCCCAGTACATAAGGCTGTGTATCTCTTCTTCCTACATCATCCAGAGGGAATAGAGCTGAAACGGCTATCAGAACACCGACAAGAGCTATTAGAACTGTACTGTAAAACAGCCCGACTGTCTGACAATGAGAAGATTGAAGAGAGTATCGACCATCTTATCAATCCGCTTGATAATGCCATCAACGAGAAGTGTTCGCGCATCAAAAAGGCCTTTTGTGATGTTATGGACGAGTATCTTGCAAGCTACTATATCGTCAGTAGCCATCGGAAACGGCAGCTCTCTAATTCTAATCGCATCTGGTATCAGCGCTTGAAGATTATTACACTCCCACGAGAGTTAGTTGTTTGGAAAAAGTAAGTAGTATTAGATGGTGGGTAATAAATATAAAAGACATTGTCAATACGAACGCTATATAACATTAGACATAGGCTACACTCTGTAAGTGGAGGACATCTAACTGCTTAACTATGTCCATTATCTGTAATCGCTCTTTACACTGTACATATAGAAAAAGAAAATGGATGTTGATGAATAGCGTAAAACATCATCAACACCCATTACCTATTATCAAAACTCTATATAGTCTTTACTTTTACAGCGTATAACTCAAAGATGTCAAGTATAGAAAGGGCAAATCATCAACACCCATTATTCATCACCCAACACCTAAGTGCCCATCAACACTTAACACCTTTCACCCAACACTACGCTCCCTCAAACTCGCGAAGGAAGCGAGTATCGTTCTCAGAGAAGAGGCGGAGATCGCTTACACGGTACTTGAGGTTAGCAATACGCTCAACACCCATACCGAAGGCATAACCTGTATATACGCTTGAATCAATAC
>ERZ651108.279-NODE-279-length-26507-cov-11.981325_pt1 | contig 26507 bp, 18 predicted proteins | sample MGYA00512173_ERZ651108 | MGnify/ENA metagenome assembly ERZ651108 | reverse complement strand
ATTATTTCCTGTCTTTTGAAGGTGTTTATCCCCGTTGTGATAATAAAGCCGTTTTCGACTGATTTTGGAGATGCAATTGGATGAAAAGTTGCCTTACATGCTTTTGCTCCGCAAATCATCAAATGAACCGTATGGTTATGGTTATTACAGAAGACAGCGATTTAATTACCGTTACCCCATAAGGGGACGGAAACTCTGATTCTTTCTTTCATTTTGTCCTCCTTCTTGGCACTGATTTAATTACCGTTACCCCATAAGGGGACGGAAACAAACGCACTTTGTGACCCGTATATTTCAGTAATTCTAGATTTAATTACCGTTACCCCATAAGGGGACGGAAACTTTAATGATACTGCACATGATGTAAAGAATTTTAAGATTTAATTACCGTTACCCCATAAGGGGACGGAAACTTAAAAAAAAGTTTAATAAAACAATATTTAATTAAGATTTAATTACCGTTACCCCATAAGGGGACGGAAACTTAAAAAAAAGTTTAATAAAACAATATATAATTAAGATTTAATTACCGTTACCCCATAAGGGGACGGAAACTTTGTTTTCACATTATTAGGCCTCCTCGTCATCGTGATTTAATTACCGTTACCCCATAAGGGGACGGAAACTGTCGTAAAACTTTCAATCATATAATCGAAAGTCTGATTTAATTACCGTTACCCCATAAGGGGACGGAAACGCTAATTCAATAATATAGTCGTCGTCTACGTTTTCGATTTAATTACCGTTACCCCATAAGGGGACGGAAACTGAGTTAAGATCTTGTTTAAGGATAATATTTCCATTATGATTTAATTACCGTTACCCCATAAGGGGACGGAAACTATGTAGTCATTTAAATCTCCTCCTTCTGGGATATGATTTAATTACCGTTACCCCATAAGGGGACGGAAACTCAATAGTTATAGGCGTATAGTCTACCTCAGTGTAGGATTTAATTACCGTTACCCCATAAGGGGACGGAAACTCTAACAGGTTTTTCATAATAAATCTCCTCTCTGCGATTTAATTACCGTTACCCCATAAGGGGACGGAAACTAGCGGACTGAAAATAATAAATTAAACTGGGAACCGATTTAATTACCGTTACCCCATAAGGGGACGGAAACTCTACCTTTTTCATTATAGATCTTCTCCTTCTGGAACGATTTAATTACCGTTACCCCATAAGGGGACGGAAACAATGCGCTGTCCGGGTCGTTGAGTTCATCCCCGACGGATTTAATTACCGTTACCCCATAAGGGGACGGAAACGAAAAAACTTTCGTTAAAGCCTTAGAGCATTTATACGATTTAATTACCGTTACCCCATAAGGGGACGGAAACAGATAGTTGCTTCACTTTCAATATCGCTATAGACGATTTAATTACCGTTACCCCATAAGGGGACGGAAACAGTAACAACCAAAGCCCCATCCCGATATATGTTTAGATTTAATTACCGTTACCCCATAAGGGGACGGAAACAGACAGAATTTATGGTTGAAAAAGATGTTTATTTCAAGATTTAATTACCGTTACCCCATAAGGGGACGGAAACTCACAATTAAGGATAGATAATATAGCTTGAACTTCTGATTTAATTACCGTTACCCCATAAGGGGACGGAAACTAACGCTGTCCGCTCGCTTTCGGCCCTGGCCTGTGCCTGATTTAATTACCGTTACCCCATAAGGGGACGGAAACATGTAACCTCTTCGTTGTTAAATCCCTTATATGTAAGATTTAATTACCGTTACCCCATAAGGGGACGGAAACTTGACGGGAAACGCTTTGGAAAACGCTAAAAACCAAGATTTAATTACCGTTACCCCATAAGGGGACGGAAACTTTCTCGTACTACTGAGTAAAAAAAGACTTTTTGCCGGATTTAATTACCGTTACCCCATAAGGGGACGGAAACTGAAGTGCAGATTGATATAGAATCTGGTGTTTCTTAGATTTAATTACCGTTACCCCATAAGGGGACGGAAACACGCCGTGATACTTACTGTATATCTAACTCTTTCTTTGATTTAATTACCGTTACCCCATAAGGGGACGGAAACGCATTTTCGCTGCACATACTGCCATGAGTACTCATGATTTAATTACCGTTACCCCATAAGGGGACGGAAACTTAAAGATATTCAGATATTTACTTGTCGTGTTACGATTTAATTACCGTTACCCCATAAGGGGACGGAAACAAAACATGGTTGAAACGTTTGTCTATTTGTCTTTTTGTGATTTAATTACCGTTACCCCGTAAGGGGACAGAAACTTGAATAATCGGTTCTGTCCGATATCGATTCCGTTCTGATTTAATTACCGTTACCCCGTAAGGGGACGGAAACTATAATATATTATTATGAAAGCGGAATTTTACAAACAGATTTAATTACCGTTACCCCGTAAGGGGACGGAAACGTCTAAACTTGTATTATCCCACAGATGTCTTTCAGATTTAATTACCGTTACCCCGTAAGGGGACGGAAACGTTGCTCCGAATAACTCAACGGCGGTAATAGTACCGATTTAATTACCGTTACCCCGTAAGGGGACGGAAACATGATAATTCCAAGTCATATTCACCCCAGGAACTCCTGAGATTTAATTACCGTTACCCCGTAAGGGGACGGAAACTTTTCTTCCGAATAGATCGGACCATCGGGATTAACGAGGTCGATTTAATTACCGTTACCCCGTAAGGGGACGGAAACTCTCATCTCATCAATAGAGATGAAATCTTCAGGATTTCTGATTTAATTACCGTTACCCCGTAAGGGGACGAAGAACGACTGTAATGGAGTGGCGGAATTAACTTATCGATTGTATGGTTAGGTTGTTTTTAGTATGCAAAAAGGAGCAATGCTGTAATTCATAATTCGAGATTGGGAGTAGAGTACTAACCAAAATTTCCATGCGTGGAGAAAGCTTTAGTTGGCTGCGCATATGAATGGCAGTGATACTAATGAAATTTTGATTGACGAGTGTAATGATTTCGACAAAAATGCCGTAACGATATTTTCGTTACGGCATTTTTTTATTCCATATTAAAAAATGAGACATATAGATAATGAGGAAGCAGAGGCTTTGTTAAAAAGCACTTTTTTAGGCTAGAAAAAAGTACGTTATATTAAAAAAATATTACAATTTAAAGTAATAATTTGATATATTAGTAAATAGAAAAGAGAAATAGTGTTTTATTGAAAGCCATATTAAAAGATATGTTATTTATTAAATTAGTAATTATATTTCGAAGCATAAGTTAATTATGTAACACCTTAATAATAGACCTAATAAAATGTATTTTGTATTAAGGGGGAAATAATATGATCGACCGTAATATTTATAACGAGATGATTAATATCATGTCAGACATTGCCTCTCATTACTCAGAAGAGGATTTTGAAAAGGATATAAAACAGATTGTAGAGATTCGAGACCAATTTGATGTTAAGTTAATTGTTGGCGGACATTTCAGTGCAGGAAAAAGTTCTTTGTTGAATGCTTTGATAAAGAGACCGGGCTTTCTTAAAGAAGCTCAAGAGCCGAAAACAGCCATAGCAGCAGAAATAACTTATAGCGAAAATGAGTCTGCAATTGCATATAGGAATGATGGGGAACAAGAAACTCTTTGTCAGGATAAAGACTACCTTTCCAGTCAATACCATCATTTAGAGTATCGGCTTTTTTCACCGGAACTGAAAGAAATATCAGACTATACTATTGTTGATACACCTGGGTTTGATGTAGGGCTTGAGGCTCATGCAAAAGCATTAGCGAACTATATAGGTAGAGGCTCTGCATATATTGTAGTTGTAGACCAAGAAAAAGGCGGCATAGATCAGGCTACTTTGGAATTTGTTCGCGAAATATCTAACTACAGTGACCAGATAGTAGTACTGATCAATAAATGCGATAAGATTATTGATGAGGATGTAAAAAAAGTAGTGGGTGCAGCAGAGTCAACCTTGAGGGCTAATGGATTTAACTATAAAGTTTATTCTGTTTCGAAGCAGGATGAGGATATATCTGACAGATGTATTTCAATTATTTCAGGGCTTAATGCTCAATCTACGTTCAATAAAGTGCTTTTAAAGCAAATTAAACTAGAGTTAGATTGTATGGAGAACGTATTGTCTTCTCTTGAGAAGCGAATTTATTTAGATACATTTGACTTGGATAAAGAAATTACCATGTATGGTTTAATGGAAAAAAGGGTATTGCAGGCTTTTGAAGTCAAAAAGAGAGATGCATACAATGAATTGGATAATACTGTGCAGGGGGTATGTGGAGAAATTAGGCGGGCTCTGATTGCCCGTGCCGATGATGTTGTAGGGGCACTATTGAATAATAACCAAAGTGCAGTTGATGCCATTATTATTGAGACAATTCGTCCTATATTGGTATCCTCTATGAGAGATATTAGTCATAATCAAGTAGAAGAATTTGTAAACAGTCTTGATTTTACGGGAGTTGTTAGTGATATAGAAGATATAGATTTAACTGCTATTACAGTCAATCTTGCGGATAAAATAAAGACCCTTATTGAACAGCATTCAGGACGATTTAAACGGGTTGCTGATAATAAAAGCCTACTCCAAAGTGGAACCGTGTATAGAGCTGTTGCTGGGATAGGAGCGATGGCTACCAATATAATTCATCCGTGGCTGGAGATTGTCGTTATACTATTGCCGGATATTTCAGACTTACTGCGGGGGCTGTTTGGCGAGAGTCGGGAGGAAAAGGCTAAGGATGAATATATAAGTAAAGTTATTCCGCAGCTTATGAATAAACTTTATCCTAAGGTGAAGGGAAGCATAGAAGTAACGATAAACTTAGTATTGGAAGAATATAAAAAAATGCTACAAGCAAAGTTAGAATCAATAAGGAATAATCTGGGTGCAGCACAGACAAAAAAGAGACAGAAAACGGAAGACTTTGAAACATATAAAAAGACTATAGTTGATGATTTAACTGACATTAGAAAGATTATTTGTGAGTTGAGGTGAGATTATGGCAATTAATTTGAAACGCTTAAACGAGTATATAAGAGAAACTGAAATAGTGATTAATATTTTAAAAAAAAACCAGGATTTGTTTGCTCAAGATAAGCTTATTGAGTTCAAGCAGAACACGACAGATTTAATGAATAAGACTGAAGTGCTCATGAAAGATTCGCGAAAACTGAGTATAGGGGTTATCGGATCTGTCAAGGCCGGTAAATCATCATTTTTAAATTCGTGTATTTTTAAAGGAGCAGCCTACTTACCGAAAGCGGCAACGCCGATGACTGCCGTGTTGACAAAAATTACCTACTCTAATAAACCGAAGGGGATTATTCATTTTTATACGGAAGAAGACTGGGAAACTATTAAGGAACTTTCTGTACGATACGATGAAGGTTTGGAAAAAGAATATAGTCAATATAAAGAACGGAATAAAAAAAAGCGTCGCCAAGAGATGGGGTACATGACTGATGGAACAATCAGTGACGGCGGTATGAGCAAAGAGGATTTTGAAAAAACCTATAAATGTAAGAGTGAAAATCAGCGCGGAGCTAAAGAGTTAATACGAATGGCGAAAGATCCCATGTTAATGAAGCAGTTAGGAAAGACCCAAGAGATTGAAGGAGATATTATTCTCCAAATGGAAGATTATGTTGGAGCAAAGGGGCGCTATACGCCAATTGTCAGTTATGTGGAACTTCAAGTTGATGATAAGTATATGGAAGATATTGAAATAGTAGACACACCGGGATTAAATGATCCTGTCGTTTCACGAGGGATTCGCACAAAACGATTCTTAACAGATTGTGACGTAGTTCTATTACTTTCTCCTTGCAGTCAATTTATGAATGCAGGGACTATTAACTTAATGGTAAATACGTTACCCAACGCTGGCATTAAAGAAGTTTTAGTTGTTGGCAGTAAACTTGATTCAGGCATATTGAATGAAAGTGGAAACAGCTTTAAGGCAGCGTATTTGAAATCGTTAGCCAGCTATAGAAAACAGTTTAGTAACAGCTTAAGAGACGTACAACGGTTAGGCCGGCATATGGATAGATTAAATAAAATTCGAGATGGCAAACTTTTGTTTACCTCTTCCATGTGTGATGTTATTAACCGTAAGTTACAAAAAGGACAAAAGTTAGCGGATAATGAAGAATTCACCTATAAAAATTTATGTAAATACGAGGATTTTGAAGATCGATATCTAGTAAGTCTAGGTGGCATGGAGAACGTTAAAAAAGCTTTAAATGAAGTGTTGGAAAGAAAAAGAGAAATTGTTGAAGCTCGAGATAAAGAATTGCTGGAACGCACAAGCATCGGTCATCTTCAAGTATTGGAAAAAATACTTCAGGAAGTGTATTCGAGTAAGACGCTGCTCAGAACTGCGTCATCTGAGGAGTTAAAACAAAGGGTTGATATCATAAAAAGCTGTATAGCCCAATCTAGAAGTAAGCTGATGAATACTTTTGAAATTGCGGCAGCTAAGTGTGATGCCAGAATACAAGAAATTCGTCCTCAATTGATGAATCAGATACAGGGTCACCAAAATATAGATGTTACGCATCATTCTCAAACTAAACACGTTACACAAAGCAGCGGGCTTTTCGGGTTGGTAAAAAAAACGCATGAATATGAGGAAATACATAATAGTGCAAACACGGCGAGTGTCATTAATAACATTACTCAGTATGCGGCTGAATGTCATAAGTATGTAAATAGTGAATTCAAAAATATTTTTAATAAGGAAGAATTTTCTCGACAGATAAAAGAAATTGTACTATTTGCATTTCAAGAAAGCAAAGTTAGCTTTAGTGAAGATGATGTTTTATTGCCTTTGCAAAGTATTTTGGAAAGGATTGTAATTCCTCACATAACCATTGATTTTGCCGAGTATATTGATGAAGTGGAGACTCGTTTTTCACGTGGGGTTGCGGAAGATTCGGAAATACACGAATTAAATGCTTTGCAAATGAGATTGCTGAAGAAAATTGAGAACGAGTTTACTGAGCAATTGCTGATGGCTTTGGAGGAAATTGATAGGACGCTTAACCAATTGTCTGTGAAATTTGCCGATCAAATTGAGACTGATTTATGCGCAGAGTTAGAAAAGTTGAATAAGCAGGTAGGTGAAAAAAATCGTTATATAAAGAAATACTGTAATTTTGAGGATGTCATAAAGAAGCTAAAGGGTAGAATCGCGCCCTTTATATAAGCAACAATGGTAATATGCAGTGGTTTGGAACTAGTAGCATTAATATTTGTTTGAGAGGGGGAGTTGCATGGCTTTCCGTATTGATGAAGAGAGTGCAATGGACTTGGAAGCAGAATTAAAAAAACAACCGGTCCCAGAGGAGGGGAATCGATATATTGATGATGCAGATGCAGCTGTAGAATTAATAGCTCAGCTAATAAAAAATGGGCAAAGGAAGTCTGACTTTTTTCAGAAAGAAGTAGAGCGAGAGGTAAATACAATATTTTCTTTATTTACTGAAGTATCAATTGAAAATAAATTGGTCTTTTATGAACGTCTTATGGAATTGGCGGCTAAGCTTTCGGAAATACAAAAAGTTAGGAAGATACAGAATAAAGCCGTAGTCAGCTTTGGCGGGAAAGTGAGTGCCGGCAAATCTCGATTTATTAATGCTATATCCGGCATCGGAGATACATTACCTATTGGCCAAGAGACGACGACTGCAATACAGACATATATTATTAAGGCTGATGTGAATGCAATTTCTGTAAACAGTATTGATGGTTATACGCTGAAGATATCTCCTGAAGGTTTGAATGCAATGGCACATGAGTTTAAGGATGTTTATGGCTTTGGATTGGCTTCTTTTGTGGATAGTATTATTGTCGAGTCTAAAAATTATACCTTACCAAGTGGAATCGCATTGTTGGATACGCCTGGATATACGAAGTATGATTTTGAGAGTAATTCTAAGCGAGTTATTTCTGATCGGGAGCGGGCTTATAGTCAGATTAGTGCTTCCGACTATCTGATATGGCTTGTGGACATTGAGAGTGGCACTATTATGGAAGATGATATTCAATTTATGGAATCTCTTCATCTAAAGACTCCCGTTCTTATTGTATTTACGAAAGCTGATTTGAAAGAAGATAAAGAAATCGCCCAAATCATTGATAGCGCTCAGGAAACTATGACCCAATCATCTGTAGAATTTTTTGGAATAACGGCATATTCGGCTAGCATGAGAGAAGAAGTTAATGGTGATAAGATTGATAAATTTTTCGAATTGGCATTAACTAATAATGTAAAAACTAATGACATTTTAAAGGCTTTTGATGGCATAGAGAAAAATATGCGAAAAGAAATTGAAAAAATGATTAATGAGAATAAAAAAAGCTCACGATCTCTATTTGCATATATTTCTAGAACTGATAGGATTATGGACATTCGTACCCTTACATCTATATGGGGGGAAAAAAACCAAGCCGGTTTTGAGTTAAATGGATTGCTTAGGAGATATGGTGAGAGAATGGAAGCGTTGAGAACTCGGTTTAAAACAGTTTTGGGCGCGGGGGATTTATCCAATGATTAGTGCAGCAGAGTATTTGAAAGTTTTGGGTAAAGTAATGCGTAGTAAAGGAGTAAAAACTGTCGAGCTTGATCGAGAAGAATATAATAAATTATATTATTTGCTTCATGATGAGTTTTATGTGGAGCTACGTAAATCATCGTACCCGTATGTAGCGGATAGTGCACGGAAATATGAAGAATTGATGTCAGAGCTGGAGTCATTGTATTGTTGCCCTGAAATTATAGGAAAAAAATGTGTGCTTATTTCTATGTATTGCACAACAGGTATTTTTGATATAGGTAAAGATATATTTCTAAATGGCAGGCTGACAAAGCAAATGAAGAATCTTTTTACGCAGATTCCACTGATTATCGTAGACTCCCCAAAAGAGGATGAAGTAGATATAATTAATTATGCTAATGAAAGAATCTCTTTGTCGGTGAGAGAGCTGAGGCTCTTAGTTATAGAAAGCAATAAGCGGAAAATTGCATTAAATAAAATTATTCAATACGTTATAATCAAAACTCAAATACTCGATCCTGATTTGTGTATTGTCTCTGACAATATTTATGGGAAATGTAACAATCTGTTTTTACGATCAATATCACAACGGATTATGATACTTGATTCGAAAAGAATAAAGCGTATAGATAAGCGGCATTTAATGCAGGTTTCCGCATTGATGGTGGCTGATGAAATCGCCTCTTCGGTGAGAAATAAGAGTTGTTTTAGGGGAATTCCCGTTATTAGCTTTAATGAACTGATAGATTATATTACGCATGAGACATACCTTACTTTATATGGTATTTGGGAAGCGTTTGCTGCGGTAGCAACACAAATAGTAGGTTATTATCGCAATCAACACAAACAGGTCAAGGCTTTGCTGCAAGCGGTTACCGGTGATATTGTTCGATTGGATGGTGATAAGGAACTGACATTGCGGCTAGTTCGTAAGGAAGGCGAAGAAAGACTTGCAAGATTGGATTTTGAGTTAAAAAAAATAGAGCATTCTTTGGAAAAAATAGATACGTCCGTTGTAAATATTTGCAATAGATTCGGAGAAAAGTGTATTACAGGAAAACATATTCCACGCTATGTGTGGGATGATATTTTTACGGCTTTGTTTTGTTGTCAAAATTTTGACAATGGGATGGGTAAAAAAATATTGAATCGTATACAGTCACTAGGATATGGTAATTATAAAATGGTCCTAGATTATATACAATCATTACAAGGAAAACAAGTAGCTCGAAGTGCTATAGAGATTGAGTCTGACTCTTGGGAAAAAGCAAGAATGTTAGTGGCGTTATTGGATTTTGAAGATATACCCAAAGTGCTTTTGGAAAAATATGTGAAAGTATTAGGATGGAAATGTAGGACCGGGAAAGAATTTTATGCAAAGGCGCTTGTAACTGACGATAAACATAAAAGTTTTTTACTACAAAAAAGCTTAAAGAATGGATATGCGAAAGCGGGATTGACGTTATTGGACCGATACAAAAATGGAGATAAGTTTGTCAATTTACTTGCACTTGTTAATTCATTGGTTCCTGAAGCCTGTATGTTGCTTGGTAAACAAAAGATGCAAAAGCACTTTGGTCAAGAACGCCATGTTGATTTATCGAATGAAGCATTCACATACTATAAAATTGCTGCGGCCCAGGGGAGCTTACTAGCTATTGGAGAAATTGTTGACGTTATATTTAAAAGCTGTTTTTCAACAGGAGAACAGGTAGTGAAAAACAAGCCGCCACATGTGGCTTATGGCGTACGGAAAAATAGACGCATGGGGCATAACCCGGAGACGATGATTAGATATGGGCATCTAGCTTGTCAGGCATGCCGATTTTTGATTAGAAAACTTTATAAAGTAGAGCATTATACTGAAGTCTTAGGCATTATTCTTTTTTCCTTAAAAGAAGATTTATCCGAATCACGGAGGTGCCTAGTGAGAGCACAGAGTGGACTTGCTTATTATTGTAAGGGCTATATGTATGAGTTTGGAGATGGCGGCGCAGCGAATTTGGAATTGGCAATCAAGAATTATGAGGAAGCAATGCGTCGAGGTTTTCTTAGCAAAGCCTGTGTGAGGCTTGATAAATGCCGTTTAGAAAAAGACCAATACATACATAAACAAAAAAGTAATGATGTCTATCAGGCGGATTCGGACTATGAGGTAATTAGCCGTGAAGTGTCTGTAGAAGTTGATGATGGATGCTTGGCTCCGGGGACACAGATTTTAATGGCAGATGAAACTTGTCAACCTGTTGAAAGTATTAAAATCGGTGATAAAGTTGTGGTATATAATCACTATCAAGGGCGTTTAACTATTGCATCTGTTATTGCCAATGTCCATGACATGGCAAATAAAAAAGAGTATGAAGTGATTAGTCTTCGGTTTGAAGATGAGCGATTAATTAACCTTGTACAGTCTCATGTTTTATTTGATATGACGGAATGGCAATATGTATGGATTGATTCTAGGAATGCGGCGGAATATGTCGGACATGATTTTGTAATATATGATAAAGGCAGATTAAAAAGCTGTAAGTTATTAAGTTTTGTCATTGAAGTTAGAAATACTCGTTATTATGCACCTATTAGTAAATATCATTTGAATGTTTTTGCGGAAGGCCTTTTGACAATGCCCCCAACAAAATTGACAATGAGTCTCTTTGATATAAAAAAAGATATGACGTATGATTTGTCGATAGTAAAGGAAGTCGGAAAGACATCGTATGAAGAAATTAAAGACTATATTTCTCCGGAAGAATATGCAGACTTACCTTGTGAATACCTGAAGTCTGTGCTAGCTCTTCGTAGGTGCACAATGGAAGACTTTGCGAATGTAATGAAACTTTATAGGCAGCAAAGCCAGTATATTCTTCAACAGAAGTAATATGAAATGTATCATGAATAAAATGAGCGGAGGTGAGAGAGTATGTTTCGTGTTTTTTATGATGTTGAAAGTGAGATAGTCATTGCTGAGTACTAGTTTCTTGTGGTTCGGAGAATTTGTGTGCTATTGTGAGACCAATATCTATTTTGATATTGGTCCAGCTGGCAATTCTGAGAAAGTGGAGAATAGGAGATAAGCGTGGTTGACCATTTGACTAATTTTAGCCGATGAAGAGGCTGTTTGGAGAAGATTTTAGTGAAAAGAGGATGAGAATCGTTTTGCCGCATGAATTGCAAATGGATGACGTGGCTATGACTATCACTGAAAATTGATTTAAATACCTTTACCCATTAGGCGGCGAACTGAATGATGTAAGCATAGGGGAGTGATTGTTTTAGATAGAGTCATAATGATATTGCCAAAATAGAAAGGTCGACTTAACAAACATGTTGTTAAGTCGACCTTTCGCTACCAATAGTGCAACAGGTATGAAACAATTGATTTGGCAAAAATCTGGTTGACATTGATAAATACGGTATATAAAGAGCCGGGGCATATTCCTTGATATAGAAAATCATTTTAAAACACATTTATTTTTACATTTTAATAACAAATTAATAACAAATATGATACAATAAAAACATATAGAGTATATATGGCAAGTATGAATAATGCGTATTGGCAGAATCTTTTAAGGAGATTTTCTATGAGTCATGTATATATAACAGAAGACGGAGCTAGAATATCTAAAAGCGGAGGATATTTTGTACTAAGCCGGAGTTCGGAAGTTTTATTTGAAGTACCGGAAGAAACATTGGAGAGTTTGACGCTTATCGGTAGAGTTGAGTTATCTTCGGGGGCGACAGAGCAGTTGTTGCAGAAAGGGATTCCGGTTACATGGTTATCGAAAGGCGGCTACTTTTTCGGGCGATTAGAGTCAACCCGGCATTGTAATGCCGTAAAGCAGGCTAAGCAAGTTGTCTTAACCGGTGGCCCCTTATACTTATCTATGGGAAAATCGATGATTGAGGCAAAGGTCCATAATCAACAAGTCTTGCTGAGGCGTTATAACCGAGAATTAGAAAGTGATTTTGTACGACAAAAGGTAGAGCAGCTTTCACGAATAAAGCATAAGATCATGCAGGTGCCGAATCGCTCAGAATTGATGGGCAATGAAGGTTTAGCGGCTCGAATATATTTTGATGCTCTGAGTGAACTGATAGAACCGGAGTTTCGCTTTAACGGACGGACAAAGCGACCGCCACAGGACCCCTTCAATGCCGTTATCGGGTTTGGGTATACGCTATTGCTGTACGAGCTGTATACCGCATTATCTAATGTGGGGTTGCACCCTTATTTCGGCTGTCTTCATGCATTGAAGCATCGTCATCCGGCTTTGGCGTCCGACTTAATGGAGGAATGGAGGCCTGTTATTATTGACAGCTTGGCCATGAGTCTTTTTAACAGGCATCAATTAAAAGCGGAACACTTTGAGCATATGGAAGATGGCGTGTATTTGAATCGAGAAGGACGCTATATTTTTTTGCAGGCCTATGAGAAGCGGTTGCGTACATCGAATAAATATTCGGATGAAAAGCAATCGTTTCGTCAATCATTGGTTAATAGGGCGGAAATGTATTCTTTGGCTATTATGGAAGATGATGAGTCATGTTATCAGCCCATGAGATTGAGGTAAGCTTATGACATACTTTCGAGAAAATCATGACGAACGTAAATATGTTATTTTAGTCATTTATGACATTGTGGATAATAAGCGACGGTCTCAGATGGTGAAGTGCCTAGAAAAATATGGCATTCGGGTTCAGAAATCTGCATTTGAAGTGTATATTTCCAAAAAGAAACTAGTTAAGTTAGAAGCTGAGGCCGGCAGTATTATAGATATAACATGCGATTCTCTGAGAATTTATGCTTTAAAACACAATACAGCTATTAAAACTTGGGGAATCGGTTGTTGTAAGGCTGAAGATGTCATTATTTTGTAATATATGGAGATGAAGTAGATGGATCAATTGGAAGCAAGGTTACAAAAGGCGGCCTTATTGCATGATATAGGAAAAGTTTACCAACGTTCCGGGCTTGGACAGGGGACACACTCGGAGGCCGGTGTAGCATTTTTAAAGCCCTATTACGAGAATGACGATAGTTTGGCGTTGAGATCTGTTAAATATCATCATGCTGATATGGCTAAACGCCTTACGGGAGACGATGATTTAGCTTATATTGTATATGAAGCTGATAACATAGCGGCTGGGACGGATCGGCGTGAAATGCAGGATAGTGAAAGTAGCGGTTTCGATAGACGAGCCAGTTTGGAATCTGTGTTTAACGTGTTCGGGGCTAATGAGAGTAGCGGGAAGACAGCTTACTATCTACGTGGGTTAATGAAGGATAAAGATATGTTGTACCCTCAGCCCAAAACAGATATTCAAGCCCCCGCATCTATGTATAAGGAGATTATTGAAGACCTGAAGAGAAACTTCGAAAGACGCAAGCCTGATGATATGGAAGTAAATGAAATGCTCCAAGTATTGGAGGCAACTCTTTCATATATTCCGTCCAGTACGGCGACCAATCAACCGGCAGATATATCCTTGTATGAACATGTAAAACTTACGGCAGCCTTTGCAGCGTCTATGTATCGCCGGTTTAAAGCTGAAGGCATAGAGGATTACAAATCCTATTGCTTCGGAGGGAAAAATGAAGATTGTCGCGAGAAAGCCATGTATTTACTGGTTTCCGGTGATATATCGGGTATTCAAAAATTTATTTATACCATTCCTTCTAAGGGTGCGTTAAAGAACCTGCGCGGACGGTCCTTCTATTTGGAAATATTGACAGAACATGTAGTTGACGAGTTGTTGACCATGACCGGACTTAGTCGGGCGAATCTTTTATATACAGGTGGCGGGCATTTCTACTTGCTAATGCCTAATACGGAAGAGGTTGTAAGTCAACTGCAACAGTTTGAAAACTTGCTGAATGCATGGTTCTTGAAGCACTTCGGAAATCGCTTGTATATTGCCTTCGGTTGGAGCGAATTTTCCGCCAATGAGATTATGTCCAAGGGAACGGGAATAGGGAGTGTCTACCGTCGTGTCAGTAAAATCCTGTCAGAACGGAAATTACGGCGCTATTCAAAAGAGCAATTGAAGGATATGTTTGATTGGGGCAGCGAGTTAAACTCTGTAGGGGACGGGATGCGTGAGTGTAACGTTTGCCATACGTCGGCTAATCCCGATTTGTTGCGACCGTATGTGTTAGGTGATGACGGTACCTTAGCTTGCGATACTTGTAATGCCTTAGCACAGTTGGGACAAGACGTTTTAAATAAGGATGTCTTTATTGTTACTAGTACAGCGGAAGGGGGAATAGGACTTCCCGGCTTCGGTGAGGAGCGGTACTTGGAGGCGGTGACGCCGGCAGAAGCAGAACAACGTGATGACCTTGTTCGTGTGTATGTAAAAAATAAGGTTTGGACAGGTGAAAAGATGGCGACCCGCCTTTGGGTCGGTGATTACAGTGTAAGAAAAGATGATGGAAGCGGTTGTTTGGAATTTTCCGAACTCGCCGAACTAAGTGGCGGCGGAAAAGAGAAAGCCGGGATTGAACGTATCGGTGTCCTACGAGCTGATGTGGATAATCTGGGCGCCGCCTTTGTTGCCGGTATTTCTCGAGAATTCGCAACTGTAACGAGGACGGCTGTATTATCGCACCAGCTATCCGTGTTTTTTAAACGATATATTAATGAACTTTGCGAAGGAAATGTTAACGGTATTAATGAAAAGGAATACAGCCAATTTAGCTTGTTTAGTCGAGAGAAGGATAAAAAAAGAGATGTCCATATCGTTTATTCAGGTGGTGACGACATGTTCATTGTCGGTGCCTGGGATGACTTAATCGAATTGGCTGTTGATATTCGGCGAGCCTTCCGGCGCTTTACCAATGATAAACTGACGTTTTCGGCAGGTATCGGTCTATTTAAGAGTGCCTTTCCTGTCTCGCAGATGGCGAGGATTGCCGGGGAGTTGGAAAGCTACTCAAAGAAGAATACAGGGAAGAACAGTATTACCTTGTTCGGAGCGTCTGCAGACGACGGCCCGTATAGTAATCCAATTGCTTATAAATGGGAGGTTTTTACGGATAAGGTATGCGGGCAAAAGTTGGATTTTTTACAGAGATGCTTTTATTTTGATGAAAAACAAACGGAAGAGAATAAACTGTTTATAGGTAAGGGGGGCTTGTATCGGATTATGCAATTAATGGCCGAGTGTGAGGCAAAGCATATTAATATTGCCCGCATTGCCTATACGTTGGGACGCATGGAACCGAAAGACCGTAATAAGATGTCCGCCTATAATGAAATTCGAGAAAGTATTTATAAGTGGAGTTTGAATGAAAGTGATCGCAGTGAGCTGATAACTGCCATTCAACTGCTAGTGTATTCATTACGAGTATAAAATGAGGTGAGTAGAGTGGAAGACAGAATCGAAAGGGCAGAAATAGATATTGTAGAGAAAGCCGAAAACGTGATGAAATCCTTGAAAGATGAAAGTGACGGTAGCGGTAGCAAACAATACGGAAGTAATCGTCCTGTAAAGATGATTACAGTTAGTCAGATTCGCAAATTTTTGACAGCTGTAAACTCCCTGACAGATAAGGTTGAACGTTATAAGGTGAAGCATCTTCGGAAGGGTGAACAGGTGCTTGAACTGTCAATGGATTTGGCAGCAGAGGTAAAGTATTTAAAAGTGAAGTTAGCCTATCAATCGGGCAGAGAAGCCTCCGTTAAAGCATTTGAAAGAAAAGCCGGTTTATTAAAGGAAATCAGCAGTATCGGCAGGGACCTTAATAAATACATGAACTTTGCCAGATATGTAGAGGCTTTGGTGGCATACCATAAATATTATGGAGGTAAAGACTAATGAGTGAACAAGGCGTATTGCGCGGAAAGTTAATGATAACGGGAACCTTAAGATTAGTGACAGGCCTTCACATAGGAGCTGCCAAAGACTTCGCACCCATAGGAGCTGTAGACAGTCCCTTTGTTCGCGACCCGTTGACAAAGGAACCGGTTATTCCCGGCAGTTCTTTGAAAGGGAAGATGCGTACCTTATTGGCTAAGGCGGAAGCGACAGGATACATCTTAAATAAAATTGATGACGATTCGGAATTACTGAAACGACTTTTCGGAAGTGCCGGAAAAGATAATGCCAGACCTTCTAGATTACAATTTTACGACTTAAGAATGACAGACGAAAGCGTTGAAAAATTTAATGCTCTTGATTTGGATACCTATATCGGTGAAGTTAAGTTTGAAAATACGATTAGTCGATTAACAGCAGTGGCTAATCCCAGACAAATCGAGAGAGTTCCTGCCGGTGCAATATTTGATTTTAAGCTTGTGTACAATATTGAGCGGGAAGATGAGCTTAAAGAAGATATGCAGGCACTTGGAACGGCTTTGCAGTTATTGGCAAGCGATTACTTAGGAGGCCATGGTTCTCGTGGCTACGGTAAGGTTGCTTTTGAAAATCTTACGGTTCAGGATAAATTTGTTAAGAATCGCGAGGTCGTTGATTGTAATGAGTGTGAAAATTGGTTAAAAGGGATGTAGATAATGATGATATCATATCTGTATCAATTAGAATTTGATACGCCGATCCATTTCGGCACTGTTGAAGCAGGCGGCGGACTCGAGTCAATTACATATACATACGAGTCGGATAGGTTGTTTAGCAGCCTATGTTGTGAATTAGGTGAAAACGGCGACAATGATGGAATTTTCGACTTAGTTGAAGCTGTTGATTCGGGACAATTGGTGTTCTCCGACTTATTTCCCTTTGCTGAAGTGAGGGGCGATTGCCAATTATATGTCCCTAAACCGGTTTTACCGATTGAACGGCCTGAGTCTGATGAACATTGGTCCTATAAAGAGGCCTGCAGTGCATCGGTTGCCAAGAAGACGAATAAAAAGTTGGAATTTATTCGCGTGTCGGAAGTAGATGATTATATACAGGCATTAAAGACGGGTAAAGCCTTTAAAGGTGGCGTTGATTTCGGGGCTGACTGGTTGACAGAACAGGTTAATTGCCGAGGTGATAAGCCCTTGCCGTATTATGTAGGGACCTTTGTATTTGCAAAAAATACGGGCCTTTATGGAATCATTCAAGGGGAAGAGAGCATAGTGCAGCGTAGCTTGGACCTTTTAGGACAGTTGGGACTTAGTGGCATTGGTGGCAAAAGAAGCAGCGGTTATGGAAAATTCCGTTTTCATGACGACCCGTTTATATTGGATGAAGAGCCGCCGTATGAAGATGCCATAGAGTTAAAACGACGTTTGGATGATAAAACTGCACAATGGCATATGAATATGTCTCTCCTTATACCCCATATAGGAGATATTGATGATATTAAACAGGGCTTTTATTCCTTGAAAAAAAGAAGCGGATTTGTATCGTCTTTAGGTTTCGGGTATGTGCATAAGCGACATGATATATATGGAATTGCATCCGGATCGTGTTTTAAAAGTCGACCTGTCGGTGAAATAGCTTCTATGGAAAATGATAAGGGGCATACTGTATATCGCAACGGAAAGGCCCTGTATCTGGGGGTGAACGCATGACAGTAGGACGAAGAATAACCAAAGATTTTGAAATAGAGTGTTTGTCACCTGTCCATATAGGTAGTGGAGACAAGTTGACGGCGGCAGAATATATTTTTGATGAAAAAGCTCGTCAGGTGTATTTTGTTGACCAGGCACAATGGATACAATTTTTATTTAGGAAAAAACTTACAGATGAGTTCTCTCGATATATTGAGCGTACTGCTGAACAATTGGGAAGAAAAGGCCCCTTCCAAGGGCAGTTGTTGTGGGATTGGCTTACACAAAAAGGGATTCGACCTGATGAAATTCGTAATCTTGCAGGTACAATCGGACATGTTCATACCAACAATCCTTTAATAGATCGACGCTCAGTGAATGATATTGCCAGAAATGTTACGGATGCCTTCGGCTCTGTGTATATTCCCGGTAGTTCCATAAAAGGTGCTTTGCGGACAGGCCTTTTTAGTAATGCGATTCTTAAGCATAAGAATAACTATGTAGGCGAGTGGCAGCGCATTGAACAAACTGTATTTAATGCGAGAACGCGAAGAGACATCAATCAGTTAAGCCGCGTAGAAGGTGATTTAGGAATAAGTGTATTCCATAGATTGGATTTACAAGATGAACATGGGAAATCTTGCAGGGGTGCCGTTAATGATGTCTTGCGCGGCTTGATAGTAAGTGACGCAGCCTGTGTAGAACCCGTGTGTAATACGGTTATTGTACAAAAACTCGATGGTTCTTTGGCTAAGACCGAGGGTATGAATCCTTGCAGGTTGCCCCTATTTCGTGAATGTATTCCAGCCGGGACTCGGTTGCGCTTTTCCGTTACTGCTGATTTAGACATGTTGAAAGTAATCGGTATTGGAAGTATTGGCGATATTTTTTCGGTAACTCGTGAATATGTGATGAGAAACTTGAAGTTTCAGGAACATGCATTCACTCGTGCGTTCGGCAGGCAGTTTTTTGCTGCTCAAGCATTTAATGAGGCGAAGCAGGCAGATTTATTCCTTGGCGGGGGGACGGGATTTCAATATAAAACGATTATATATGACTTGGCGCCGAATGGGGAAAAGGGGCGTGCTGTTATTACAAAGTATTTAGATGTCGTTTTTCCTAAGCATAAACATAAAATTAAGGATAAAGATATATCGCCGCGTACCGTAAAACTGACTAATCAAGGGCAGGGACACCAGTTAATGGGACTTTGTCGAGTAAAAGAGGTATAGAAATGTTACGCTTGCTGGAATATGAGGTATCAGCGTCAACGGGGATTCGCCTTCATCCTTCCATGGGTTCCGTCATTCATGGAGCCCTTATGGAAAAGTTGGGAAAAGAGTGGGGAAATGTATTGCATGAAATGACTGTGCGTCCCTTTCATCAATACCTGTTTTTCCATCGGAAACGCAGGGTTTTTATCTGGCGTGTGGGTGTTGTTGATGATGCCTTATTTGATGCCTTTGCGAAAATATGGGAGCCTCGTAAGCTGTATTTAAAGAAACATGAATGCGATTTGTGCTTGAACGGCCCAATGATTCTTGCCGAGACTACTTTTGATACATTGGCAACGCAGGCATTTACAACGGATCTCTTGCCTTATGGTTGTAGGCTGACGTTACATACGCCCACAACCTGTAAACACGACGGTGCTTATGACGTGTTTCCCAACCTTAATCGTGCTTTTTACGGACTAGATAATAAGTGGAACGCTTTTTCGGAAGAACTTCGTTTAGAACAAGAGGGTTTGGAAGCCGTCTTAGGCAATGCATGTAGAATCGGTAAGTATGAACTGCGATCCGCCCTTTTTTCATTGGAGGGGTCTCGTATCAATGGGTATGAAGGCATGATACAGCTGAACTTTCGAGGAAATGAAATGACAAAAAGGATTATCATGTTGTTGTTAATGTGGGCGTCATTTATCGGTATCGGGATAAAGACCGCCTTGGGTATGGGCGGTTGCTCATGTGAATTCTTATATAAGGAGTAAGGGACTATGCAATATTTATTTACCCCGGTTGGCAATACAGATCCTGTTCGTGACTACCACGATGGGGGTATGCTACATATCTTAAGGCATTATAAAATCGATAAGGTGTTCATATTCCTAACGGCGGATATGGAAGAAAAAGAGGAGCAATGGCATTGCTATTCTCTCGGTGTGAAGAAAGTGGCTCCGCAGTGTGAGATTGAATTTATTAAAAGCGGAATAACGGAGCCGCAAAATTATGAAAAGTTACTTTATTTGCAAGAGAAATTCGATGAGTTGTTTGAGCAATTTCCGGACGTTAAATGGATTTTGAATATCAGTTCGGGAACTCCGCAGATGAAGACGATTATGTCTTTCTTATCTGTTGATTATCCTTCGTGTACAGCGGTACAGGTCTCGAATCCGCATGTTGATAGGGACAAGGTGGCCGGTCATTGTGAAAAGAAAGAATATGTCGAGATGTTGGAGTGTAATGAAGATGATGATCCGAGTAGCCCTAATCGTTGTACCGAGCCGCCCCTATTAATGATTAGAAGGCATGGGCTGAGACTTCAAATAGAATCTTTGGTTCGTAATTATGAATATGGAGGAGCCCTTCAGCTTGTAGAACAAAATCGAAGACTGTTTTCAGATACGACTGAAAGGTTATTGCGGCACGGTGTGTGCCGGACTATGTTAAATTGGCGCGAGGCCAATAAAATTATTTCTGATTATAAAGGGAAAATACTCATGCAGAGTCCCAGTGATTTCTCCGAGTATTTTCAATTAATGGAACTGCGTCAACGTAAGGAACAGTTATCCGAATTTATTGTTAAGCTGTCGCCCGTCTTAATGGGGTTAGGCTTTAAATATTTAGAATGTATAAAGGGCTTTGATTTGCTGCAATGTGGTAGGGAATTGGATAGAAATGGTGAACGTGTATTTAGATGGGATTGTAATAAGGCACGAAAATATAACCCCGAATTGCAGGACTATTTAGATAAAAAATATCCCGGTGGCATGAAGGATGGCCCCTTGTATTTTCAGACCATTATGTCACTCTGTGAGTATTATAAGGTGACAACTTTAAAATCTGATGCCCTACATAATGAAATAACGACGGCTTTTAGTAAATTGAGAACTGTAGAAGAGACGGCGCGAAACCCGATAGCTCATAATATTTGCAACATGACGGAGGCTCGATTAGAAGAAGAGACGAAGAAGCAGTTGCTAGAACCTCTGAATTCGGCAGGAATTTTAAGGATTTTGCGTAAGGTTTATAAGGACATTTATAAAAAGAATATGGCTTGGACTTATGACGGATTGAATGATTGTATTGTTGAAAGTTTACAGACCTTTTCGATGTAGCAGAAGATGTAGAGGTTTCAGGTTATCTCTTACAACACAAAAAGGACGCATGCATAGCATGCGTCCTTTTTTCATCTCCTACCAACTTCCCCCACTTCCTACTTCCGAATCTCAGCCGTATCGAGTAGGGTGCCGTCAGGTAAGAAGCATTGGAAGCGGAGGGTGTCGGCAGTGGCTTCCATTGTCATGTAGTTGTCCGTTTCGGGCTGGGGCGGTACGTAAAGGTCCAAGGTGTGTTGTTTCCACAGGCTCGGGTAGCGTACGTCGCCGGCGACTCCTGTAAGAAGGTAAAGCGGCCCCGATTTGTCTCGTGTAAAGTTTTTGATATGGCCGCGGTTGCGGTAGGTGTGCAGGTGGCCTGTCAGGACGGCGTCTACGTTGTAGGCGTCGAAGATGGGCATGAAGACGCGGCCTTCGTCAGATATGCCTTCGTCACGCGATTCAGGTCGCGTATCGGGGTTAAAGGCGTAGCGAAGTACGTCTTTATGCATGAGGACGATTTTCCATTTTTTCGTCGTTTGTTTCAAGTCGTTAATGAGCCACGCCGTTTCTTCGTCCAAAAGGGTGGGCTCGAAGTCTTTCAGTTCCGTAAACTGTGTATCCATGACGGTGAAGTGAATATCCCCGTAGTCGAAGGAGTAGAACTGATTCGGGTATTTGGACAGACCGTTTTTCGGCAAGTCGAAGAGGGTCGTGTATGACACGGGCATGTGCATATTCCAGTCTAAGTCATAGGTTTCGTGGTTGCCGTCCAAGGGGGCCACGGGAATTTGGCGAATCATGTCCTTGCAGGCATCAAACCAGGCATTCCACTGGTACGAGGCCTGGCCGTTGTCGACTAAATCGCCCATATTGATGAAAAATTGTGCGTCCTTATTGCGCTCCCACGCCGGCATGGCCGTATCTCGCCAGACTCCGTAGTCGGCAGACTGGGAGTCTGGAAAGATTAAGGCTTTAAAATCGCCCCCATCAGCAGTCCGTAAAGGGTACCACTGGCTGCGGCGGTCGCCGTAGCCTACGCGGTACTCGTAGTTCGTGCCGGGTGTCAAATCGGACAGGTAGGCACCGTGAACATAGGATGTATTTCCGTCGTCATCTAGGACGGTGTCGGCGGCGTCGACGGTCCACGTGCCTTCAGCGTCCTTTAAGCGGTATTCGACGACTGTCCCTTTTTCTTCATATTGGGATTGCCACATGACCGTACGGGACGTACGGCTGTCGACCGTAATGATTTGACGTATGTTGTAGGCATCGACCGAGTCGGTCAGTTTATAGTGAGCCGCCGTGGCCTTTGTAACACGGACGGCTTGGTCTACGATAGACTTCGTGCCGGGTACGAACTCGTATACGCCGGCAGCGGCTGCCGCAACGGCAATGCCTGTAGCTTTCAGAAAATCTCTGCGTGATAGGTGTTTCAATAGGTGCCTCCCGAAGAGTTTAGATAAAGTCATAGGATAAGGTCATTGTATGATTCTGCGGCATCATTGTCAATGAAGCGGCTTCTGTCCTTGACAGTGGCGGTCAAAGAAGATACACTTCTATACGTATAGAATAATGTCGATGAACGGGTGTAAGTAGGTATGATGCAGCTGTGCTTAGCGAGTCGGAGACGGTGAAAGTCCGACGGCAGCGGTTATAGTGAATGGACCCGGGAGATGCGATCCGAAGCCAGTAGGCGTCGCCGGTACCTGCCGTTAAGAGGAATGAGTCGGGCTTTATGCCAAATCGGGTGGTACCGCGGAACACGTCCTTTCGTCCCTAGTGAGGGGATGAAAGGCTTTTTTAATGTCAATAATCAGGAGGCACATTATGTCCGTTATTTTCTCAGGAATTCAACCCAGCGGCAATTTGACGTTGGGAAACTATTTAGGCGCACTGCGTAATTTCACGAAGGTACAAGATGAAAACGAATGCTATTATTGCGTCGTCAATCAGCATGCCATTACGGTCCCTCAAGACCCGAAGATGCTTCATGAACGGACACGTCAATTGGCAGCCATCTATTTGGCAGCCGGTTTGGATCCGGAAAAAGCGGTTCTCTTCGTTCAGTCGGAAGTTCCCGAACATGTACAGCTCGGTTGGATTATGACGACCATGTCCTATGTGGGTGAATTGGAACGCATGACTCAGTACAAAGACAAGGCTTCTAAGCGCGGCGACTCCGTGCCGGCAGGTCTTTTGACCTATCCGCCCTTGATGGCCGCCGATATTTTGTTGTACCAGACGAATCTTGTTCCTGTCGGTGATGACCAGAAGCAGCATTTGGAAATTACGCGTGACTTGGCACAGCGGTTTAATCGCGTTTACGGTGAAGACGTATTTACCATTCCCGAAATCCTCTTGGGACAAGACGGAACTCGTGTCATGAGCTTGCAGGAACCGACGAAGAAGATGAGTAAGTCCGACGACAATCAGACGGCTACCGTCTACCTTCTCGATACGCCGAAGGATATTGAAAAGAAAATTAAGCGCGCTCAGACGGACAGCGACAATGCCGTTCGTTACGACAGAGAAGCAAAGCCCGGTATTTCCAACTTGATGGACATCTTTGCAGCTCTTACGGACAAAAGCCACGAAGAAATTGAAAAGGCTTATGCCGGACAAGGCTACGGTACATTCAAGAAGGACGTAGCCGAAGCGACTATTTCCGTCCTTGAACCGATTCAAAAGCGCTATGCCGAACTCATTGACACGCCGGAACTTGATGTCATCCTTACAAAAGGTGCCGAAAAGGCACGTGAAAAGGCAAGCAAGACGTACGAAGCCGTTACGAAAGCTATGGGATTATACCGTTAAGGAGTTTGCTATGAGCCACTTTTTTGCCATGCTCAGCCGCATGAAATATATTCGTCGCTGGGGGCTTATGCGCAATACACAGGAAGAAAATATTCAGGAACACACCTTGCAGACGGCTATGATTGCTTATCACCTGGCTGTTTTGAGAAATCGTCGTTTCGGCGGCGATGTCAACCCCGAACGGGCTGCCGTCTTGGCTATGTATCATGACGTGACGGAGATCTTCACGGGAGATATGCCTACGCCGGTCAAATACTTCACCCCTCTCATGAGGGAGACATACGGCCAAATCGAACGTCTGGCAGGTAAGCGCATTATTGATTCCTTGCCCGATGATTTACAGTCGGCCTATGAACCGCTCATTCTGGACGGTGAAGAGGATCCCGTTTGGCCTCTTGTCAAAGCGGCGGATACGCTAAGCGCCTATTTAAAGTGTTTACAGGAAAAGCATGCCGGTAACTCGGAATTCGATGAGGCTTATACGGGATTGGAAGAAAAGCTGCATGCTTTACATATGCCCGAAGTGGATACGTTCATGAAGGAGTATGCCCCGGCCTTCCTGTTATCCTTGGATGAAATGAATACGTAAGAATAAAAACTTATCGACAAAAATCAGTACCGTCATGTATAATTAAGTAAGGGAGTCGTCATTGTACAGCTCCCTTACTTTGTATATGAACCGCCGTTACAGGAGGTGTTTTATGAAGTATAGACTACGAATCATAATGGCTTTGTTATTCGTATGCTTAGTGAGTGTTGCAGGAGTCCGTGTACCCGTTTATGCCGAAACGGTGCGGGTCGTTCATGTGGACGGGGATATCAATGCAGCCAATACGTCTTTGGTTAAACGCAGTCTGGCTGATGCGGAAGCACAAGGCGATGCAGCTCTGATTGTGAGTTTAGATTCTTCCGGCGGCAGCCGCGAGCAGGCCGTTAAAATCAGCGACTTATTAACCGGCTCGGCAGTACCGACCATTGCTTATGTTTCGCCTCGGGCCCGTTCGGTAGCGGCTTTGGTAGCATTGTCATGTCGGCATATCGTCATGGCCCCCGGCGGCAGTATCGGGGCCTCCGACACGGAGTCGGCAAAGGATACGGAAGAATTGAAAGGTAAATTCGGTCAAGTCGCTACGACAACGGGAAAGAATCCTCGCCTTATTGAAGCTATGACGGATAAGAGCCTGGGGTATTCTAACTATGCCGAGCCGGGACAGTTGTTGACCTTGTCGGATACTCAGGCGAAAGCTGTCAATTTGTCGGACGGTACGGCTGACAGTATTGACGGAGTCTTGCATCTGTACAGCCTGGATAATGCGAGTGTACAAGACAACCGCTTATCTTTAAAGGATATGTTCTTCGGCATCTTACAAAATGAGTTGGCACGAGTGCTTCTTGTGGCATTACTACTCAGTGCATTTGCTGTTGAAATCAAAACCGGCGGTATCGGTGCGGGGTTCGGCCTGGCTGTAATCAGCGGCGCTCTTCTTCTTAGTAGCGGTGACGGCACCTTGGCCGATTCGTTGAAACTTGCAGCCTTACTGGTCTTGGGAGCCGTCTTTGTCGGTATCGAGTTGATTACGCCGACTGTGGGTATCTTCGGTTTCTTGGGAACCGTCATGATTTTTGCAAGTCTCTTTTTCATTCTCGGCTCCGATATGACGGCCCTCTTTGAATTGGCCGGAGCCGTTGTCTGTACCGTCGTATTTTTGGCCTTTGTCGGTTCGCGGTTGCCGCAGAGTAGACTTTTGGCCAAGGTGACTCTTAAGAATCGGTCGACGCGTGAAAGCGGATATGAATCGCAGACCGATAAGAGTGATTACATCGGCAAGAACGGTACGACGCTTACCCCTTTACGGCCTGCCGGGACGGTACGCATTGACAAGAAACGGGTAGATGCCGTTTCTCGCGGTGACTATATTGATAAAGATGTACCCGTACGTGTCATTGAAGCGGAAGGCATGCGGGTCGTTGTGGAAACCATTGAATCTGACACATAACAGTGAGGAGGTTTTTCTATGTCGGGTATTGTATTTGCACTCCCCTTGGGAGTCATTATTGTCGTTATTTTCATCGTTTCTTTATTCTTACATTTTGTGCCTATCGGCTTGTGGATTTCCGCACGAGCGGCGGGAGTGAACGTAGGAATTTTTAATCTCGTCGGGATGCGTCTCAGACGCGTTATTCCTTCGAAAATCGTCTTACCTTTGGTCAAGGCCAACAAGGCGGGACTGGACGTGAACGCCAACCAGTTGGAAGCTCATTACCTTGCAGGCGGTGACGTAGACCGCGTTGTCGA
>ERZ651108.278-NODE-278-length-26657-cov-9.522141_pt1 | contig 26657 bp, 25 predicted proteins | sample MGYA00512173_ERZ651108 | MGnify/ENA metagenome assembly ERZ651108 | reverse complement strand
TGTGCTCTTCCGATCTGTCTTTCCAGCTTTTGCAAGAGCTTCGTCAATGACTTGTGTAATTTGTTCGACGTGATGGCGGCTGGCAATCTCTGGCACAACTCCACCAAAACGCATATGACTTTTAATTTGAGAGGCTACAATATTTGAAAGGATGGTGTTCCCGTTTTGAATCACGGCTGCACTTGTCTCATCACAACTACTTTCAATTGCTAGAATCAATGTTTCTTTCATATTGCTCCTCCTATCTTTGTTCTATTTCTAAGCGATATTCAATTGCATCTTCAACTGGATCACTGTAATAATCACTTCTCGTGTGGAAGGCTTCGAACCCAAGAATTTCATATAAGTATTGAGCACGCTTGTTGCTTTCACGTACTTCTAGGAAAACAACTTTCACGTCTTTTTGCTTCAAATCGTATAAGGCCATTTGCCATAAACGTTGCGCGAGACCTTTACCTTGATAGTCTTTCGCAATCACGATATTCGTAATCGTTGCCTCATCTAATACGCTTTGGACTCCAAGGAATCCGACTAGTTGGCGTTGCATCCATACTCCGTAATACGTGTTTGTTGGATTTTCTAAATCGGCAAGGAAACTCTCGGCACTCCAATTATTTGGATGCTCGTAATTTTCTTGCACTAATGCGACTAATGCCTCTGCCATCGCTAAATCAGCTGGATGTAATCTTGTAAATGAATACTCTGATGAATGGAATGAAGACGGTGTTTTTGGCGGTAATGCATAGAGCATTTCCACGGCATCTTCATTTTCAGGAGTGTAGTAATTTTCCTTTGTACCAACAACTTCGTATCCATTTTTACGATAGAGCTTAATGGCTTTTGTATTCGACACGCGGGCTTCGAGCGTAATTTCTTTCTTGTCGAGCGCGCGGGCGATTTTTTCTAATGCTTTCAATAATAAAGTTGCGACATTCAAGAAGCGATAATCGTGTAGTACAGCAACATTCGTGATATGTAAATCTGTTCCCTCTGTCGTTCTCGCTCCGATGAAACCAACGATTTCCTCTTCCACTTCCAGCACAATATAAATGGCAGCTGGATTATGTGCGACGTCTTTTTCAAGAACATCCTTTGCCCATGGAGACTCTCCGTCATAGGCCGCTTTTTCCACTTCAAAAATACGAGTGGCATCTTCTGGAAGACCGATTCTGATTTTAGCCTGAGCCCCATTTCCAAGAATCACTCTTTTTTCAAAGTTCTCAAACTGGTCGCGAATCGGATCCGGATCCATCTGTTGCGCTTCTTCTAAAAACAGTGCTTTGATTTTTTCAAACCACTGCATGAAGCGTTCTTTAAACTCGTTCCACATACACTGACCCCTTTTCTAAAGGATGCTCAGCTTGCCAATTTTCTTCTGCTTCTGCCAGTTTCAAGTACATTGGGACGAAGACGTCCGCGTCAACAGCTTCCTTATTTCTTCCTAATTCGATAAGCGATGTTGCGTGAGGGATAGCATCACTTGCTTCAAGCCACTTCGCCTCACTCGCTCCTTTTTCTACGATTGCTTCTTTTGTAATCGACTGTAATTGTCCTACAAAAGTCACTCCCGCTGCATGTTCCGGCAACACTTTCAAGAAATCATCCCATGAAATATGTTGTTCCGCGATCACCTTTTTAAAGCCTTCATCAGTCTTTTGATAACCTACTGCGAAAATATTTCCACGTCTAGCATCAAAAAACGGCACAACGACTTCTCCCACTTCTACTTTAGAAGCAAGGTTCGGTAAAAAGACGTCGAGACTGGAGACTCCAACAAGTGGAATCCCCAGACTCTTCGCAAGTGTTTTTGCAACGGTAACGCCAATTCGAAGTCCTGTATAAGAACCAGGACCTTCAGCAACAACGACCTTCGTTAAGTCTTTTGCTGTAATGCCGGCTTCTTTAAAAACGGCTTCGATGGTTGGCATGAGGAGAACACTATGTTGCAACGTGTTCTCAATCGTTTGTTCAATAATGGTACCGTCTGTCAGTTCTACAGCGACCGATAATGTCTTATTCGATGTATCTAGTGCGAGGATTGTCATACGGCACTTCCTTTCTAACTATTTCGTAAATTCATGCATGAAGGCGCTGAATGCTTCTTGGCCTTCTTTTGTTTGTTTAAAGACGCCTGCATATTCTAACACGCGGCAGAATTTTGCACTAACCGCTTTTTGTAAAAATGCGTCTACAGTTTCTTTGGTTGGTGCTTGTGCTTTTAATTCTTTCGCCCATTCTTGGTGAATTTCTGCAACAGCTTCAAGACTTCCTTCTCCAACGAGATAGTCTCTCACTTCGCGAAGTTCACGTTCTAGACGTGGCGGTAAAATCGCAAGCCCCATTACTTCAATTAAACCGATATTTTCTTTTTTAATATGTTGTACATCCGCATGTGGGTGGAAAATTCCATCAGGAAACTCCTCTGTTGTACGGTTGTTACGTAATACTAAATCAAATTCATACGCATCTCCTTGACGGCGCACGATTGGCGTAATCGCGTTATGCGGTTCGCCGTTTGATTCACGTAAGATTTCAAGATCTTTGTTTTCGTAGTCTTCCCATGCTTTTAAGATATCAACTGCTACTTCAAATACTTCCTCACGGTTATTCCCGCGAAGACGAAGCGCAGAAAGCGGCCAGTAAAGGCGTTCGATTTCAACGGTGTCAAATTTCTTAGAAATCCCAGTTTCCAATACTTTAGCACGGTTCATTGGGAATACGTAACGTCCTCCTTGATAGTGGTTATGGCTTAAAATCGATCCTCCAACAATTGGAAGTCCTGCGTTTGACCCTACAAAATAATGCGGGAATTGTGTCACGATTTCAAGGAGTCGGCTAAACGCTCCCTCGTCCACTTTCATTGGTTCTAGGTTTTCAGACAAGAAGATGGCATGCTCAGAATAATAAGCATATGGAGAATAGTGATACCCCCAAGACTCTCCGCCAAGTTCCATTCCGACAATACGGTGGTTAGCGCGACCTGGCCAGTTGATACGACCATGGTAGCCCACGTTTTCAAAGCAAAGACGGTTGGCAGGATAATTGAAATCCTTCGACTGCGCCGCTTTGATAATTTCATCTTTTGTTTTTTCTGGTTTCGATAAGTTAATCGTGATTTCTAAATCACCATACTCTGTTTCCCCATTAAAGGAAATATTTTTAGCTATATCTTTCACCTTGATTAAGTTTAGATCGAGTGCGATTTTGTAAAACGCATCGGTCGCTACTTTAGGACCTTCTTCGTATTTATCCCAGAATAAACGGTTCAATTCAGAAGGCTTTGGAATCACAAGGTTCATTAACTCTTGTTCCAACCAGTCGCGTTCTTCAGAGTCGTTTTCAATCTTCCCACTTTCAACGGCAGATTCCACTAAGTTTGCCATCGCATCTAATAAAGAAGGTTGCTCCACCTCTTTCGAACTTTCAAAAGATTCTTCTCCCACTAAATAAAGCACGCGATTTAATAAATAGTAACGGTCTTCTTTTGAAACATACCCTGAAGCAATCGCACTATCTACAAATTCTTGAATGGCCTTATTGATTTTCATAATCTTGTCCTCCTACCAACTAGTTCCTAATCGATTAATATGCACGAGCAATCCAAACCGTATGAGTGGCTGGTTTACCAGTTACGATACATTTTTCTTTTTTCACTGGAGCGTTAAATGGAATGTTACGAGTTGTGAAGCCTGTTTCTTCTTTGATTTTCGCTTCACTTTCTTCTGTTCCATCCCAACCAACTAATACCCAACCAGGTACTTCGCCAGCTTTACGTTTAGCTTCGATATGAGCTTTCAACTCATCTAAAGTATCAATGTTTGTATATTCGTTAGAAGCACGCATAGCGCGAGCTGTTTCTAACAGACGACCTTGCATTGTATCTAATTCTGCTAAGATTCTATCTACTAATCCATCGAATCCTACTGCTGCTTTTTCATCTAAGTCACGCATTTTTGTCATCACTTGATTGTTTTCTAAATCGCGAGGTCCGCATTCGATACGCATTGGAACACCACGTAATTCCCACTCATTGAATTTGAATCCTGGTGAGTTGTCAGTGTCGTCGATTTTCACACGTAATCCAGCAGCTTTTAATTCTTTTTGAAGCTCTTCTAATTTTTCTAAGATAGCTGGATTTTTCTTCCATGGTCCAACTGGAATTAAGACTACTTGTGTTGGAGCTACTTTTGGAGGTAATACTAATCCTTGTTCGTCACCGTGAGTCATGATTAATGAACCGATTAAACGAGTCGATACTCCCCATGAAGTTGTATGCGCATGTACGTGTTCGTTTTCTTTTGTTAAATATTTGATGTCGAACGCTTCAGCGAATTTTGTTCCCATGTAGTGAGAAGTTCCCGCTTGAACGGCTTTACCGTCTTTCATCATCGCTTCGATTGAGTAAGTATCTACCGCGCCTGCGAAACGTTCTGAAGGAGTTTTTTGCCCTTCATAAACTGGCACTGCTAATACGCCTTCTACAACTTCTTTGTAGATATCTAACATTCTCATTGTACGGCGACGTGCATCTTCTTCATCTGCGTGCGCTGTATGTCCTTCTTGCCATAAGAACTCTGAAGTACGTAAGAATGGTAAAGTTTTCTTTTCCCAACGGAATACGTTTGCCCATTGGTTGATTTCATATGGAAGATCACGGTATGAATTGATCCAGTTTGAAAAAGCTGTTCCAATCATTGTTTCACTTGTTGGACGAAGCGCTAAACGTTCTTCTAATTTTTCACCAGCTGCTTCTGTCACCCATGGTAATTCAGGAGCGAACCCTTCAATATGGTCTGCTTCTTTTGTGAAGAAGCTTTCTGGAATTAACATTGGGAAGTACGCATTACGAATGCCTTCTTCTTTGAAACGACGGTTGAATTCCTCTTGAATATGTTCCCAGATTTCATATCCGTCTGGTTTAAAAATCATACATCCACGCACTGGTGAATAATCCATTAAATCTGCTTTTTGAATGGTTTGAATATACCATTTAGAGAAATCTTCTCTTTGTAAGTTTGTTTTTTCTGCCATCTGCTTGACTCCTTTTTCGTTTTTTGTGAAATAAAAAAAGCCACTCCCCTAAAAAGGACGAATGACTCGCGGTACCACCTTAATTACACTTACGTTGTAAATGTCTCTTTAACATTGATAACGATGATTTCACCGGATTATTTTCATAATCACCTATTTGGTAGGTTCAGTTAAAGAGCGGGGGTTCTTTCTCAGCAATCAGAACTTTCTGTACCCATCATTTCACTTACTTTTCCATGTCCTATCGTACTCTAAACAAGGGTGGAAAGCAAGTGTTTTCTTGCTGTAAACTAGTCGTATTTTGCTGTCTTTTGAAGAAATTCCGTTAAGTTCGTTGTATGGTTATATTTAATAGCGGCACTGAGGTCTTTTTCCAAGATGACTTTTTCTAAATCAATGCCGTTTACTGCAGCAATTGCAACGGTATAATGGATGACATCTGCTAATTCTTTTGCAAGTTCTTTTTGTACTTCTCCAGTATCACCTTCTTTTCGGCCATCGCGAATACTAATTTGCTCTGCCACTTCTCCAATTTCTTCTACTAATTTAATAAAGAGCCCTTGGTCGGCTTTACGATTTTTATAGACATCTGCTAAATACTCTTCATATAGTCTTACGGTTAATCCTGACATCTAATCACACTCCAATAAAATAAGCAATAGACACAAAGCCTATTGCTATTTTACATAATTTAATATGGAAGATAAAGAAACTATCGCTTATCTATCGCCTTTGCTGCTTTATCACCAATAATTTGGATAATAAATACCAAAATAAGGATGGCTACTGTAGCGACAAAGATGATATCCACTTTGTTTCGTGTATAACCAATGAGGTACGCTAAGTTTCCTAACCCACCCGCACCGATAACGCCGGCTACTGCTGTAGAACCGATTAACGCGATGGCTGTAACCGTAATTCCTGATACAAGTGCTGGAAGTGATTCTGGAATCAGCACTTTTGTAATGATTTGGCGAGTGTTTGCCCCCATTGATTCTGCCGCCTCGATGACTCCTGACGGGATTTCATTTAACGCGATATCCACTAAACGCGCGTAAAATGGCGCTGCACTGATAATCAATGTTGGGATTGCCCCTTTAGGCCCTACAATCGTTGACATGATGGCTTTTGTAAAAGGCATCAATAGTGTTAGTAAAATGATAAATGGAATCGCACGGAAAATATTAATGATTCCGCCTAAAATCAGATGAACCCATTTATTTTCAAGACTGCGCCCCTTTCCTGTTAAGAAAAGAAGGAGTCCTAAAATTAATCCAATGACAAATACATAGAACGTTGGGATGAAGGTCATATAGAGAGTTTCATTGATGGCTTTAATGACATCAGGCCATACAACATTCTCGAACGAAAACATTTCTCTGAAAAGTTCATCTAGGCTTGCTGATGCTAAAAATAGATTAAACATGCTCTAACACCTCCACGATAATTTCTGCTTGTTTGAGATATTCGATGACTTCTTCTGCTTTTGAAGATTCTTCCTCAATCAAAATAATCATGCTTCCTAATATCCCTTTTTGCGTAATGTTTACCTTTGCTTGTAAAATCGATACCGTTGCATCGAGTTTACGAATCGCTTCAGATAATACGGCGTCTCCTGTACGGTCGCCTAAATACTGAATACGAACCGCTACCCCTGGGCGAAGGGACGTTGATAGGTGATGGAATACTTCATCGATTTCATCATCCACACGTTCTTCTCCCACGAATTGTTTTGTAATGGGTTGTTGTGGATTTTTGAAGACTTCAATCACTTCTCCACTTTCCACTACTCGTCCTTCTTCCATCACAGCAACACGATGACAAATTTGACGAACAACATGCATTTCATGCGTAATTAACACAATCGTTAATCCTAGTTCTTGGTTGATTTCTACTAATAATTTTAAGATATCTTTTGTTGTCTTAGGGTCAAGTGCACTAGTAGCTTCATCACATAAAAGGACTTCTGGATCGTTAGCTAACGCACGAGCAATCCCGACTCTTTGCTTTTGTCCCCCAGAAAGTTGTGATGGATAGGATTTTTCACGTCCGGTTAGTCCAACTAAATCGATTAATTCGGCTACCTTAGCTTTACGCTCGGCTTTTGGAACGCCAGCAATTTCAAGTGAAAAAGCAATGTTTTCTTCGACTGTTCTCGACCATAAAAGATTGAAATGTTGGAAAATCATCGCGATTTTTTGACGTTCTTTTAAAAGCTCTTTGCGTTTTAAGGTTGTAATGTCTTTTTCATTAATATAAATATGACCACTTGTAACTGTCTCAAGTCCATTTAATAAACGGATCAATGTACTTTTACCCGCACCTGAAAAACCAATCACTCCAAAAATTTCGCCTCTACTAATCTCTAATGAGACATCTTTTACAGCTTCAACCGTGCCTTGTTTCCCAGTATATGTTTTGGACACGTTCTCTACTCGAATCATTGTTTCACTCCTTAATGTTAAAAGGGAGCGAAAAGTACAAGGCTTTTGGCTTTGCATCTTTCCACTCCTCTTGTTCTCTTACTATTTTTTATTATTTCGCAGGAATTACAGAACCATCTGTATATTTTTCGCTGATGAATTTACGGATTTCATCACTTTGTAACACTTTGATTAATGCTTTGATTTTTGCGCTATCTTTGTCAGCAGGTTTTACAGCGATTAAGTTAGCGTATGGTGAGCTTTCGTCTTCTAAAGCGATTGAATCTTTCACTGGTGAAAGTTTAGCATCGATTGCGAAGTTTGAGTTGATGATCACTGCATCCCCTTCATTGTTTTCGTATGTTGATACTAATAATTCAGGTGCGATTTCTGTTTTGATTTGGATGTTCTTTGGATTTTCAGCAATATCGCTTAATCCAGCAGTTACAGGGTTCACACCCTCTTTTAATTTAATTAATCCAGCTTTTGTGAAGAAGCTTAAGAAACGACCTACTTCAGCAGGGTTTGTTGACGCATATACCACTGCGTTGTCTGGTAATTCTTTTAATGATTTGTATTTCTTAGAGTAAATTGCCATTGGTTCGATATGAACGTTCCCTACAGAAACTAAATCTTGGTTATGTTCTTTGTTGAATTTATCAAGATATGGAGTGTGTTGGAAGTAGTTTGCATCCGCATCTCCTCCGTAAACGATGTTGTTTGGAGTTACGTAGTCGTTTACGATGTTAATGTCTAATTTGTAACCTTCTTTTTCTAACAGTGGTTTAGCAGCTTCTAAGATTTCAGCGTGAGGCGCTGGTGAAGCGACTACTTTAATTGTTTTGTCTTCTGCTTTTGCAGCTTCTGTTGTGCTTTCTGATTTTGCTGAGTTGTTTCCGCAAGCTACTAATGCTGTTGCTAAAAGTCCGAATGTTGTTGCTTTGAATAATTTATTAAATTTCATGTTATAAGTCCCCTTTTTGGTTAAATGATTGTTCTTTGTTTGGAAACCACATGCGCGCTTCGTGATTTCCAACAGATGTTGCTCTGTCCATGTTGGTTTGGGCCATAAAAAAAGCTTCCCCTCTACACACTAGAGGCGAAGTTTTCGCGTTACCACTCTAATTCCGATAAACCTCACAGTTTACCGCTCCAAAAGTACGTTGCATGGTGCAAGATACCCTTGTACGTTATCGAGTACAAATCGCAAAAGCTTCATCACCTTTGTTGCTCCCAGACCATTTTCAATAAATTGCCCCGTATCCTTTCCCACCAACCGGATTCTCTTTAACGTTCTTCTTTATTTACTTATCTGTTCATTGCATTGCTTTATCTGATGAAACTACTATAAACGATGGTGGTATTCTGAGTCAATGCGAAACTCGTTATTTGATTATACCTGTTTTTCAGAACTCGTTATAACTTTTATGCATATATCTTTAAACAAAAAAAGAAGGAGCGCAAAACCGCACTCCTTCTGCTAATTTCAACTATTTCTTCAAGAACTTTCTCATTGAAAGAACTGAACCAAACGCACCGATAAGAACACCGATGGCAACCATTCCTGCTGATACATAAATCAAGAATGGATTTGGATCGAGTAGGCTAAAGCTTGATCCAGAGAAGAAATCTGAACCGCCTTTATACACCCATAGGTATACAGACCATACTAATCCGATTGGGATAATTGAACCGATTAATCCAATCATACCGCCTTCTAAGAAGAATGGCCAACGGATGTATGCTTTTGTCGCACCTACCAGACGCATGATTTCGATTTCTGTTCTACGTGCATAGATTGTTGCACGGATTGTATTTGAAATTAAGAACATCGCTAACGCTAAAAGTCCTAAAATCACAACTGCCCCGATATTACGAGCTGTCGCGATGATACGGAATAAGTTATCCGCACGAGCTTCCCCGTAACGAACACGCGCTACGTAGTCCATGCCTTCGATTTGTTTCGCAATAGCACTTGTTTTTTGTGGTTCCACTGCTTTTACGTCGAACGCATTACGAAGTGGGTTTGCATCATTTTTAAATAATGATAACTCTTCCCCGAAGTTCTTTGTTACGTCTTCTAACTCTTCGTCTTTAGAACGGAAAGTAACAGACTCAACGCCATCTAAGGCTTTAATTTTTGCTTCTAATTCATCTGTTTTTGTTTGGTCAGCTGCCAAATCAATAAACACACGTACGTTTACGTCATTTTCAATATCTGAACCGATTTTATTAACGTTGAATAGTAGTGATACGAACACCCCAACGATTAATAAGATCATTGAAACTGCAGAAACAGCACCAAATGTCATCAATCCATTTCTGAAAAGACTCTTGAAGGCGTCACGTATATGACGACCCATCGTTCTAATCTTCATATCCGTATTCCCCCTGTTCTTGGTCACGTACAATTTGACCATTCTCAATCGCAATTACACGATGCTTTTTCTCGTTAACGATTTGGCTATTGTGTGTTGCCATTACGATTGTTGTTCCTTGTTCGTTGATACGTTCAAGGATATCCATAATTTCCATAGAAGTTTCTGGGTCAAGGTTCCCTGTTGGCTCATCGGCAATCAGGATTCCAGGTGTATTCACAATTGCACGAGCAATCGCTACACGTTGTTGTTCCCCACCAGATAATTCATTTGGGAAATTGTTCATACGGTGTTTTAGGTTTACTAACTCTAAAACATCTTCAACACGGCGTTTAATTTCACGAGGTGATTTTTCAATAACCTCCATCGCATATGCCACATTTTCGTATACAGTTTTATGTTGTAAGAGTTTAAAGTCTTGGAAAACAACCCCTACATAACGGCGTAAGTACGGAATTTGACGATCTCTAATTTTCATCAAATCATATTTACCTACACGAATTCTACCTTTAGTCGCTTTTTCTTCGCGATACATCATTTTAATGAAAGTTGATTTACCTGCACCAGAAGGCCCTACTACATAAACGAACTCTCCATCCTTAATTTGGATAGATAAATTATTAATAGCAGTGATGCCTTTATTATATTTCTTAGTTACATTCATCATTTCAATCATAAACTCACCAGCTTTCTAATCCTTCGATATTTTAATCCTCCCTATTATAGCACCCGAATATTACAACCCCTTCACATAAGATTACAGAAATATTAAAATCAGGATACGAGGGAGAACGCTCAGGGACGAATCATTGGAAACAAACACCGCAAGGGACTTGGAACAAGTCGTGCGGATGTTTGTTGAAATGGACGTCGGCCCTGTGAGCCCGAGTTCAACTACTCAGGATACGAGGGAAATCCTTCACAGTGCGAAGGATTTGGGTGTGGGCATTGCTTCTCGTATACTCATTCATCCCTGTAAGACAATACTTTACTCTATATCAGCAGTATTTACTCAACATCAAGAAAGTCAATAAACCACTGTGCCTATATCAATAAGCTTTTCTCCTTCGTTATAACGGGAAGTTTCATCCCATAATAATACAGATAATTAAAACGAACTTAAAACAATTTGCCTTGCAATATTAAAACACCTAGCTCTCACTAGGTGCTTCCTACTATTATTCTTCAGTTGCTTTCGTTCCCTCAAGCGTCCATTTTAAGTACGCATCCATAAACGGATCCAAATCTCCGTCCATAACTGCCCCAATATTTCCTGTCTCATATCCAGAACGTAAATCTTTTACCATTGAATAAGGATGGAACACATAGTTACGAATTTGAGAACCCCAGGCGATATCTTTTTGCTCACCACGGATAGCTGCCAATTCAGCTGCCTTCTTCTCTTCTTCTAATTGGAATAATTTCGCCTTCAACATCGCCATCGCTTGGTCTCTGTTTTTAAATTGAGAACGTTGCGCCTGACTCTGCGTCACGATTCCCGTTGGAATATGCGTAATACGCACCGCAGAAGACGTCTTATTAATATGTTGTCCACCAGCACCACTTGCACGGTACACGTCGATTTTTAAGTCATCTGGGTTAATTTCAATATCAATATCTCCGTCCATTTGCGGAACAACATCCACTGAACAGAATGATGTATGACGTTTCCCTGCCGCATCAAACGGAGAAATACGAACGAGACGATGCACGCCTTTTTCAGAACGTAAATACCCGTAAGCATTCAAGCCCTCAATCGACAAGGTTACAGATTTAATCCCTGCTTCGTCCCCGTCTTGATAATCCACTGTTTCAACACGATAGCCATGTTTTTCAGCCCAACGCATATACATACGTAGGAGCATACTACCCCAGTCTTGCGATTCCGTACCACCAGCACCTGGATGGATTTCCAAAATCGCACTGTTCTTATCATGTGGACCGTTCAGCAACATGCTTAATTCGTACTGTTGCAAGTCCTTCTCAAGGGCCTCTATTGCGTCAACGATTTCCGCATGCACTTCTTCATCTGGCTCTTCTTTATACATTTCAAATAACAAACTAGTTTCTTCCAATGATAATTCCATTTTATGGAAGGTATCATAGATAGCCTTTAATTCATTATTCTTTTGAATGACTTGATTCGCTTTTTCGCTATCATCCCAAAATGATGGTTCAGACATCTCTTGCTCATAGGCTGCGATATCTTCTTCTAAGCGATCTAAGTCAAAGAGACCTCCTATAACTGATGATTTGTTCGTTCATGGCTTCAAGCGCATTTCTAATTTCACTAATTTCCATACTGACCTCTTTCTAAAAGAAAACGGCGAAATGCTTCGCCGTCTCCCCTTGTTATTAAGCTTTTTCTGAATCGTCGTCAGAAGTTCTGTCATGACCTGTAGCCACTACACTACGAACTCCTTGAATTTGTTCACGTTGTAAGTTTTGACGAATTTGAGATTTCATCAAGATACGTGTTACATCATAGTCGATTGCAGCAATCATTTGTTGGAATCGTTCGTAACCTTCTGTTTGGTACTCTGTTAATGGATCGATTTGAGCGTATCCACGTAAACCAACGCTTTGACGTAATTGGTCCATATCATCGATGTGATCTGTCCACTTACGGTCAACCACACGTAGGATAACTACTTTTTCGAACTCAAGCATTTGATTGTCGCCATTCAATTGCTCTTGTTTTTCTTTGTAGATTTCCATCGCTTTTTCGTATAAGAGTTCTTCGATTTCAGCAGCTGTTTTGCCTTCTAAATCGCTAATTGAAAGTTCATCTGGAGCACAGATTGAGTTGTGAGCAAAGTCCACAATTCCTTCTAAGTTCCAATCTTTTTGATCTGTCAATGTATGACTTTCCACAACGCGGTGAATTGTACGACGGATCATACCTTTTGTCACTTTTTCAAGTGAGTTTTCTTCATTAATAATTTGTAGACGTTGTGAGTAGATGATTTCACGTTGTTCACGCATAACCTCATCGTACTCTAGGACGCTTTTACGAGTATCGTAGTTGTTCCCTTCAACACGTTTTTGTGAAGATTCTACTTGTCTTGTTAACATCTTGCTTTGGATGAAGTTATCGTCGCCTTCATCTGTTAAGTTTAGACGTTCCCAGATTGCTTGCATTTTTTCTCCACCGAAACGTTTCATCAAATCATCTTCTAATGATAGGTAGAATTGTGTTGCACCTGGGTCCCCTTGACGTCCACTACGTCCACGTAATTGGTTATCGATACGACGGCTTTCGTGACGTTCTGTACCGATTACGCAAAGTCCACCAAGTTCTTTCACGCCTTTACCAAGCTTGATGTCAGTACCACGTCCGGCCATGTTTGTCGCGATTGTTACAGCGCCACGTTGACCTGCTGACATGATAATTTCTGCTTCTTTAAAGTGGTTTTTCGCATTTAATACTTCGTGAGGAATTCCTTCTTCGCGTAGTAAGTTTGATAGCAATTCACTTGTTTCAACGGCAACCGTACCGACAAGGATTGGTTGACCTGCTTCATGACGTTGTTTGATATCTTGAACCACCGCACGGAATTTACTACGTAATGATGGGTAGATTAAATCGTGACCATCGATACGTTGTACAGGACGGTTTGTTGGAATCGCAATAACGTTCATGTTGTAGATTTCTCTGAATTCTTCTTCTTCAGTCTTCGCAGTACCTGTCATCCCTGACAATTTACGATACATACGGAAGTAGTTTTGGTAAGTGATTGTCGCCATTGTCTTAGACTCGTTTTCAACTTCAACGCCTTCTTTAGCTTCAATCGCTTGGTGAAGACCATCTGAGTAACGACGACCTTCCATGATACGTCCAGTAAATCCATCAACGATTTTAACTTTACCTTCATCCACCACATAGTCGATGTCGCGTAACATAATGTAGTTCGCACGTAACGCTTGGTCGATATGGTGAACAAGCGCTGAGTTATCCACGTCATAAAGGTTTGGTAAGCGGAATGTTTGTTCAGCTTTGTTAATCCCTTCGTCTGTTAATGAGATTGTTTTAGAAGTTAAGTCGATTGTGTAATCTTCTTCCTCTTTTAATCCTTTAACAAACATATCTGCACGTTGGTATAACACTGTTGATTTTTCAGCTTGTCCTGAAATGATCAATGGAGTACGCGCTTCGTCGATTAAGATTGAGTCTGTTTCATCGACAACTGCGTAGTTCAATGGACGTTGTACCATTTGTGATTTGTAAACCACCATGTTATCACGTAAGTAGTCAAATCCTAATTCACTGTTTGTGCTGTAAGTGATGTCTGCTGCATATGCGGCACGTTTTTCTTCTGAAGACATTCCTGTTAAGTTTAACCCTACAGTTAGTCCTAAGAAGTTGTATAACTCACCCATTTCGCGCGCGTCACGAGTTGCTAAGTATTCGTTAACTGTAACTACGTGAACGCCGTCGCCTGATAACGCGTTTAAGTATACAGGCATTGTCGCTGTTAAAGTTTTACCTTCACCAGTACGCATTTCCGCAATGTTACCGTCATGAAGTGTAATCCCACCCATGATTTGAACTTTATATGGGAATAAGCCTAATACACGTTTAGCCCCTTCACGTACTAACGCGAATGCTTCAGGAAGAAGTGCATCAAGAGACTCCCCTTGAGCATATCTTGCTTTATATTCTTCTGTTTTTACTGGAAAATCAGCATCTTCTAATGCAGCCATTTGAGATTCTAACGCAATTACTTTATCCGCTAGTTTTCCTAAACGACGTAATTCACGCTTATCATTTTCAACTAACTGTCTCAAAAAATTTGCCATTTAATTAACTCCTTTTTTATTTTCACCACTATTTTTAAATCGGTGAACATTTTAAATCTCATAAAAGTACTACAAATAGGTGGCTACACCTATTGCATCTTATTCATTTTACCATTGTTTAGCTAATTAAGAAAGCAAAACAAGGCGACTTTTTTCAAAGTCACCCGATTTTTTTACATTTTTACGTCAATGAAACCTAATTTTTGTTCCAAACAGAGAGTTATTGCTGCTTTTTCTCCATACGTAATAATGCTTTCTTTCAGAATTAAAGTCTTATAGTAACATCATATTTTTTACTATTTTCTGATTCCGAACGATGTGAAATATGAATCAACGTTAACGTAGAATCGTTTAGTAATTGATTTTCAATCAGTTCATAAAGTTCCCTATCTAATGCGGACAAAGACTCGTCCAAAATAAGCCAATCTTTACGTTCTAGTAACGCGCGAATCAACATCAACCTTTGAATTTGACCACCTGATAAACTGGATTGCTCACTATACAGCTCTTCAAGAGACTCCAATGTTGGAAAACGATCTTCTAATCTAAAGCGATGAATCCATCCCATTAAAGTATGCGCATCAACCTCACCACTATAATACGTCAGATTATTCCGTATCGTATCATGGAATAATCCTTGTTGTTGTGGTATGTAAGCAATCTGTTGTTGAATCGTTGAATAAGGGACATTTTCAATAGGTCGCTGATTGAATAAAACAGTTCCCGTATAGTCTATAAAATTGCCGGTAGCAACTAACATGAGAAGCGATTTTCCTTTACCACTTTGGCCTGTAATCAAATACTTTTTCCCTTTTTCAAAATTCAATGGCACATTTTGTGTAAAGGTTTGATGCTGAAAGTGAATTTTAACATCCTTTAACTGAAGAGTTTTTAAAGTCTCAACCTGATTTGCCCGTTCTTCCAATGCACTATCTTGATGCATTAACTCATCATGAATTCCTTTGACAGACTGCAAGTTACTAATAGAATCTGCAATGAGATTAGCAGGCAATGTTAACTCTTGAGAAATTGAAAATACAGCCACCAATGCTCCAACTTGCAATTGTCCAATTAATACCTGATAACCTCCCAGCAATAAAATCACAATCATCGTCGAATAAAAACCAAATCCAACCAAAACATTCACAAGGGCTATTTGTTTTTTCTTCGACAAAGTAGCTTCATTCATCGTTTCGTATTTTTCAACGGCTTTATTCATCACAAGTGGATAGTGCCGACTATTTTTCACAGACAATTTGCTTTCTAATAAATCCGTTAGAAATGTTACATATTGCTTTTTAGAGCGAGAAATCTTCTCTTGTTTTTGTTGAAGTGATTTATTAAATAAGAGTGGCAGCCCAATTGGTAAAAACATCGTTACAATCACTGCAGTTGCAACTCCTGCATGAATCATATACAACGCTATTGTAGAAAACAGAAACGAAACAACCCCTTGAATCATTGAAATCTGTGTATCGTAATGAAGATCCTTTATCATCTCAATATCATTATTAATCTCAGAAACTTTCTCGCCTGGAACTAGTAGTTTCTCTGATTTCACCTGCACGGCACTTGTAATAGCAGAATATAATGATTTTTTATGAAAGAAACTCCCTACTTGATTCAGATATTTTACATTCCATACTTGCCTAGCATATTCGAACACTAAAAGTAATAAGGTTATTCCAATCAAATAACTAATCTGCATAAAAAACGAGCTTGTGTCATGATTGGAAATCGCATCAACGACAAATTGAATCTGATAATTTAACCAGACAGATAAGCCCGATACAAGCATTACAAATAATACAGTTGTGAATAATAAAGATTTCTTCATTTTGTTCCCCTTAAAACTCTATAAAGTTCACCGTAGACCCAGATTCAATTTCTTTTGAACTTTTGATTTCTTTTAGTAGCACAGCCACTAAGTACAATTCGATGCTGAGTATGTCTTCTAAGTTATGAAAATACAGTTCTAACATATTTCTACTTAAATTAACGGTACTCTTTCAGCTTATTTCTATCCTTAGCAAATGTCAACGCTATTTTATCGATTTTCTTAGATTATTTTCTCATAAATAATTTTATCAATCTTTCAATAGAGTTGAGAGCACAAAAAAAGGTGGCTTTTTCAAGCCACCTAAAATTTTATTAATTTGTTTCAATCAAACCATATTTTCCATCTTTACGACGATAAACAATGTTTGTTTCGTTCGTTTCAGCATCTTGGTAGATAAAGAAGTTATGTCCTAACATGTTCATTTGAAGAACAGCTTCTTCGCTATCCATTGGTTTCAAATCAATTCGTTTTGTACGAACGATTTCTAATCCTGTTTCCTCCTCTTCAGGCACTTCTGGAAGTGGTGGTAACACAACATCGAATCCTTTTTCGCGAGATTTACGATTGATTTTAGTTTTATGTTTACGAACTTGTCTTTCAAGTTTATCGACTACCAAGTCAATACTTCCATATAAATCAATTGAAGTTTCCTCGGCACGTAGAACTAAATAAGGAAGTGGGATCGTAACTTCAACTTTTGCAGTCTTTTCAGCGTAGACTTTCAAGTTGACATATACAGTCGCATTAGCAACGTCAGTAAAGTATTTTTCTAATTTGCTAATCTTCTTTTCAGCGTATTGACGAATCGCTTCTGTGACCTCAATATTTTCTCCACGGATATTATATTTAAACATAATACTCTCCCCTTTCATCTGGAAAACCAGATTTGAAGAAATACCCTAAGGACCACTCTTAGGAATTGCTTCGTTTGATTTCTATAGTTTTATTATAAAGCATGTACAGGGCTTTTACAACCGTTTTCAAGAATTCTTTCATTAAGAATTGTTAAGGAAAAACGGTAATTTTGAGGACTTTTCTTTGGCGATATTTTGTTTTCACGAGATGAAAAATTATACAGCATTGAAGATTAGAATCATTCCCAACAAGAATCTCCTATCCCCTTTAATCATCTCCCTCCTTTCTAGAAAGTCTTAGATTCCTAGTTAAAACAACACAGAATCTCCATTGACAGAAATCGTTTTCAACGATATAGTGAAATAGTAAACAAATTATAAAGGAGTTATGATTATGGAAAAAGTATTTGCTAGTCCGTCTCGTTATGTTCAGGGGAAAGATGTTCTTAAAACTGGTCTTTCTCACGTTTTGGCCCTTGGGGATCGTCTTCTCCTTCTTTGCGACCCTATCGTTTATGATTTAGTCGGTAAAGAACTAGAAGAAAACCTCATGAAAGTGGCGCGTTTTTCCATCGTGAAATCTTCCATGGTGAAGCGACCAATGACCGCCGCGTTGCTGAAGTTGTGAAGGAACATCAACTAAACGTAGTCATCGGCTTAGGTGGTGGTAAATCGATCGATACAGCCAAAGCGATTGCGGATGATTCTAATTGTCCGGTAGCGATTTTACCAACAATTGCTTCAACTGACGCTCCAACTTCTGCCCTCTCTGTTATTTATTCAGCAGAAGGCGTGTTTGAACGCTATCGTTTCTACAAGAAAAACCCAGAATTAGTATTAGTGGATACAAAAGTCATTGCCAATGCTCCTGTTCGTTTATTAATCTCAGGAATTGCCGATGCGCTAGCTACTTGGGTTTAGGCTCGTGCAGTCATTGAAGCACAAGGAAGCACAATGGTCGGTCAAGTGCCAACGATTGCTGCAGAAGCCATCGCTCGTGTCTGCGAAAGTACTTTATTCGAAAATGGTCTACAAGCCGTCGCCGCAGCAAACGCCAAAGTAGTTACTCCTGCTTTAGAAGCTGTTGTAGAAGCGAACACACTACTCAGCGGTATCGGTTTTGAATCAGCTGGATTAGCAGCAGCACATGCCATCCATAACGGATTCACAGCGATTCATGGAGATATCCATACTCTCACTCACGGTGAAAAAGTAGCTTATGGTACATTGACACAACTGTTATTAGAAAATCGTCCAAAAGAAGAACTCGACAAATATATCACTTTCTACAAAGCGCTTGGATTACCAACAACGCTGAAAGAAGTAAAATTGGATTCTGTGCCATATGAAGACTTACTCAAGATTGGAGCCCTTGCAACACAAGAAGGCGAAACCATCCACCAAATGGCCGTTGACTATACTGCCGAAGATGTGGCAAATGCCCTCCTCGCTCTTGACCAATATGTCACTACAAGATTTTAAAAATAACTAAATCCACTCAAATAGCCCAAGCAGAAATCTGCTTGGGCTATTTTTATCGATTTGTTTTGTATCATGCATGATACGTATCACGGATGATACACTTTTTATCTAAATAATGTCAGAGAGTCCACTTCTTCAACACCCATTTCCGTTAATGCTTTTGCGGCAAGGTGTAAAGTTGCGCCTGTCGTATAAACATCATCTACTAACAAGACCTTTTTTGGAACCACAACATTCTCTTTTATTTTGAAAGGTTGTTTTAGTTGCAGACGCTCCTGCCTTGTCTTCTCGGATTGCTTCTTTCCACTGCCAATATGTTCTAAAAGCGAAACGGTAGGCACACGGCATTCTTCCAGTAAAGTTGGAATCGTCTCGAATTCTCTCTTTTTTAGACTCGTACTGGATGAAGGCAATGGACAAAGAACGAAGCCCCTCTTTTGATACTTAAGCAACTCTTGTCTTAATTCCTTTATCACCAACGTCATCACTCTTGTATCTCCCAAAAATTTGAATAACTCCATAAACTTCCGCCCCGCCTCATCATAAGCATATAAGGCAGTATTCTTTAGGAGTACCGCTTCTTTTACTTGATGCCATTTTTGACAATCCGGGCAGACTTCTACTTTTGTCATCAACCGTCCACACCCTAGGCAAGTTGGATGTTGTTTTAATTCCATAAACGGATGCTCACAATTGACGCAGATGCACTTTCTGTTGGCTCCTAGTAAAAACGATAGTATCGGCTCCGCTCTTTCAACTTCTTCCCCGCACCATAAACATTTCATTTACCTTCCCTCCCAAGAAGCGCTTGTCGATTTAAGTCTTCGATTTCCGTGATTGCCTGGACCATCGCCTTTGTTTTCCCATTATGAAAATATACAACTTCTCCTGTTGGGCATTCTGCGGTCCGGCCAACGCGTCCTGCAATCTGCACAAGTACTTCTCTTGAGAACTCCTCTTCGTGCGCATTGACGACACAAACATCGACGCCTGGAAAAGTCACTCCTCGTTCAAGAATCGTTGTTGTCACTAGAAAATCGAGCTCTCCTACTCTCATCTTCGCGATTCTTTCTTGCCGATACAGTTCTTTAGAACTAACCGTCTCGAATTTCGCATTTGGGAACTGTCCTCTTAGTGCTGCTTCTATCGGACCTAGAAGTGTAATTCGTGGAACGAATAGCAAAAATCGTTTCCCTACTCTAACATGTTCCTCTATAAACCGCTTCACAGGTTTTGGTACTTTCTTCTTTTTCAGTATTTTTTCTAAGTCTCCGATATAACTCATCGTTGGCACTACTAGTGGTTTCTTATGATATCGTTCTGGTAGCAAGGATACCGACAGCTCTTTTCGTTTGATTCTTCTCTCTAGCATCTGGGACGGAGTCGCCGTTAAATATAGCAAACAGCCGTTCTCTTTCACCGCACGATGAACTGCTCGAATCAGTAACTCATTATCCCGATAAGGAAATGAGTCTGTCTCATCAATCACGACCAAATCAAATGCGCGGTAGAACCTAAGCATCTGGTGCGTCGTCGCAATCGTCAGTGGCACTCTCTTGTACCCTTCTTCTGACTGCGAGTGAAGGACGTTCTGCTCGACTGTCGGGAAAGCTTCCTTCAAGCGTGGTGCTAGTTCTACACATACATCAATTCTAGGTGCAGCAATAGCGACTCGTTTCCCTTGTTGCAACATCCATTCGATGCTTGCAAAAATCATCTCCGTTTTCCCAGAACCTGTCACGGCCCAGAGTAGGTGTTCACGGAATCCTGTGTGCTTTACGACATCCAGACACTCCAAAGAGAGCTGTTCCTGTTTGGAACTCAAAGTATGTTTATAGTGCGCTAATGCTCCTGTTCTTTTTGGAAAAGGCTGCTCTTCTTCAGGAGTCGCAATCACCACGCTACAAGCCTTCACCTTTCCCATCCCAATACACTTCAAGCAATACCAACATTCACCGTCTTCACAATTCAGGCAAGGCCCTTTGGCAAATTCCAACGGATCCGTATTCCCACAAAACTGGCACTCTTTCTTCCTGTTTTTCACGGTAATCCCAACCTCTAGCACTGCATTAGTAGAAACTTCATGCTCTTTTAGCATCGATTGATAGACCGCTTGAATACGTCCAACCGCTCCTTCCATCCCACTCACCTCACCCCTAACTACGCAAAAAAATCAGAAGAAGATTTCTCTTCTTCTGATTTTTGTTTGAAAGGAGTGCTTCTATTATGAGAAGAATGCGAGTAATACCCCTGCAGCAATCGCACTACCGATAACTCCGGCTACGTTTGGTCCCATTGCGTGCATTAATAAGTAGTTACTTGGGTCTTCTCTTTGTCCTTCTTTTTGTACAACACGAGCGGCCATTGGTACAGCAGATACCCCTGCAGCACCAATCATTGGATTAATCTTACCGCCAGATAATTTGTACATCAATTTACCCATTAGAACCCCAGCTGCTGTTCCTCCAGCAAACGCGATTAATCCTAATAAAGTAATTTTAAGAGTCGATACTGATAAGAATAATTCCCCTGTTGCTTTCGCTCCTACGGTTAACCCTAAAATAATGGTTACACCGTACATCATCGCATTTTGTAGAACTTTTGTAATGTTTGGAACTACCTTAATTTCTTTAATTAAGTTACCGAGCATTAAGCATCCTACTAACGGTGTTGCACTTGGTACTAATAAGCTGACAAAAATTGTAACAATGATTGGGAAAAGAATTTTTTCCGTTTCACTCACTTTACGGTTTTCTGTCATCTTAACAAGACGTTCTTTCTTCGTTGTGAGCGCACGAATAATTGGCGGTTGAATAATTGGCACAAGCGCCATGTATGAGTACGCTGCTAGGGCGATTGCTGGTAATAAGTGCGGTGCAAGTCTTGTCGTTAAGAACAAGGCTGTTGGTCCATCCGCACCCCCGATAATCCCTACTGAAGCAGCTTCTTGCGGTGTCATTCCCCACATTACTGAAAGGAAGAATGCGACGAAAATACCGAATTGAGCTGCCCCACCAAGCAAGATGGTCTTTGGATTTGCAAGTAGCGGTCCAAAGTCTGTTGAGGCCCCTAAGCAAAGGAAAATCATCGGTGGATAAATCCCAAGGTTTGTTCCTTGATATAAGTAATACAAGAGTCCACCAGGTCCATTTTCAGTAGGAGCATCCATCAACCCTGCTAATGGTAAGTTTACAAGGAGCATCCCGAACGCAATCGGAACCATTAAGTATGGTTCATACCCTCGTTTAATTCCTAGATATAGAAACACGCAGGCAATAATTAACATAATGATATTTTGAATTGTTAAATTATAGAGCCCACTCGTTTCAATCAACTGTTGAATGACTTCCATAAACCATCGCCTCCTAAATCGTTAAGAGTGGTTGGTTCGATTCGACAGATTCATTACTTGATACATGAATTGCTTTCACAACACCATCAGCCGGAGCAAGGATTTCATTTTCCATCTTCATGGCTTCTAAAATCACAAGTACATCTCCTTTTTTCACTGCATCACCGACATTTTTATTGACCGATAATACAATCCCTGCCATTGGAGCAGGTACCACTTCACCGTCCCCTGTTGGAGCAGGTGCTGGCGCAACTTTCTTTTCTTCCACTGGCGCGCTAGGTTCTGGAGTTGGAGCTGCTGCTAATTTTTGTGCTGCTTCTTCATTTGAAATTTCTTTTAGTGAGACGATAAATGTTTCGCCATTCACTTCTACTTCGTATTTTTTCATTTAGTCCACCTTCTTTTCAATCGATACAATTTCAAAGTGCTTGTCCGGAACATCCGCACTCGCTTGTGTTAAAGCGACCAGTGCGGCAACTCGAGCAAGTTTATTCGTTTCAAATAGTGTTCCATCATTTGTTGGAGCCTCAGGTTTCACCTCAACTGGTTTACCTACAACTCCAGCTGTTGGATGACTCTTTGCTTCCAGGATTTGGATAACTTTAGAGCTTCCTTGCATGAGGAACATTAGAATCGTCAACATCACAAACACAATTCCCATTGAAACGATTGTGATCCATAGGATTTCTAATAAACTTAGTTGCATAACTCTCTCCTCACTTTACAGTCGCAAAAATCTTCACGATTTCAGATGGTTTTTGCCATTGTCCATTCTTCTTGAGCAAGAATTCTTTGCCGACTTTAGGGAAGAGTGCGTAAGTTAAAACATCTTCGTCACTTCTTGCTAAATCTCCAAGTTCTGCTTTGAGTGTTTCGAATTCTGGTGGCAAGTGGTTTGCTGGTCGATCGCTGATGACTTCTTGGTCACCAATGATGGATCTTCTGAAGCTTTCTTGAATTGGTACTGGTGATTGTCCATAAGAACCAAGTAAGTAAGATTTCACTTCGTTTGAAACCACTTTGTAGCGTTGGCCTGTAAGAACGTTCATCGTTGCTTGTGTTCCCACCATTTGGCTCATTGGAGTTACGAGTGGTGGATATCCAAGGTCTGCTCTTACTTTAGGCACTTCTTTTAATACTTCTTCGTATTTATCTGTTGCACCCGCTTGCGTTAATTGAGAATACATATTCGATAACATTCCACCAGGCACTTGATATAAAAGCGCACGTGGGTCTGGAGTTAACATTTTTGGATTCAAAGTTCCATCTTTAATGTATTTATCTTTAATTACTCGGAAGTGGTCTGCAATAGGTTCTAATTTTGTCAAATCAACTGAAATATCATAGCCAAGTTCGCGAAGAGCGATGACTAATGATTCCGTTGGTGGTTGGCTTGTCCCTTCACTAAGTGGTGAAAGGGCCGTGTCGATGCGGTCTGCACCAGCTTCAATGACTGCTTGATAAGTGAGTTGTGCAATACCGCTTGTGCAGTGTGTATGCACGACGATTGGAACTGTAATCACTTCTTTTAATGCGCGAACGAGCTCAATACCACGAGCTGGTGTTAAAATTCCGGCCATGTCTTTCACACAGATAGAATCCGCACCCATTTCTTGCATTTTAGCTGCTAGTTCTTTGTAATAGTCAATCGTATGCGCATCACTAATCGTATAGCAAATTGTCATTTGTGCTTCTTTACCTGTCTTCTTCACAGCATTTAGTGAAGCTTCCAAGTTACGAACGTCATTTAACGCATCGAAAATTCTGAAAATATCAATCCCGTTTTCTGCTGATTTTTCGACAAATTTTTCGACAACATCATCGGCATAGTGACGATATCCTAAAATATTTTGACCGCGTAACAACATTTGTAACGGTGTCTTCTTTAAATGTTTTTTCAAGGTGCGAAGTCTGTCCCATGGGTCTTCGTCTAAGAAACGAATACATGCATCAAACGTTGCTCCACCCCAACATTCCAAAGAGGCAAATCCTGCTTCGTCTAATTGATCTAAAACAGGGAGCATATCTTCAATTCGCATACGGGTTGCCATCAAAGATTGATGGGCATCCCGTAAGATTGTATCTGTAATTCCTATTTTTCTAGTCATCACCGAACACTCCTTCCACTATAATACGTCGATAAAGCGTTCGATTGTCTTGATGCTTTCAAGGGCATCTTGAGGAATTTGATGTTCTGGATTTGCATCGTTAAATGCTTTCAAGTAATCCAAACGGAATTGCATACGATCACGAATTAATTCAGCGTATTCGCCATTCATGTCAGGCACTTCATATCCTTCCACTGGTAAGTATTCCATTCCAGGAAGGCCACCGAATAATTCGAAGTTTGCTTTACCATCTACTACAGTTTCGATTACACCTAGAGAAACTTCTTTTGTCACTTTCTTACCTAAGTAGTCTCCTGTATTGATAATGTAGCAATCTACTCCTTTATCAAATAAAGCTTTGAATTTTTCGTAGTCTTCTACTAATGGATATACACGGAATGGGTTTGCGTATGGTTCGATAACGAGCGCATCTAAGTTTGCCCCAGCCCCTGTATTTTCAGCAGTAGAACGTTTTGTCATTAATGTACATCCTAAAATAGATGCTAAACGTGGATCTGTGATTTTCACTAATGGTGGTAGTGCATCATCTTTCATAATCCAGAAAATAGATTGAATTGGTTCTTTAATCTTATCGACACGGTTAGGAGTTGAATAACGAGATTTAATTGTTCGCCCGTTACCGTTACGAATATCTTCTGTTACTAATACTTTACGGCCGTTTTCATCCAGAGTCACACCACAGTTTTGAACCGTTACGAAGTAATCTTGTTCTCTGTGACCTGCTGGATAGTCATTTGTTTTGTCGAAGTAAGAAGGTTCTAAAGCTACAGATGAACCATCTTCTACCGAAATCACAAATGCATCGTCGTGTAATACTTCAATGTCGTATTTATCGTCATGTTTTGCGTGTGTTAATGTAGACTTACCTGATCCAGATAATCCGAAGAAGCTTGCAACGTAAGAAGCGCCTTCTTTACGGAAAATCTTCAAACCACCGTGGCAAGAAACGTAGTTGTTACGAGCGGCAGTTGCCCATGCTAATGTTAACGTTCCTTTTTTGATTTCCCCAAAATAACTCATTCCTAAAATTGCAGCACAGTTATGTTTTGTATCAAAAAATGCTAATCCATCTGGGTAATCAGGATGTCTCCAAGTTGGGTCGAAGAAAATGAAAATATCATTTTCGTCATATTGTTTAGACGCATCATAACGTCTCTTATATTGGTCATTGAAAATTTGGAAGTTCAATAACCATGAGTACAAGTTGTTAATGTGTTCTTTAGGCATTGTGATATGCGCCTTCACCATAAAGTCTTCATCAAGACCTACAACGGCTGTACCCTTAATAAACGGTTTGAACGAACTGTTATAAATCTCTTCACGAATGATTGGAATAATCTTTGCATCTTCTGCTGGATTATTACCCAAAATTCGACGAGCTTTTGCAGTACGTCCTACAACGCTCCCATCAACAACCGTAAGAATATGTGCATCCTCCGGTAACCCTAAATCCTTTGCGTTTGCAACGAACGCATCTAACACTGTTGTATTAGGTGCATGTGACGCTAATTCATACGCCTCTGCCAGAGTCGGAATTTCAGTCGCATTGTTCGAATAAAAAGCTGGTTCAATAGTTGCCTTCAATTGCGAAAGATGCGGATTGCTCTTGCGTATAGTGTCTGTAGCGAAACGATCAATTGTTGCCATAATATCAACCTTCCTATCTTTTTATTGATAACTTAATTATACACGAAAACGCTTTAAATGTAAGCGTTTTTTGTGATTTTTTTTGCTAATTTCTCCATTTTTTTCTTTTAATTGTTGGAATCTCGTCCAAAAGTAGCGAATCGCTCCCAAACAAAAAAAGAACGGGTTACCGCATGTGGTAACCCATTCTTTTAAGCTTTTTCTTTAAAATTCATTTCAAAACACATTCCTTCTGCTGTTGCAAAGAAGCGGTGTTCAATTTGTTCACGTTCGAGCAACTGATGAACACTATAGAGTCCTACTCCATTTCCTCCGCCAGTCGTTCCTTTTGAAGATGGTAAGAGTGAAAATGCCGTTTCAATTTGTTCTTTCGTTAGTGGAACACATGGATTTTCAATCGTTAAATCTTGATCCTTTAATTCCACTCGAATGACGCCTTCTTTTGATGAGTGTTTAATGGCATTCATCAATAAGTTATTCCATACATTTCGAAAGGCGATTGGGCTCGCTTCAATCGTAAACGGTTCGATGCTTTCTTCAAGCACTAGTCCTTTTTCTTGTAATAATAACTGGAATTCTCGATTCCACTCTGGAAGAACTTTGTCTAATGCTATTTCTTCTTTTGTTAGAGTTTCTTCTTGTAATTTAGACAGCGCCAGAATTTCCTGAACGAGTACAGACATCTGGTCGACTTTGGCAATCGACTCTTCCAAGTACTTAT
>ERZ651108.271-NODE-271-length-27192-cov-21.428529_pt1 | contig 27192 bp, 24 predicted proteins | sample MGYA00512173_ERZ651108 | MGnify/ENA metagenome assembly ERZ651108 | reverse complement strand
CGTTTATGAACGATAACTATGAAATTATACTAGATTCTATACTCATCTTAATCAAATTATGTATGTGACAGGATTGCTGTTAGAATCTAAGTCTTTCTGTTCTACATGTTGGTGATTTCTTTCACCTGATGATGTAATTATAATACACGCTTCCGTGTGTGTCAATAATTATTTTTAAAATATTTTGCTTTTTTGAAAGTTAGAACTAGCAACACACTTTTACTGTATCGCTAGTTCCATATGGTTCTATCAATACTCTGCCTCTACGCGCCAAATTTCATCGGCTATCCGTTTCAATGGTCCAAGTGAAGGTCTTAGAAATCTAGCTACCATACCTTCTAAACTAAGCTGTGTGGATTCCAGTAGACCTGTTTTACACCAAATAGCAAAATGCTCACAATTATGATCAAACAAATTATAATCGCCTTTGCCAATCATAGATCTAGCACGTTGTACAGTTTTACGGGGCCCATAAAATCTAGCAGTTACATCAGAGTCTTGGAAAATAGATAATAAACTATCGTCCTCTGCAATATATAAGGTATCTCCATCACAAAACTCTTCAATGCTAGTCTCAGCAATACGTCCGTCTAGTGGAGAATCCCCTTTTATATAGTGGATAATTTTATGATATCCAGCATATACGCCATAATGTTGATATACATCACCAAAGAAAAAGTTACTTCGTTGACAAAATACAATATCACCTAATTTTAACTTTCTTGAACCCATTATTACTCTCCCATACAACACATCATTTATGATTATTCATATACGTAATAATATCGTCTAAAGAAATATTTTGATTCTTGCCTCGTAATAATCGCCATACCTTTCTAACTAATTTATAGAATAGATATAAACCAGCCAATGGCCAGAATACACCAAATGGATTTTGTTCAAATGGATTCCGTGGATATGGAAATGGACCAGGCATGGGTCCTATAATATTAGGCCAACTATGTTCTTGATACACCCCTTTAGGATGAACACCGGTTTTATTTCTATTAGTAGAAATATATTCCACTACATCCTCATATAATTTAGGGTCTTCTTTTTTTACACTTTCAAGAACTTCTTTAATAACATCTGTTTTCATTTAATACACCTCATATAAAATATTGTAAAGATAAAATAATTACATAAGAAATATATGTACAGTGTAATATATTATATGTGTAAAAAAATGTATATAAGCATATCTAATTATGAATTTACTTATAGAAAAATTATTTTTTATAATTTATCTATCAATGGCTTTGCCTCTTTATAACCAGCATCAAATGATTTTTTCATCCAAATTTTTGCCAACTCTATATCCATATCACTCTCTTTACGATTCAAATAAATTAACCCTATACAACATAAAAGCTGTGCAGCCATCGATTTATCATCACATAATTCATATGTTTTTTTTAATAATTCAATTGCTTTACCACTATCACGTTTAGTTCCTTCTCCTCTAGAGTACATAAAAGCTATGTCACGTGTAGCACATATATCTTTATTATCACTAGCTAATCTATACCAATACAACGATTTTTGAAAATCACAATTCTCACCTTTTCCTTCAAAATACATCTTTCCTAAATAATATTGTGACCGAGCATAGTTATATTGAGCTGACATTTTAAAATATAACATAGCTAAATCATAATTTTCTTTTACTTTATCACCAGAATAATATATATATCCTAAAAAAAACATAGCTTCGTAGTCTCTAGCATATGTCAAATCTTCATATAATCCAATAACCTCTTTCATATCAAACTCATCAGATGCTTTTTTCCACAATATATCTGCAAGTTCAAATTTAGAGTTATTTATTAACTCTATATTTCGAGAATTTGTAATACATATTCTATAATTAACTTCTGCTAATTCCTTATCTACCTCAATTCCCTTCCCATAATCATAAGCTATGCCTAATAAATATGCGCAATCATATTGACCTCTAGATACACCTTCATTACAAAGATTAATAGCCATTTTAGAATCATATAGTTCAAAATCATTATCAAATAATAACTCTGCTAAATTATATATAGCATCTAAATGACCATTCTCATAACTCTTATAAAAATAATCATATGCATGTAATAAATCATTTTCACTTTTTGCTTCAATACCCTTACAACATAAGTCTTTTGCATAATTAGATATTTTCTGCTCAACATATTGATTATAATTAATTATAGATCCTGTTCTAGTATTATCATATATCTGGCTTAGATAGCTAAGGTTAGATAGTAATTCAATTAAAAATTCATATATTGTAATTGATTTATCAATATTAATAAAATATCTAGCACTAATATAATTTTTTAAAATAATTACTAGTATTTCATGTTCATTAAATTTTACTGTTGAAATATCTTTATAAGTATTAACCAAATACTGTTCTTCATAAAATAACTTATTTAATTTTTCAAATATTAAAGGCATCATTAATATAGTTTCACTATTTATATGATTTATAGATAGTGAATCAAAATACTTGTATCTTAAATCTGATTCCGTATATATTGCCAATATATTGTCTAAATAATTAATTTCATCGTTTGGATTTATATCTAATTTCCTTAAAGCGCCTTTTAACAGAAGTAAATCCTCATCCTCCCAGTTTCCCTTAGTTTTATCAAAAAAATCTCGTGCAAGACAAACTAGTTTTGATAGATTATCTAATTGAATATAACTACAGCCATTAAATTCACGATCTGGTAAAGTTAAAAACCATTTGAAGAATTTTTCATTTGCTTCTAAATTATTTATACGTTTATTAGTTGATTCCATATAAGATTCTATTATACTGTATAAATTATTAATATCTCCAGAAAGATTTTCTCTTATTAGATTTAGCTTCCTATTGATAGAATATATTAAGTCCAAAGAAACTAAATGTTCTTCCATTAATTTTTTTAGAGTTAATTCCGCTAAGTACTGTGACTGAATTAAATTATTTAAAATTTTATCTCTTAATTTATTATTAGTTCCTGTAATTACACCTAAAAAGCTCTGCATAAAGTTTTTAGATTTTAATTCTCTTTGTGCCTCTTCTGCACTAGCTAATAACTCAATGCTATCAAAAACTAATTTGTTGATAACAAATTTATCTTCTCTAAAAATCTGAATTGCATTTTCTATGGACTTATTAATTAGAGATTTATCATCATCAATAGCATCAATTATATTTGCTGATTTATTTTTCATTTCCTAAACTCCTAGTTTTAGACAAAATTTTTTGAATTCTTTCTTTTTTTTCATTTATGCTTGACTCTAATTCAAGCATTGTAATCTTATGTCTATATTCCTCATCCACTATATTACTTAAAATTATTTCTTTTTTAGAACCAACAATATTAAATTGATTTGTTACATATAAAGCTTTTTGAGATGAATAAGTTGAAGTATGTCGATTTAATATTTTAGCTGCAATATCTTGCGGATCAAGTTGGGAACTCTCTGAAATATAAAACATATTATTCTCAAGCTTATCTAAGACTCTACTTATACCTTTAGCCAAAATAATCTGCCCAGGAATACGTACTCTTGTTCGCCACACAATAATTGATTGAATGCACTTCTCAATCAATTCATCTGCAAATCTTATCCTATCTTCAGATGCATACATTTCTAATAATTTGCTATGTACCAAGCACCCTCTAAGAACTTCAACTGCAAGATCTAACTCACTTTTACTCAACAAATATTCATTAGCTAGAATAGCAAATCTATTATTTACAATCTCAATAAGTTTAACGGCATCATCTTCTATAAATTGATTTAATAATCTTCTCATAGCTTCAGAGCTTAAACCAGTCCCTATAATACTACCAATAATAACTCCTACAGGCCCTAATGGTGCTAGTAATACACCTACTACACCTCCACCTATCAATCCACTAACTAATGTTGTGACTTCTTTGAAAAGCTGTTTTCCTGATATTTTTCCTTGTGCATAATGAAAAATATCATTACTACTTAATACTAATACAGTTACTACTTGAGTTATAAAATTACCTCTCAATAATTTAGCTAAATTTTTACTTGCAGCAGCACCATAAATAGGTGCACCATCTCTTATCGCAGCAAGCAATTGTTTTCTAACAGTACTAGGTAGTAATTTAACTAGCTCATTAGACGGTTTAATCAATAAATTACTAACGCCTGTTTTCGTAATTTGAGATGAAACAACTGAAGTTACAAAAGCAATCCCACCTGCTTGTATACCAGAATACATAGCTATATCTAATGCTGTATCTAAATCTTTACCATTCCATAAAGCTCTAGCTAAAATAATAGTTGATGAAATACCAGCTGCACTTAAACCAATAACTGCACCATGAGCCGCATCGAACACAAGCGACTCTACTGTTCCAGCCTTTGCAATGTTAATAGCCTGCTTTAATGTGATATTCCCTTTTCTAATAATTTTTGATGCATCCTTAGGATTTTTACACCCAGGCACTTGCCCTTTTCTAATTTTTTCTTCCATAATTCGAATAGCTTCATCATATTGATCAGATGGTACTTCTAATTGCATTGGGTTTCCATTACTATCCAAGTAACGATATTTACCATTCTTAAATCCTGAATTTACAGAAGCATTAGCATTTTGGCAATATTTTGTTTGTATAAGTTGTCCATCAACAATTCGATCTGGACCATTCTTAGCATTATCATCACCAAGTATTTCTGCATTTCTCCCATTTATCGTGTCATACAAATTATTACCTTGTTCCGCAGCATATCCATGTCCTTGTCTGCCATTAAACCTAAGTAATTTATCATTATGAGCTATCGTTTCATTTTGACTATAATACAAGTCTTCTTTCTTTTTCTTATCACTCATGATATCCCCTTACGTTTTTCTCTTCATAGAAAAAATATACGTTATAATATTAATTATAGCACCGCTTCACTTAATATTCATTTTATTTTTTAATTCTTTCTAACATATTTCGCTATAATTGATAAGAATATTATATAAATAAAAATGCGTATTTTTTTACACACAAAAAGCCACCCAACTTTTGTTGGGTGGCTTTAACTATAATGTTTATAAATTCCATTATAAATGACACACATCTGTAGGATGAGCACAGTTTTATTTCTATTATAAAAAATATATTTAACTACAATCTTGTTTTATTTGGGGTTTCTTTTTACACTTTCAAGAGCGCCTATAATAACATCTGTTTTCATTAGTATACCTTTATATTTTAAAACAAGATTTGAGTATTAAAATGATTACAAATATAATATATAAAATGACATGTCTATAATATTATTCATGGTACAAATAAATATAAGATTTACATATTATTTTCGCCCATAAGCATCATCAATCCTTATAATGTCATTTTCATCAATATAGTCGCCCTCTTGCAATTCAATAATTTGTAATGGAATATTAGATACATTTTCTAAACGATGAATATGATTTTTTGGTATCAATATTATATTGCCGGGAAAAATCATAAACTTCATATCATCCAGAGTTACTAAACCAGCACCACGATATACATACCATAATTCGTTTCTTAATAAGTGCAATTGCAAGCTAATTTTAGAATTCATTGAAATAACAATATGTTTCAAAACATAGTTTTTTTGCCATTCTAATATACGATAAAATCCCCAAGGTCTTTCTACTATTTCATCTATTTTAGCACTGCTAGTTTTAAGTTCTATCATAGTTTTGAGACTTTATATTTTCTTGTCCTAAATAATTCAAGCATTAAATTGTCAAATAACTCTATTTCAATTCTAGCGGTACTATTATCTGAAAAACTATATACAATATCTGCAGTCAATGAATCAAAGTCAAAATAAACTTTCAATTGGTTATTCTGATCTTTGTAAGAACAAGATATTTGATTATCATTCTGATAAATATGATTACATTGACCAAATAATTCTAAGCGTTCTTTCAACCTATTGAAAATTTTTTCATATACTATAGAATTATTTAAACCAGAATTTAGTTCGTAAATATGAGAATGATAGCTTTGAAAATCCACACTTGAAGAATTAGCCAATTTATTAACATGTAATCCTTTTTCTTGTAATGATTTAATTGCCTTTGTCTCATAGCCAGTAGGAATAGTTATTATAAATGTTGACGGCATATGAATAGACGCTAGAATATTGTTTTTTCTTGCAAAATCAGTAATCGCATCATTATAGATTTTTAAATCTGAAAAAAGTGTTTCATCTAACTCTACACCTATATCAGCAAATTGGATCGGACACCCCTCTCTATGATATTCAAAATACTTGTCACCAGTTGAATTAATTCTTTTAACTTTTATACCTTCTTGAGATAAAAAAGATTCTACTTCATTTATACTTAAATCAATAAGTGGTCTAACTACAGATATACTAGCCGGTAAAACCATTCCCATTTCTGATCCCCAATATGTGTTAAATTTAAGACTCTCATTTAACTTATTGTTTGATATATAGTCTTTAATTCTAGCTATTGTAGTACGATCATTAGCATTATCACCAATACAAAGCCATCCATATTTTTGTGATGAAAGATAATCTAACAAAATAGAATACATTGTTTTCTTACATATTAAACAAGGTCTTCCAGCTTGATAACCACTTACAGTTTCAGAAAACTCCTTTGTAAAATCATAAATAATTAGTGGAATATCAAACTGTTTACATATACGCTTTGCTTCATTTGTTGGTATCGCACTTCCCCATTTATGAATAAAATGAATGGCAGTAACAGGTACACCTGCTTTTTTTAACATAACCACAGAGGCGATACTATCTTTACCGCCTGAAAGCATTGCAATCACATTAGGGTTGATTGAATTTAATATATGATCAAAGTTCAATTAAATCAGCCTCCCCTTTACTAATAAATTTTTTCACTTGATTATATAAATTAATGTAATCAGACTCGATATGATTAGTATTTAAATGTAGTACATTATCTCCTACAGAATTTTCTAAAACATTCTTTTGAATATTACTTACATCAACTTCTGTTATAGGCTTATGCAGATTGCTAATACCAGTGGTATATGGAAAATAATTTGTAGTAGATAGGCCTAGATGCCTTTTGTCTTCCTGAATTCTTTTATTATAACGTGTGGCTAATATCTTATAATCCGCCATACAAACAACACAGAATAACTCTACTTGATTATTTGCATTTAATAATATACGCAATGTATCAAATTCTTTAAAATTATTATCAATGATTAAGTCTTTATTTCTACTAATATAAAATTTAATAACACGATACATCATCGCTTCACCTTTTATACTTAGTAATTTTTTCTCATCATGATTTTTAAAACCATACTTATCAAATAAATGTATTTTAAATAGATCTTTGGATATACAATCTATCTTAAGATCCTTAGCAATATCTGATGATAATGAACTTTTACCACTAGCAGGTGGTCCAGTAAAAATTATTAATTTCATTCAAATACCTCATATATTTAAAATCATTCCATCATATGAAATAATATATCCCAATTCGTTCCCTTTAATAACAGCATCATCATAACTAATTAAACCATTATGAGAAAAATGGTTAGCAATAATCTTAGTATCTAAATCAATCAAATTATATTTTCTCATTAAATCACACATTATTTTCATACGTTCAAAATTCATATGACCAGGATAATCAATATGTTTAATACCTTCAGTACAATCTAAAGAAATTGCATCAAATCGTATATTTTTTAATTTTAAATACAATAAAGACTCTTCTGACAAAACATCTGTATCATGGGCATATAAAAAAACAGAATCATCCTTTCGAATAACATAAACTAAAGGATTCGTTGTATTATGAATACTTGAAATTGGTATAATCTCATACTTATCCTCGATATAAAAAGGGCTATAATCGTAAACTGGTTGATAGAAAATACTTTTATCTTTTGTTACAAAACCATTATCATCTGGCTTTAAAACCTCTTTAACACCTCTACCACCATAAACAGTTAATGTGGGTGTGCCTAAATCTAAATTTGCACGACTTCTTCTACGGGCTCTTAAATCTTCAACATAAAGATGATCATCATGTGTATGTGTTATTAAACAATGGTATATATCAGCTAGTGAAATATCATATTGTAGTGAATGCATATAAGTATCTGGACCAAAATCTATAAGAATAATATCATCAATTAAAACTTGTGATCGAGTACGAATATTCTTACCTTTATGTTTTCTAGCATATTTACAAACATCACAATGACAAAACAAAGCGGGAATACCTTCAGCCGCACTAGTGCCTAAATAAGCGATTTTCATTATAATACTACCTCAATATAATACGAGAATCAAAAGCTTCATTAGTTAAACTCGTCCTTAAAGCTTTAGAACAATAAAAAGGATTAAAAGATTCCGTATTATTTAGTATATTCAATTGATAATAAAAGTCTAATACAGTATCAAGATCCGGTACATTACAATCTAGTTTATTACCTTTATCTAGATGTAATACATTACCACTTACAACAATGCCTTTATCGATGATATTTTTACAATAAGATAAAACCTCATCAATTGGTTCTAAACCAACAACCAAATTTGTCCAAACATTTCCTTTGCCAAAAATATTTACTGCATAAATTAATCTATCAATAAAATATTCACGCCCCAAAGCAGCTTTGCCTGGGCAATAATGTTGAAATCCTTTAGGCGTAATTGCTTCAAGATTAAAAACCACCTTCTCTATTCCGGACTTTTTCATAAGATCAATATTTTCTAAGTTATTTGGCGGTGATATTACCGCAACAAGCCCCTCTGTTGCACGTTCTTTTAATATTGGAGAAATAGATTTTGCTATTTCTGAATAAATTTGTGCCTGTTCATCTAGCTTATCATTTGAAAGATTTCCACTAATCATAATGGCATGAAGGTGTTCATCATAACATTCAGATTCAATCGCTATATCTAGAGCTTCCAATAAATTAGGAATATATTCTTGTTTATATTTATCCCAAGTAACTAGCCCCTTAGAAATCTTCTGAGCTGATACATCCTCTAATCGAATAAAATTATTTATCCCACAGAAAAGACACCCATCAGAAATATTACATCCTTTCCAAGGAATTATATTTAATTCATCATATCCACAGGCAGTAATATAATTAGTAACATTAATATTATTAGAAAGTTTATTGTTATAATAACTTGGAGTTTGAACAAATGATAATTCTATATTCGGAATTAAATCGTTATTATATCTAGCAAATAACTCATCATCTTCATTAACATCAATAATCACTGGTGAAGTCATACCATTAGAGGCAACACAAGAAACAACCACCTCATAACCATCAATGCTATTATTAATATTTAGTTCTTGAGGTCTATACCTATCAGAAGCAATTGGCATATTATAAACTAAATTTTGTTGTTTAGCATTTGATTGAGCTGCTTTGTTTAAAGCTTTACTAGTGAATTCAACACCATTAACTAATATTAAAGATTTTAATAATGTTTCTTCTTTACATATATAAGTTGAACTATAAACATTCATTATGTTTTCTTCCCCTGATTATCGTATTAATTACACTAATTCCCCATACAATATGAAAGATTGGAAATACTATTTCATAGATAAAAGAATAAAAAACTAGATTTTTAGGCTTAGAAATAATAAATGAAATTACTCCTAGATATATTAATCCTAAAATAATATTTATTTCAAAGAAGATATAGCATAAAAACCAGATTATAATCCATAAAAAATGGTACGCAAATCCATGAATCAATAATCGTCTTCTATAACTACTATTATCCCAAATCGACAATAATAATGTTGAATAACCGATTCCCCATCTCCATCGTTGTAAAACTAACCCCATAAAAGTATTATTAGGGGCTTCACTTCCTAATATCTTATCTGAAATATAGCGTTTATCAATATATTTACTAACGTATAAACCAATTGCTAAATCATCTAAATATGTATCAGTATTCAATAATTTACTATCAAAAATACTACGTTTTAAACAAAAAAATTGACCAGGTATACTTATACCTGTATTTAATTTCCATAAAGTTGGTCTAATAATATTATGAGATAATACCTTATCTATTAAAACCATTAACTCCCATACATTAGAATATTTGGAAACATTAATCTTTCCCCAACCTATAGAATAATTTTCATTAATCATTATCTCTAAGAAAGATTTAATGTCATGTGTATTAGGTGTTATATCATTATCAATACTGATAAAGTATTCAGATTGATCAACACTAAATAAATGTAATAGTTTCTTATATTTAGTACCATGATATTTAATCAATTGAATATGATAAGGCTTTTTAGGTAAATCAAAAAACTCCTCACAATATATAATTACTTTAAAACCGTTACCATATATATGGTAGAGCTCTAAAGCCAGTTCATCTAAATGCGTAGTATATACTTCATTTTTTCTTGTATATGTAACCAAACATAATTTAATCATACATTCCTCTAGTACAACCATAGATCTTTTCTTGATTCAATATAAAAATCAAAATCACAATTAGTTAAATCTACTCCTAAAATCTCAATAAGTTCAGATATTTCCTGATTTAATTTATGATGAGTTATTGATTCATTTCCATCTTGAAGCATAAAAATACCAATCGGTAAAATCAATAAATTTTTATATTTATATATATTTAGATCAATATACTCAATAAGATTATTAGACTTTATATTTCTCAAAAGATTGTTAAATAATAATATTGGATATAAATAAACTCTAGTATTCATATAATTACATATTTTTCTGTATTTATGACTATCAAGCAGATTCATATTGTTACATAATTGCTGAATAGTTTCTTCAATTCCTTTTTTATATCCAAATGTTTTTTTATTATTTGTGCACAAAAGAAGTAATTTCAAATAAAAATGACTTTTAAAAGAATATGGCCACATATTCAATTTTCTATTCAAAAAACTATAAATACTATTACTAGATTTCTTTATAGGAAAATCAGCAATTTTAGATAAAAAATGATAGATATAATTATAGTAATCTGTCAGTTCATAATAAGAAATTAAATCTCTAAAATACTTCCAATTAAAATTTTTATTTTGCAGCATATAATATAAGTCATTAATATCTTTCATGTATACCGTTTCATGTTTAAATACATGAGATATAGTTATACAAGAAACTTCTTCTATCGATAAACCATCTTTTGGTGTAAATGGAATTAACTGGGTTCTCCCTAATGGAAAGCCGCCCATATTAATATCCACGATTACTTGATATTTATTCTGTAATATTTTTTCTAAATGGATATGACCATTTAAAACTTCTTCATCTTTGAAATATACAGCTTTAAATGAAAATGGAACTGAGCCATTAAAAGAAAATTTAAAGCCTCTATTTTTTACTAAAAAGTTAATCAAGTTATATGCATCATCAAAATTGTATGCCAGATAATCAAAATCCATATGCACTCTATAAGTATCTTTAGGATAATATGTATTAGTGACTCCACCTTTTACTTTTGAAACTTTTAACTTTTTATCATTAATATAATCATCTATAATATTAATCTCTGTATTAGCGATATTTAAACTTACAATTTGTTTTATGGCTAACTCAATTATCTTACTATCTAATTTTAAGTCATATTTATTTGCATTATTATAAAAAGGTACAGCCAGCCTTAGCTTTTTTATAAGTTTCATATCTTCATCAGATATAGTGGTTAGATTTTCTAAAAATATTTTTTGTTCTTCTTTAGATAATATACATAATCCTAATTTCTGAAAAAGAATTTCTCTACTGTCATCTAAACTATTTATTCCTAAAATAATTTCTCTAGCCGTCTTAATTGTTGGAACCACTTTTGATTCATTTTTCCATTGAAAATTTTTAGTAGAGACACAGGCATCACAAGCCAAACTAATACCATGATTATGATTACAACTTTTTATTGTTATACTACTTTTCTCTACAGCTTTTAATAAGAGCTCAACAGGCAAACTAAGACAGCCATGACGATTTATATTCTGGATATGAAATAACTTTTTATAACTAAAATAATTATTATCAATAATATTTTGAACTTCTTTTTTTACATACAAAATATTCTTTCCTGAAAGATTTAATTCTAAGTCCTTTGCAACTGACATTGCTAAATTACATGATTGACCATGAAAAGAAAAATAAAAATTAGAATTCTCAACATAAGAGTTTATAACTAAATGATCACCGCAAGCTACACCATTTGAATCAATAACACTCTCAGGTGCTAAAATTATATTCTTATTCATTATATAGCCTCATAAAGTACATTAAAAAATTTATCTATATCAGATTCAGTTGTTGCAATTCCCCAGGAAAATCGTAGAACAGAAATTAACCCCAAATTATTAAGCACATTTTGCGCACATAAATGTCCTGTTCTAATAATAATATTATTATTAGCCATAATTTCACCCATATCATGTACATGTATATTCTTTATATCCATCGAACACAAAGCTATATGCCCATTGATACCTTTATTGATAATGCTAATTTTTGAATTATCAATTTTTTTATTTACATACTCCCATAATTTATCCTCATGTTTCATTATTTGATTTAGATTAATACTACTCATGAATTGACATGCAGTAGCCCATCCTGCTAATAGACCTATATCAAAAGTTCCTGACAAATATTTTCTTTCGTGCTCATGAGCTTTAATGTTTTGACCAAGAACACTCCAAACCATGCCTCCACCCCAAAAAATGGGCTTAACTAGCTTACTTATTTTCTTATTTATTGCTGCTGCACCAATTTGTTTTGGACCATACATTTTATGTGCGGATAAAAAATAACCATCTGCAGCTAACTCTGAAAAAGAAACACTCTGATGACCTATTGACTGACATACATCTAAAAAAATCATTGCATTTGTCTTTTGACGAAAATACTGTAAAGTTAGTTTATCCAAATTATATGAGTTAACATTTGATGTAAGTGATAAAGATATAATCTTTACTCGATTTATCTCCAAAGTGTCTATAAAATGATAATCAATAGATCCATCTTTAGATAAAGGTAACTCTACTAATATAGCACCTTTAGTACGACAAAGATTTATCCAAGGCAAATAATTACTATGATGTTCATAAGGCCCTAATACCACAATATCTCCTCTAGAAATAAAATCATATAAGCCTAATGCAACTAGATTAATTGCTTCTGTGGAATTTTTAGTAAGCATTAATTCATATTGATTATCTCCATCAAAAAAATCCAATATTGTAGAGATACTATCATCAAATGTGGTTTGTGCTAATTTAGATAATGTACCATCACCTCTAAAAGCACTTACCCCTATATTCTCCTGATAATCTACCCATTTATTAATGACACACTGTGGTGTAGGTGTAGTAGCTGCATAATCAAGATATATTAATTCTTGGTTACGCATTAATAATGGAAAAAATTCTTTATAATTCATCATATATATAACTTCACCTGCTCGAATACACTATCTACATCAATTAAATCTAAACAAATATGATTATTATCGCATTTTCCTTGCCATAAATACTTACATTTACAACGCTTTTTATAAAAAACAGTACTTCCCTCTCCATATTTCCATATTCCATTAACAACAGGGGATAGCGGACCACAAATCATAATTGCAGCTACATTTCGCCAAACAGCAAAATGAATATATGCGGAATCATTTCCAATTACTAAAGTAGTATCAGCTAAAATCTTATCGAGTTCCTTCCAATTATGACTAATAATAATATTCTTAATATTATTCTCAACTAATATATCGTAAAGATCTAATTCCTCCGGCCCTAGTACAAATATAACTTTATGATTTGAAATCATTTTTGATAACTTTATATAATATCCTATTGGCCATCGTTTAAGAACACCCATTTTACTACTTCCAGGAAATATCAAAACGGTTCTCGATATCCGTCTTTTTTTGATGATTGGTTTTATTTCTGGATATAAGTGATTGATAATTTTAAAATGCCGTTCCATTCTATTAATTTCAGAATCCATTACTGACGCTATATCAGTATAAAATAGACTAGCACCATCTTTTGTCGTTTCACTGCTTCTTCCAAGACATTTCTTGATATGGGAAAGACTTCCAAATAAAGCACTTTGGAATACACCATGTAAATCTACATATAAATCAAAATTCTCTTTTCTAACAGCTTCTATAGTTGAAGTAAATATACTACAATCAAGGACTCGTGTTTCTCCTTGCGTATCGATTACCGGTTTTAATCTAGGCTGTGGAATGATTATATCTATATTAGTGTTTAATTTACATAAATCTACCATTTCTTTAAAGCAAGTAAATCCAATAATCCAATTAGGATATTGTTTTTTTATTGCATCTATTAATGGGAAAATTCGAATAATATCTCCATGATTTCTAAGTTGACAAAATAAAATTTTCATCATTACTCCTATAGCACAAAACATTTAAACTATTTACAAACAGTTCTATATCTTCGCTTGATATTATGTTTTCCAAGATAGATTTAATTTTATTCTGATTTTCAACAATAAACTTTACATCAGAATCTATCATAAATATATTATTCTCAAGCATATATTTAACTAAATTCTTAGCAACTAAATAATGTCTATAGGTTTTATAATCATTATGATTTCTTAATGTTTTTTGAATAATTTTATTTAGCTTATTAAGTAATAATGGTGTTGGTGCCATTACCAAATATTCTTTATGGAAAAAAATTCTTTCAATACAAGGTATATTTTGACATAATAAAACATCTAGTTTTATATATTTACCCTTAATGTTCCAAAAGGCTGTAATCACATCATCACCAAATCGATTTTTATTCAGATAAATTATGTCTGCCACTTGTAATACTTTTATAATGTCACTTTTAGTCGAATGCTCCGCTATAAAATCGATATCTTTTAAAGGATACTCAAAATCTTTTGTTATTAAGATATATGCCAAGCCCCCCCTGATAATTACTTTATTTAAAGCATTTAATTCTTCAATTACACTAACTATATAATTAGGTAAATCATTCCATTGAAATAGCATTAAAGGATAGTTTGAAGAATTATATTGTTTTTCTATAACCTTTTCCACTTAAATACCCCTGTAAAATATTTACGATTCTATTAGTTACCTCAACTTGTGATCCTACAGCATCAATAAAATGGGTAGGAATAGTATTAAGTCTATGTAGAAACTCATTTAATTTATATTGATCCTTATGCATTTGATCTACTGAATCCATTTTTCTAAGAGGTCCTCTGTTTCTTATAACCACTCTTTTATGAGCTTCTTCAATAGGCAAATCCATATAGATGATAGCAGTGGGTTTATAAAATCCTCTTAAATGATTTTCTAGTAACTTCCAATTCTGCATCTCTGAATTACCATAAGCATCTAAATTATAATAGAATGTTGAAAGTATTCCTCGAGACATTAATGCAAACTTTGCACCTGATAACGCTGCATTTTTTAATGCTAAATGTAAATCCAATGTAATCATAAGGGGATTAAACCAAGGACATTTCAGTCTCAAATCATTCCAGTGAATCTCCTTATTGGTATAAACAGATTTTAATATTTGTCCAATTCCAGACTTTGTAGGCAAATCTATATATGCACATTTTCCATATATTTTTGTTAATTCTGAGGAAACTAATTTAATCTGCGTCGTCTTACCTGCACCTGGTAGTCCCTCAAATGAAAAAAAAGGAATCAATGGCTCTCCTACATCTGATTCATTATAAATACAATTCAATATTAATTTTAATTCATCTAATCCGTCCATCGTTCCCCCATATTATTCACTAGTTATTAAATAACATTGATATCCATATTTCCGTTTAACAAACCGAATTATTTCTCTTGCCCTATTTTCATCTATTAATAGCATTTGAGCAAAACCGTCCCCCTGTGACCCCACCCCTTTACATGCGAAAACATCACTATGATGTTTCATGCAATCTATAAAGTTGTGTAATAAAGGTGCTTTTAGTTCATCACAATATTGAGTTAAATGTTCATCAAATGACATTTGATACGCATTTAATAATTGGCCTATCGTTTTTATATCATTAATTTTTAGACTCTTTATAACTTGATCAACATAATAATTACTAATTTGATTGAGAAATTGCTTTATAGAATTATTTAAAATACCTTTGTCTCCTACATAAGCTTTATTTAAGTCACTTAAAATCTTTGTGGTATTTTTATTGCTATTCAAATCTACTAATACAAATATCAATTTAGATGGAACATGAATAGGATTAATAACAATATCATCGTCATAAAATTTTAAATCATATACACCAGTTCCTAAAGCGCAGCATTGATCCATTTTCCCACACTTAGATCCTGTTAATATTTCAGCTTCAAAAGCTAGCTTCATCTGAAGTTTTAAGGGAATTTTCAAATTATAGATTTTACTACATAAATCTATTATAGCTACACATATTACTGCACTAGAGGATAAACCTTTTTTCATTGGTAACGTCATCTTATAACAGTCTATATATACTCCTGGAATGCTATAACGAGTAGACAAAACGTAGAAGGTTGCTATAACATAAGAAAAAAAATCATCATTAATATAGTTTTTTAAGTTATCTGTATCTGAATAAATTGACTTCCTACCAAACTTATAAAAAAAGTGGTTTGATTTACAACCTCTTAAATAAATACCTAAATTCAGATTACAAATGATAGCGTGTCCATAGTTATCTTTCGATATTAAAGCTACCCAATCTGTATGTTCTCCTAATAGACACAATCTTCCGGGAGTAAACACCTTACAAAAAGCACTATTATTCATAAAACCTAACCAATATACCTAATCTTAATATTATTATGTAGACTAATATTTTCTAACCATTTCTTACATTCAATAGATTCACTATAAACTATTATATTTATAGAATCTATTAAAGCTAATAGCTTAATAATTTCACTCTCTATTCTCGAATATTCATTATTTTTTTGAATAAGCAAAACATTAAATTCCATTGATTTTAGACATCTTTCTAAATGACTTAATTGTGCTAGTATATTTTCTTCAATTACTAATAAATTGATATTAGTAGCATCTAAATGACTAAAAATCACCTTAAGCTGATTTAAACTACATAATTTTCGACAACTATCTTCTTTATTCAAGGACACAATAACTTTACTTATCAAATCTTGCTTATTTAATATATACGTTTCTTTAGATTGTACAGCTAAAGCCCCTACTTCATTGAGTAATGTTAATTCATCAAAATCAAATTTACCACAACACTCAATTATTGATGCAGTGGCTAAAACTGAATCTCCGGCGCCAGATACATTTATAGGGTTTACTAAAGACTGTTTCTGATGTATATTTTTATAACAATCTATATAAGTAACTCCATTTGCTCCTTCGGTTATTATTCGTCTATTAGTTATATCTTGATCTGAAATATTTAAACTATATTTATACGTCGAATACTCCTCTTTATTTAAGAATAATACTGTATCTTTATCTATCTTATATCTACTTAAATCTCTAGAGTGAACTATAACGCTTTTATTATTTAAAATACAGTAATTTTGTATCGTATCAATTACATTTTGATTAATACAACCATATAAGTAATCCACCACAACTACTATATCTGGGTTCTTTTGATTCAAATACATATTAAGTAAATCACTATCATACGAACATGATCTAATATTATTATCTAACCGCATAACTTGTTGAGTATCAATATAAATACGCTCTTTTAAATTAGTTTTATCTAATTTCTGTGATAATAACGTCACACCATTTTTATGACATAAATTATCAACTATAGATGCATAGTAATCATTTCCGATAATTCCCAATAAATAGGTTTCATTATAAAAATCTGCTAAATTTGCAGCAACATTACTAGCACCACCTAAATTATATATTGTCTTACTTTTTTCAATTATGGGTAATTTAATACCAGTAGATATAGATGACACTTTACCATATGTATATTTGTCTAATAAAATATCCCCAATTACAATAACTTTCTTCTTTTTTACATCCTTAATATATTTTAAAGATTTTGAGATTAATATATTATTCATAAGGCCTAAACCATGTAACCCGATACTATAAAAATATAACTATATATTCACATACTATCACGAAAACCTTTCATCCTCATAAAGTTTTCATTAATTTATATTTTAAGAAATCAATATTACTTCACTAACAGACAAATATAAACATAATCTATAATCATGTGACTCAATCATTATAATCAATAGTGTGTCGCATTGATTTAAATTCCTATATTAACATTTATATTAAGATAGGAGATAAAGGTAAATCATACTACCTCCATCTCCTTATAAATAAATTTATTATATTCTAATTACAATCATTCAAAAAGAATCGTTTTCCTTCTTTAGTTTTAAGTTTTAAATTACAATCCTTATTGATATCATTTCCATTTAACCAATAAATAGCAGCTTCACACCAATCAGAAATCATATCTTCTGTAAAGCCAAATATATCAGCAGCATCCACAACATAGTCCAAATATTTATTATACAAATTATTATCCAATGCTAATACAACCAACCACCAATATATTAATTTATATAAATGATGTCTATACCCTTCAAATCCATAAGAAAAGTAATATTTTCTAGATTCTTTTCTAGGTAATTTATTAATTTCTTTAGAATATATATAATTATTAAATCCACCTGAAATAAGTTCAAGTAAAGAATTACATCTTTCCAAACTCTTGGAACTACATATATCAATATACTTATCAGGATCTAACTCACTAATAATAATATTAATAAACTCATTATTACTCTCATGAACCCAAAATGGTGTAAAAACATTATAATAAAAACTCAAAGAGTCTAATTTACTAGCAAAAAATCTATCCAATGTATGCTGTAATGTTCCCACTCTAACTCTAAAATTATCTAATTTAGTATTCTCCTTTAATGTATCCATCTATTTATCCTCTTTTTCATTTATATCATTTCAAAATAACTTTTCAATTAAATGACTTACTTATTGAAAAAGAATTTTATTCCTTCTGTACTTTTTAAATTTAGAGTAGCTCCATTATTAATTTCATTTCCATTTAACCAATATATAACTGCTTCACACCAATCATCCATCATAGCTTCAGTGAAACCGAATATATCGGCTAAATCAGCCACATAATCCAAATACTTTTCATATAAGGAATCATCTAATGCTAAAATAACTAGCCACCAGAATATTAAAATATATTCATAATTTCCAATATTCCGCTTACTAAATTGATAGGGTTTGTCTTTTACATCTGTTGGCAACTCCCCTAATCTTTTACTATATAGACTACATTGCTTCCCAATAATTAAATCTTTAATAGATAAAATATCAGTTTTTATATCATCTTTAATTGTCCCAAGACCACATCTCCTTACAGTTTTCTTTGGAGACAATTCCTCTAATATTACTAAAATAAATTCATTGTTACTTTCATAGCACCAATTTGGAGTAAATATATTTATATCAAAATAAATACTATCTTTATGTCTATTCTTATTGTCATAAAATTTAAACCATTCTTGCATCAAACCTACACGATATCGAAATGATTCTAAACTACTATTTTCTTGAATATCTCCCATCTTATTTTTCTCCAAGTTTATTTTTAACTATTGCTTTCAGTTTATTTGATCTAATAAATAAATCTATTGTACTAACAGGAATAATACTATTTATACTATGCTTTAATTTATGTGTTCTACAATCAGAATCATAAATAAAATCAATAAAATTCGCTTGAACAACTTTATGTAACTTTTCAGCATTAATTTTATTTACATCCACATCAAGATTAGCACCTTTATATTCAACCTCAGTTCTCAACCCTTTTTGTAAATATGCTGGCAATACAATATCTTTAAACTTAATTCCAATATCAAATAATTCTTTTATATTCTCAGCTTCAACCTGAATACTTGGTTTACCAAAAAGCCCAATATATCTAATGTTTTTAAATTCTTTATTGATAATATAAGTTTGATTTTCATCAGCACATAAATAAATTAGTTCGGGCTTCTGAATAACTAATTCATCTAATTCTTGTTGATTAAATACTATATTCTCTACATTAGCTAATATATTTTCATCAGATGTTAAACGACGCAATCGATTTAACTTTTCTTCATTTTTCTGAATCTCATGTACTTCTATATCTAGATTTTCATACTCTATACCAAGAATATTGCATAATGTATTAACATAGGATGCATCAGTAGTATCAATTGAAATAATCTGAGATACTATATCATTATAATCACGTGCCTCTAACCATATTCTTAATTTTTCATTATGATAATATCTCACTAAATTCTCAATATCAGCATATTGTTGCAATTCATCTAATGTTCGAGCCTTTAAATTGTTTTCAAAGATTAATGGGAACTTGATTTTTTTCGCCATAAATATTTATTCCCTTCTATAACTACTTAAATGGATTTATCAGGTTTACTATACTTTTAATGCCCCTATAAACTGTACAACTTATGTTTTTTATAATAGCAATTTTAAATTTAGCAAGCTTCTTTTCTCCATTATATATCGCTTTACCTATAAATGAGCCTGCAATAGCACCAACTATTCCTCCGACAATATTACCCACTCCAGGCACAACTGAACCCAATGTAGCACCAATTTCTGCACCATAAAGGAATCCCATATGACTAGCAACCCCTATAGTAGATGCTTCCCCCATTCGATCTATAGCCTCTAAAGATGTAATTTCTCCATTTCCGAGTTTATAAAGTACTTTTGCATTTTCAATAATTATTGCTCCAGCTAAACCTAATGATGCAGCAGAAGTATTCTTAGCTATTGGTAACATACCTTTTCGTGTTGCAACTACAAGTGCTCCTGTTGTCGCAGCTTTTGCGCCTGAATCTGCACCTGTAACAAATGCAGTTTCTATAACTGTATCAGATTTAACATCTTTACCATTCAACAAATCTCCCACAACTTGAATGGAAGCTCCCAATGCTGCGCCGGTAACACTAGCAAGCATAGTTTGTTTTCCAATATTAGTAATCAGTTGTTTATTTTTGTAATAACTCCAATCCTTCTTTCTTAAAGATTTTCCATCTTGCGCCCTATTTTGCAATGTTTTTGCTTGTCTTTTGCTTAACGCATCAGAAGAAACCCCATCATCTGTTTTAATTTGATCTGATACTGTTTTCTGTTTACTAAGTTTAGACTTAACAACATCAGTTTGATTTTTAGGGACTAATATACGTTGATTATTATAATTTTTATCATTCACCATGCTAGCCGTTGCATTTGCATCTTTGCCAAATTTCACTTGGTGTCGCTGTATATTTTTTTGCCCCCAAAACTTATCATCAACAGCTATATCTACAGAGTTTTTACCATATGTTTGTCCCGCGTCTGGTTGTAAAACACGTGCTCTAAAATTAGAATTCTCTAATGATGCATTAGCATTAAATGTATTTACTAACTCTTGTTCAGCTATAAAACCATCTAAATTAGGATTTTGATTAATAGTCCCTGCTTGTGTAGTTACTACATTAATCATATCCTCATTACATCTTGCAAGTGTACTGTCAATCTCCGATAAATATTGCGTGAATCTTTCAGCACTAAAAGTTTCTCCACCTTTTAAAATTGTATTATTAAGCCATGCACTTCGACTTACATTATTGGATTTCGCCTTTTTATAATCATCTTGGGCTTTTTCATAACGCTTTAACGATTCTATACTAGACTTTGCAAGTTCATCAGCCTCTTCTTCACTTATTTCAGGCATTTCTGATTTAAAATAATCCTTTAACCATACTTGGTTAGATACACCTGATTTATTTACAGAATTATCATAAGAGCTAGTTGCTTTTTTTAATAAACCTTCAAATGCTTTCACATTAATAGTATTTGCCATGATTCCTCCATTATTTTGAAGCATTCTTAAATTTCTTTTCTTTATACATCTTAATCATGTCATCTATGGATTTGCTCATGATAACCTTTAATGAATGTGTATTATCAATAGATTTAATAATATCATCAGTAGTAACTGCGTTACGTTCAGATGTGAAAGCTAATTCTATGGCATCTTTAACAACACCTTCAATATCTGCACCACTATATCCATCTGTTTTACTAACAATTTTATTTAAATCTATATTAGGTAAATCTGTTGGACGCCTTTTTTCTAGATGAATTTTAAAGATTTGCTCTCGTTCTTTATTATTTGGAAACTCAACAAAAAATACTTCATCAAGTCGACCTTTACGTATCAATTCCGCAGGTAATTTATTCACATCATTTGCAGTCATAATAACAAAAACTTGGCTTTTCTTCTCCTGTAGCCATGTTAAAAAAGATCCAAGTAATCGATTCGTAATATCGCCTGTAGATGAACCACCACTAACACCAGAGAAAGCTTTTTCAATCTCATCAATCCACAAAACACATGGAGAGATATCTTCAGCTATCTTTATTGCCTTACGCATATTTTGTTCAGATTCACCGACATACTTCCCCATAATGCGCCCCATATCTAACCGTAACAATGGAGCATTAAAAAGTTTAGCAGTCGCTTTAGCACTTAATGACTTACCACAACCTGGAATACCTGCAATTAGAACCCCTTTTGGCATATCTACACCAAAAGCTTTAGCTGCATCTATATCTTTATATATCTTTGCCTTATTTTGAATCCACGCTTTTAAAACCTCTAAGCCACCAATATCATTCATCGTTTCATCTAATGCAATCATCTCTAGAACACCAGACTTCTTAACAATTTGTTTTTTTTGTTCTAGCACCAACTCAAGATCATTAGATGTAATTTCACCGTCATCTGCATAAGATAATGCTAAAATATTTTTAATTTCATATTTTGATAGTCCTCTAAATGCATTAACAAGCTTTCCTTTTAATATATTATCAATTGGAATATCTTGTTCATTACAAAACTGTTCAATACATAAAGCTATCTCATTTGGTTTAACTGCATCTTCATCTATAATGGTTACGAATGGTTCCAACTCTACAGGTAACTCAATATTTTCTCCTAGTAAAACTAAAGTACATTCTTCAACTACGCCTGTAGTAATTAACTGGGCAATGTATTTTAAAAGACCAATAACTTTTGGATTACTAATATGATGTCTAATATCTTTCAAGATAACAATAGAGGAATTTAAATCTTCACCACCGGTAGATACTAATAATTGCAACATTGAATCTAATGTTATATCATTAGCATCTGATTCATTTACTACCATACCAATTTCTGACCATTGAATAACAGTTCTACTATCATCCAAATTTGCTAATGTATTAACAGCATTAGGCTCATCATATGTGTTATACATTAAAATAGGAAATCCGGCATCCATATAACGTGCTAATTTACTTTCAGATGTATTCATTTTCAATCCCCCAAAAATATGTTAATATCCTCATTTATACTTAGTTCTTCATTTTTATTTCATGAAATATCATATCATAAATAATTTAAAATGAATACTAATATATGAAGTATAAATATCACATAATATATTAGTTTAAAATATGTAATTACTACTTAAAATCAAATTTTTTAATATAGAAAGATACAGCAATATATTAAATATATTGCTGTAAATTCTGGCATCATACTATTAAAGAATAATAATATTTAACATATTCTATTTTAAGTTGATAAACGCTTTGACTTGTTATATCCCTATTTATTGAGTTCGCATAATACATAACATCACATTCATATGGACTACCAGGCAATATAGCAAGTAGTTCTTCTACAGGATTTAGATCATCTAGATATAAGTACTCCCATTCATCTTCTAGATTCGTATAATACTCAAATGAATGTGCGTTACTATATTCAACCTTTTCACTTAAGTTTCTATCTAATAGGGTAAATACATTAATATAGATTTGTTTTAATTCATCTGTAAATGTACCTTTCATATAGAAATCATTAGTCAAGAAAGCTTTCATAGCAAGTAATTCTTCATTCCATTGTAAAAGTGGCACAATTTCAACATCAAAGATGTTAATAATTCTTTGGTCATGTTCTTCTAAAGCTTCTTCTAGATTACGTTTTACCTTTTCTTCAGCTTCATCTCTTGAACCACTTTCAGAGGGAATAAAAATTTTCATCAATGCAGCGCATTCGGATGCTTCTCGAATTGATTCAATAGAACGTAAGCGTAGTTCTTCGCTTATTACGGCTATAAAAGTATTTACATCTCCCCATATGTCTATTACCCAATCCTTAAAATGTTCTTTGTCAGCAAAGGCTTCCTTTAATTCATCTCTATACTTCTTTAATCCTTTTACAGCCCATTCTGCATGTAATCGATCATAGCGATCACCAAAATCCTCTTCTTCTCTTGGAACATCAAATTCTGCTTTCTCAATTTCTGCTTTAATGTCTTCTACTGTGATGATGTTTTCTTTTAAAGTTTTCATAGCTAATCTCCTCATAACACAACTAAAAACAATAAGTCTTATGGATTAACTTTAGTATACCGAAGCCTATACGTAATTTTTTACACACCAAAAAGCCGCCCAACCTAAGTTGAGCGGCTTTCACCATTCTAATCAGAATTATATGTAGTTTACATAGTCCCAGTACTACCGATACCACCTGTACGTACGCCTGTTGCGTCGTCATCGTTGGTGATAAGGTATTTAGAGAAAATGCCTTGTGCAACGCGTTCGCCTTTTTCAAGGGTAACAGGTTCGTTGCCAAAGTTTAGGAGGGCGATCATGATATGACCTTCGTTGTCCTCATTGTTGTAGTAATCGCTATCGATGATACCCGTGCTGTTCACAAGTGCTAGGTGGCGTTTAATGGCCATGCTAGAACGGATATGAATCGCAAGGTATTCATCGTATGCCATGAAGGCTTTAAGGCCTGTTGGTACGAGAACTACTTGATTTGGTTCTAATGTAACAGATTCAGCGCATTCAATATCATAGCCTGCGCTTTCTGTGGTTTTACGTGTTGGTAAATTGATATTTTGTTCTTCAAAAGCAGAAACTACTTCAAAGCCACGAATATCCATGTAACACCTCTTATTTCAAACAATCTTTACGGGACAAGTTAATACGGCCTTGTTTATCGATTTCGATAACCTTAACCATAATTTCGTCGCCTACATTTACAACGTCTTCTACATTTTCAACGCGTTCTTTTGCAAGTTTGGAAATGTGTACAAGACCTTCTTTACCAGGTAATACCTCTACGAAAGCACCAAATGCCATCAAACGAGTTACTTTACCAAGGTATACTTCCCCTACTTCAACCTCTTTAGTAAGGTTTTCAATGATTTGTTGAGCTTTAGCAGCACCTTCTTGGTCTACAGAAGCAATGAATACTGTACCGTCATCTTCGATGTCAATTTTTGCACCTGTTTCATCGATGATACCACGAATTACTTTACCGCCAGAACCGATTACATCGCGAATCTTATCTGGATCAATTTTCATAGTAATGATACGTGGAGCGTATTGAGACATTTGTTGACGTGGTTCAGCAATTGTATCAAGCATGATGCCCATAATATGCATGCGACCTTTATGAGCTTGTTCTAATGCTTCATGAAGAATTTCACGGGACAAGCCAGAAATCTTGATATCCATTTGAATAGCAGTTACGCCCTTAGCTGTACCAGCAACCTTGAAGTCCATATCGCCAAGAGCATCTTCCATACCTTGGATATCTGTTAAGATTGTGTAGTGTTCGCCTTGAGTTACAAGACCCATTGCGATACCTGCTACAGGAGCTTTAATAGGTACACCAGCATCCATCAAGGATAATGTGGAACCACATACAGATGCCATGGAGCTAGAACCATTAGATTCCAATACTTCGGATACTAAACGCAATGCATATGGGAATTCTTCTTCGCTTGGAATAACAGGTACCAATGCACGTTCAGCCAAAGCACCATGACCAATTTCACGACGACCAGGACCGCGGGAAGAACGAGTTTCCCCTACGGAGAAGGATGGGAAATTATAGTGGTGAATATAACGTTTTTCTGTTTCTAAACCAATGCCATCAATTGTTTGAGTTTCAGACAATGGTGCTACAGTAGCAACGTTCAATACTTGAGTTTGACCACGTGTAAATAAGCCAGAGCCATGTGTACGAGGTAATACACCTGTACGGCAAGAGATAGGACGTACTTCATCAAGTTTACGACCGTCTGGACGAATTTTTTCAACAGTAATCATATGACGCACGATTTCTTTTGTCATTGCGTCAAATGCTTTATTTACATCAGCTAAGTTATCTGGATAGATTTCTTCAAAGTGAGCTAATACATCTGCACGCACTTCGCTTTCTTGTGCATCACGTTGTTGTTTATCTGCACAACGAACTGCTGCATCAAGTTTATCATGACCATAGGCACGAACTGCATCAGCGATTTCAGCAGGTACGTCTTTGCTTTCAAATACGCGTTTTTCCTTGCCTACTTTAGCTTTCATATCTTCTTGGAAAGCTACGATTTTTTTGATTTCTTCATGAGCTGCCATGATAACTTCAAGAATAGTTTCTTCTGGAACCTCTTGAGCACCACCTTCAACCATAAGGATAGCATCTTTTGTACCAGCTACAACGATATTAAGGTCTGTTGCCTCCAATTGTTCTTTTGTTGGATTTACAACAAATTCACCATTGATACGGCCCATACGAACGCCTGCGATAGGACCATTCCAAGGAATATCAGAAATAGATAATGCAGCGGACGCACCAATCATGCCACAGATTGCAGGATCACAATCTTGGTCAACAGACATAACAGTTGCCACTACGTGTACTTCATTACGTACACCTTTATCAAATAATGGACGAATAGGACGGTCAATCAAACGGCTATTCAAAATGGCAGATTCAGGTGGACGTGCTTCACGTTTAATAAAGCCACCTGGTAAACGACCAACAGCATACATTTTTTCTTCATAGTCTACTGTAAGTGGGAAGAAATCGATATCCTTCGCCTCTTTAGAACCTGTAGCGGTAACGAGTACGCGTGTATCGCCATAACCAACCATTACGGCACCGCCAGCTTGTTTTGCAAGTTCCCCAGTCTCGATCGTAAGCGTACGACCAGCTAGGTCCATTTGGAATTGTTCCATTCCTATTCCTC
>ERZ651108.269-NODE-269-length-27381-cov-41.267145_pt1 | contig 27381 bp, 29 predicted proteins | sample MGYA00512173_ERZ651108 | MGnify/ENA metagenome assembly ERZ651108 | reverse complement strand
CCGAAGATCTTCTCGCAGAACAGGCCGTCCTTCTCGGGCTTGAGGGTACGGTAGTTGATGGTCTCGGGCTTCTTGACCTCGCCGTGGGACCACGAGCGAATGTCCTCCGCGGTGGCGAGGCCGAGCTGGATCCTGTCGAACACGTTGGCGTCGAGCACAGTACCTACTTCCGATGGTGAAATCTCATCAGGTGGTGGTCTGGGGGCGTTCCGTCGTCGTTGTTCCATGACTCCGACGGCGCCTGCGAGCCTGGTGGGAGGGCGGGCGGCGGGTGGGCCACCCGCCCTCAACCGGGGCTCGATGAAGTTGTCACGAAGTCGTCACCAGGCGGTGGCCACTCAGATCTCGTCAACCGTGGAGGCCATGGCCCCGCCCGGACGCCGGCCCAGGTCGAAGCCGAGCTCATCGGCGGCGCGCGAGCCGTCGTCGTCGGTGTCGTCCAGGGCGATGGCGACGCCCTCGGCATCCAGGGCCTCGACGTTCAGGCACAGCGACTGCATCTCCTTCATGAGCACCTTGAAGGACTCGGGGATGCCGGGCTCGGGGATGTCCTCGCCCTTGACGATGGCCTCGTACACCTTGACTCGGCCGGTGGTGTCGTCGGACTTGATGGTCAGCAGCTCCTGGAGGGCGTAGGCGGCACCGTAGGCTTCCAGGGCCCACACCTCCATCTCGCCGAAGCGCTGGCCGCCGAACTGGGCCTTACCGCCCAGCGGCTGCTGCGTGATCATCGAGTACGGACCCGTGGAGCGGGCGTGGATCTTGTCGTCGACCAGGTGGTGGAGCTTGAGCATGTAGGTGTAGCCCACCGAGATCGGGTACGGGAACGGTTCGCCGGAGCGGCCGTCGAACAGGCGTGCCTTGCCCTCGTAGTTGGTGAGGACGTCGCCGTCGCGGTTCGGGTTGACGTTGCGCAGCAGGCCGGCGAGTTCGTCGGCTTCGAGGCCGTCGAACACGGGGGTGGCCACGTGCGTGCACGGGCCGGTCTTGATGCCGTCAGCGGGCAGGTGCGCCGCCCACTCTTCGCCGGCCTCGACAGCGGCCGAGGCATCCCAGCCCTGGTGGGCGAGCCACCCGAGGTGGTACTCGAGCACCTGGCCGACGTTCATTCGACCGGGGACGCCCAGCGGGTTGAGGATGATGTCGACGGGGGTGCCGTCGGCGAGGAAGGGCATGTCCTCGACGGGGAGGATCTTGGAGACGACGCCCTTGTTGCCGTGGCGGCCGGCCATCTTGTCGCCGATCGTGATCTTGCGTCGCTGGGCGACGTAGACGCGCACGGTCTGGCGGACGCCGGGGTTGAGGTCGTCGTCGTCATCGTTGAACTCGCGGACGCCGATGACGATGCCCTCTTCGCCGTGGGGGACGCGCAGGGAGGTGTCGCGCACCTCGCGGGCCTTCTCGCCGAAGATGGCGCGCAGCAGGCGTTCTTCGGAGGTCAGCTCGGTCTCGCCCTTCGGGGTGACCTTGCCGACGAGGATGTCGCCGGCGGTGACTTCGGCACCGATGCGGATGATGCCGCGCTCGTCCAGGTCAGCGAGGGATTCCTCGGAGACGTTGGGGATGTCGCGGGTGATTTCTTCCTCACCGAGCTTGGTTTCGCGGGCGTCGACCTCGTACTCCTCGATGTGGATCGAGGTGAGGATGTCCTCTTCCACGACGCGGCGGCTGAGGATGATGGCGTCCTCGTAGTTGAGGCCTTCCCACGACATGTAGGCGACGAGCAGGTTCTTGCCGAGCGCGATCTCGCCGTTGGAGGTGGCGGGGCCGTCGGCCAGGACGTCGCCGGCCTCGACGCGGTCGCCCTCGTCCACGATAACGCGCTGGTTGGTGCAGTTACCGGGGTTGGAGCGCTCGAACTTCTCGAGGCGGTAGGAGTCGCGGCCGCCCTCGTCCGTGGAGACGACGATCAGGTCCGCGGAGACCTCGGAGACGACGCCGGAGTGGGCGGCGAGGATCATTTCGCCGGAGTCGTGCGCGGCGCGCAGCTCCATGCCGGTGCCGACCAGCGGGGCTTCCGTGGTGAGCAGCGGCACGGCCTGACGCTGCATGTTCGCGCCCATGAGGGCTCGGTTCGCGTCGTCGTGCTCGAGGAACGGAATGAAGGCCGCGGCAACGGACACCATCTGGCGGGCGGAGACGTCCATGTAGTCGACGCGATCGCGGGCGATGAGGGTCGGGTCTTCGCCGGCGACACGGCACAGGACGTCGTGCTCGGCGAAGGATCCGTCGGCCTCGAGGGGCGACGAGGCCTGGGCGATGAAGTGCCCCTTCTCGTCGTCCGCGGTGAGGTAGCGGATTTCGTCGGTGACGCGGCCGTTTTCGACGACGCGGTAGGGCGTCTCGATGAAGCCGAAGGGGTTGATGCGCGCGAAGGTTGCGAGCGAGCCGATGAGGCCGATGTTCGGGCCTTCAGGGGACTCGATCGGGCACATGCGGCCGTAGTGCGAGGGGTGGACGTCTCGAACTTCCATGCCCGCGCGGTCGCGGGACAGGCCGCCGGGGCCCAGGGCCGACAGGCGGCGCTTGTGGGTCAGGCCGGCGAGCGGGTTGTTCTGGTCCATGAACTGCGAGAGCTGGGAGGTTCCGAAGAACTCCTTGATCGCGGCCACGACGGGGCGGATGTTGATCAGCGTCTGGGGCGTGATCGAGTCCGTCTCCTGGGTGGTCATGCGCTCGCGCACGGTGCGTTCCATGCGGGCGAGGCCGGTGCGGACCTGGCCCTGGATGAGTTCGCCGACGGCGCGGATGCGACGGTTCGCGAAGTTGTCGATGTCGTCGACCTCGACGCGGACCTCGACGGGTTCGCCATTTCGGGTGCCGGCGAAGGTCTTGTCGCCCTGGTGGAGGGCGAGCAGGTACTTGACGGTGGCGACGATGTCCTCGAGGGACAGGGTCGATGCCTTGGGGTCGGCTTCGATGGCCAGCTTCTTGTTGATCTTGTAGCGGCCGACCTTTGCCAGGTCGTAGCGACGAGAGTCGAAGTAGAAGTTGTTGAGCAGCGTCTGGGCGGCGTCGACGTTCGCGGGCTCGCCGGGGCGCAGCTTGCGGTAGATGTCGAGCAGGGCCTCTTCCTGCGTGGCGACCGTGTCCTTTTCGAGGGTTTCGAGGAGGACCGGGTAGGCGGCGAAGGTGTCGCGAATCTCGGATTCGGTCATGCCGACGGCCTTGAGGAAGTGGGTGACCGACTGCTTACGCTTGCGGTCGATACGCACGCCGACGGCGTCGCGCTTGTCGATCTCGAACTCGAGCCATGCGCCGCGCGAGGGGATGATCTTCGCGCCGAAGGTTTCCTTGTCGGTCGAGCGGTCCGAGAGCTTCTCGAAGTACACGCCGGGGGAACGCACGAGCTGAGAGACAACGACACGCTCGGTGCCGTTAATGATGAAGGTACCGCGGGGGGTCATGAGCGGGAAGTCGCCCATGAACACGGTCTGAGACTTAATTTCACCGGTCTCGTAGTTCATGAACTCGGCGGTCACGTACATGGGTGCCGAGTACGTGTAGTCCTTCGCCTTGGCTTCCTCCATGGAGTACTTGGGGGATTCGAGGCGGTGGTCGTGGAACGACAGGCTCATGGTGCCTGCGACGTCCTCGATGGGGGAAATCTCGTGGAAGATTTCTTCGAGGCCGGAGACGTCGGGGACGTCACCTCGGCCGGATGCCTGTGCGGCTTCGACGCGGGCCTTCCACGCGTCGTTGCCCAGCAGCCAGTCGAAGCTCTCGACCTGCAGGCCCAGCAGATTAGGGGCCTGGAGGGGTTCACGGAGCTTCGCGAACGAAATGCGGTGGCTGGGCTGTTTGGCGGTGCTGTTGGCAGCCAAAGGGGGTCCTTCCCTGCTGTTACGGTGCGCACGCTTCCTTATCACCCATTATCTGACGCGTCCTGGTCCGTCAAGCGCCTGTTACGACGGCTGGATACGGGTCACCTCGGGCATGATAAGGCGCAAATACTCAGCCTACCGTGACTCCCATCGCGAGTCAAGGCTGAGTGTGTTATGTGCAGGGATTCACGACGACGAGGCCGTGGTCGGCTTGCCCGTCAGGCGCGGCGGGTGCGGCTCCCAGTTGTGGCTGGCGGTGCCCCAAGTCGGGCGTGAACCGACGACCGGCATCAGGGCAACTGACGACCGATCGCTACGCTTGCAATTGGTCGCGGGTCACTATGTTAACGACGGACTACAGGTGCTGCCACCACGCGAGACAGGCTGGACAATCGTTTCACGGTTTATGAACAACGCTGCTAGGGGCGCCCGCGCGCATCGCGTAGACGAGTTCAGCACGTTCAAGCTGTTCCTCAGCGCGCTCCTCCAACTCGCGCTCCCGCGCCAGTTCCTCGGGCGTGTATGTGGCGCGCGCTTCGCGCACCACCTCGTCAAAGTCATAGAAACCATCGGGAATTTCGTCGCTCATACGGTCCTCCGCTCAACGACCTCACAATCCACCATACGGGGATCAACAAAACCGCAAGGCACAATCCGAGGCCAGCGCCATCGACGAGGCCGTGGCCGACTTGCCCGTCAGGTGCGGCGGGTGCGGCTCCCAGTTGTGGCTAACGGTGCCCCAAGTCGGGCTTGAACCGACGACCCACGGATACGCCTTGGCTTTCCGTCGCTTTTCTTTGCTGGCAGCCTTGGCTATCCTCAATACTTATTCCTGTTTGCCAGCATTTGCGCGTCTGCCAGCATCACCAGCACTGCCAGCCGTGCCAGCATTACCAGCACTGCCGGTAGTGGGCGCCAGCTCTGGTTATGTCCGTGTGGGTGTGAACGTAGAAGACTATGAGCACTCACCGTCATCATGTCTTGGAACTACCGGCCCCTCTCATGTGGGAGGGACACGTTGACAACTTCATCGTCTTCCTGCGCTCTCAGGGACTTGTCGCGACCTCAATTCGCACTAAACGGAACCATGTACTCCAACTGGCCCGCGCGTTCCCCGAAAATCCTCCCACAGAACTCGATCCTGGATCCCTGGTTGAGTGGTGCGGTACACGAGCATGGGCCAACGAAACGAGACATGCCTACTACAGCACGTTCCGGAGGTTCTTCGGGTGGCTCGACTCCAAACACCACTGTGGCAATATTTCCACGGTGCTACCGCGGATCCGCCGCCCCTCAGGAGTTCCGCGTCCCATCCCTGATTCCATCCTGGCGGACTGTGTCGATCACGCGAGTCCACGCGACGCTCTCATTTTGCGGTTGGCAGCTGAGGCTGGCCTGCGGTGCGTGGAGATCGCTCAGGTCGAGGTCGGCGATGTCTACGAGAGCGCCGACGGGTGGGACCTTTTTGTGCGAGGAAAGGGTGGGCGCACACGAACTGTGCCGATCGCGACCGACTTGGCCCAGGCAATCATCATGCGCTGCGCAGCAACTGGACAGTATGCATTTCCTGGACGTTGCGGCGGACATATGGCTGCCAATTCCGTCTCGCAGATCGGACGCCGGGTTTTGCCAGGTACCTGGACTCTGCACAAGTTGCGCCATCGGTATGCAACGAAGGCGTATTCCGCGGAACATGATCTGCTCATTGTTCGTGAGCTCCTGGGACACGCGTCGCTCCAGACGACCGTCCGCTATATCGCACCATCCCCTCGAGCTCGCAACGCAGTTCTCGCAGCAACCCGTATCCAATCGCCAGCATAACCGCGCCACCCGGCAACGCTGGCACTGCTGGCAATGCTGGCAATGCCAGCCGCTAGCAATCCCAACGATTTCAGAGAAATGAGAAACCATCATGCACGTCATCGCGATCGCCAATCAGAAGGGCGGGGTCGGCAAGACAGTGACCACCTTCCACCTTGCCAACGCCCTGGCCCACGTTGGTCACCGCGTCCTGGTCGTCGACCTGGATCCCCAGGCCAACGCCAGCTCTCTGCTTGCTTCCCCTCCGCTGGTTGAGAATCAGGCAGGGGTGGCCAACGCCCTATCTACACGCTCCGATCTTTCGCTCCCCGACGTCATTACAACCACCATGTGGGAGCGCGTGTTCCTCGCTCCTTCGGGAGGCGAGGCCTTGGCAGCTGTGCGCGACGAGCTGGTTATCGCTGGCCCTGGCCGCGAAGCGAGGCTCGGCGAACAACTCGCCCTCATCCATGAAGACTTTGACGTCGTTCTGATCGACTGCGCGCCGGCTTTGGATCTACTGACCTCGAATGCACTGGCCGCGGCCGACGGCGTACTCATTGTCACCCAATCGAAGCTACTGTCGACAACGGGCCTGGCACATCTGCTCAACACGATCAGTGTTGCTCGGCACTACCTCAACCCGACTCTATGCGTCGTTGGGGTCCTGGTAAACATGCACGAGGCGGGTACTGTCGCTGGCTCGCATTGGCTTGACGATGTACGAGATGCATGCAGGTCAAAAGGACTTCCCCTCTTTGAGCCACCAATCCCTCGACGCGTGGTGATCTCCGATGCATCGGAGGCCCAAATGAGCCTCGATGAATACCCTGGTGCCCCTGTCGAGCTGTCGAAGATCTACGCGCACCACGCTGCAACAATGCTCACCAACCTCGAGGAGAACGATCGATGACTCCGCGTAGGCCAACACCGATCAAGTCAGACCTCAGCACGGGTCCCGCCGCTGTTATCACACCCCCACAGAAGGCGACATCTACCAGCCGTGCCACACCGGCCAGCAAAGCCGTTAAACCCAGCAGTTCTGGCAATGCTGGCAATGCCAGCGATACGGATGAGCGTATTGTCAAGGTGACAGCGCGGGTGAGCGCCTGCATTGCTGGCCGGTGTCGCGCGGCGTACATCGACGGCGTGCTTGAGGGCGGACCTGCCTCATTCGAGGCGTGGATTGTCGAGGCGATGACAGCCGCACTCACTCGGGCAGAGAAGAAGCGGGGGCGCAGATATGAGCCGCTTGCAGCAGACAGGATCCCCAAGGGGCGACGGTAGGATTAGTTTCCAAGCAACGTTTTCCATCGAAGACCCTCGACGGGAGGGAAGAGAGGATGAACATGGACTTTCAAGGGTGTCTTAGTCTACTGGGAGTCATAGGTGGCCTTGTCTCCGCCGTCTGTGCCGTTATTTCTGTGTTTCAGGCGCGCAAGTCGAAGGAGGAAAGAGAGGGGGCTGAGAAGGTGGGCCGGTCTCTGGAGGTGCTGGCAGATGCCGTCGCAAAACAGCAGCAAGCACCACCGTGGGAGTTGCGCTGGTCCAGCGGTGATCTTTACCTGCTGGTGAACAAGGGTGTGGAGACCGTCGACGGTGTTGAAATTGAATGCCTCGCGGAGCACGTCTGCTTCGAGGTTGATGACGGTCTGGAATCGAGGAGTATCGATTCCAATGCTTCCCTCCCCTTCCTATACGCCGAAACATTGGGAGCGTCAGGATCGAGGGCTATCCGCGTGCGTTGGATTCGGCCTGATGGGACAGTAGCCACGTGGAAGTCTCCAATTCCATTTCCCCCGATAGGCAGTTGACGCGGCACCCGCAGGCGGATCTAACATCCCAGTTGAATGCCAGCACTGCCGGTATTGCCAGCACTGCCAGCAATGGGATGTGGTGTCAGTGCCGTTGGTGGGTGTGCGTGAGAGAATTGTGGGGCCTCCGCGGCGTCGACCCCGGACCAGCAGTATTCCTGCCGGGGAGTTGACACCGACGAGAGGAGGTGACTGGGTCATGGCGAAAGACAGGCGACCGCGTCGAGCGAGGCGGTCGGGTCTGGATGGGAAGCAGAAAGCCCAGATCGCTGTAGCAGTGGTATCGACACTGCCGCAGCTGATCTGGGCGATTGCATTCCTGCTCAGCGCTCTCATCGGGCGCTGAGACCAGCCCGGATACCCGGGGAGTCGGACAGGTGACGCTGTTCGGCTCCCCTTTAGTATGCCATATCGGCATGGTCGCGTGGAAGGGAACGTGTGCGTTCACGTGGCTACGGGGAGGGGAAAGGAGGAATTATGAACCCTACCCCAGATGCCCCGACGCTCACGATCTATACGACCCCCAATTGCCCGTCGTGTCATCTCACGCGCCAGGCGTTGGATCGCGCTGGCATCACCTATGAGGTGGTTGACTTAAGCAAGCATCCGGATCTTGTCGCGCAGCTGCGCAGTGAAGGGCTGTTGCAGGCGCCGATCCTTGACGATGGCACCTCGAGGAGTGCCGGTTTTCGACCTGACCGGATTCGCGCGATTGTTGATGCCGCTACGCCAGTGCGCCTGACTGCTCGAGGAGCTCAGGTCCATGCGCCCGCTCCGGCGGCCGAGGTACAGGCTCATCGAGGCAGGGCACTGTGAAGAAGGGGCTGGGGGTCTTTGTTGTCGCGCTTTTTGTGCTTCCTGGAGCAGCTCTGATACCTCTTGCGATGCTCAGTGAGTCGAATACGCCAGCTGGGAACGCTCGAGGTGGGAGTGGACGCGTCTCGGGTGTGCCCGAGGAGTACCAGGATGCTGTGTGGCGCGCTGGCCAAGCGTGCGATGTCGTGTCACCGTCACTAATCGCGGCGCAGGCTGACCATGAGTCGGCGCACACGTGGGACCCTCAGATTACGAGCCCGGCCGGGGCTCGAGGGATCTCTCAGTTCATGCCGGCCACGTGGGCCACCCATGGTCATGATGGGGACGGAGATGGGCGAGCCGACATCACCAACGGGTCTGATTCGATCTATTCGCAGGGCCTGTACATGTGCGAACTCGCTCAGAACATCGACTCCTGGCTTGCCTCCGGCCTCGTTTCAGGGGATCGCGTCGACCTGACTCTCGCGGCATATAACGCGGGGCCGGGAGCAGTGAGGACGTGGGGTGGGATCCCGCCTTTTAAAGAGACACAGGGATATGTCAAGAGCATTCGTGAGGCGCAGGCTAGTTTTGTTGAGACTGTGATTTCAGCGCCCTCGGGTGACGGAACCCTCCTTGCGCAGGCGCGTACCCACATGGGCACTCCCTACGTGTGGGGTGGGGAAACAAGCGCTGGCGTGGACTGCTCAGGCCTCATCGTACTGTCTTATGCCGAGCTTGGTCACCCATTCCCGGCATCGGTGCGCACGGCCGATCAGATCACCAAGTACTCTGACGCGGTACCGATCGCCCGCGATCAGCTTGTCGTTGGCGATATGATCGGTTTCTCACACACGCCGGGAGGCTACGTTGATCATATCGGCGTTTATGCCGGCACAGACGCGGCTGGGCACCCGATCATGGTGCATGCACCCGATGTTGGAGGCGTCGTCGAAGAGACGCGCCTCGATACGCCGTATTGGCAGGGTATGACGTGGTGGCCAACTCGCCGGACGGTGTGAGATGGACGCAGATGTGCACGCGATGGGGAATGATCACGGTATGAGCATCGACGACGAGCCTCACCGCAATCCGAGTCCGCCCCGGTCCGCGCAGGAGAGCGGTGACCCAGTGGCACCTCGTGCCTTGTCGATTGACGAGGAGTGGGCGATAATCATGGCCCTCGAGGAGGAACGGGGCCGCGCACACACAGCTGAGTCAGCACCCGTCACATCATCAGCACCTACACACGAGGATCTGAGCTACCTCGAACCGATCGTTTACCCGAGTACGAACGACCCGGTGAATCCATGGCGCACACCTGGTGTCGTATCCATGCTGGAGGGTGATCGGTGGCGTTGGAGGTGGTGGCGCTTGTGGGCGCTGCCAAGTCTGGCGTTTCTTGTGGTCGTCACCGTCGCCATTGTGCGGCTCTATGGACAGGCAGTCGACCGTGGCGATCCCAAGTCACTGATCATGCCGTTCCTGTTTCTGGGGACTCTGTGGTGGAACTGCATCATCCATACCCTGTATGTCACGTGCGTCAGACGCATGAATCCGTCCGTCGGCTTTCATATCGGTGTCGCGATAGCCGCTTTCGTGGTGTCCTCAGTAGCGGCGTTCGTCTGCGTGTGGGCGTTCTTGACGGCCGTGAATCTTGGCGTGATGGCAGGTGCGTAAACGGTCGTTATCACACCCGCCACGCAATAGTCCTAACGTGAACGGAAGGTCGCCAGAAATCGGGTGCAGAAACCAGGTGCAAATCCAACGGTGCAAAACGATGATGGTTGATCGTTTATGCACCCCGGCGTACGATGAAGGCTCACGGCGGCGTTGCCGATCAATCACGGCCGTATACGCCGACGCAGCATGACGGGTACACACGTTAGGGCGTGCGGTAATCAGGTTGGGGTCGCAGGAGGTTGGCGTGGCGATAGTTGGGTATGCGCGCGTATCGACGCGTGAGCAGGCCACGGACGCGCAGGAAGCAGAGCTGCGGGCGGCCGGCGCGCAGCGGGTGTTCGTCGACCACGGCGTGAGTTCTCGGCTCGAGCACCGTCCCGCGTGGGATGCATGTATGGAGTACCTGCGTGAGGGTGATGTGCTTGTTGTCCGCGCACTCGATCGATTGGCAGGCTCGGAGAGAATCGCGATCGACGTGATCCGCGATCTGGGTAAGCGTGGAGTGCGACTCCGATCCCTGACCGAGCCGTTCCTGGACGTCGACGCGTCCACGCCGATGGGTGAAGCAATCATTGGGATCATGGCTGTGTTGGCGCAACTACGGGTGTCGACGATTCGGGAGAATACGCGCAGGGGCCTGGCACATGCTCGAGCTGAGGGGCGTATTGGTGGGCGTCGGCCGCGGGTGGCTGGGGATCGCTTGGAGGCGGCCGAAGCGATGCATCAGGCGGGAATGACACATAAGCAGATCGCGGTCGCCTTGGGGGTGCATCGGTCGACTGTGACGCGAGCGCTCGCCAAACGCAGGCTGGAGCGCGAGCTTGACGAAGCTTAGCGTGCGATGAGGCAGATGACGCGGATGCGGCGGGGACAGACTAAGCGCTGCCCCCGCCGCATGCATTCGGGTGTTTTCGACGTCCGCGACCAGTAGGTATAGTCAGGCGTCCGCGTCGGTGCTTCGGGTACTCACTTTGGGAAGACGAGTCGGGTCGGGGAATCCTGCGCGAGTCAGATCCGCTTTCGACCAGCCGATTGAGGTGGCTGCCTTGAATGCGCTGCGATAGGCCGCGATGGCGTCGTCGAGGGTGCTGTGAACATCACCGAGTGCACGAACCGCTGCCTCCCGGTCTTCGTCTTTCTTGAGCAGCTTGTGTAGAGGATCCATGTGTGTCCCTTCGATTAGTGGCACCACCGAATGTGGCGCCGGGTACTAGTGCCGTACCGGCGTGCGCGCACAAGGAGGATAAGGACGCAAGGAAGCTCCTGCGGGCCGGGCGAATGAGCGGGGCGACGCGGCAACCGTGCCCCCTCCATTGGGGGCACGGCCCCACCCCAACCAAAACGACATGAGCGCATCGGGCAGCGTTATCTCCCAGCGTCCTGTTTGTTCACTTGCGCGATGCAAGGACAGCCAACGCGTCAGCAAAGCCCACGAAGCGGCACGGAAAGCGCGCAAAGATCGGTCAGAAAGAGCGTGGAGCGTGAGCGTCGAGGGCCCGGACGAACCGCATTCGCGGTCCGCCCGGAACGAAGAAACTGGGCTGAGTTTTCGGGTGCGAACGTCAAGGCCCTGTCCTTGCGCTGTCATGCGCGGTCTTCGCTGTATCTCACTACCTGAGATTCGCGTAGCAAGCTGTATAATACCGATATCGGTATTAAGCTTTTGGCGCGACGCATATGGCGTCGCGTGGCACACTGGAAGTGTGGTCCGAAGGATCGCTGCGCTGGCGTGAAGAACGTGTGAGGAGGGGCGGGGCAGATGAGTAGTGAAGCGATGCCGCGCTCTCTGATGGCTCGCAGGTCACGGCGGTCGGTACGTGGGGTTCAGCGGTCTCGTTTGCTTGTGTCGTTGACGTCGTCGGAGCGCGCTCTCATTGAGGAGGGCGCTCGCCTTCGTGGCGTGTCGATGTCGAGGTTTGTGGTGGAGGCAGCACTTCACCCGGTCACCACCTCTGAGGGGATTGCTGGGCCAGCTCAGGCGGAAGAGTTGATTGAGCTACTTCGCGCCTATCGGCGCCAGCTTGAGGGCGCAATGACAAACCTGAATCAGATTGCGCACCATGCGAACACGTTGCACGAGGTACCAGAGGACTTTGCGTCTGTCGTGTCGAGCGTGGCCGATACGATCGAAGACATTAACGCTCGCCTCGATGGGGTACGGCGATGATCCCTAACATCGTCACCGGCGGCGACACCGACGGGCTCATGCGCTACCTAGTGGGACCAGGGCGCGCCAATGAACACGAGAATCCGCACGTGATCGCGGGCTCGCGCGACATCGTGCGCAAGTGGGGTGACTGGGAGACGATCAGCCTCTCGCAGGCCAGCGAGATCGCGACGCGCCTAGACGCGTACATGCACGAGACAGGCACCTTCCCCACAGGCAAGGTACGCCGCTTCAACCCGGCCACCGGGCAGGTGGAGTGGACTGGCGAGATCGAGGCCAACCATGTCTGGCACTGCTCGCTCTCCCTGTCACCAGAAGAAGCTGCCCTTGGTGATGAGGTCTGGGGACGCATCGCCTCAGACTTCATGGACCAGATGGGCTTTACGGGATCGGACGGGAAGGCACCGTGCCGGTGGGTCGCGATCCACCACGGGAGCGCAAAAAACGGCGGCGACCACATCCACATCGCAGCCACCATCGTGCGCGAAGACGGCACGAAGTGGAGCCCGTGGTACGACCAACGCAAAGCCCAGCGCACCTGCAACACACTCGAACACCGTTACGGCCTCCTGGTGGTGGAGTCACGCGAGCACGGTCGCGGCTCACGGTGCGACAGCGCGACCGCACAAAACGCCGCGAAGCGCGCGGGCGCATCGCGCACGGACCGCGCGGTCCTCGAGGAACGTTTGCGAGCGGCCGCGACAGCAGCGGATAGTGAAGCTGACTTCGTGCGTCGAGCTCGTCGCCTCGGGGTGCGTTTGCACCCCCGGTTCGCGAGCGGGCGCACCGACATCGTAGTCGGATATTCCGCCGCGCTCCGCACCGAAGAAAGCTGCCAACAGACCCGATGGTGGGGCGGCGGCAGAATCGCCCGAGACCTCACCCTCACACAGCTGCGCACACGCTGGCAGGACACTCCGACGAGCGCCCTCGAGGCCGTCGAAGCCTGGAAGGGCCACTACCCGAAGAAGGCACCCTACGATGGGCCACTGTGGGAGGACCGCATCCGCGCCCTCGCCCACTTCCGCACACACCTCGATCACCTCTCCCCCACCGACCACGTGGGACTCGCAAACGCCGCAGCCGACATCGCCGGACTCCTGCACGCCCAGGCGATCACAGCGCGCACCTCGGGCGGACGAGACATGCTCGAGCGCGCGGCCGTCCAGGTGGGCAGGTGCGCGCAGCTCAAAACTCGGCCAACCAACAAGCGCCTGGTCGACGTCGGCGCGCGCATGGCCTCAGACCTGGCACTGTCGATCGCCGCCACGTCAAACCCGCACATGGCAGCCGTCGCTCTCGCACACGCGACCGTCGATCTCGTACAGGCGATCGCGGATCTTCATGAGGCTGCAGGCCAAGCAGCAACCGCCGCCGCAATCGAGCGCGACGCGCAAGCTGTTTTTGATCGAATGAACACGTACCCGCGCGTCGACGTCGATGCTCTCACGTCTGCCTATGAGCGTCTTGAGCGAGCTTCCGCGCCCGCACAGCGCGAGGCTGTACCGCCTCTTCCCCCGCCGCCGGCACCCAGGGAGGACAGCGCGATCGTCCGCGACGCCCAGGCCCTCGCCAACGCGTCGGCTGATGATGCTCTTCACCGTGTCCGCGCCGTATTAGACGCGGCCGGCATGCCGCTTGAGTCTTCTCGGCCTCGCGGTGCGCGATCGGGTATTCCGCGTGACGTTCTGGGCGGCCAGCCGCGCACGTTCAAGCCCGCGGCAATAAGCACGGATAAGGCCCAGCACCGCGCAGCCGAGGCCGCCCAGCGGGCACAACACAAGGACACCGGCCCATCCAGGTAAGACTCCGCGTTGTGCGTGTACGCGCCCACGATGAGTGGTGAGAGGTGCCCAACACGGGGTGTCTCCGAACCGCAAAATTGGAGGGACTCGTATGAACGCGATCGACGCGGGCCGCAATGAGATTGCGCGCCTTGGTCTACACCCGGGGGCGCGGCATCCAAATGTCGTTGATTCGACTCCGGTCCAGGATGAGGATTCTACGATTTTTTACGACTACTGGACGTTCAACCGGCCAACCGTGATCAAGACGGGCGAAACCGGCCGTCTCCTCGAAGCAACCGTATACGATCCCACGACAACTGATGACGAACAGGCGATCACCGTGGCCGGGGAGGTAGCTTGTCGAGAGTATGTACGCCAGGCTGTTGCCTGGAAAAGCGAGGACGCAGATCGTATTCGCCAGGACACGGCACATGCACACATCATGGCGCGCGTCACCGAGTTAGCCGAGGACAACCCCGCTCTCACTGCATGGGCGCTTGCACATGCTCCCGTTGTCGATATCAACACCGAGGACCTCACGCTGACTCTCTCCGATCTCGACGGCGACCCCATGATCGATTTGCACACCTCTAGCATCGCTGGGGGTGGGTGGGCGCGCCTCCCCGGACATGCACTCGATGAACTTGACAACATCATCGCCAGTCCAGATTTCTCCCGTCTCCCCCACATGATGGGCATACGGCGTGAGAGTCTCACGGCGTTTCTAACTGCGCTCTCCGACGACCTGGACAAGGTCCAATACGATGCCATGCATGCGCCGGGAGTTCCCACCTTCGCCCAAGCGATCGAAGCCGCCAAGAGAGCAGAACCCACCGTTGATGCAGGTCGTCAGGAGAACGGACACATTGGTGAACCCATTGAAGCAGCTCAAGATTCTTCTTCCGTAGCTAGTCGCCGTTCGTCTATTCCCCCTGAGATGCTCGGGAAGAGTGCTCCACATCTCGGAAATCAGGCTTTCACGACGACACCCATGCGATGGGTCCCCACGCCAACAATTTACGAAGCTGAAGGGCGATCACTGTGAATGAGCATGACCCGTACGAGGATGTCCCTCCGATTGACGTTGAGCCGCCCGGCGACCTCGAGGACGTGGTGCCCGCCGATCCCTCGAGGGACGAACCGAAGCTGTACTACTCGAGTGTTTACGCGTTTGTTGATGAGTTTCTCACGCAGATTTACGACCGCCCTCTGGGCACCGGCCTCAACTGGTGCTCGGAGTGGTGGAAGCACACCGAGGCGGTCTTCTACCTGACTGCCCTGTGGCACTCATGGGAGGGCCTGCGGGCAACCGGCGAGCTCACGGCAATGGCCACCTGGAGCGTCCAGTACCTGTACCCGATCATGGATCGGGTCATGGCCGAGAGTGGCCCATTCAGAGGGTGCCAGCCGGATGAGCGACACCGCAAAGGTGAACACAAAGACGACTCGGCACCCCATCCCGGGCGCGTGCTACCGACGACGCCACCGCCGCCCGAGCTCGTCGACGAGCGCCAATAACGGACACAAACGTGTGGGTGGGGTAGCCAATATGGCTACCCCACCCACACGCGTTCACTCTAGCGGTGGATCGTGTGTACCTCCTCGAGGGGCGCGGCCGGCACTCGGTTGGCCGCCACATCCACCGGTGTCGCCAACATGTCCTGTGCGGGCGCAGGCTGGGCCTGCGATGCGACTGTGAAGGCCCTCACCCCCTCGGCATCGATGCCGGCATCGAGCAGATGCCGTGCCCAGGCTTGACGTGCCTGCGGGGTATCCCATGCTATCGCGGTAGTCATGTTCTCGGTCAGCTCAGGCGGATCCAGCACTTGGACAGACACTGGAGTATCCGGCGCGGTGGCGAGCATCTGAGTCGCCGTATAGATGTCCCCGCGGTCAGGCGCGGGCTTAGGCGCGGCTACCGAGTCCGACATACGAATGTCCTCGAGGATTTCCTCGAGGGATTGCTCGAGCTTTTCCCCGTCGACGAGGGGCGCGGCAGCGGCCAGCTCTGCCACGGACACGAGTGTCATGTCAACGAACTCATCCTTACGCTGGTCTCGGAATGATGGTGGGTTGCGGGATTCCTCGCGAGATCGTGCCTCGGCAGCCTGTCGGGCACGGGCCTCGGCTTCCAGGCGCCGATGTGCCTCCGCCGCTACTTCTCGAGCATCCTCGTCGACGTGCGCGAAACGCTCGGCTAAGCCGACTGCTCGAGCTCTTTCTGTGGCGCTGATCTTGGGGTCGTCCCACCAGCCGTCGCGGCGTGCCGCGCGATAGATCGGCGCTGCGAGACGCCGCTGCTGTTCGGTGACTGTGCGGAGGGCGCGGGCGTGCTCGAGGGAGGCGCGCGCGGCCGCGCGGCGGGCGTCCGCCTCATGCACAGCGAACGCACGAGCAATCATGATTGCTGCGCGCATCAGTTGCGCTGCTTGCCTGGATAGGTGTTGGTCGATCTGGTCGGCACTCATGGGTTTCTCCTATCGTTTCTTGGTTTCCCAGTAGGGCACGGTGCGCACGTAGACGGCGGGCGATCCTGATGCAAACACCCACGCGCGGTTGGGGGGCATGGCCATAAGTTCCGACACCGGTGCAATCGGACGCTGAGCTGCCCCTACAGACACGCTCCTCGAGGTCCCCTGCCGACTTGACGACGTCTGCACCTGATCGACATACTCCATGCCAATCAGCGTCGACAGAGACTGGAGGAATTTGTCTTCTGAGACGCCGCCACCGTACGCCTTGACGTTGGCTGCACTCCAGAGCTTGTTCATACCAGCGTCGCCCCAGACGCTCACGCCCTGGCTCCACGACTGCAACAGCGTGTCGACGACGATACCCCGAGACCCGAAGTGGGAGTACAAATCGGGGAGTTCGCGCCACCGGCAGACGTTCGCCGCCTCATCGAGGGCGACAAAGAGCGGGAGAGCGAGCCTGCCACCGGGCTGGTTTTTTGCGTGCTCGAGGGCGGCCTCAATGACCGCGACGGTCAGTGCCGTCACGATCGGGGATGCACTGCCACGGCCCTCCTGAGACAGGCAATACAACGTATCGGCTGATGCCACAAAGTCGGTGGGGCGAAACTCCATCATCATGTCGTTCTCGCCGTCCTTCACTGTCGGGGGCAGAACCCAGCGCAGCGCCTCGTCGTTGAGTAGGAAGTTCATCGTTTGGGAGGCGCCGCCATACACGCCACCTCGGGTCTCGGCTGGCAGATTCATCATCCCGCGCAGCGACTGTGCGGTCATCATCTGCCCGGCGCGCTCCAAGATCCGCACCGGCTCATCATCGAGGGGCCGCGTCAGCCACTCGTGCACCATCCGAATGTCTCGGCCACCGAGGGCAGCTGCTAACAAAAGCGCAGCGACCAGGTCTTTCGATGCCCCATCGAAGTACGCATCCTTGGTGGCACCTGGATCGCGCTGAGAATCGATGAAAACCTCCGCCAACGAAATGGCGTCAATGGGGGTCTTCACCCCCGCCAGGATGTTCCACCACCACGATTGGTCTTCACCCGCAATCCCCTGGGGATCAAATACCCAGGTTCGGCCAAATCTGCTTCGTTCCAGACGAGTCACATCAACGATGTCACGTTTGTTCGAGGTCGCGAGGACTGCGCCGGGCGCTACGAGAATCCGCGGGACCAGCCACGCTGTGGTCTTGCCTGTCCTCGGGCCTGCAATCATCAGACACACGAACTCCCAGGACGAAAACAACCACGCGTTTCCTCGCACCATGCGCCCGATCGGCAAACCTGGAGAATCGGCCACGACACCCAGCCGGGATGCCTGCGATGCCACCGCCCGTTCCCCCAGGACAGCGACCTCACGCCGTGCAGCAGCCTTGCGAGCAACTTGATCTCCGCGCTTGCGTCGACGCGGGCCTCGGTGGCGCCACCGGGTGACAGCGACTAGGCCAGCGAAGCCGGTCAGGAGAATGAGGAGAGCGAGAACGGCCACTGCGATCGGCTGCTGACCGCGAATAAGCCCCCCTGCTAGGTCCAGAAGATTCGAGGGTAACTCGATCCCCGTCCACCAGGTGTACAGGGCGCGTGCACCATACAGGCATGTTCCACCGACCCCGAGCGTGATGAGAAGAAGCCAGATGCCTCGGCCGCTGTCACTCATTGAATCCCACATGGGTCACCACCTCTTGTTCGTGTTCGACAGCTCATACTCGGCTGCCGTGAAGTCAACCTGGAATGGGTACGCCGGGGCGTCCGACGTTTTAAGAAGGAACTTCCCACGGCCGATGGGAGCCGCGCTTCCCCCTGTAATCGGGTCATACTCCCCAGGTGCGTTCCACGATGAAACGAGGGCTTCCTCACGGCGCGAGAACGCCATGACAGATCTGAGCTCGCGCACCTCTTTGGGGGGAACACCGCCGATGAACAGCATTTTCGAGCGCTCAATGAACCCCTGCGCCTTCTGGCGATCAGCCACAGACGGTAAGGCCTGAAAATCGGCCACGGAGTGGGTGATCATAATTTGGCCGACACCCACCGTACGGTTGAGGCGGGTGAGCGAATCGACGCGCTCGACCATGCCCGGTGAAGACCGAAGGATACGCCAGAGCTCATCCATGATGAGCTGATAGCGCTGCCGAGCGATCAGCCCCGTGTCGGCGAGAACCTGGGTGACCTCGACGGTGGCAAACCCGTAGGACCAGCATGACAGCAGGACCGCTGCTTGCAGGTCCTCGTCGGCGTACATGAGCGAGGAGACATCGAAAACAACGGAAGCATCCATGCGCATGGACACGGTCTTCTTCGCTGCGAACAGTGAGCCAAAGCGGCCCATGAGCAGCGCCTGGAGTGAGGCCTCGAGGGCATTGGTCAACCGCTCATACTCCCCAGGTTTTCCTTTATCGAGGGCGGCCGCATGGAGCGGCTCAGGACCCTCTTGGACGACCCGCAGAACATCGGCGAGAGTCGGCGTGCCAGCCTGCGTCTCCTCGAGGACACGGATGGCAGCATCGACGATTGTTTCCTCGCGATCAGTGGGTGCCTGTCGACGAATGATCTGGATCAACGAACACACCAGCTGTTTCTTGCGCTCGTGAGCCGCTTCCGTCACTTCCTGTGCCTCGCGGATGTACCCGGCTGCCCGCAGCATCTCTGCCGCTTCGTCGGCATTGCCTCCATCAAGTGGGTTCAGGCCTGTCTTCCCGTGTCCAATCGCGATGATTTGTCCGCCCAGCGCGTCGATGACGTCGGCGTATTCACCTTTGACGTCCCCGACAACCATGGAATGGATACCGAATGCCTCGGCCCCCAGGACCATCCTCCTAATCAGCGAGGATTTTCCCAGGCCATTTAGGCCTAGGACCATGGCCGACGGAGCAGAAATAAGCCCCCTCTGAAACCAACTAATCGGGTCGGCGCACACTGCGCCAGTCCCGTCCGTCGCCCGCCCAAGGGGAACGCCAACAGGTGGCGGGGTCCCACCTGCGACAAATGGGTACAGGCCGCACACCTGGACGCTCGTGCCACGAAAATCGTGAATGCGGGGAAGCGGTGTGACACCGCCAGCACCAGGTCGATTGAGATCTGCGATTGTTATGTTCGTGCTCATACCGACCACACCTTTTGCCACGACGGAACGACACCCAGGGGAAGGGCGAGTGCAAACGCAGAATCCTGCGCTCCGTAGGCGGGCCTCATGCGCAGTTTCGATGCGGACGCAAGAGACGCAACGGCCGCAGCTGTGTCGTCGAGGTCATCCCCCGTCACGGTCGCTGTCACCAGGACTGTGAAGTCCACGAGACCCGCACCGCTGGCTTCCTCCTGCGCGTTCTTCTTTGCGATTGCTACCTCACGTGCGGCGCGCGCCGTGACTTTCTTCGACATACCGGCCGCCGCCGCGGCCGTCGTCATGTCGCGCTCGACGATGTCACCTGTCATGGCGGCATCAATGGGCCGCAGCAACAGGGTGACGCGCTTGCGCTCAACATCCCGCGAGATTGACACCAGTTTCGACAGGACACTCGATTGGATGACTCCCGTTGGCGCCTTGGTCATCACCCAGGTGCGTGACAGGCCCGAATCATGACGGAATGAATCGAAGGAAGTGTGGGCGCCAACGGGGCCAGCGTCCTCCCAGTCCAGGTCAATCTCCTCGCCACCGGCCGCCGCCTCTTCAAAGAGCAGTTCGGACGCCGGGTCGTATGCAACCCGCACCAAGCGAGTCACGTCGACAGCTGTGAGGAGGTGGGCAGGTCCCGTCCCGGCCGCCGCCAGCGAGTGCGTCAAGTAGGGCAGGCGTGTCCCGATCTCACGGGCAACCTGGTCGGTCGACCGCTTCTTCACGCTCATGCGCTTCGTGTCGAAGGTCAGCGTCACTGTGCAGCGCAGCTGCGCCGCACCCGCGCGGTACTGAGAGACAGCGTCGCGCACCACGCTCAGTGCGATCGCCGGAGCATTCACATCCAGCTGACCAGTCACTTGACGCTCAAGGGCCCCACCCGTATCGGGCACCGTCTCCACACAGACACTAGCCTGAGCGATACCGATTTCGCTTCCCAGGTCAGCAAGCCAGGCACCCCAGTGAGCGACCTGTTGGTCGATGCGTTCCTGATCAACCAGAGCGATACCCGACGGAGCGACCCCCATGATGACACTCACGTGCGCGTTGCCGTGGTGAACGAGCGCAAACGGTCGATCGTACGAATCAGCGTGCTCGCTGATGCGCGATCCCGAGAGCAGGCCAGGAAGGCGCGCCCGACCACCCGGGACAACGCCGATCGGGCCGGACCTGTACATGGTGCGTCGAGCTCGACGACGCCGAGCAAACGACACACGCTCAACCATCTTGTCCCACACGCTCACGCCATGGGCGTCTCTGATTTCCATCGCCCCCAAAACAGACAGCCCCGACAACAACAGAACCGCTGCGCTCGCGAGGCCAAAAGATCCGTAGACGAGGATTGACACGATGAGCAGTGCCAGTAGCGCCATCGTCTGGAAAAAGCTCAGTTTGCCCAGGCCCGCTAGGCGTGGGTGACGCCAGTTCCCATACGTGCGGACCTGCGTTTCCGTCGCTCCGCTGGTACTCATCCTTCTGTCCCTTCCGCTGTTTCAACCATGTCGCTGATGCCTTGTTGTGCCTGCGAAGCGCCATCTGCGACGGCCTGCACGATGAGGGCCGCACCGCCAGTAGCAGCTCCAGCAGCTGCGCTGCCTGCAGCGGCACCACCTTCGGCCGCCCCGGCAGCCGCTCCACTGGCTGCACCGTTACCTGCACCGGTGGCGCCACTCGAGCCCACCGCTCCGGCGTCGGGCGCAGCAGTAGCGCCTGACGGAGACCCCGCTCCCCCTGTTCCACCGTCATGAGATGACGGCGCCGGTGGCGCATCTGCCGATACATGCCCCATATGCACCACGTCGACCGCACCAGAGGCGACCGTCGCTGCCCCCGCAGCCGCGTCGCCGACCCCACCCATTGAGGAAGCAATCATCGCTCCCGTGGGCATGAGCAGCCCCACGAGCGCAAACGGACACACGGCTGCGAAAACCATGAGCATGACACCGACAAGAAAAGCAACAAACCCCTCCAGACCACTCTCCGACGTCAGGAACAGGATTGTTGTCGCATAAATGACTGATACAGCCAACTTGTAGAGGACAAGTCCTGAGAAGAAGCCCAGGATCTTCCCCGCCCACGCACGGCCCCAGGATGTGCTAGTTGTTGAAGCGATGATCGGTGCCAACCCCATGATCACCATGAGTAGGACGGACCGAATCCAGATCATTGCCATCTGGACAACATTCGCGAGGATCCCCGCCAGCGCGAGCAGGAGAACAGGGACTGTACCACCCGGAACCTGGGTGCTCTCCCATAGAATTGGAATGATTCGTTTTCCGAATGTTTCTGCACTTTCTTCCGTGACCGTATTCAAGAGCCAGATGCTTGTCTCATCAAAGATACTGATGAGAGTTGATGCCAACGCGAGCCCTGCTCCTGAAATGACGACGACTGTGATGAGAGATTGGGCGACTTGGCGTAGTGAATCACCACGACCGTCGATGATGACTTTAATTCCCGCACATATGAGGGACGCGATCATCACGGCAGCCAGAAGAAAGCGCAAGTAATCCTGCAGCTTATATGCTGGAGAAGAGGTGACAAAGAGCGAGGGGACAGGTGCCTTCACCCACCACGTTCCCAGATTGAGGATGATTTCTCCTAGCGACTTTGTCACCTCATTGACAAAGATTTCGAGCTTCCCCATGCTAGTTCACGCTCCACGGGGTGATGCGCGTTTTTGCTTCATCCGTGAGCTCACCGATTCCCCAGGCGTCAGGGGTTTCGGGGTAGATGACTTTCCAGTCTTTCACCCACGTCATGCGAAGTGGAATGGTCAGCGTCTTTGGATCGTCTCCGAGAGTAAAGGTATAGACAACAAGCACATTGTTCTCATCACGGATTTCGTAGTAGTAGCCCGTGATATGTGCGTCCTGCATGGAGTAGACACCGGAGTGAGAGCGACTCGAGTCAAAAACCTTACCTGCGAGGGTTCCATCGGAGTTGTCTGCAAGTTCCATGGCGATCGAGTCGCGTCGTTCGGCATCCCATGTTGAATGCAGGAGGAAGTTCGCACCCGCTGTGATCGCACCTTCAGCCGTATGTGAGTAGCAGTACGACAGATTTGTCCTCTCCATCGCGGCGAATGGTCCCGCCTTAGTTGCAACCTCAACCGACCGACCTCCCTGGACAGTGCTCACGCGCGTCGCTCGAGGGGTTTGCCCCAGCGGCAACATATTGACCTCGTCGACGTAACACGGCTGCGAAACGTAGTCCATTCCAAGTACCCCCTCCGTGGGGGTCGGGGAGGGCATGAGCGACGGCGATGCGCTCGGTGACGGCGTGATCACCGTTGGTATGCCGGTCGGCAGGCCTGACTGACTAGACGGCTGCTTCGTTGTAGAACCGCGCATTGCCAGCCCCACTCCCAGCCCAATCCCCATGGCCACAACGACAATGACAATTAGACCTGAGGCAATCACCCACGGGGACGCAAACGGACTCCGCACGTCATCGCTATCACTCATAACATCGCTCCTTTAAACAAACTGCTTAATGATGATTGGCGCCGATACAACGATGAGCACGCCGGCAATGACCCACCCGACTTTCTCTACTGCCTCACCACCGTCACCAGGTCCTCTCTTGTTGTGAAGGGCAATCATGGCACCAACCATGATTAGCCCGAGTACCCCGCAAATAATTCCAAGCCACATCGCATTACCCAAAAGGTCATTAATTTTAACTGTCAGTCCAGGAATGGACTTCGGTGACGGGGTGGGAACCACCGACGGATCATCATCAGCCCCAAGTAACGTGGCCAGTCGCGTCATAATCATCAGAGTGTCCTTTCAGTCCACGCCGCCACGGCGGCGGCGATCTTGTTGATACGGCGCGAATAATCGGCATTCACGTCGCCCTCCTTGGCGAAGCGCCACTGCGCCTGCCACGGAACGAATGTGTAGCGGGGGAATGCTCCCGACGTGATCTGGAGTTGCTCACGGAGCTCACGAGGGAGACGCCCAGGGGCATCAGCCCCAACAACGAGGCCAACGAGTTGTCCCGGCAGCGCTCCCGACGCCCACTCGATAGCCACGTCCTGCGCGGCTCGCAGTCCCACCACTGTTGAGCGGCAGCAGACCACGATGTCGAGTGAACAAGTCGGGTTCACATGCTGTGGCCACGCTGTGCCAGCATCTCCGGCCTCGAGGATATGAGCCCATGTTGAGGCTCCTGCCCCACCGTGAGCCCCCACCATCCACAGCCAATGTGATCCGTTGACAGTAGAACGCTGGATGTGACGCCGAACGGTAAGCCCAGCGACACCCGAAACCCACACAGCGGGCGGGGGCGGGATCGGCACGGACGAACCTTTAGCAGCCTGACACGATTCTTGTGCAGGTGAGGTCAGACCTAGATCCGGATAAGACGGCATGTGCGCTCCTCTCTTTACGCTCTATCCGTCAGCACGTACACGCACACCGACGTGCGCGCCGACAACCAGACAAGATGGCATCATTAGTACAGATCGTTTGACACCTCCTGGAGTACCCCTCATGAACCACGACTCCCAGCCTGAACGTCTCCAATACTGGGTCGTTACCTTCGACGGCCGCCCTCCTGGCGCTGGTGGCCAGCTCAACACTGCAGGCTGGCCATCCACCGACCGCGCCTACGCGGTCGCGCAAGCCATCGACAAAGCGATGCACCAAGGCATCGACATGTCCCGCATGCGTGTCTTTCAGCGCCTCGAAATAACCGTCAAAAGCGAATGGGTCGAAGACGACACCACCATCGACGACCAAGAACTCATCGATGACATCATCAAAGACATTCAGCAGATCGACGGCTACACATTTCCTAACCAACCATAAAAGCCCCAGAAATCCGAAGAAAATGGAGCTACCTGACACTTTTGTCAGGTAGCTCCACCACACTCATGTGATCTACGCAATAAGCATCGTATTGCGCCATGCGTCTGCCACGACAGCAGCCTGTTCACTCAGCGATTTCTGATCAGCGTCGAGAGCATTCGCAACCGTTCCACGCCGTGACCCAACCAGGAGCGTCATCCACGCGCGGGCAGCTGCAGGACTCACCCCAAGCGCGGCTAACGTGGCATCGCGCGCAGCCATCGTGTGAGCATTCGCGACCGAGACATGAGCCGCGATCTGCGCAATACGCACGCTGCCCGCCCACGCGAGCGTCGACGGCATACCCGCGTCACGCAACGCGTCAATCACGCGCACAAAAGGACCCGTCAGCTCATCGATCCCCACATACAGCTCCCCCGCCCCACCAGCGAGGGGCGAACCCCCTTCGGGGACAACGCCCTCGATTGTCACTGCGTTGCGGTCCTCCAGACTTGCCAACGACTCCTCCGCAACTGCGCACTCCACGGCCCGCGACCACACTGCCCACGGGCGGCGGGCGCGAATCATCGACGAGGCAGACGCGCGCGCCTCCAACCACGCCAACGTCAAGACATCAGTCAGAGCATTCGACACCGTCTCCCCCTCGAAACGTGCTTGTCGCACCGCGAGACGCCCAAACTGCTTGGGGCCATGCTCCAGTAACGTCACAGCTAACCGGCTCGCCCCCTGCCCAACCCAGCCCGCCCGACAGGCCTCAACGAGGACTGCGCGCAACCCCTCATTATCATCCGGGTCAACCGCGCCTCCAGTGAAGACGTCAACAACGACGCCCAGGCTCTGAATCCGATCACGGGTCCGCTCCACGGCAACTGCGGGGTCACGGACCAGCTGGAATCGTGACGGCGCGCGATGCCCAGCCTCTCGGCGCTCCTCACGCACGATCAGCGCACGATCCTCTAGCTCTGCTAGACCACGCCACACCGTCCGGCGACACCGATCCGTCGCCTCAGCCAACCAACTGATCTCCACGATCGCTGCCCCCCGATCATCCGCCAAGGAAGCCAGCTCACGCAAACATGCACGGGCCGAAGATCCCAAACCTCGCTGAGCTCGCGCCCACGCAGGCCAAGACAAGACCACATCCACCATCTCAGGCCACCTCCCCGTCCACATGCTCAGCAATCACCCGAGCCGCGATCTGCTTACCTGATGCAGCTAGTACCTCCAGCAGCGCTGACGGCGATGGCTTCCCGCCTTGAGGATTCTCCCGACGCCACGCATCCGCGAGAGCCTGCCGAACAGCTAGCTCCGCCCTCGCGCATCGAGCGGGTGACAACCCAGGGGCCAGCCGCGTCACGAGATCATGAATGCTCATGTGCACCACCGACGGGGCTGTCTGCGCCTCGCGAGCATCCACCACAGCGGCGCGCTCACGTGCGAGGCGCTCACGCTCACGCGTGGCAGCCGCTGCCTGAGCTCGAGGAGACTCCCCCACAGCTACCAAACGGCGAAGCCGCGAGGCGACAAGACCCGACATCCGAGCAACGCGATCAGGCAGCGGGGAATCCAGCAATCGCCTGATCTCCCCCGGCATCCAGCCGGCATCCAGGCGTTCGCGCAGCAAACCAACGACAAGACCGAGACCCCGCGCGTCCATCACCCGCATCGACTCAGGTACACACGCCGCCAAAATCGCCAGATCAGCCTCTGAGGCACTTTCAACAACCCGATCAGCCTCAGACACAGGCACGAGCCTCTTCGGGCTCCTACCGGGCTTCCGATGGCCTCCACGGCCCTCTGGGGACACTGACGTCGCCACCGACGACACAGACTCCCCCTCAGCAGCCACTTGATCGGCGAAGCCGGTCCCCAACCCAACCGAACCGTCACCCACAGGGGGTGGGGGGGTTAGGTTTGGTGGTTCTATTGGTGGTTCTTTCCTATAAGTAATGGTCGCAGACGTCTGCGCCTGTGAACGACGTGAATTTGCCACTGTGTCCTCACTGTCCTCACTGGCGCAGATATTGCCACTGTGAGACTTTCGTTGAGATTCCAACGATCTCGCCACAGGCGCAGAATCTGCGACTGTGGCCTTACGCACGTCAATGCGCAGCTCTGGATGAATCCGATAGACCGTGCCACGACGATGCTTATGCTCACCCGTGCGCGAGCATGATTCGGACGTGCACCACTCGTAGCGCGCCTCGCGAGTCAGTGCCCCGCACGCCTCCAGCTCCTTGAAGTACCCACTCAGCGCGCGCGTCGAGCACTCCACACGGCTAATGAGACGCTCTCGCGACACCCACGTCACATCCTGCTCGTTAGCGAACTCCGCCAGCGAAATCAGCACGATCTTCGCGCCGACCGAGATCCCACGAACCCTATCCAACGCCCAAGCGACGCCGTAGATGCTCACAGCGAGTCACCTGCCTGTCCCACCCAAGCCAGGCAGCGGAACATCCGACAATGACCGACTCCTAGGCTCTCCCGCAGAATCTGCGTTTAGTTCACGCATCGCCGCCTCGACAGCCCGAGCCGAGAAACGCAACTGCCCAGAAGGCAGTTGGGTCGCTGGGAGCCTTCCTGCGGCGACCCAACGACGGACCGTACTGGCGGCCACACTGTAGCGCTGAGCAACTTCACCAGTTTTAAGCAACTCATCTGGTTGCACCATATGCGACTTCATGAGTGTAATGATCTACTACATTGCAGTTGCTGTCAACGGCTACAGTTGCACTAGTTGCACCAAATCGATACAGTTGCAGCTATGGCAGCCCAAGAACTTGGAACAATGAGCGCGGACAGGGCGATTGGCCTGGCCGTCAACCAGCAGATCTTCGCACGCGGAATCCAGGCACAGGAACTCGCAACGCCCCTCGGGCTGACAAAATCGTCGGTGAGTCGGAAGTTGCGAGGCAACGTCTCATGGTCGGCTGACGAAGTGCTGCGCACAGCCATGTTCTTTGGCATCGAACCCGCCGACCTCATGCCCACCCCCGACGGGAACGGCGGCTGGATCCCTGCACCTTTCAAACCTGCTCAGCATCGAGGTGCCGACACATTGGTGCCCCAAGTCGGGCTTGAACCGACGACCCACGGATTATGAGTCCGCTGCTCT
>ERZ651108.265-NODE-265-length-27450-cov-5.262968_pt1 | contig 27450 bp, 25 predicted proteins | sample MGYA00512173_ERZ651108 | MGnify/ENA metagenome assembly ERZ651108 | reverse complement strand
GGAGCAAGCATTGAAACGCGCACTGACAATCTTATTGACCTTTATTACCTTGGCGACTGGAGCCCTCTTTGCTCCTGCCGCTACGGCTGACGTAAACGCTGAGACTACGCTACTATTTAGACTTAATTCTGATGGCTCTATTGATGAATTTATTACAGTCTCCAGCACTAATAACACAGTTAACGCAACCAAATGCAACTACAGCAACGAATATGCGGCAAAGTTTAGCCAAGTAGACAACAAGAATCAGTGTATTTTTAGCAAGCATTACAATCCATATTACTACATTTTAACTTTGTCAGTAATCAGACTAGACGATCATCTGGAATTCAGATTCGAAAATAGACTCTTTGAAATCGAAAACGACATTTCAGATATATTGAACATCAGTCCTTACGATTTGAACATTACTTCTACCACAGTAGCAGTACCAGCCAATGCAACTGTTACCGCCCAAACGCTTTCACCTATTGAAGACCGGGATGAAAAGTTTATTTATTACACTTGGGAAGGACATGATTCCTTTAATGAAAAAGCAAGTGTAAGGGGAACTTTACCGCTTCCTGAAGTAACCAGCACGCCAACTAGCAAGCCTAGCCATACACCCGCGCCTGTTTTCACAGCTACCCCTTCGGCTGAACCAAGCGACAGCAACCTAGCCGACGCCACCCCTACTGCGAGCGGTTCTATCAACACTTTCAGCCCGCAAACTGCCGCTACACCAAAGGGTTTTCAAAGCCTTAACGATATGCTTCGCTGGTTTTTATTAATTGTCTCTGTGGTCTGCATAGTCATAATTGTGGGGATTTTCTTGCTAGCTCAGATAAGTAAAAACTCTACTTCTGCATATATGCCACTTTCTGCTGCTACACTCTATGATGATCGAAGTAGCTCTAGCACGCAGCCACAGACCTACCAGACCAATTCAAACCAACCACGAAGCTTTACAGACAATCAGGCTTCTACACAATCGAGCCCTTCAGGGACGCAAACTCGAGTCAGCACTCACCCTGGCAAGGATAGCCAGACTGACTTGAATTCCACCCACAAGCTTTAGCAATTACTTGTTCAAGGAGAGAGCAATGAAACGTCTACTCGCCATAGCGCTAGCTTTTCTCACGCTAGTGGCTGGGGCATTGTTAACCCCGGCAGCCACCGCTGCCGGAAAAGTTGAGACTAAATTATTATTTGCGCTTAATGATGACGGCACCTTTGATGAGTTAGCCGCAGTTTACGGCAGCGAGGACGTTATCAATTCCTCAAATTGCAAAGACACTAAAGATTATATCTCAAAATTTACCCAAAAAGACGGCAGAAATCAGTGTCTTTTTGCAAAACGCTACGAGAAAGATAGCTACGGCGGCAATTGGATGATTTACTCAAAGGGAGACGCCCTTGAGTTTAGCTTCTTAAACCTTACCGCTATTATCCGCAGCGATATTTCAGAAGCTTTCGGTATCTACTATAGCGACCTAAACGTTATTTCTAGCGGGGCGGCAGTACCCCTGAACGCAACCGTTACTGGTCAGAATCTGTCACCAACTGTAGATAAGACTGACAAATTTGTTTACTACACCTGGGAAGGCCCTGATGCCACTAACCCAGCGGCAAGCATAAAAGGCACTTTGCCGCTTTCTGATGCCACCAGCAGCCCGACTAGCGATCCTACTAGCAGCCCGACTAGCAGTTCCACCAATACACCTGCCCCGGTTTTCACTGCTACTCCTTCAGATACCCCCAGCGCTACCGCTACCGCATTAGCCGCAAAACACAACTCTAACGACTCCAATACCACGCTATATGTAGTGCTAGGCATTGCAGCTGCAGCTGCTTTAATTGGTGTTGTAGTTACTGTTGTACTGGTAAAGAAGCGTAAGAGCTCTGCCCCTGCCCCCGGGTTCTACCCACCAGTTTCTCCGACTATGCCTTATAACGGTCCTTACCCCGGTCCGCAGGCTCAGCAAGGCTATCGGGGACCACAGCAGCCACAGGGTTACCCAGGCGCCCAACAACAGGGCTATCCCGGCCCACAGCAGCCTCAAGCGAATCAGCCGCGACCGGGACAGCCACCTTATGGCGCTAACCCAAACTACCCGCAAAACCGTAACTGACCCTTGCCAGGGCTAAAGTGTTGGCCAGCCATTTTAATGGCTGGCCAACACCCCTAGTATTTGCAACACATTCAAGGAGGAAGTCGTGAAACACGCATTAGCAACCGCGCTAGCTTTTATCACATTGGCTGCCACAGCTCTTGTCACTCCCACCGCCACGGCTTCCGGAAATATTGAAACCACATTATTGTTCATACTCAACTACGATGGCAGTAGCGAGGAAGTAACTGCCGTCTACAGTAAAGATAACACCATAAACTCTTCCAACTGCAAAAACACCAAAACGTACACTGCGGAATTTAATCAGTCAGATGGTAAAAACGAATGCGTTTTCCGTAAACACTATGATAGAGATGAGAATGGCCCCGCCTGGTCTACACACCGTGTAGATGACAAGCTTGAATTTAACTTCATGAGCCTTTCAGTTTCTATGCGAATCGAAGTTGCAGATGCTCTGGGGCTGAAGAAAACTAATGACCTGAATGTGGTTTATACGGTGGCTGCGCTGCCCTTAAATGCCACTGTCACCAGAGAAACACTATCCCCAAAGGTAGCCAAGGGTAGCAAAAACATCTACTACACCTGGAACGGTAACACAGCTGTTGATTCAACTGCAGAACTGAAAGGAACCATACCGTTTTCTAGCACTACCATCACTCCATCTATCGCCCCAGCCCCGGGAGATACCGGGGTCAGCAACGATAAGCCATCTGGCAATAACACTACTGTGCTAGCTGTCAGCCACAAGCCTAGCGATTCCAATACTGCGCTTTACGTGGTACTAGGTGTGGTTTCGGTAGTGGCCCTGACGAGCGTAGTAACCACCGTTTTACTAGTGCAGAAACGTAAAGAGCCAAGTCCTACCGTCTACTTTGCAGCCTCCACCAGGGTTTATAACGGCCAAACCCACTCAGGTCCACACCCACAGCAAGCTAGCCACCCATTCCCGCAAACTCCAGAGCCACAACCTCACACAAGCTCACAGTCTTCTTTGCAGCACCACCAGGGTGGACACTAGCCAACACAATGGCAATATTCAATGAGAAAACCATGAAACGTGCACTAGCAATCTCACTAGCTATTCCCATACTAATGGCCATTACACTATTTGCCCCCATCACTGCAGCTGCCACAAGCATTGAAACCTCACTGATGTTTGTACTTCAAAGCAATGGTGACACCTATGAAGGTCTGATTGTTTCTAGCAGCGATAACACCATAAATCAGTCAAATTGCAAAGATACTGACAATTATCAAACCAACTTTCGTCAAAAAGATGGTAACAATCAGTGCCTGTTTACCCAAAAGTACAGCAAAGACCAAAACGGTAAATCCTGGATAAAGAAAACTTCTGGCAATAATCTTGAGTTTGACTTTACTCCCGTTACTTATTCGATGAGAGACACTATCGCAAAATCACTAAGCATCGCTAATGCAACAGATTTAAACGTAGTCAGAATTGTCGTTGCGCTTCCATTAACCGCAACCGTCACCAATACGCAAACCACATCTCCCACCATAACTAAAGGCGATAAGCATGTTTACTACACTTGGAACACGGACAAAGATCGCACAGATATCCGCCTAATAGGAACTATGCCTCTGTCTAACTCCACTGACACCCCTAGCGGCAGTTCTAGTCCTACCACTTCCCAGAGCGCTAGAGTCGCTATCACCCCCACCCCACTGGCCGTAAAACACAAGGATTCCAATACCACGCTTTATATTGCACTAGGTATCACTGCCGCAGTGGCTACAGCAGGTATTGTAATTACGATTTTATTGACGCAAAAACGCAGGCAACCCACAGCTAAGTACCCCTCTTCAATACCTTCCAGTCCTTATAACAGTCAGGGCTACACAGGTGACCAACCCCAACAGGGCTACCCAACTCCTCAGAACTGGCATCCCTAAGGAACCTGGTCACCAAGCCTGATACGGTTAAGACAGCTCCCCCTAAGCGACACACTCAAGGAGAAGCAGTGAAACGTACGCTCGCAACCACGCTAGCTTTTATCACATTAATGGCTGGAGCCATATGTGCACCTAGTGCTGTCGCCGCAGGTAGCATTACCGCCAAACTTATCTACATTCTCGAAAAAGACGGTACTGCCTACGAGGCAATATCTCTTAGCAGCACTGACGGCACTATTAATGACTCCAATTGCGACGATATTGATGATTACACTGCTGATTTCAGCCAATCAGGTAGTAAAAGCGAATGCATGTTCTATCAGTACTATGATGAGAACGAATACCTTGCAGCCCTGTTAAGAACCCCCAACGGTTCAAAAAATAATATCAATTTTATGTTTATACCAAACTCAGTTGCCATGCGCGTTAAAATCGCGGCTGGTCTTGAGATAAATGTCAATGATCTTAACGTCACTAAGACTGTGCTCGCTATCCCACTAAGGGCAAAAGTAGTCACTAAAACACTTTCTCCGGTGGAAAGCAAAGATAATAAATATGCTTACTACACTTGGAATGGGAGCACCACTGACACCGGTGCAGCTACCGTAACAGGGACTATGGAACTGGCCGCCTCAGCAGATGGCGCCCCTACGATCAACTCTGGCGTAAGCCCACAAAGCACCCCATCTGCTACCGACGAGACCACCACTGGCCTAACTAAACGCACTGATAAAGCTTCGTCAGCTCCCCCAGTTTCAGCTGTTCCTACCGCACTAAGTGTCAAGAAAAGCTCTAAGCAAACCGACAACAGTCTCTTGCTTGCCATAATTGTTGGCGGTCTAGTTGCCACGATTGGGATCATGGCAACTGTTCTGCTTTCCAAGAAACGTAAAAAGCCAGCTAAACCTCAATTTTCTTCCCCTGGTGGACCTAATACTCCACACCCCTATCCCAGCTCACCCCATAACGGACAAGCTCCTACAAGTCGAGAGCGGCCGCCATACAGCAGTGGCCCTAATTATCCAGGCAGCTAAATATCGGTACCTAGGCAACAAAATAATCACTACCAGGGAAGGAAATAACATGCGTCGTAAATTGACAGCTTTAATGGCGCTTTTAATGCTGGCAGGCGCCGGTATGATCGCACCTACCGCCACCGCACAGGAATACGAGGGATCATATGTAACCCAGCTTTCTAGCGACGGCACAATCACGGAATTCATTGCCGTTATGGGAGTAACTGAAGAAAGCTGCCAATCCACGAAATACAAGCCTGTTTATGACGCTAAACGTAACGCTTGTTTGCTTGGACTGTCTTTTAAAGGCGAGCGGATCACCAAAGCTTTTACACTTAAGCTGACCTCAAATGGTGGTACTAGCTATTCATTTGAGTTCAGCACTCTTTCTGTCAGCGACTATGAAGCGGCTGCTCGCCAGGTATATCTGGGCCATAACATCAATATCACCAAGATCACTTTATCTCTACCTGTAGGTAGTGTTATCACCAATGGCAAAGGCAATGCTACAAAATTAGATGCTACAGACACTGACTCCTATCGCTGGACCGAATACAGTCCGTTAATGTCAGTAACGGGCACCACCACCCTCGATGCTTCTGTGGCAGGCTACTTAGCGGCTGGCACTCCCTCACCCACGCCTACTCCCAGCGCAACAACAGAATCTTCAACCCCCACCACTGCCACTTCAGCCATGCCCACTCAGAGCACTAGCGCCACAGCTCCGGCTAATGATTCAGGTTCCAACACTGGCTTGTATGCAGGTATCACCATTGCGGCAGTAGTAATTGCAGCGATCGCAATTGCCGCCGTCGTAATTATTAAGAAGAAGCAGAGCGCAACCCCCAGCTACACCCCCTATCCTGCCGCAAGTAGGCCTAGCATGAGAGCACCACTGACTCCTGGAGCGCCTCAGCAACCGTATCAGCCTGGCCAGGGGCAGCCGCCTTATGGATCAGGGCCAAACTATCCACAGGCCTAAAAAGCTAGCTGCATTGTGCGCTATGCTCTAAATAATCAATCATCCGAGGAGGGAACATTATGCGTCGCAAACTGACAGCATTAATGGCACTCTTAACACTGGCCGTCACAGGCGCGATTGCACCCACTGCCGCCGCAGAAGAGCTGGAGGCAGAGTATATAGCCGGCATGAAATCAGACGGCACATTCCTAGAGGGAATCTCTGTTTCAGGCGCCACCGCTGAGGATTGTAAGTCTTCAACATATCAGCCACTTTATGATGAAAGCGACGGTACTTGCACGGTTGGTTATCAATATAAGCCAGAAAAACTTTATGGGGCGCTATCGATTCAATTAACTCCGCTGGGAGATAACAAGTATTCCTTTAGGTTCACTGCCCTGTCTTTTTCCTCACTCAAGTCAGAAGCTGAAAGTCTGTTTTCTGGCCGCACACTAAACTTCACAAGCATCAGCCTTGGTATGCCTAAAGGCACCACCTTCTCATCCGGGGTAGAAAAGGCAACAAACGATAGTAATGATAAATACGATATTTATAGGTGGGATGATGTAAGCACCTCTATTTATGTCAAGGGGACCACTACCTTAGATGCTTCTGCAGCACAATACATCACGGGGAATAGTGATCCTTCTGAAAGTGAATCACCCACTCCCACACCCACCACTGAGTCAGCCACACCCAGCCCCACCAGCGAATCGGCTACTCCTAGTGCCACCGCCACCGCGTTGGCTAGCAACAAATCAGATTCCAACACTAGCTTGTACATTGGGATCGGCGTTGCTGTAGTGGTACTCGCAGCCGGCGCAATCACTGTAATTGTGCTTGTAAACAAGAAGAAGCAGCCTACTGGCCCCACTTATCCCGGCCCTTACCCAGGAGCTTACCCAGGTGGCCCGGGTGGTCCTGGCGCAGGCTTTGGCCCAACTGGCCCGGGTGCTCCCGGCACTGGCCCAGGCGCTCAGGGCGCAGGTTTTGGCGCACCTCAGGGCGGTTATCCAGGCGGTTACAGGCCCCAGCCCTACTCAGGCCAGCAGCAGCCTTACCAGCCGCCGTCGGCCCCCTCAGCGCCAAGCAACCAGGCCCCTTACAACCCCGGAAACCAGCCGCCGTCGGCCCCTTACGGGCCTGGTAACGGGACCGGCGCAAACCACTAAGGGGAGTTATCCCCCAAGAAAACTCAAGATATTTTTAGCCCTACGACACTAGGATAGAGCTGGGCCCGATCTATATAGAGATCTATAAGACCAGGCCCAGCTTTACTAGCCGCACCTGCGGCATACAGAAGAGGACACACAGATGCGCGCAAGATTGTCAGCATTAACAGGAGTATTGGCACTCATACTTGCCTGCTTACTTGCCCCTGCAGCAACTGCGGCAGACAGTTATGATGGCATTGCCATCACCATAATGGACAAGAAGGGAAGCATCAACCAGGGCATAATGATCTACGATGACACTGGGTCATTGAGTAAATCTGATTGCCAGGCTAGCGGCGACTACCAAGCATACTTTTCGCCCAAATCCTCAGGCTCTACGTGCTTAATTTACAAGACCTACAGTTCTACTTTGCCGCCTCTAGGGGTCACTGTCACCAATAAGACTTCTAGCTCTTATGACTTTACGTTTAAGGGCTATTCAAACATTCTTAACTCCATCGTAAAAGGCAAAAGCGGCTTAGATATCACGCTAGCGGGAACCATGCTCGGGGTTCCCAAGGGCTCAAGCGTTACTGCTGATGGAGCTGAAAAAATGAATGCCTCTAGCTCTGATATCTACGGCTGGGATACAGACACTTCTACTCCTGAAGCTTCAGGTAGCGTCAACTTCAACGGTTCTAGTGGCGGTGGCTCCAACGGTGGCGGCGGCTCAAGCAGCAACGGCGACCTTGGTATCGGCGATCTGAATGGCAACTCCGGCGGCTCTGGCGGTTCTAACAACTCCACCGCTTCCCCCGCCCCCAGCGACTCGCCTACCAGCGATCAGAAGGGTGCCACCCCCGCGCCTAGCGCCACCTCAACTGCGCAGACCTCCAGCAGCTCTAGCTCCAGCTCTGACGACGACGACAACACCACGCTTTACATCGTTGCCGCTGTTGTAGCCGTGATTGCGGTTATCGGCGTCATCGCCACCGTGCTAGTGGTCAAGAAGAACGGTAAGAAGAACAACCAGGCTAACTTCGGCCCCTACCCGGGCGCTCCCGGCACCGGCTTTGGCCCTAACGGCCCTGGATTTGGCGGCCCGGCTGGCCCCAGTGGCCCTGCTGGCCCCGGCTATGGTCCCAATAACTTTGGTGGTCCTGCTGGCCCCGGCGCCCCCGCTGGTGGCATGGGTACTGGTGGCCCCAACTACGGCGGCCCCAACGGCCCTGTAGGCGGACCCAATGGTCCGGTAAGTGGCCCCAACTATGGCGCCCCTAACGGTCCTGCTGGCGGCCCTAACTATGGTGGCCCTAACGCTCCGGCCGGCAGCTCTGCTCCGGTAGCTCCTAGCGCTCCTGCAGCCCCTAGCTACCCGCAAGGCGGTTACCAGGGTGGCCCCGGTGCTGCTCAGGGTGGCCCCACCCAAAACGGCGCTGCCCAGGGCGGCTATCAGTCCCCGAACCCGTCAGCTCCGTCAGCGGGATACGCGGCAGCTCCCTCAGCTCAGTCCGCTGCGGCCGGCAGCCCCTTTGCTGGCCAGCCCGCAACCCCGGCTCAGCCCGCAACCCCCGCCCAGCCGCTTCCTTCCAGCTCAGCTGGTGACGACGTCGTCCTGCCCCCGCAGGTAACCCCCGCTCAGCCGCAGGATTACGACGCCGCGCCGGCAGCTGGTGGCGACGCTGAGGACTACTACCCCACTATCCGCCTGGGACAAGACGAGGGCCTGGCTCCCACTCGCCAGTACCCGAGTTTCAACCAGAACAACTAAAACCAGGATTCACAGTGAATATGAATGCGCGCGCAGCTGCAGCTAAAAGCCGCAAGCCGCTACGTAAACGCACGCTGCTAGCACTGTCTGTAGCTGCGGCTGCATGTCTGTGCGTTCCAAGCGCAGATGCAGCTGCCGCGCACAGTTTCACTGACACTCCAAGTGCCGCAGTTAGCTCAACCCAGTTAGTTTCTAGCCAGCTAGTTGCTAACGGGTTGAGCGAGACTGGGCTCTCTACCGGGGAGGCTGGGGTCTCTACCGGGGTAGGCGAACGCGTCGATAATTCAACCGGGCGCTCCAACATTCAGGCCCGTCGCGGTGGCGGCAGGGGCCGAGGAAGCAGAAGCCGCTCTTCTCGCAGGCGTTCAAGCTATCGTTCAGGCTATCGCACGCGTTACCACTACTACCATCACCACCACGGATCCCGAAGCTCAAACTCGACCATGACTGATCGCACAGCTATGATCATGTTTGCATTATTGGCAGTGGTGCTCATTTTCGTCTTTGTATTTATCTGGCGCGCTCGCCAAAACGCCTATGCACAGGACCAATACGCTCCTTACGGCAACGGACCGGACGGCTATGACCCTAATGGCTATTCGCCTGATGGCGGCTATAACGCGGGTGGATATTCTGCAGGAGGTTACTCTCCCGGAGGCTACTCGGCGGGAGGGTATTCAGCGGGAGGCTACTCTGACGGAAATTACTCTGCAGGTAGCTACGGCCAAACCGGTTATGGACAAACCGGTTACGATCAGGGCGGATACGACCAAGGCGGCTACGGCGCTGGTAGCTATGGGCAGGGCAGCTATGGTGACGGCAATTATGGCGCCGGTAACTACGACGCCGGCAGTTACGATGGTCAAAACGGTTACGCCTCTAGTGGCTATGGCCAGGGTGGTTACAGTCAAGGTAACTACGGCCAAGATGGCTATAACGCGGGTAGTTACAATGAAAACGGCTACTCACAAAACGGTTACGGCCAAAACAATAACTACAACCAAAATAATGGTTGGCAAAACTATGATCCCAAGGATTATGGTTGGAACACTAAGTAAAGTGTTCTAGCAGGGCTGGCGGAGTATTTGAGACTTAATACCCGCCAGCCCTGTGCTGTTAATAGAATATACTGCATTCACAGTTGTTTGCAGTAACTCAATGAGGATGAGCAATGATGCGTCGTATACTCAATGCGCTAATGGCGCTTAGCTTATTAGGCACATGTGCAGCTTTGATGCCAGCCACATCTGCAGCAGATACAGAGCTAAGCGTCGCCTACGTTTACAAGCTGTTTCCTGACGGTTACACCCTAGAAGGTGTGCAGGTGATCGGCTCTGGTGTAACCAAAGAAAACTGCACTAAGACTAACGCTACGAGTCTTTTCCAAGTTGAGTATGGTCAGGAACAAGACCAGACTTTCTGCACTATTACCCGGGAAATTTTACCCAGCGACTCGCAAGCAATTAAGTTAACCCCACTGGGAGACAATAAGTACTCTTTGTCTTTTAAGAGCCTAGATGTGCAGTATCTAGAAACGGCTAAAAAATATTTCCCAGACTACACGCTTACCACTAAATATGTGACGCTAAGCCTGCCGCAAGGATCTAGTCTAGACACCAAAACCTATGACTATACGCGCCCAATCCTTAACAACACCTTCATCGAATACGACTGGGCTACCTCTACCCCGAATGTAGAGGTCTCGGGGAGCGTAAAGCTAGATGCTACCGCTGCTACCTACTTCCGCGTATATGGGGGCGACTCCCCAACACCTACCCCTAGTGCAAGCAGCTATGCTACAACTGAGTCTGCTACACCAACACTCACTACTAGCGCAGTGCAGTCTACTTCTTCAACTAAAGACAACACTGTCATGTATGTGTTGATAGCCGTTGTTGCGATTGGGGTAATTGCCGCAGTGTTGTGCGTGGTTCTTATTGCACGCAAAAACAAGGCAGCCAAGGCGGTTATGCCGCCGCCTGGCTACCCGAATTACCCGCCGCGCGTGTAGCTACTGACGGTTAGGTTGTGCCTGGCTATATGGCCAGGTACAACCTCTAACTAAATCACTACTACCTCAGGAACAGCCGTGAGCACATTTTTGCCCATATCTGCAGCTAAATTAAATACGCCGCTTCGCAAACACGCTTTGCTGGCCTTGGCCACTGCTGCAGCTGTATGCCTGTGTGTTCCCGGCGCTGGTGCTAGCGTTGTACGCACTGCTGTCAGCTCAATTTCAAGCGGCTCAGTAAGCAGTAGCCAGTCAAGTTCTAGCTTAACCACAGCAATTGGCCGCAGCGTGGCTCCGGCACGCCGTGGAGGCAGCAGTGGAGGTTCAAGCAGTCACAGTTCCTCTAGTTCTTCTTCGCGCCGCAGTTCGAGTTCTGGGCGTTCCAGCTCCCGCTCTAGCGGTTCGCGCTCTGGAAGTTCAAGTTCTGGACACTCTAGCTCTAGAAGTTCTTCACGTCGCAGTTCAAAGGGCTCCAGTTCAGGATCTTCTCGCCGTAGTTCAAGTTCTGGGCGTTCCAGTTCACGTTCTAGCAGCTCCCGCTCTGGAACCTCCAGCTCTAGGGGCTCTAACTCCCGCAATTACTCTGGGAACTCCAGCTCGCGTGGATATTCAGGGTCCAACTCTGGCAGCTCCAGTTCCCAGGGGTACTCGGGTAACTCCAGTTCACAAGGCTACTCCGGCAACTCAAATTCACAGGGGTACTCAGGGTCTAACTCTGGTAGCTCCAGCTCACGCGGCTATTCCGATCCTTACTCAAGCAACTCAGGATCTCAGGGTTACTCTGATTCTTATTCAGGTAATTCCAACTCGCAGGGTTATTCAAACTCGCGCTCAGGCAGTTCTAATTACTACAACCGCTACGGCAACAATTACTATAACAACTATTACTATGGCGACTACGACGACTACTACAATTACCACCGCTATGACGACAGCGAGGGACTAGGAATCGAATTTTCAAAGCGCACGGCTTTAATCATATTAGCTGTATTAGTAGGTTTAGTAGTATTGGGTACCGTAGCTAAAGGCGTGAGCGAAGCCTTGCCATAATTTTTCGAGCGAAAATATCTACAGATAATTTAAATATGCAACTTCGCAAACACGCTTTACTGGCCTTGGTCACTGCTGCAGCCGTATGCCTGTGCGTCCCTAGTGCCGGTGCCAGCGTTGCACGCACTGCCGTTGGCTCACTCCCCTTAGTGGCTGGCAGCCAATCAACTTCTGTTACGACCACAGCTATTGGTCGTAACAGGGTCCCCACGCGTGGCCATGGCGGCGGTCACGGCGGTGGGCACAGTGGCGGGCACAGCTCAGGGCACTCCAGATCAGGTTCTTCTGAGCAAAGACACTCTAGCTCAGGTTACGTAGGCTCTAGTTACAGCAGCTACTCTGATGACGATGACTCTAAAGCAACAGATAAGCTTGAGGCTCTTGGGGTTTTTATCGTAGGTGGATTAGGGCTGTATTGCTTAGTTAAGGAAGATGAAACCGAAATCATCTAAAAATCTGAGGCAATATTATTGTGATAAGGGGATAATTCCCCGATGACCACCTCTAGAACAACGGTTATTCTGATTAGGAACTAGTTTTAACTACATAAGTACTACTTCAGGAATAGCCATGAGTATGTTTCCACCCCTTTCTACCACTAAATTAAATACGCACCTTCGCAAACATGCTTTACTGGCTTTGGCCACTGCCGCAGCTGTGTGCCTGTGCGCGCCTAGCGCTGGTGCCAGCGTTGCTCGCAGTTCTATTACCCCAATCTCAAGTATTTCAGTGAGCGGCAGCCAGTCAACTTCTGGCGCAGCCACAACGGGGCGTAATGCGCTCCCGGCAGGCCGTGGAGGCAACAGCGGAGGTTCAAGCGGACACAGTTCCTCTGGTTCTTCCTCACGTCGTTCAAGTTCCAGCGGTTCTGGCTCTTCTTCGCGTCGTTCAAGTTCTGGGGGCTCTAATTCCAGCGGTTCTGGTTCTTCTTCACGACGTAACTCTTGGTGGGGACGTTCTAACTCTCGTTCAGGAAGTTCTAATTACTACAACCGCTATTACAACAATTACGATAGCGATCACTCCTACGACGACCCTAACAATGACACCTATGGAGATCCGTCTTACGACGATTCGACCAGCGATAATAGTTACAGTAGCCAGTCTTACAATAATTCCGACTATAGCCAGGAACAGCAAGACATGGATTCTAGGTTTATACCTCTTGCCGTAATTATAGTCTTCGTTGCAACAGGCATGTTTTTAATTATGATAGCTGGAAATTCGAAAGACTCAGCTCGTAAACCTCAGCCTAGATTTAATACATCACCCATGAACTGGCTATCCGGCACGGACAACGTTAGCAACTACTACGACATTAGCGACGACGACACCAGCTACGATAGCGACAGCGGCGACTACGACTATAGCGATGACAATAGTTACGATAGTGGCAGCGACAGCAGTTGCGACAACGATAATAGCTTCTTTGACTGGTGACATCACCGCCGGCAACTAACACTCGGCTATAGCAGCTATACTGCTGCTATAGCCGACTTTTCTATATTCACCGAGGATACTCATGCGCCGCTTATTTAGTGCACTCATGACCCTAGCGCTACTAGGGGTAACAGCCGCAATAATGCCTCCCACAACCGCATCTGAACACACACGAACCCCAAATTTTAGCTATGTGTTACTAGACGACGGCAGCACTATCGAGACCATAGGGGTCAGTGGAGAGCATGTCACTGAAGATAATTGCGTTCAGAAACATCGCAACTATAAAGCCTTATATTCATCGACTAAGGGATACGGTAGCGACACTGGAGGCATTTGCATAATCCAAGGGCATTTTAAGGCAAACCAATCTGCGGTATTCAAGCTAACCCCTAAGGGTAACAACCTGTACTCGGTCCGCCTAGAAAACCCAACTTTGCATTCTCTAGAATTCCTGAAAAAATATTATCCGGATTTTAGTCCCTCCGCAGAATGGATGAAGGTAGCGCTACCAGTCAAATCCACCGTTACTTTTGGCTTAACTACCGATAACGGGGCTCCAGGAACTGGATACAACAGAGAAAAAGAAGTCGACAAAGACAGAGTCACCTACCTCATGAAAGCCACTATGCCAGACGGTGTGGTGCAAGGGACTGTAGAGCTAAATAGCGAGGCTGCCAGCTACTTCCCTGGCGCAACCACCTCAAGTCCTGTATCAAGTCCCGCTAAGGCTGACACCATCCAGGATCTAGTAACCGCAGGCATTATTGTCATCATCGCAATTATTTTGGCTGCGGCAACGCTAGTGTTCATCTTGCTCAAACGCAAGACTGCCTCAGCCGTTGCTAGCACCACCTCCACAGACTCGCCAGCTAGCCGCTAGAGTGATCCTCCAGACTTTGTGAGCTTACATCCTTGACGTACTCGCGTTATGCTTAAGACAATTAACGCGGTATTGGACGTAATTGGAGATAACTGTGACGCAAGTAGCTAGCTCAGCTCAGGCGCTAATGCGCCCTGGCTTTGTGCTGCCTACCCTGCGCGTCGCCGTCCTACCTCTACTACCCCTCATGGGACGAATGCCGAACGCTCGCTGAGCCACATCTGCGTGCCTTGGCGAGCGTTATCGCATCTGTAATTTTGCGCCTCTGCGCGCCCAGATTTAGAAGGCATTCCCATGAACCGCAACCGTCAGCTTCCGCCTGCCCCCGTATCCGGCGCTTGGAAAATCACCGACCCACGTGCTTGTCGTATCTTCGCTAATGTGGGCGATTTGCGCCTCGAAAATGACTCTATTTTGCCGGCAATTACGCTCGCTTATGAGACTTGGGGCGAGCTTAACGAAGACCGCTCCAATGCCATTTTGATTGAGCATGCCCTCACCGGCGACGCCCATGTTATTGGCGAGACTGAGCCTGGTCAGCCTACTGCCGGTTGGTGGTCGCAGGTGGTGGGCCCGGATTTGGCTATCGACACTAAGCGCTACTTTGTGGTTGCCATTAACGTGCTGGGTGGCTGTCAGGGCTCTACCGGCCCGGCTTCTATTGCTCAGGACGGCGCCCCTTACGGCTCGCGTTTCCCGGTGATTTCCACCCGCGATCAGGTGCGCGCTGAGGCTCGCCTGGCGGATCTGTTGGGGATTGAGCGTTGGAACACGGTTGTGGGGGCCTCGCTGGGCGGTCACCGCGCTATCGAGTGGGCCACCATGTATCCTAGGCGCGTAGAACGCCTGGTGATGGTTGCTTCAGGTGCCCAAACTACCGCTGAGCAGGCAGCTTGGGCTCACACTCAGATTCGTGCGGTGCAGCTTGATCCGCACTGGAATGGTGGGGATTATTACGACGACGCCGTCGGCCCGGTAGCGGGGCTGGCACTAGCCCGCCAGATCGCCCACACCACCTACCGTTGTCCCAATGAGCTCGATGAGCGTTTTGGGCGCCTGCCGCAAAACGCTGAGGATCCGCTAACCGGCGGACGCCTGGCGGTGGAGTCTTACCTGGATTATCACGGCGAAAAGCTGGTGCGTCGTTTTGATGCAGGCTCTTATGTGGCCCTGTGTCGCACCATGATCAGCCACAATGTGGGGCGTGAACGCGGCGGGCTGCGTTCTGCACTGCGCAAGGTTACCGCTAAAACGCTGTGTATCGCGGTAGACAGTGACCGTCTTTTCTTCCCCGCCCAGGTCAAGCGCATGGCTGGTCTGATCCCTAACGCCAGCTACGCCCTAATTCACTCTGCTCACGGCCATGACGGCTTCTTGATCGAGTTTGATCAGGTCAACGAGCTGCTTGCAGATTTTTTAGATTCCGGGGCACGTCAGGATCTAAGTTACTGGGCTAGCTAGCTCCCGCTGGCCACGAAAGCCAACGGGAGCTTGCGCCGTCGAGCCCACAACAGAAGGGGCGGCGTAGAGCCTAACCGAGAGACGGCGTCGCACTGCGCCGTCGGCACTTAATTACGCGGGCGGGTGAGCTTATCCTGGCCGTAATCGAGCAGCTCACGGGCCACAGAGGGCACATAAACACTCAGGCCCCCGTCACTGACCGGGAAAGTAGCCCAACCTTCCTCATCCACCTGGACAGTGTCTTGCTCGCCAATCATGCACGTCCAGTAGGAGCCGGCGTGTGCCCGGCCTACATACATGCGCTTGGTGCCGGCCCGGCGATCTGAGAACAGCACGGCCACACCAGAAGCAGGGCGGTAGTCGTCACCCTCACGGGTAAAGCCCACCACGTCGGCGTCGTCGAAGTAGTCGTGCTGGGGGCCGTACGCCAAGAAGTGGCGGATATTCATCAAAACCGGCAGCTCAGTAACCGCAGCCAGGTCCCCCGTTTCGGGAGTGCCAAACAGATCGCCCCAGAACACGCAAGGCATCCCCTGTTCACGCAGCAAAATCAGCGCGTAAGCGGAGGGTTTAAACCAAGCCTGCACCGGTGACTCTAGCGACTGGCCCGGCTGAGTGTCATGGTTTTCCACGAAGGTAACCGCGCGCTCAGGATCTGCCGCCACCAAAGTGTCATTAAACAATGCCCCCAAATCCACTTCACCATTAGAGCATGATGCATAAAATAGTTTAAAGTGCAAAGGCACATCAAACAGACTCATGTAGGGTACAGTAGCCAGGTATGAACGCAGCACGTTCACATCCCGCGACCAGTACTCCCCTACCGCCGGCAGCGCCTTGCCGGTCCGCTGGCGCAGCTTGGGTAGCCATAGCGCGAAGAAGTCAGCGCCCACGTGCTTAAGCGCATCTAGGCGCAGGCCGTCAATGCCGGTGGTTTGCACATACCAGCGCCCCCAGGTGTCGAGCTCTTCATGCACCTTAGGGTCAGATACGTGCACGTCGCAGCCCATTAGGTAGTCGTAGTTACCCAGTTCGCCATCCACGTTCTGGTTCCAGGACTTGCCTTCAAAGAGCCACAGGCCGGTCTGCTGGCGCGCGTCATCCCAGTCCACGGCCTTAAAACAGGTGTGATCCCAGATGAAGTCGGAGTATTTGCCATTGCGCCCGGGGAAGGTGAAACGGGTCCATACCTGGATATCTTCAGGCCCGCCAATGATCCGACGCCGGTCATAGGGGTCCACCTGCATGGCTTTTACGTTCTCTAGCTCATCTGCGCCCATGCGGTGGTTAAGTACGATGTCTGCCACCACTGAGATGCCGGCGCTGTGCAGGGCGTCGACGGCGGCCAGGTACTCATCCTTGGTGCCATACTTGGTGGGGATGGAGCCTTTTTGGTCAAATTCGCCCAGGTCATAGAGGTCATAGACCCCATAGCCGACGTCTTCTATGCCGGTGTGTCCTTTATAGGCGGGCGGCAGCCAGGCTGCAGTAACCCCGGAGTCTGCCAGTAGCTGGGCGTTGTCAGCTAGCAGATTCCAGTGGCTGGCATCAGCGTTTAAGTCCCAGGCAAAAGCCTGCAACAAGACTGGATTAGCTGCGTCAGGATCTAGTTGATGCATAGGGTGATTTTACCTTTCGCTCTAGCTCAGCAGACTAAGCTTGCGGTTGTCTTTTAGCTAAGCGCGTCGGTTACGCGCAATTTCACTGGTTACTGCCCAGCGGGTGTATCGCTGTTCAGCAATAATGCGTTCTTGGTTGTTAAGCATGCGTAGCTGGTTGTTAAGCATGGCTCGGTTCTGGCTTTCAATGCGTTGACGGTGCATATCGCCTTCATAAACATTGATCACTTCTTGCAGGGTAGAGGCACGATAGTTATCAACTAACTGCCACATGTAGGCCACAGCATTTGCCAGCAAATAGGCTGCCGGGAATTTACCTTGGTAGTTATCCCGATATTCACCTACTAGGGAGTTAATCTCATCTACTACCGCTTTTTCAAGCTCATGAACCTGCTCATTATGGGCTTCGCGAGAGTTAGTGGCCGCATCTTCGCTGGCATTGTGGCGCTTAACTTTTGCATTATGCACCACGAGCATAATGACACTGATCAGCACACCTAAAACCAGGTTGCCAAATAAAAACAACAGTACCGTAATCAACATGGACGTCGTGGGGTTTTTGGACCCGAGGAAAATTAACAAACCGAGCAGCGTCCAGGCCAGCAAGAATGGCACCAGGTGCGAGACAATTGCCAGCGAAACAAAGTGTTCCTCTTCGCAAGCTTTCAAACGCGAGTAGTCTTTGACACTCTTAGTGGAGCCATCATGCTTAGCTACCAAGATTCTCCTGAATGCATGATGGAAAAGCTTTTGCAGGCCAATGTAGAAACCAATAGTCCATGGCCCGATTGTGAAAAGCATATACATAGCCGCCAGAAGACTTCCTTTGGCAACCGCAATAAAAAGTACCACAAGGAGTACCAGGAACACCCACGAAACACAGCGGGCCGTATTGGCAAAAAATTGGGGTCGCTTCCAGATCTGCAAATGGTCGGCGTAACGATATTGCCCGCGAATGCCATTGAGGTTCTCGTGTAGCTCATCGCTACGATGCAAGATATAGGACAAGCGCCCCAACCAGTTTTTGAGCTCCTCGCGCTGAGTTAGCTGCTCAGACTCCCCCATGCCCAAATTCCTTTCCTATAATCAACACTTTCACAGTGACTGACGCCATAATCTACCACTGGCAGAGCGGCACAAACCAGCCCCGCCCAGCGGTTAGACCTGCGCTCCAGGCGCGGGCCTGAAACAAGACTTAAACGGCGGCGTCGGAATCTAAACGCCGTGCGCAACACGAACCTTAACTAAGGCTTTTCTAGCCTTTTTAGTGGTTCATGATCATGTTTGTTACTAGCACAGTGTTTGCATACTGTTGCTGCGCAAGGATCTGGTTTTGGCGATCAAGGATCGCGCGCTGCTGATCGGCCAGCTGCTGCTGACGTGCGTCAGCTTCATAAACGTTGATTGCTTCTGTAAGCGTGGAGGCGCGGTGGTTGGTGACTAGCTGCCACATGTAGTCAACCACTCCGGGCCTTAAGTAAGCGGCAGGGAAATTACCCAGGTAGGTGTCTGTAAACTCTCCAACTAGAGTGTTAATCTCATCCACCAGCTCTTTTTCGCTGTCATAAACGCGCTGGTTGTGGAGGTTTCTAGCTTCAGCGTCAGCAGTTTCAGCCGCGTTATGTGTCCTAACCTTGTGGTTGTGCAACAGCAACGTTACCACACTAGCTACCGCCCCAACCAGCAGGTTTACAAAAAGCCAGATAGCCAGCATCAGAGTTTCGTTAGCCACGGTGGGCCCATTAGTCGAGGCTCCCGCCATCATCAGCCAGAGCAGCAAGAACGGCACCAGGTGCCCCACCGCCATCGGCAGAACCAAGCGTTCTTTACCGCGAATACGCATCCGCTCTTGTCGCTCTAGAGCTTCAGAGCTTAATTTTTTAACCAATACTCGCTCTGTCACAAAATACGTGAGCTTATATACTCCGTAATAAAGCAAGATTAAAATTATTAGAACAGCAACATTTACAAGCGATTTAGCGGCGCCAGACTGTTTGCTATCAGCTATAAATAGTGGGATTAAAACCACAGCAAAAAGCAGCAATAATGCAAACCCAGAGTATTTAATGGTGTTAGCCAAAAATTGGGCTAACTTCCAAGGCTGCCAATAGTCAGGCTGCTTATACTGTTTTCTGACATACCCCAATTTTTGGTGCAGATGGTCGCTACTGCGCAGAATATAGGATAACCGCCCCAGCCAGTCCCTTAATTCTTCGCGTTGAGTTGTTTCTACTTGCCCCACGGGCACGCTCCTTCATCATAGCCACACTTTCGCGGCGCTCAATACTCTTCACGGTACTCAGCACCTACAGTGTTTTGGCCGCTTAACACACTTCGCTAACTGGCTTTACTAGAGGCCAGTTTGCGGTAAACCAACTCCAGTCTACTAACACAATCGTTAATGTCATAGTGCGCACCAATGTTTAAGTATTTTTGTGCCTCAGTTTGCCGGCGGTCATTATCGCTAAGCCAGTAGTCGATGGCGCACGCCAAGGCTTTAGGATCGCGGGCCTTGAAGCGACTGTGGGCATCTAGAGCGAATTGGCTTGTGGCCGTAAGCGGCGAGTGTGCGATTACCGGCACCACCCCGTGGCGCAGCACTTCCAGGCAGGAGAGGCCTTCCACCTCGATGAATGCGGCGTGAATGTAGAGATCGGCCTGCTCAGCTTGAGCGTCCAACCCGGCGGCGTCGAAAAAGTTAAAGCTGGGGGCGTGTTTTAGCACTCCGTCGCGCACTAGGCGACTAGCTGCACGTCGCAAGGATTTTTCTGTGGGCCCACGACCGGCGAAAACCAACTGGATTTGGGAGGCGTAGCGGCTGTGGCGCATGGCTTTGAGGATGGTGGCTTGGTCTTTTTCGCGCGAGAAACGCCCCACCACCAGCAGCCGGTAAACCTGTTCGCCCTCTGGCTGCGCTTCCCCGGGAGTTTGCTTAGCTTCAGTTTGCCGCCCGCCTGGCGCGCAGTACTCAGTTTTTGTGTCAGCTACTGGTTTCGACGGCGCCAGGCCCACCCCGTTAGAAATGGTCACTAGCTTGTCCCCCAGCCCCCACCGCTGCAGGTGCTGATGTACTGAGTCTGAGGGGCACTGTACTACCTGGGCCAAAGCGTAGATGCGCCGTCGCCAAGATGCCAGCAAAAGCGCATTTAGCGGCCAGACACCGTCTAGGTGAATGGTGGCGGTGATGTTTTCGGGGTGGATGTGGTAGGTGGCCAGCACTGGCGTGCCTACGCGTTTAGCGACGTGGGCGGTGCGGGCCTGCAAGCCGAAGGGCTCCTCCAGGTGGACGACGTCGGCCCAGGCCACAGCCTGCTTAATCACCTTACGTTTGGGTTTAGCGAAGGCGTAACCCTGGGCTGAGATGATGGCGTCGACCAGCGGGAAACGCATGGCGGGCAGAGTGAATTCCGGGGCGGTGAAGTTACATGCCTGGGCTTGCTCGGTGGTGCCGGAGCTGAGCACTCGCACGTCATGCCCGCGTTCGCGCAGCAGGGTAATGGTACGCCGTGCAGAGGCGGACAGGCCGTTGCCACGGGTGTAGAGATTGTTGATAACAAACAGAAGCTTCAGCGGTTCAGTCCGTTCCATGGGCTAAGTGTGACACGCAACCCTTAAAACTCGCCGAGACTTGTAAAACCGTGCTGCGTCAGCCCAACCCAACTACATTTTTGCCCGGTTTGGCGCGGTTTGCCCTAGCTGCGCGGCTTGCCTCACCTTACACAACTTGCCGGGTTTGGAGCTGCTCGCCCCACCTGGCACAGCTTGCTGGGTTTGGCGCGGCTCACCCCGCCTGGCATGGTTTGTCCCACCCAGCACCGGCCCGCCTTACCCACTTCCCTACCTACGGCCAAGAATTGACTTCAAGCCCAGGTCAAAGCGGTGATAATGTGCGATTAACGTATTTTTACCGAAAGGAGCAGAGAAAATGAAGCTGTCTGCACGCAACCAGTTCCCCGGCAAGGTTGTTGAGGTCACCGAGGGTGCCGTTAACGGTATCGTCAAGATTGAAATCGCCCCCGGCCTGGTAATTTCCTCTTCCATCACCAACGCCGCCATTGAGGAGCTAGGCCTGAAGGTTGGCGCCGAGGCCGTAGCAGTCATCAAGGCTTCCAACGTGATTGTTGGCGTCGAGGACTGATCTGCGCCGGTTGCTTTACCGCTTTGCGCCTAGTTCCAGGCCTACACTCGTTAACGACGACGCTGCAGCACCTGGCCTAGGCGCTTAGTTTTTGTGCTGCTTTGCCACCAGCTTTTTTGGACACCAAGTTTTCGGCGCCAAGTTTGTGACGCCTTGCCATCAATGACGACGGACAGTCCATCTACCAAATGAAGCGCCAACTACAGCAACTACACTAAGCGCAGCCGCAGCGGTTAGACACTGCGAGGAAGAAGTTTTTCCAGCTGCGGGTTGTTTTTTCGGTGAGGCAACCAGTTCCTGTACGTTAGCAGGTGACATGGCTTCTGAGGTTGTTTCAGCAGGCAAGTCTTTATCGCCCGAAGCTGCTGGCAAATCAAGGCTACCAACCCCCTCTATAGCTACATCGCTATGACCAAGTAACTTTTGTACGCCAGGAGCTAAGGTTGAAATCATAAAGCTGAACATAAATGTCATGCCCAAAGCCGCAGCACACGATATAGTGAGTTCAGTAAAAATAACTGAAGTATCAAGATTGATGTCAGCATTTTTTAACAAATAACATTCTTTACTATTGCTACACGCAGCCAGTGAGCTATAAGATCCTGCAAGGCCGGGAGACAATATTCCAATTAGCCCTAAAATAGCCCCAACAATCTTCCTACCTGACCTCCACATAACTTCATCACCAATAGAAATCAACAGAGCACCTAAGCCTAGCGACGATAATATATAGACAAAATATGAGTCATACAAAGAAAGCACTACGTCAGGATTAGCATTAACAAAATAGGCTTTAGGCTTCACGGGAAATAATGCATAAACAGTAATGTACATCATTCCAAAGACCCAAAGGGGACGCAATTGATGCAAGACCACATCGCGTTTCGAATGACGAAGCACCGCAAGCTTAACCAGCATACTTACCATAATTGCCGGCAATACAAGCAACCAAAACAAACTTCCTAAAACTTGGTAGCGTGCCCCTAAATTACTAACACAAAACAGTGCAAATAAATATGCAGTCATGGCGAGGCCTACACCTAAGGCTAACCGGTGAGAACTCGAAAACTTACTACGTTTTACAACAGAAGCCACCGCACTATATTAGCAACATATGAGATGCATACCACTCTACAGCCTGGTTACATCAGATCACCGGTAAGCTATGCAAATCGCTAAATCCTTAGCTTCACTTACTGCCTGCCGCTGGGAGCGCTTACAGCCACTAAAACTGGGTTGAGCCCAACCCAGCGAACCGCCAGCTGGGTGAGCACGTCACTGGCTTGCATCGCTTCAGCATAGTTAGTGGCAACTGCGCGGGTTTTCAGGCCACCAAGGGCCTGACCCAGCCGGGCGACGTCGTCGTCAGCTAAACCCACCTGAGAGGTGACAATCCGCCCAAACCGCTTGGCCAGGGCAGTAAAACCGCGACCCCAGTTGAGGCCGCCATTGTCGTAAATCTCGTGGGAAATGCGGCCCGCAATACGGACAGCCTCGCCTTGCAAAGACCGCGCCGGCCCAGAGCTGGGCACAAGCAAATCCCACAGCTGCCGGAACTGGTCTTCAACCTTAAGTGAGCAGTCAATTTCGACTCGCTGCCCCGCCTGCAGGGCTTGGTGCGGCACGGCCTGCTCAACCCCGAAAATCTCGCACAGCTGGGCCAGTGCCTCCACGTTTGCCTCAAAAACTGCCGGGTCTGCGTTGTGCCCATGGGTGATTAGCCGGCAACGCTGGCCATCCATGCCTCGCAGCGAGTCCTGTTCCTTCCCGCCAGGGCGCGCCCCGTGTGCCAGCAGCACTCGGATCACTTCTAGCAGCTTGCGTGCGTCAAATAGACGCCGTCCAGCTAACGCATATTCGGTGAGCGTGTAGTTGCCGTACAGCTCAGAGTTCGCCTGGGCGTGCACATCTGCACCCAATTTGATCAGCTGCTCTACGTCGGCGCTGGCCAGGTGCGCCACAGCTGCAAACAGTGCGGTGCGATCTGCATAGTCGCGGGCGTTAATGTTGCCGCCACGCGAAATCAGGAACGGTACCTGCTCGGTGTGACCAGCGCGTACGCGCCAGTGGATGGGGGTGCACTGGTAGCGGTCTAGGCTGTTGATATCCTCGCCGCGCTGCAGGAAAAACTCTGTTATTTCCTGGCTGGCAGGAAAATGCATTAGCTGAGGCTTGTATGCGTCCGTGCGCAAATATGCCCCCACCTGGCAGTTTTTGACGGCCCGCGCCACCGCCTCAACATCGCCCGAGGCGATGATCTGCTCAATGTCTTCCGGCAGGGTTTTCCGCATCCGCGCGCCCACATTCGCTCCTTCTTTGGCTGCTTGGCTCAGTTTAGCGCGGCCCTGATTTTCTTCCCGACGACGCCGCTGCCAGTTCGACGCCGTCGACTTACGTACTTGGGAACCTACCAAGCTTCCTTTTTAAGTAGACGTAACCCTGTGCGTCGTCGACACTACAAGCTTTTTCGACCTGCGAGCTGCCAGATCAATTACCTGCCCGTCCTCATAAACAGCAGAGTTATCAGGGAGGCCAATCCAGGCAGAAATAAGCGCTCTGGGCACACCCGTGGCTTCTGCGATTTGTCTGGGCGAAAAACCAGGCCAAGCGCGCGCTGCCGCCTGCCCAAAGAGCGTAGGTCGTTCCACAGAAACCTCAACGGGTTCCTGATATCGCCAGCCGCGCGCATTGATCTGCCCATATAGGCTTTTTGCTCGCATTTCAGAGATTAAATGAAGTCGCTGAGCACGCGTAACAATTGCCATTAACGAGGTACCAAAGCGGGCTTTAACTCGCAATAAATCTGGCAGAGTAGAGCGCTCATTTACGCTTTCACGCATAGGCCCCTCCGGTAAAAGGAGAGCTCCAGCAAACTCGAAGGCCCTGCGTTCCTGCGGGGAACGAGAAGTTGGAGGGTTCTTTAGATCATTGTCATAGAGCAGATGCGCTAATTCGTGTGCAATGGTCATGCGCTGCACGTCGCCACGCTTGGGTGCCAAAGTGGCAATTACAGGCCGATCCTCACTAGCAGAAGGGTGAGAAATTCCAGCCATATCTGTTCCATATGAGCGTTGTGGATCCAAATTAGCCACAACAGCTATCCCCATACGTTCAACCATACGGGTCACTGAAGGTACAGGGGCATCAGCGCGTAAACCTGCCACTTCACGCAGCATTACAGCGCTATCTTCAACATCTAGTTCATGCACATCAGGAGGCGTAAATGGGTAGTAGCCAGATTTTTGTGAGGCCTCACGCCACAGATCATTAGCTAATTGGCTAAGCACACTAACCCGGCGTTCCTCAACAGAGCGCGTTGTTGACTTCTTACGGAAAGTCACCGCAGCGCGGTCTGAGCCACGTGGAGGACGAGCGAAAAATGAGCGAGGCACACCAAACTCTAGAGCTAAGCGATTAACCAACTCTGCAGACAGCGGGTTCACTCCGTTAATTAGCTTTGAAATGGCTCCTTGTGACATTCCTAGGCGCGCTGCTGCCTCGGTCTGTGTGATCCCCTCTAGATGCAACAGGGCCTCTAAGCGATCGCCATAAAGTTCAGCTGGCCGTGTCACTGTCCTCATTTGCCTCAACATCGATTTGAGCGAAGAAGTTTTCCTCTTGTGAGACTTCTTCAAAGTTCAGTTCTCTGATCTCTTGCACCTCTGCAAACAATGGAATACTTGCGTCAATCTTAGTCTTGTAGCCAAATGCGCCCGTATCAATCGTGTGCACTAAGCGCAAAGTAAAGCCTTCCTCTGCTTTACCAGGGACGCAGTAATCCCACAACAGCAACAGCCTAAGAAGCGGGAGCGCCTCTTTCTCCTCTTCTCCACCTTGAAAAAGCGATGGCTGCCAAAACGCGCGTCGTGCCGCATTTTTTCCTGCTGCTGGTACTCCGCCAGGAAACACTGAGGCGTTTTCTTTTAAGAATCTAACTTGAACCTCATCTGTACATAGGAGCAGTTGCTCCATACGCTGTGGCAGTCCCCCAATTTGCCAGCCGCGTGGAAGTTTGCCGGAAATTTCAAGCAGATCGCGTAACCGAGCACGCGCCACCAACGGTCGTAATGCAGGGTGCTTTCCATGATTTATATCTGAAAGCTGCATACTCGCATAGGCAAGTGCATCGCTGAAGGGACCCCATAACGCTGGAGCAAGCTCCGCTGCCACATTTTGCACAGTTTCAAGCGTCTTATCTTTAGACATAGTACCCCTCCTAAGGATCGCTAGGAATATTATGCAGCAAAAAAACATGTTCCTCTAGGCTGTGCGGGCCAACACCAGCAGAACGTTTGGATACTGGATAGTGCCCTTAAGATCGCCGCGAACGCTGCTAGGGTTGAAGATCTACAGCGGCCTAAGCGCCGAGACACTCTATCTAGCAAAGGAATGAATCATGCTGGTAGTTACCACCCCAACCGTTGAGGGTATGCCGGTTAAGCAATACATCGGGATGGTTTCTGGCGAGACCATTGCGGGCGTGAACATGTTTAAGGATTTTGCCGCTGGCCTGTCCAACATGTTTGGTGGCCGGGCAAGCAGCTACGAAAACGAAATCGCCAACGCCTCACGCACCGCAGTTAACGAGATGTGCGTGCGGGCGCAGTCGATGGGCGCGAACGCCGTCGTCGGCGTGCACGTAGATTACTTCACCGCAGGGGCAGACAACGGCATGCTGGCCGCAATCGCAACCGGTACCGCCGTCGTCCTATAAAAACTGTACGTAACTGCCGCCAAGCAGCCCCGCCAATCACGGCGGGCACAACTTTGCAGGCAAAGCAGACATGACCAAAGCAGTTCTATGGGCAAAAGCAGATCTGTGGACAAAAGCAGGCTACCTGGCTAGCCGAACTGATAGCATACAAATATGTGGGCTGTATTACCTATCATCCTGGCGCTAGCGGGGCTAGCCGCTCTCCTCTATTTTGGGATGGGAAGCTACAAGGCCATCATGTGGTGGCTGCTGCTTTCGCCTGACTACTTGCTGTTCTTGGGCCTCACCTGGGTTTACACCCTTGATTACGTGTCTTGGCAGGGCATGGCCAAGCTTGGACAGTACGCCTGGACGATTGACGCGATGCTGCTGGTAGGGGTTGTCTATTTCATCCTCAACTCGGTTTTGTATGGCAAATCCACCCGCCTGTACAAGATTGTCAGCGCCCTAGTGATCTTGGCGTGCAGCCTGTACATCATGCTGGTGCCGGTTATGGACTTCGTTCAGGGGATCGGCCCCAAGCCAGCCAATAACCTTTCAGTCAGCCAGATGGTTTACATCGGTATCGCCGTAGTTATCGCCGCAGTCACTTGGTTCATGCGCCAGTCCACCATGGCTAAGCTTGACCTAACCTTGCAGGACAAAGCGGCTTCCTAGGTTCTAGAGGCTGCTTCCTTGTCAAAATATAAGAACTTTTAGTAAAGCTTATTGTCAGTCCAGCTGCGCTGATAAGATAAAAACGTGGTTGCTCTGATATTTGCATGTCTCGCAGTAATTGCTATCATACTTTTTCTGCGTTTTGTCTTGTGGTATCACATGACAGTTCTGTTCTTGATACTGTTTTCTCCTGACTACCTAGTTATTGTTGGTGGAGCTGGCGCCTACACCATCAACAATACTGAGTGGTTGACCTCTTCTTTAGGTGGAAGAATTGCCTGGGGAATTATGGCTATGGTGCTTGTTTGGGCCATCTACTTCACCTTCAATTCAGCCTTATATAAAGCCTCTGAAATCGCATATAGGGTCATTAGCTTTGCGCTTATTGTCGGTTGTAGCTTGTACATCATGTTTAAGCTGGTTTTACACCTTATGGAAAAGGTCGGTCCGCAGCTGGCCAACGATTCTGCAACCAACCACATGATCTATATATGCATCGCCGTTGTTATCGCCTTGGTTGCCTGGATCAGGCGCCAAGGCCTCATGTCTA
>ERZ651108.259-NODE-259-length-27763-cov-17.353580_pt1 | contig 27763 bp, 21 predicted proteins | sample MGYA00512173_ERZ651108 | MGnify/ENA metagenome assembly ERZ651108 | reverse complement strand
ATCTTCTTTCCTACCATGAGGTCAGGAAAGGTCTTTTTATATTGATTTTCCATTGTTTCTTTTTAGGAGTTAAAGGAGTTGAAGGAGTGAAATGGAGGGAGATAAATCTGGAGTTAAAGGAGTTAAAGGAGTGAAATGGAGTTAAGACAAATGTGTTGTGGGTGTCTTTGTATTGATTTTCCATTGTTCCTATTTGGGAGTTAAAGGAGTTGAAGGAGTGAAAGGGAGTTAAGACAAATGCGTTATGGGTGTCTTTATATTGATTTCCCATATTAAAAACAACTTCAAATCTTGCCATTTGGAACTCTTTTTCAAGCCCTTTTAAATGATTATTTGTGAGATAATGGTGTGATAACTATACCCCCTCTTTTTCCTTTTTGCCTCCCCTCCCTTCGGAGGGGTCGGGGGAGGCTTTTTATATCAGTGGCAAACTGATACCATTTATCTTCTGATAGATGTCGAGTGCATAGATATCTGTCATTCCACTGATGAAGTCGAGGACAGCCATGATACGTGTTTCAAGGCAAGGACTTTGGATGTCATACTGGCTTGAGAAGCTTCGGATAAGCTGCTGACTGTGGAAGTGTTCAGGCTCAACGGCAGCACCAATGAGTGCTTCCATCAGTGTTTCCATTATCTTATAGCCTGATAACTCAACGTCGAGGACTGCTTTACTGCGGTAAATCCTATCCACTGAGACCTCTGTACAGTGTTTGTAAGCCTGTCGGGGAAGCTCAGAAATATGCTTGATGAGCGATCCTTCGAAGGTTCCATTGAGTATCTCCTCTTCGTGTTCAACAAAGACATTGACACATTCAGCCTCCAATAATCCTACGGCACAGGCACGGAAGTAAACAACTTGTTCGTTTTGGTCGGTCACACCCTCTTCTTCTATGCGTTTTCTAATGCTCTTTCTGGTTTCTTCATCGAAGAAGCCAAGGAGCAAATCGGCAGTCTCCTCAAAGGAAAGGAGCTTGAGTTTGTGTGAGTCTTCGATATCCATAATCTCGTAACAGATATCGTCTGCAGCCTCCATAAGGTAGGTCAACGGATGACGAACATAACAGATACCAGCCTCAGAGCTATCCTTTTGAATGATACCTAATTCATCAGCAATCTTCTTATAGGTTTCTTCTTCCGTAGCAAAGAAACCGAACTTGCCGTGTTTGCTGGCATAAGTGGAACTGAAAGGATACTTTACGATACTCGCTAAAGTGCTATAAGTCATTACAAAACCACCTTCTCTTCTACCTAAGAAACGATGGGTCAGCAAGCGGAAAGCATTGGCATTGCCCTCAAAATGAGTAATATCTTCCCAGAAGTGTGGGCTAACTTTCTCCTTCAAGCTAATCCCTGGACCTTCTGTGAAGAATGCCTGCATAGCCTTTTCGCCACTATGCCCGAAGGGAGGATTACCCATGTCGTGTGCATAACAAGCTGTCTGTACGATGGTTCCAATCTCTTCAAAGAGCGTACCACGCAACTCTGGGTGTATTTCGATGAGTCTTCTTGCAACGTCGTCACCTAAAGATTTACCCAAGGAAGCCACCTCTAAAGAATGAGTTAGGCGGTTGTGCACAAAGACACTACCCGGAAGAGGGAAGACTTGAGTCTTGTTCTGCAGTCGTCGGAACGGTGCAGAGTAAATCAATCGGTCGCTGTCACGCTTAAATTCAGAGCGATCATCGTGTCGAAGGGCGTGACGCTCTTCCTGTCCGAGACGCTTGTTGGATATGAGTTGTTGCCAGTTCATTGCGGGATTTTTGGGTGATGGGTGTTGAATATTGGGTGATGATGATTTCTGTTTATGATGAGTTGGGGGCTTGAAAGCTACACACAAAAGTAATTAAAATTGGCTAAAAACAAGTTTTTTACTTCATAAAATGTATGAATGTGGCTTTAAATGCTTAATTTTGTACCTTATTATATGGCAATGATACAGATAAAAGTAATTAATAAAGGGCATCAGCAGCTTCCTGCTTATGCTACTTCACAGAGTGCGGGGATGGACCTCCGCGCTAATATCGATGCACCTATCGTACTGCAACCCATGGAGAGAAGACTTATTCCAACTGGTCTTCATATTGCACTTCCAGTAGGTTTTGAAGCACAGGTGCGCCCTCGTAGCGGTCTTGCTTTGAAGCATGGACTTACTGTTCTCAACTCTCCTGGTACGATTGATGCCGACTATCGTGGTGAAATCATGGTACTACTCATTAACTTCTCAGATGAACCTTTTACCATCAATGATGGTGAACGCATTGCGCAGATGGTCATTGCACGTCACGAACAAGCAGAGTTCGTTGAGGTAGAAGAACTCGATGAGACCGAACGTGGTGAAGGCGGATATGGCCATACGGGCGTGAAGTAAAGACAAAGAAAGAAACGATAAATGTTCAATAACGTTATATTGAAAGTCACAAAGATGCGTCGCACCCTCCTTGCTCTTGCTTTGTTGGGCGGCTCTTTGGCGATACATGCTGACCGAGAGGATAGCCTTCAAAGCTATAACTACTTCTTCCTTGAGGCAATACGACAGCAGGAAATGGGCAACCTTACGGCTGCTTTCGACCTTCTGTGCCATGCACGCGACCTCAATCCACAAGCTCCAGAGGTTTATTATCAGTTAGCTGCTTTTTATGTGGATATGAAGAAGGATGCGGTGGCACGTGAATACTTCGAGAAGGCAGCAAGTCTTGACCCCGAAAACTCAGCTTATCAAGAGAAATTAGGAAAGCTTTATGTGTCACAGAAAGACTATCCTAATGCGATAAAAGCCTTCGAACGCCTTTATGAATCCAATAAAACGCGTTCTGATGTACTACAAATTCTCTATCAACTCTACGGTTCCCAGAATGATTACAAGATGATGATTAAATGCTTGGAACGTCTGGAAACACTGGAAGGAACCAATGAGCAGATTTCACTTAGTAAGATGCAACTCTACGAACAGATGGGGGAAAAGCGCAAAGAGTACGACGAGTTGAAGGCACTCGTTGACAGTCATCCGCTCGACCTCAACTATCGTGTGATGTTCGGAAACTGGCTTTTGCAGAATGGAAAGAAGAAGGAAGCACTTCAAAAGTATCGTGATGTACTGAAAGAAGACCCTGATAACTCGCTTGCCAAGCTTTCCATGATGGATTATTATAATAATATTGGAGACAAGGCTACTGTAAAAACAATCCTACAGGAACTGTTGCAATCGCCAAAAACAGAAAAGGAAGCGAAGTTAGAGTTACTCCGTCAGGTCATTACAAGCAGTCAGAAAGATAATACTCCAGATAGTACTGAGGTGATGAGGCTCTTCTCTGTAGCCTTAGCTGTTCCTCAAGAAGATGCTGATATCTATATGCTTAAAGCCGCATATATGACACTTCGCAAGCAACCAAAGGCTGCAATCAATCGCGTTTATGAGCAAGCTCTTGAGGTAGAACCCGATAATTCGCGTGCAAGAATAGCATTGATACAGAATATTTGGGACACACAAGACTACGATAAGGTCATCGCTATTTGCCGACCAGCCATAGAATACAATCCAGATGAGATGGCATTCTATTACTTCCAAGGTATGGCTCAGTTCCAAAAGCACGACGGTGACGCGGCACTGGAGACCTTCCGCAAGGGAGTTGGACAGATAAAGCCAGACAGTGATCCAAGTATTGTTTCAGACTTTTACGCTATCATGGGTGATATCCTGCATGAGAAAGGACTCAATAAAGAAGCTTTTCAAGCCTATGACAGCTGTTTGCAGTGGAAAGCAGACAATGTGGCTGCGTTGAATAACTATGCCTATTACCTCAGTGAAGCGAATGAAAACCTCACAAAGGCAGAGCAGATGAGCTATAAGACTATTAAGGCTGAGCCAAATAATAGTACTTATCTTGACACCTACGCATGGATTCTTTTCCAGCAAAAGCGCTACGAAGAGGCAAAGATATATATCGAACAAGCGATTCGTAATGACTCTACACTGAGCAACGTAGTCAAGGAACACGCTGGTGATATCTATGCACAGACAGGCGATATAGAGAAAGCTCTTGAGTTCTGGAGGAAAGCGCTCGAAGGAAATAAGGAGAATGCGACACTGAGAAAGAAGATAGAACTAAAGAAATACATAGCAGAATGAAAAAAACTAAGATATTACTTGTAAGCATGACTGCCCTGCTGTTGGCATCATGTGGTACAAAGAAAGCTGTGATTCAACAGAAACCAGTGCAGGATAACAAGGTTGCACAGCAGACAGCACCTGCTACAAAGGATAGCAAGATGCAGAGTGTTGTTGTCATGCAGCGTGTTGCAGACAATGCACTTTACCAAAAGAACCTTGTTTCAAATCTTACTTTTACGCTCAATGATGGGCATAAAGATATTACCGTACCAGGTATTCTGCGTATGCGTAAAGATGAGGTTATCCGTCTACAGTTGCTGATTCCAATTCTTCGTAGTGAGGTGGGACGCATCGAGTTTGCAAAGGATTATGTCCTCTTCATCGATCGCATCCATAAGCAGTATGTAAAGGCAAGCTACGATGAGGTAGGATTCTTGCGTGATAATGGAATCAACTTCTATTCACTCCAGTCGCTTTTCTGGAATCAAGTGTTCATTCCTCGTCAGCAAAAGGTGAGCGAAGCAGACCTCTCACAGTTTACTGTTGATGAGAGTAAAGCACAGACAGAGGGCTCAACCCTGATAAGTCTTAAAGACGGAAAGATGGATTATAAGTGGTCAGTTAATCCTAAGAACAATCAGATTGTACTGACAACTGTTACTTATAATAGCAATACACATGGTGCTTCAAAGCTCTCATGGAGTTATGATGACTTTAAAGCGTTTGGCTCAAAGCTCTTCCCTGCAAATCAGATGTTGACAATCAATACACCAAAGTTTGGGCAGAAGCCAGCAAAGACACTTAAGGCAAGCTTCGATCTTGAGAGCTTCAGCGATGCCAGCGATTGGGAAGTTTTTACCACACCATCTGATAAGTATACAAAAGTAAGCGTAGAGGATATCCTCGGCAAACTAATGAACTTTTAAATGAAACGTCTTTCTTTATTATTCATATTGTCAATAATGTGTATGCTGAGTGTTTCTGCGCAGCATTCACGTAAGCATAGGAAACAGCAAAAAACAGCTGTGGCTCAATCCGTAGAACCCCAAACTACCGTAAAAGGTAAGGGTAAGAAAGCTGTAAATGCGATTAATAACAACCACGCTGTAGCACCTGCTACTCCTGTAAAAGGTCAGAAGCCAATAGTTGAGAAACTGCAAACTCAACCCCAACCGAAGGGCAAACAGCAGCAGGGTAAGTTACAACAGCAGCAACAACTCAAGGGTCAGCAACCTCAAGTGAAGGGTCAACAGACTCAACTCAAGGGTCAACCCGCTCAAGTGAAGGGTCAGCAAGTTGTCCGTGGTAAGGGTGCTGTACGCAACGTTCATGTTGGTAAGAAGGGAGCAAAGGGTCCTGCATACGTGACGACAGAGGAAATCAAAGGCTTGCAACAGCAAAACCTGAAGTTGCAAAAGGAGATTTCAGAGCACGAAGAGGAAATGAAAGTAAAGCAGAAGGACGTTGATGACCGTCTGCAGAAGATTGTACGTCTTGATACAGAAATCGGTCAGCATCAAAGAACGATTGATACAATCGCCACAGATATCAAGGGATTAGATTCAAATATCGGTATTCTGAAAGGTCAGTTGGCTTCTCTTGAGTCACAGTTGGGCGAGCGTCGTGCTCGTTTCATCCGTTCTATGCGTTATATGGCACGTCATCGTAGTATTCAAGACAAGCTGATGTTCGTCTTCTCTGCAAAGAACTTGACGCAGATGTATCGTCGTCTTCGTTTCGTACGTGAATATGCTGCCTACCAGCGTGCGCAGGGTGAACAGCTCAAGGCTAAGCAGATGCAGGTAGATGAGAAGCATACACAGCTGAAACAGGTGCGTGTCAATAAGAGTAATCTTCTCTATAAAGACCGTCAGGTACATGCTCAGATGGAGCGTAAGCGTGTTGAACAGCAGACGGTTGTAAGTTCTTTGCAAAACGATCAAAAGGTGTTGCAGGGTGTTATCGCACAGCGTCGTCAACAGCAGCAGGCTCTGAATGCACAGATTGACCGACTTATTCAGATTGAAATACAGAAGGCGCGCGAACGTGCTATAGCAGAAGCAAAGGCGCAGGCTGCCGCTCGTGCCGCTGCTGCTAAGAAGCGTGCAGAAGAATTGGCACGTAAGAAAGCCGCTGCAGAGGCTGCCGCTCGAGAGAATGCGCGCCGTATTGCAGAGGCGAAAGAGCGTGAAGCAAAAGCAAAGGCTGCCGCTCGTGCTGCTGCTGAGGCTGCCGAGAAGGCTCGTCAGGAAGCTGCTGCTCGTGCTGCTGCAGCCAGAGCTGCTGCAGAAAAGGCACGTCAAGAGGCTTTGCAGAAGGAGCGTGCTGCTGCTCGTGAGCGTGCTATTCGTAAGGCAGAAGAGCAGGAAGCTGCTGCTAAGGCTGCACAGGAAAAGGCTGAGGCTCGTGCTGCTGCCGAGAAGGCACGTGCCGACCAAATGGCGCGTGAGGCTGAGGCAAATCGTGTGGCTGCCGAACGCAAGGCTGATGCCGACCGTGAGCGTGCTGCTCGTGAGGCTGAAGCTGCAAGAGCTTCTGCTGCTGAAAACAATGATATGCTCAGTTCTGCCGATCGTGCGATAACAGGTAACTTTGCCAATAACCGTGGTAGATTGCCAATGCCATTGTCGGGTCAGATCGTTAGCCACTTTGGTCAGTACAATGTGGCTGGTATGTCAAATATTCGCTTGAACAATGATGGTATCAATATCAAGGGTGCTCCTGGCAGTGCTGTTCGTAGTGTCTTTATGGGCGAGGTGAGCGGTGTCTTCATGGCAGGCGGTATGAGTGTCGTGATGATTCGTCATGGTATTTACATCACTGTTTATGCTAATTTGGGTTCTGTCGGTGTCAGCAAGGGACAGAAGGTTGGTACGGGACAGACCATCGGAACCGTTGGTAAGACGGGTATTCTTCAGTTCCAGTTGCGTAAGGAGACAGCTAAACTGAATCCTGAGCAGTGGTTGCGCTAATAAGCATCCTATCTTATATATTAATAATGTGGGCTTATTGAGTTGAAAGTGACGATAATTCGCTTCGTGTTTTAGCGTCTTTCCAAGTTTAATAAGTACGTTATAACTAAATTATCTTCATGAGAAGGAATATTTCTTTTCATGAAGATAATTCTTTTTTATCATGAAGAAGATTGTTTTTTATCATGAAGAAAAACCTTCTTCGGCAGCTGTCAGGTAAATCTTTTCCTTCTATTAGTTAGCTATTTGCCTCTTATTCCCCTTGTTATAATGGGTTTAATGCCCCTTTCTTCTCATCTTTAGCTGATGTGTTGATGCTTCGCACATGTCGTGCTAAGGCTTCGCACATATTGTGCGAATGGTAAACACCAATGGTGCGGAGTGCAAAACACATTGAAATATGTTATGTAAATGGACTCAACTAATTGATGAAAATTGCATAGAAGATATTATTGTGGATTCTTATCGTAGACTTTTAGCTTTCTAATAGGTACTCATGTGGAATTCGTTTTGTTCTATAAAAGAAAATAATTGTCCTGTTCTTCTCTGTTTGGTAGAGGAAAAGCAAAAGGGTAAAATTGCAATTTAATATCTAATTTATTTTTTGCTTTGCGGATAAATGTTTATATTTGCAGAAAATAAAGTACAATCAGCTATTTGAATAAAAGACTTTCAGGCTTTTTTATATGTGCTGATTTGGCGAAGATAAATTAGGAAACAATGCAGACAATCGGACATCTCTCTGTTCTTATTCACGAACAAGCAAAAAAATACGGAGCAAAACCAGCAATCACTTTCCGTAACTTTGGCAGTCTGGACTGGAAGACAGTGTCATGGAACCAGTTCTCAATGCGCGTAAAGGAAGTGTCAAATGCGCTCTTGAACCTCGGAATGAAGCCACAAGAGACTATTGCTGTGTTTTCACAAAACTGTATCCATCATCTGTATACAGATTATGGTGCATACGGAGTACGCGTGATTAGCATTCCGTTCTATGCAACAAGTTCTGAACAGCAGATACAGTATATGATTCAAGATGCCAATGTAAAGTTTCTTTTCGTTGGCGAACAGGAGCAATATGACAAGGCGCGTCGTATTCAATCCCTTTGCCCTACATTGGAACGTATAATTGTCTTCGACTCAAGTGTACGCCTTAGTCAGCATGATCCAAACTCTATCTATTTCGCAGACTTCTTAAAGTTAGGTGAAGGTTTCCCACGTGAAGCAGAGGTAGAAGAGCGTTGGGCGCAGGCTAACTATGATGATATTTGTAATATTCTTTACACAAGTGGTACTACAGGTGAGAGCAAGGGAGTTATCTTGACTTATAAGATGTATCAGGCTGCTATGGATGCCAATAGAAAGAGTGTGCCTGTAAATGAAAAAGACCGTGTTATCAACTTCCTGCCGTTCAGTCATGTCTTCGAGCGTGGTTGGGCTTGTTTGTCTCTCGCTGCGGGTGCAGAATTGATTGTAAACACTTATCCAAAGGAGATTCAGCAGAGTATGCGTGAGACGCATCCAACAAGTATGGCTTCCGTACCTCGTTTCTGGGAGAAGGTCTATGTGGCTGTAAAGGAGCGCATGGATAAGTCAAGCATCGTTCAGCGTAAGCTTTTCTACCATGCTTTGAATGTTGGAAGAAAGCGTAATATACAGTATCTTGCACGTGGCAAGCGTGTTCCTTTGACGTTGGAGATGGAGTATAAGTTTGTTAATAAGACTGTTTTGAGTCTTGTTCGCAAACAGTTAGGCTTGGAGAATCCACATATCTTCCCGACAGCTGGAGCCTATGTATCTCCAGAGGTAGAGGAGTTTGTACATAGCATCGGTATTACCATGATTGTTGGTTATGGCTTGACTGAGAGCTTGGCAACCGTTACCTGTGACCATGTAGGACTGCCTTATACCGTTGGTTCTGTGGGTAGACCGCTTGAAGGTATTGATATAAAGATTAGCGATGAGGGTGAAGTAATGCTGAAAGGTCCAACGATTATGCCAGGTTACTTCCGTCGTGATACTGCTAATGCAGAGGCTTTTGATAAGGATGGTTACTTCCATACTGGTGATGCCGGTTATATGAAGGACGGTGAGTTATTCTTAAAAGAGCGTATCAAGGACCTCTTCAAGACTTCTAATGGTAAGTATATTGCACCACAGATGGTGGAGGCGATGCTGTTAGTAGATAAGTTTATTGAGCAGGTTTCAGTGATTGCTGACCAGCGTAAGTTTGTTTCTGCTCTGATTGTTCCAGAGTATTCTGTATTGGAAGAGTGGGCAAGAGAGAATCACATAGAGTTCAAAGATCGTGAGGAGTTATGCCAAGATAAGCGTGTAAACGAGATGATGCGTGAGCGTATCGAAACCTTACAGCAGCGTTTGGCATCATACGAGAAGATTAAACGTTTCACCCTTCTCCCTCACCATTTCTCAATGGAAAACGGAGAGCTAACGAATACGTTGAAGCTAAAGCGTTCGGTTGTAAACCGCCGCTATCATGATGTGATAGAAAAGATGTACGAGGAGTAGGGAAGTAAATGAGTTGATGGGTAGACGAGTAGACGAGTTGACAGGTTAGTTGTTAAGAAGAATTAGGCTGTGTTTTATCAGCTTTAACAGTTTCACTCGGCTTGCTATTTTTGATTGTCTTACTCGTTCTACCAGTTCTTCTAACCCCATTCCAACGATAAAAGAATAAAGATGATAACAGCAGATCAGCTAAAAGATATCCAAGAACGCACTGAAGCGTTGCACCGTTATCTTGATATTGACAAGAAACGAATAGAGTTTGAGGAGGAACAACTCCGTACACAAGCCCCAGATTTTTGGAATGACCCAGCTCGTGCACAGGAGCAGATGAAGAAAGTTAAGGATATCGAGAAATGGGTTAAAGACTATGATAAGGCACGTGCGTTGGCTGATGAAGTACAGTTGGCGTTCGATTTCTATAAAGATGAACTTGTCACTGAGGAGGAAGTTGATACCGCATACGCTAAGGTTCTTAAGGTAATCGAAGGATTAGAGCTTAAGAATATGCTACGTCAGGAGGAGGATCCGATGGAGTGTGTGATGAAGATTAACTCTGGAGCGGGCGGTACGGAGAGTCAAGACTGGGCTTCTATGCTGATGCGTATGTATATGCGTTGGGGTGAAGCACAGGGATATAGAGTTACTATCTCTGATATACAGGAAGGCGATGAGGCTGGTATTAAGAGTGTGACAATGAAGTTTGAGGGTGGAGAATATGCTTATGGCTACTTGAAGAGTGAGAATGGTGTGCACCGTTTAGTACGTGTTAGTCCGTTCAATGCCCAAGGTAAGCGTATGACAAGCTTTGCCAGCGTCTTCGTTACGCCATTGGTTGATGATACGATAGAGGTATATGTTGACCCTGCTCGTGTCAGTTGGGATACCTTCCGTTCGAGTGGTGCGGGTGGACAGAACGTCAACAAGGTGGAATCGGGTGTACGTTTGCGCTATCAATATGAAGACCCTGACACTGGAGAACAGGAGGAAATCCTCATTGAGAATACGGAAACTCGGGACCAACCAAAGAACCGTGCTAAGGCTATGCAGCTCTTGAAGTCACAGTTGTATGACCGTGCAATGAAGAAACGCATGGAAGAACAGGCTAAGATTGAGGCTGGTAAGAAGAAGATTGAGTGGGGAAGTCAGATTCGTAGTTACGTCTTTGATGACCGTCGTGTGAAGGATCACCGCACTAATTATCAGACTTCTGATGTGGATGGTGTGATGGATGGTAAGATTGATGACTTCATCAAAGCTTATCTGATGGAGTTTCCAACGGAGGAATAGAAAGCTTCTTCTGTCTTCTCTGAGGGGAGGAAAGAGCCTAATGGGGAATGATTTGGATAAAGATTATCGAAAGAAAAACCTGCAATTATCCCACTGCTATCCAATACATCCGCTCCTTTTGAGGAACTTGGGGAGGTTTCTTCCCTTATTAATAATGATATACAACCTTTTAAAATAATATAACTATGAGTGAAAGAAGTAAAATAAATCGCAAGGAAAGAGAACTTAAACAAGAAAAGCAGGCTAATCGTGTCGTTGCTTGGTTGGCTGTGATTTTAGTCGCTTTGGGCGTTCTTACAATCATTATAGCATCAAATAGCTAATAGTAAACAGGACATAGATGATGCGCGACTGTTATCTCTTAGATCGTGACAGTCGCTTATTATATTAACAATAGGAGTCTCATGAGTGGATTAGAGATTGAAAGAAAGTTCTTAGTTCATAAGAATATGGACTGGAAAAAGCATGCAAGTAGTTGTAGTCACATACAACAAGGATATTTTGCAGCTGTTAATACCGTTCGTGTTCGTATCAGGGACGATAAGGGATATCTGACAATCAAAGGTCCATCACGTACAGGTGGGCTATCACGTTATGAGTTTGAAAAAGAGATTACACTGGAAGAAGCACAGCAATTAATGCTTTTATGCGAGCCAGGTGTGATTGATAAGCATCGCTATCTTGTACCTTTTGAAGGTCATACCTTTGAGATAGATGAGTTTCATGGTGATAATGATGGACTCGTCTTGGCTGAAGTGGAGTTAGGAAGTGAGGATGAATCGTTTGATAAGCCAGACTTTATTGGCTTAGAAGTTACGGGTAATCGCCACTTCTATAATTCCCAGATGCGTCGCAATCCATTTAAGCTTTGGCGCGATATCGTACCAGAAGAATACCGATAAGCACGGCTATAGTCGAGCCAATAGCATCTGCGAAGAAGTCGAGCCATTCACCACTTCGATTCCCATTCGTACAGTAGGATTGAAGAACTTCAATGAGTCCTCCCATGATAATAGGCATCAACCAGACCCATACAATGATGAATTTGGGGCTGGGCTGCTTTGTATTGCGTAAGTATTCGAGGCTTATACTTAGGCCTAAAACTAAGTAAATAAGACTATGTGTCCACTTATCTATAAACCGAACAGAGCTCAGTGGCGTTTCTGGAATAGTCATAAAACACAATATCCAAGTTCCGATTACAATAATACAACTAAATGGGTATTTAGTTAAGATGTGTTTTGTTATGCTCATATTTTACTTCTAATTTGACACAAAAGTAGAGATTTTTTCGTAAATTTGCGCATATATTCAAATCAAATTTCTATGAGTGAGCAAAAAAGAGCGAAGTTTGGAAGCAAGTTAGGTATGATTCTTGCCACTGCAGGCGGTGCTGTTGGTTTGGGTAATGTATGGCGTTTCCCTTATATGACAGGTCAGAATGGTGGTGCTGCTTTCATTCTTATTTATATTGGTTGTATCTTGTTATTGGGCTTGCCTTGTATGATTAGCGAGTTCATTATCGGTCGTCATGCAGCCTCAAATACGGCACGAGCCTATACAAAGTTATCTAATGGGAGTGCTTGGAAGTGGGTTGGTTACTTAGGAGTGCTCACAGGTTTCCTCATTACGGGATATTACGCTGTCGTTTCGGGTTGGTGTTTGCAATATGGGGCAGCCTCTGTCCTGAATCATCTTCACGGTACACCAGATTATTTCAAGTCTTATTTTGCAGACTTCTCTACCAACCCATGGAAGCCAGTTCTATGGACAGTAATGATTCTACTTTTCACGCATTACGTTATCATTCATGGTGTTAGGAATGGTATTGAGCGTGCATCAAAGATTATGATGCCAGCCCTCTTTGTGCTTTTGGTGGCTATTGTCGTTGCATCTTGCCTTCTTCCAGGCGCAAGTAAGGGTATAGAATTCCTATTGAAGCCCGACTTCAGTAAGGTAACAGGCGATGTATTCTTGGGCGCTTTAGGGCAATCATTCTATTCGATGAGTATTGCGATGGGGTGTATCTGTACATACGCCTCTTATTATAGTCGTCATACAAAGTTGTTGAACTCAGCAGTACAGATTGGTATCATTGACACCTGCGTTGCTATTCTTGCAGGTTTGATGATTTTCCCAGCTGCATTCTCTGTGGGAGTAAGTCCTGATAGTGGACCATCTCTTATCTTCATCACCCTTCCAAATGTCTTTGAGCAGGCCTTTGCGAGTATGCCTATAGTTGGCTATATCATTTCAATGGCATTCTATCTGTTGCTTTCAATGGCAGCGTTGACCTCATTGATATCCCTACACGAAGTGAGTACAGCCTTCTTCCAAGAGGAGTTACACATCAGCCGTCCACGTGCTGCAATGATTGTTACGGCTGGATGTTCGCTTATTGGTGCAGTCTGCTCGCTGTCATTGGGCGATTGGAGTTTCCTCAAGGTGGCAGGTGTCGACCTCTTCGATGTCTTCGACTTTGTGACAGGACAAATCTTCCTACCTATAGGAGGACTTCTCACCTGCCTATTCATAGGCTGGTATGTACCAAAGAAACTGGTGAAGGACGAGTTTACCAACTGGGGAACCACACGTGGTATCTTCTTTAGTGCCTATTACTTCCTCATTCGTTTTGTTTGTCCATTGGCTATTCTCGCAATCTTCCTACATCAGTTAGGAGTTTTCTAAGCCATTAGGTACGCAATTTTCCTTTATCTTCTCTATCCTTGAAAAGTATGAGAAGAAATCCTATACCACCCCCTTCTCCAATAGGAGAGGGGATGGGTAAGAAAAAAAGAAGTATTAACTTCCAACATTAATTTACAACCTATTATCACCAACTAATACTTAATAATTCTCTAACCCTCCCTTATATCTATAATAATTTCTTCTTTTGAAGGATTCATCAGAGTTTAAACACTGTATACTATGAACCTAAAATCAATTTTCTATCTCCATCGTTCCGATCGAAAAGTGCTGTTGCTACTCTTGCTGTTTATCGTTGGTAGCATGGGTTTGATTATCTTTGTTGGCAATCAGACAACGGAAACTTCTGCTGTGAAAAGCGATAGTATAAGTAAGAATAAACCCACTTCTTTCTCCCATAAAGCGCAACTCCCAGAAGTTGAAACGGCAGAAGGAAAACACCTATTTCCTTTCGATCCAAATACAGCTACAGCCGAAGAGTTGCAGCAGTTGGGCTTAGCCCCTTTCCAAGTGCGTAACATCATCAAGTATCGTTCTAAAGGAGGAGTCTATCGCTCACCGATGGACTTTGCCCGCCTCTATGGTCTTACGCGCAAACAGTATCGAGCGTTAGAACCCTATATAACGATTGGCGATGATTACGAACCTGCCTCCACGCTCGCCTCTGTACAAGCTTATATTGCTCAAAAAGAAGCTGACAAACAGGCTGCTCATGCCGCTTATGAGGCCTATAAGGCGCAAAACACGTATAAACCTAACAGAGGGAATGACCGTGACACCCTTCGCTACCCATTGAAACTGAAAGCAGGTGAACATATCAACCTCGTTACGGCTGACACAACCCAGCTAAAGAAGATTCCGGGTATTGGCTCTGGGTGGGCACGTGCCATCCTCAACTATGGTAAACGATTAGGCGGATATGTTGCTGTGGGACAACTGCAAGAGATTGAAGGTTTCCCAGAAGAAAGCCTACCTTACTTCTCTATCGCTAACCCACAGACAGAGAAGATAAACCTAAATACTGCAACTCTCGCACAACTTCGTAAGCATCCTTATGTGAATTTCTATCAGGCTAAGGCTATTTGCGACTATAGACGGCTGAAAGGAAAACTAACCAGTCTCTCACAACTCCACTTATTAAAGGACTTTACGCCCGAAGCAATCGAACGTCTGCGGCCGTATGTCGCGTTTTAGGTAGTCATGTTTTATAAGCGATTATAGGGTTCTGATAGAAACTCTTTACTATCTTTTTTCGTTGTGTTGATGCTCCGCACCATTGGTGCTCACCATCCGCACCAATGGTGCGGGGCGTTAATTCCCTTGCTATCTATCGTTGTGTGGAATCTAATAGCAATCACTCCAACAGCTTGAAGATGATTTCTGATAATAAAAAAAGACATTCATTGCTTTGCATTGTCTTTCATTTAGCTTACCTTTGCACAAAGAATAAAGTAAACGCAATGGATATACAGGAGATTTACAAGATTTACCAAGCGCACCCTGTTGTGACCACAGACAGCCGTAACTGTCCTGAAGGAAGTATTTTCGTGGCATTGAAGGGAGCATCATTCGATGGTAATAAGTTTGCAGAAGCTGCTTTAGAAAAGGGCTGTAGCTATGCGATCATTGACGAAAAAGAATATGCAAAGGCAGGCGACGAGCGTTATATCCTCGTTGATGACGCCCTTGTAACTTATAAAGAATTGGCACGCGAGCATCGTCGTCAGTTCTCAATCCCTGTGATTGGTATTACAGGAACAAACGGAAAGACGACAAGTAAAGAACTTATCTCTGCCGTATTGGCTGAGAAGTTTAATGTACATCATACGGAGGCGAACTATAACAACGATGTAGGTGTGCCTCGTACGTTGTTAGGTATTCGTCCAGAACATGAGATTGCGGTTATCGAGATGGGTGCTTCTCACCCTGGTGACATTGAGAAGTTGGTTACATACGTAGAGCCAACTTGCGGTTTGATTACTAATGTCGGTCGTGCACATCTTCAGGGTTTTGGTAGTTTTGAGGGCGTAAAGAAGACCAAGGGTGAACTTTATGATTTCCTTAAAGCTCATGGTTGTTTACTGTTCCTCAACGAGAGCAATCCCGATTTGACGGAAATGGCAGAACAGCGAGCGTTTGATCGTATCATAACTTACGGACAAGATGAAACTGCTGATGTGCAAGGTTATGTTGTTAGCTGCGCTCCGTGTTTGAAGTTTGAGTGGCAATCGTCAAGTCTTAACACCCATCACCCATCACCCACCATTTACGAAGTTCAAACCCATCTCATTGGTTCTTACAACTTAGATAATATGTTGGCAGCCATAGCTATTGGTCTTCACTTTGGTGTTACGCCACAGCAAATCAACTATGCTCTGGAGAACTATGTGCCTCATAACAATCGTTCGCAGTTGACTGAGACAGCACATAACAAGCTTATTGTGGATGCTTACAATGCTAATCCATCCAGTATGGCTGCTGCGATAGAGAACTTCCAACTGATGGAGGTTGAGAATAAGATGGCTATCCTCGGTGATATGCGTGAACTTGGAGATGCGTCTGCAGAAGAACATCAGAAGGTTGTGGAATTGCTTAAGGCTACAGACATTCGTAATGTATGGCTTGTTGGAGAGGAGTTTGGTAAGACACAAACCGATTTCCGCAAGTTCCGCGACATTGATGAGGTGAAAAAGGAGATAGCTCTTCATCGTCCAGAGAACCATTATATCTTGATAAAAGGTAGTAATGGTATCAAGCTTTTTGAGCTTCCAGCCTTGCTATAACAAGAAAGAAAAACGGCGAGAAAGTTTGTGTTAGTTCCGAGAAAATAGTTAACTTTGCACTTGCTTTTAAGCTATCGGGATGTAGCGCAGTTGGTAGCGCACTACGTTCGGGACGTAGGGGTCGCCAGTTCGACTCTGGTCATCCCGACTAAAATAAATCGAAGATACTGAACTTCAAGTAATTATCTTTGGTCGTCGGTGAAGTGGTCGGCGAAAAGTCGGTGAACTTTAATTTAATAGAACAAACAGTATTCAATAGGGCATTTCACGCAAAAGTTAGAAAATGCCTAAAAAAAATTTTTCTTCAAAAAACAGACAAACGGCTATTAATGAGATTGTAGGATGGAAAACACCTAAGTTTCATCAAGCCTCTGAATGTTATGTATCTCTTTCTGCATTTGACCCAGAGAGAGGGAAGTTTCGTATAAAGAAGTTTATGCTCGACCATGTCAAAGGTAAGCGTAATCAAAGAGAATATGGTGAAGCCCTTATAAAAAGGTTGACTGAAAAACTTATGCAAGGTTGGAATCCGTGGGTGGAACTCGTACAACCTCTTGAGTACACATCATTCGATGATGTGTGCACAAAGTACGAGGCTTATCTATTCAAACTCCTTAAGGAACACAACATGCGAGAAGAGTCTGTTGTATCGTATTGCAGTAGGATTAAGATACTGAAAGAGTGGAAGGAAAAGCAGAACGTCAATCTGTATTACACTTATCAATTCGATAGCAAGATGGTAGGGCAATTCTTAGAGTATGTTTTTGTTGATAGAAACAACACGTTAAGAACGAGAAACAATTACCTCTCTTGGATTAAGACGTTCTGTAAGTATCTATTGGAGCGAGGCTATATATCTTCAGACCCTACAGAACACTTTTCAATCGTGCAGCGTCGAGGTCAGCTTAAGAACCGCGATGTTATTCCTGATGATGTCCTGGAGCGAATAAAAGGGTGGTTGATGATGCACAACAAGCATTACCTGCTTGCCTGCTATATTCTACATTATTTATTCGTGCGCCCAAAAGAGATGAGTTATATTAAGGTAGGAGACTTTAATATTGCAAAGAAAACATTATATCTTCACGGTTCAATAGCAAAGAATCATAACGATACTCTCTTAACGCTTCCTGATCATGTCATTAAATTAATGATAGACCTGCACATCTTCGATAGTCCAGGACAGTACTTTCTCTTTAGTAACGATTTCAAACCAGGAAAGGAACGAAGAACAGAAAAGGCGTTCAGAGATTACTGGAGTCGTTATATTCGTACTAATCTGAATCTGACTGACAGATACAAATTCTACAGTCTCAAGGACACGGGTTTCACGAACATGCTGCGTGCTAACACCGATATACTTACTGTGAGAGACCAGGCACGACATTCATCGATATTGATTACAGACATATACACTCCCAAGGATATTCAGCAGGCTAATCAACTGCTATTAAATTACAAGGGAGTGCTTTAATACTTTTAAAAGCAGGGATGTAGGATGGATATATGCCGTCCTACTGTCCATCTTTCCTACAATTATGAATATACAGAACATCCTTCGAGAACTTAGTAATGAACTAAAAGGTCATAATGCGTTAATACAGATACAGGTAGATGGTCAATATGTTATAAAGCATATTGGTGACATCAACAAATTGGTTGACAACCCCACTCTAATTGCATACAAGGAGGATAGTTCTTTTCTCGACTGGATGGAAGGAGAGATAGACAAAGAGACATATACAGCAGGTACGATTGCAAATCATAAGGCTGCATTAGCGGTACTGAGGCGATTTAAGGATGATATAACCTTTACCCAGATTGATTACAAGTGCATTTGCGATTTCGAGAACTTCTTGAGAGCTACTGGATATGCGATAAACACCATTGCAAAGTTTATGAAGATATTTCGACGATTTGTAAATCTTGCCATCGATGAGGAACTAATGACGGCCTACCCTTTTAGGAAGTATCACATCAAGACTGAGAATGTACAGAAGCAATCACTGACAGAGAGAGAACTGAGGCGGATTGAAGATAAAGAAGCAAAGGAAGATATGACCGATGAGGAAAGGAAGGTGATTAAAGGTTTTCTATTCAGTGTCTATTCAGGTCTTCGCTTCTCGGATATTATACAAGTGACAAAGCAGCACATTAAGAATATATATCGGAATAAGTGGGTGGTACTGCGGATGCAAAAGACGGATCACGAGGTAAGAATACCTATCTCTAAGATGTTTGGAGGCAAGGCTGCTGCAATGGTACAAGAGAACAAGACAACTACAGGTAAACTTTTTCAGCTACCTTGTAACGCTCGGTGCAATCTGGTGCTGAAGCGTGTGCTCAAACGATTCAATATACACAGGCATATTACATTTCATTGTGCAAGGCATACGTGTGCTACTGTGTTGCTGAGTAAGGGTGTGAGCTTACCTATTATACAACACATATTAGGTCATCAGAGTATAAAGACAACGCAGGTGTATTCAGCAGTGAAAGACACAACTATTAATAAGGAAATACGAAGAGCATTTAGGTAAAGGTTCCATCGGGACTTATATATTTAAAGGTTTAGACCGAGAAAATGGTATTTTGGACTTATCTATGTTTACAAATCTTACATCTGTTAATTCTGATGCCTTCCGTTGGATAGACCACCTTTATAAATTAATATTACCTCCTACTATATCTACGTATGACACATGTTTTTATACTTCAACAATAGATAATATAATTATCGAAGTTATTGAAAAACAGAGTTCATTGCTTTGGGGACTTACTTTTAAGAACTTGATAATCAAAAGTGTAAATCCACCTATTGCAGAGAGGAGAGCTTCATATGGTTGGTATGCCAGAAAAGAGTCGAGAATATTTGTTCCAGATGAGTCTATTGAAAACTATAGAAAAAGTGATTCTTTTTCAGATATAGCAGAATACCTCCATCCTATGAGTGAGTATCAACCTTGATACTCACTCATAGGATGGATATGCTTTGCCATTAATTTCCAGTTTTCTGCAACTTTATATAGATTCAAAGACTCATCTGGGACATAGACCTCTGTAGTTGAATTATAATATAAGGGACTTTCTTTAGTTGAAATACCGACAAATACCGGTGGTATTATTGCTTTGATAATGATATTGATATATCCATTTCCTTGGTTAACTATATATCCGTGAATAGTTTTTAGAGTTTCTGGGAAAATAACAGGTTTCTTAACTCCATACATAGTATAGAATAATCCTGCAGGCCAATCCGTTAAACCTTCCTCAATCAAGATTTCATCTACAACAGAGAATGGTAGACGAAATTCGTGCGGGCTTTTGTAAGCTGGAACAGAAATTATACCTATGGCAGAGCCCCAAATTGAAATATCTGCATTTAAAAAATATGAAGTTTCTCGAAAATTTAGTTTCTGTTTTCCCCCATAAGGATATAAAATATCCCATTTAGTCCCGATGGGATTAAAATGATGTTTAAATACTGTTTTAATCCCATCGGGACTATGCATATTCCATCGGGTAAGAAATTTAACGAGTTGCGGTACTTTAGGAGTTGGAATCCACGACATGGGGTGACAAATGATATCGTATTTTTTGACGATACCATCGGAGAGGTTACGATACCACATCATATTATGCAAGTAGGATTAGGGTGGAAAATCGTTTTTCGATCTACCACACAGGTACATAGAAACATTATTATCCGGTTCCTTGGGGAAATGAAAGAAATTGGCTATTGGAGTATCGCAGATGATAAAAGATATAGGGGTGAATATTTCTCATTACTTCTCCCCAATACTCCTATACCACCAATTTTCAATGGTCGCTGGGTAGGAGAAACCTATAGGGCATGTAAGGTTATCTATGTGCCAGATGATAGCGTTGAAGCTTATAAAGCTGCCAAAATACCCAATGTTAAAGAAATTTTGCCAATTAGCGAATATCATTCAAATATTGTTTGAATAGTGTTTTAATCCCATCGGGACTTATATATTTAAAGGTTTAGACCGAGAAAATGGTATTTTGGACTTATCTATGTTTACAAATCTTACATCTGTTAATTCTGATGCCTTCCGTTGGATAGACCACCTTTATAAATTAATATTACCTCCTACTATATCTACGTATGACACATGTTTTTATACTTCAACAATAGATAATATAATTATCGAAGTTATTGAAAAACAGAGTTCATTGCTTTGGGGACTTACTTTTAAGAACTTGATAATCAAAAGTGTAAATCCACCTATTGCAGAGAGGAGAGCTTCATATGGTTGGTATGCCAGAAAAGAGTCGAGAATATTTGTTCCAGATGAGTCTATTGAAAACTATAGAAAAAGTGATTCTTTTTCAGATATAGCAGAATACCTCCATCCTATGAGTGAGTATCAACCTTGATACTCACTCATAGGATGGATATGCTTTGCCATTAATTTCCAGTTTTCTGCAACTTTATATAGATTCAAAGACTCATCTGGGACATAGACCTCTGTAGTTGAATTATAATATAAGGGACTTTCTTTAGTTGAAATACCGACAAATACCGGTGGTATTATTGCTTTGATAATGATATTGATATATCCATTTCCTTGGTTAACTATATATCCGTGAATAGTTTTTAGAGTTTCTGGGAAAATAACAGGTTTCTTAACTCCATACATAGTATAGAATAATCCTGCAGGCCAATCCGTTAAACCTTCCTCAATCAAGATTTCATCTACAACAGAGAATGGTAGACGAAATTCGTGCGGGCTTTTGTAAGCTGGAACAGAAATTATACCTATGGCAGAGCCCCAAATTGAAATATCTGCATTTAAAAAATATGAAGTTTCTCGAAAATTTAGTTTCTGTTTTCCCCCATAAGGATATAAAATATCCCATTTAGTCCCGATGGGATTAAAATGATGTTTAAATACTGTTTTAATCCCATCGGGACTAAGTTTTATGACAATCCAAAGATTGAGTCTTTTGATGAGCTGGTTCGGTTTAAGGCTTCTCAACTACGGGCTGGTATGTTCCAAGGATGTAAGAAGCTGAAATATATTTCAGTTCCACCGATACATTTTGGAATATTCAATGACAACGTAATCTCTTACGAGCGTGTTCGATTATGTGGTGAGTGGAAGCGTATACCAGATTATTTCTTTTGGGGCTGGGAGAAAAGAAATTTGAAAGCGATTATAATAGAAAGTCGTATTCCTGCGAAAATCACCAATATCAGTGGTTTCTTCTACGGTAATCACACAATCAATTTTGCGAAAATTTACGTACCAAATAACAGCGTTGAGAAATACAGAGAGGCTGCTGTTTGGAAGGATTATAAAGAGTTCATTTACCCTCTAAGTGAGTATCAAGGATGATACTCACTCATAGGACAAAGAAGTTTTGATATATTTAGATTTGCATATTTATCTTTGTATGCTTGTAAAGAATTATCTGGTACGTAGACCTTTTTTAGCTTTTCGTTAATTATAAAAGAATAATTTCTCATTTCAGGAGGCACTATTGGTCTAAATATAATTGTTGTAAGTTTGTTATTTCTCACGATTGATTCTGAAACAATACGTTGAACACTTGGAGGAATTATTAACTCATGTATTCCTGTATTAAAGATAGATTGAAAATCTAATTTCTCTAAGCTATCAGGCAATAGAAGCTCCTCGAGATTATTACAATTCGAAAAGGAGACGTAGCGTGTAGCAACCTCGCCTAACACACGAATATGTGAGAAATATCTAAATTCACGGAATGTTTTTATATTTTGATTACCAGCAAACTCAGTCCCGATGGAACTAACTGCTGCCGCTTCCTCCATAGAGAGCTCTCCGTCACCGTCTTTATCCCAGTTCTCCACGCAGATACGCTTCACCTCTGGGTCCTCAAAGCGAATCCACCATTTGGCTATGTTCAGTTTGAGCTTCGGATAGTGTGTCATTAGCGCATCGTAAGTATCACGATACGCACCTGTGGTGAGGTTAATCGTGCCGTCAAGCACTGGGTAAGGATCATTGCCATATTGCCCCTCTGCGTCGATACCTTGGTATGTTCCATCGACTAACTGAGACAGCTTGTCAAAGGTTCTTCCGTCCGTGAATGTTTCATTGAACCCCACACAGCGCACGTAGCGCAGAGCGTGAGGCACTTGTCCTACCTGCGCATCCATTATATCGATGAGTTTCTTCACAGGCTGGAGATTGTCACAACCACTGACGAAGTAACTCATTACGTTAGGCGAACACGCCTCTGTATTGCACTTCTCATTTGTCAGCTTGTCGAGGTTCTTCAACTCAACGTATGATGTGGTAGCTGGATAGTCGACTTCTTCCAGCGAACCACCATCAGCGAAGTGTGCTTCGGTAAGCGAGGAACCACCAGCGAGGAATTTACGTAATCGGTAGTTAGCACGCATATCGAGCGAGCCTCCAAGAGTAGAGATGTTCTGCACATCAATTTCCTCTAACGAGGTAGTGTTACCAAGCGTAAGCGAAGATATAAGTATCTTCACGTGCTGCTCGTTCTCATCACCCAGTTTCAATCGCTTGAGTCGTTTACCAATGATTGACAGCGCACCGTTAATTACATACGAACTCCAATCGCCTATATCGAGCAGGTAGTCTGCCGACTTAACTGATAGCTGCTGGTCAGATGTGCCGTTAATGTCTACGACTATCTCGCACGGCTTACCAGCATCTGTGCGAGCACCACGCATAATTGTAGTACCGTATGCGATTGTAGGATATAACTTCATTGCTGGTGTCAGGCGCAGAATGATAGAGTTTGTTGTTGCATCAGCCTGAGCAGATGTACGGACGGTAATTGCACCTTCAGCAGTCTTTGCATCGTAATCACCGAAGCTGTACTTGCTCATTAAGTACTGAATACGCTTCTTCACCCACGCCACCTCGGGAGACTTACCGTCACCGAGCGACTGACCCAGAGGGTCGGTATCATTAGTATATTTACCTTGCAGCATGGCAAGTTTCATCTTCTCATATAGCTTGCCATCCTCATTGTATAGCATAGATGAGAAATTATCAATCACAGAGAAGTAATACTTTTCAAAGTATGCAAAAAGCTTTTGCTGGTGCGTACCCTTTTGCAGTCCTCCGAGTTCCTCCATTTTCGCAAGCATACGACGCATCATCTGCGCACGCTCCTCTGGGTATGCCTGTTCCATTAAGTTCCAAAGAACGGACTTTTCTCCATTCCATACTGGCGTACCGTCGTCATAGGTGTCGTGGTACTCTACCCAGTAAGGCTTCTTCATTAGACCTTGGTTGATGACTGTGAGGATTGTATCAAGGTCATCTTGTCTGAATTTCCATTTACTTGCCATATCTATTCTGCATTGAAGTTATAAGGGTATGTGTTCTTTGCGCAGTTATCCGTCGCAGCTACTGTTTCGACGTATAACTGATGATAAAGTAGGTCCATTATGTCCCAGTCCTGTGGCTGCTCAGCACGGAACTTCTGAATGCGTGCTGACTTGAATAACTCATTGAGCTGGGCTGCATCACTAACCGAGTTGAATATCGCCTCGGTTAGTCCGTACTTGTCACCTACCAGCTGCTGACGAAGATTAACAATCGACACACCGCTATCGAGTGTTGAAGGACAGAACTTCTTATACAAGCTATCGTAATAGTATAGGTTGTATTGGTTAGGGTCGCCCTGCTTCGCTATCCAATACTCGATATGCGTTGAATGAGGGTCAGCGTTCAGTTCTTCAAGTGTGCCATTGAATGGCTCGATAAACGTATTGCACTGATATACGATGTTGTAAGCAGTGATATACGACTCTACAAGCTGTTCTGCACGCTGACGTGTTTCGTCTTCTGCTGTTGACTTATCATCCGCAGGGAGGTTAGCGTAATCTAAGTCCCAGCAATTCTCCCACGATAACTCGCTGACTTGATACTGATACGCTTCTTCCTCAGTATTATAACGGATTCTTCGCTTATCCCAAGGCACTTGAAACAAAGTAAGACGTGGCGAATTGTCAGAGCCTTCAATTGATATGAGGTCAGGGAAAAGGTCTTTATCATAACCGAATGTAGCTGCATCGCCCTTGTCTGGTCCAATCGTAAACAGACCGACAAACTTATACGTCACAGTTCCGTCCTCTGCCGTTTGCTTCTCGAAGCCGACAAAGGTCTCTTGGTAGATAGATACTCGTGCTTCGCTATTCTGCTCAACACCCTCATTGGTTAAACCAACAGCTTTCCATAGGTCCGTAAATGAGTTCACGCTGCCCATCTTGTGGAACTGCATAGAAGAAGCAATGTTCTTCTTTCCTGTCAGCTTTGATATTTTAGGCAGGTTCTTGAACAGTTCAAACTTCTTCTGCGCTGTCTGTCCGTCTTCATAGACGATGGTCGTGTCTTTAGCTACTTTCGCTTTCCAATTCCATAGGTAGTAGAGCATTGAGGAAGTTCCCTGCCCTTGCAACTGGAGGTTGGTAATCGTCAAGCGGTTAAGATTCGTATTTCCATCTTTAGGATAAATCTCCAGTGTACCCTTAGGACGATATGATTTTCCATACTCATACGCAGGCAAAGGTTTGTCGAAAGTAAATACATTTACCTTACCACGCACCTTGTCAAAGTCGACCGTGGTACCGAGTGTGTCGTAAATGTCATTATCCATTTTCTCGGCACTCTTTTCACTTACTGTTGACAGCGCATTGATATAGTCCTGGTGCACGTTTGCAGCATCCATTGCACTATCGTAGATACGCACTGAATAGAGATCGATGTCTGCACTATCAGAGCCGACAACGATACCGCCACCAGTACTTAACTGCATTGAATCGGTAAGCAAGTAAGCGAACTTACGAGCTTCCACACCGTCAATATAGAGATAGACAAGATTCAAGTAGTAAGTATTGCCATTCAAGACGTAGGTGTACTTCTTAGGAGAAATTACCAATGCCAGGCGAATACGTACACTATCGTCAGTGCTCATAGCCTGTACATCAGCGTTACGCTCGCTTCGGGTTGCGAACATAATAGAGGACGGCTTCACCTTCAAACCGATATAACCCTTCTGATAAGGCATAGCGATAGAGATACACTCTGCATCATAGTCTGACGTGTTGTTAATCTGATAGTCTATTTCAATTGTCTTGCCTGATTGTGCTGCCTCCTTTGCGAACGGCTTGTAATCGATTGTCAATCGTGAGCCAGCGAGCAAACGCAATGTTCGTGCACCCTCATCATCTGTTACCCAGCCATCACGTGAGAAAGCCACGTTTTGCCACTCAGCACCAATATGTTCCGCATTGATAAGATTGCGGATAACGGCGCGGTCGGTATCGGTGTTGTTGCGATTCTTGGCATTGAAGTAGAACACTGCTCCAGCTGTAGCAGCGTACCCCTGCGAGTTGTCCACAGGGAAAGGAATGGCTTCACGCAGTAGCATCTCGTCTTTCGGATGCGTACGGAATACAATCATCGCCGTGAAGTCAGAGTTGTCAATCGTCTCTACCTCGAGCGAAAGCGTGTACTGCATCTTGGTCTGTGTCAGTGTGTTTTCTGATACATTCTCTTGGAGAATTTCACCATCTTTCTTCAGTGCAATAGCAAGCGGTGTTGTGACTGCCTTGCCGTCATATACTGCATACTCAAGTACTTTATTCTCGTACCAGTTAAGCAGCTTTTCGGCTTTGTTGTTTACGACCACCATCTTTACGGTGTCGTTATTAGCCACCGCCATGAAGTCGTAACCTACTGGTGTAGTCTGCACGGTGTTATCTTCATTCGACAACCACGCAGACAAATGGAAGATACCCGTCTTGTTCGTAAATGGTATTGTATAGGCAATAGGCGAAGATGTATAAGTTGCAGTTCCGAACTGACGCTCATAACTCTGCTCGTAACCGTCACCCGTAATTTTGACGTGCAGCGTCTTACTGATATTACCACTGATATAACACGGCAGCACGATGTCGCCTTGGTAGGCTTTCCACCAGTTGAACTCTGAGATAGAAAGGAAGAGTGCAGACAGTGTGATTGAATAGACCAGCGCCGGAGAGGTCTGCCCCGTCACCTCCCCTGTAATCTTCACCATGATGTTGTTCTGGCCTGATTCAAGGAACTTGAATACGTCGACCGTTGTGACGGTATTTGACTGGCATCGACCACGCGCCTTACTTACGAAAGTTCCGTCGCCGGCCTTGGCGAAGATCTCATATGTTCCCCACTCACCTGTATCGATGTACTCGGTCTGTCCCACATCCTTAGTGCGTGAAACAAACATAAACTTGATTGGACACTCACCCGAAGACTTAGAAGCTGAGAGCGTGAGGGATTGCGACTGATTTACAGCACGAAGATAATAGAGAATAGTCTGCTGACCACCGCCTTGTCCGATTCCCAGCTCTGATAACTTCATTGACACCCACGAATCGCCATTCCACACCAAGACGCACGTATCAGACGTAAGACTATCCACCTCACTGCTTACGTTTGTGAGCTGACCGAGCGAAGGGCGGTTCTTTGCCACAACCTTCTTTATACGTTCTTCTTCATTGTTAAACGCATCAACGAGGTCATTAATCTTATCAGGAATTTTGTTAAACTCGTCGGCGGTGAGTTTCTTCCCTGTTGTTTTATTTTCGATGTAGAGTTTATCCATAGAGCTATAAGTTAAATGGGAAAGTGTAAGTGAAGCGTTCGTTACTGCTAATCTCGCAGCCTTGGACATGCGTGAGTGCATGACAGACGATGTCGTGTAGATATTTTCCGCGTGCCATGCCTGTTCGTGTACGTGTTGTATCTTCAACGACCTTCACCTTTACTTGTCGATAGTGTTTGTTACTATCAAGTTGACTGGCCCTTATTTTCAGTTTAATATGTTGCAGCATCTGTGTTGATAATTTCATCAAGGATAGGGTTCAGGGCCAGTTGAACGATAGCCGTGAAGTTTCTCTTTAGCACCTCTTTTACAGCGATTGCTGTCTCTGCATCGAGCGTGGCGCGTCCTACCTTATATATATCTAAGGCTGTACTGACGGCTGCGATACTATTTGTACTATAATATAATACATTTGCCATTTCCTTGGCGATATCGACCTTTTGGGTTGTGCCGTCAATATTTTTAATTTCAAGTTCTTTAAAATTAATTTCCATTTTTTTATTTTTAAAAGTTAGACAATAGTATACAATAGTAACCTGTAGAAGGAGTGAAGCATAGTGCAAACCGCTTGACGTCACAAGAACTCATGAGAATTTTAGAATTAGACGCTTCTTCATTTTCACGATAATATTTGTATAATTTTTTATCACCTACTCCTATGGCATTTTTATCTTCTCTAATCGTTCCTACCCCATAGATGCGTCCTCCTTCCTCTGACGTAGTAGGTGTTGCCGCTT